>Ga0208884_100010_pt1 | contig 329981 bp, 269 predicted proteins | sample LakWasMet68_HOW9_2_FD_183898 | JGI IMG/M metagenome (GOLD analysis project Ga0208884, IMG submission 183898) | Freshwater sediment methanotrophic microbial communities from Lake Washington under simulated oxygen tension - Sediment Metagenome... | ecosystem: Environmental > Aquatic > Freshwater... | reverse complement strand
TAATGATCCCTTTATGGCGTCTATAGCGGTGGGGATCACCTCTTCCCATTCCGAACAGAGAAGTTAAGCCCACCAGCGCAGATGGTACTTGGTCTAAAACCTGGGAGAGTATGTCGATGCCAATTTTCAAAAACCCCCTCTATTTATTTAGTGGGGGTTTTTTGTTTTGTATACCTTTTTTATTTAACCCTGTCTGCCGACAGGCAGGCGTACAGAGCACTGAGATTTTTACGCAAAGAACGCTGAGAGTTTTGTATACTATTAAAAAACTCTAGATTAAAAGTTTTATTTGAGATTTATAATTGATTTGCGTGAGGGATAGAAACGAAAAGCCCACAGCTACGAGGTACGAGGAGCGAGGACTTGTAGTGAATAGCCCGACCCTGCCTGTTCTTTGGCGGGGACACGCCCAAAAAATATTTATTTTTATTTAGATTAAACCTTTTGTTTATCTTGGAGTCGAAGAACATATGCAACATTATTCTGACGAAGAAATATTAGCCTTATTTAAAGATGAATCGTCGAGAAACATGGCGTTGCATTATCTTATTCAAAAATATCAGCAAAAATTATATTGGCATATTCGTAAAATTGTGATAAGTCATGATGATACGGATGATGTGTTACAAAATACTTTTATCAAAGTTTGGAAAGGTTTATCTGGATTTAAAGAAGAATCTCAGTTATTTACATGGTTATATCGTATTGCGACCAATGAATCGTTAACGTTTTTGAAACAAAAAGCGAGAGCAAACACGACTTCGATACATCCTATAGAATATCAATTATCTAAATCGTTAGAAAGCGATACTTTTTTTACAGGAGATGAAATTCAGTTAAAACTACAGAAAGCCATTTTAACCTTGCCAGAAAAACAACGTATTGTTTTTAATATGCGCTATTATGAGGAAATGCCTTACGAACAGATGTCGGAAGTGTTAGAAACTTCTGTAGGGGCTTTAAAAGCCTCTTATCATATTGCTGCTAAGAAAATTGAAGAATATTTAGTAACGAATTAAACCTTTTTAGAGAAATACGGTCAAATACAACAAATGAAAAACAAGGATTATAATTTAAATGATGAACCAAACTTACCGTTAGATAATAACGATCAAAATTTGTTTGGCTTACCATCAAATTATTTTGCATTGTTTGAAGATAAGTTGAGAGAGAAGATAGAATTGCAAGATGAGTTAGAGCAGTTTCCTGTTTTAGCTTCCATTGAAAAAAATAATGTATTTAAAGTTCCCTCAAATTATTTTATTTCTAATGAAAATAGTTTGGAATATAAAACTGAATTGGATGCTTATTTAAAATTACAATCTATTAGAAGGCCTGTATTTGCTGAATTAGAGGAAAAATATAAGCAAAAACTACAATCATCTATTACGCATAAAATTGAAATAGTTGAAGAATTAAAAGATTATAAATTGCTTTATTCTTTAAATAAAGAAAATTCATTTATAGTTTCTGAACATTATTTTGAAGCGGTATCTGATAGAGTTAAAGAGAGAATTTTTAGCGGTTTTGAAAACAAAAAATCAATTTTAGACATTGTATTAGATGTAGTTTTTGGAAAGGCAATGGCGTTTTCGTTTGGACTATGTTTAATAATTGGGTTATCTGTATTTTTTTATCAGGCTCCTGAAAGCATTATAGAATCAGGTGATTGTAAAACCTTAGCTTGCTTAGAAAGAAACGAAATTTTGAATAATAATAAAGTGATTACCAATTTTGATGAAGATCAGTTGATGGATTTGGTAGATGTGAATACATTGAATCAACAATTGAATTCAAAAGAAGAATCACATGAAGAAGTGACTAAAACAGACAATGTAAGTTTAGATAGTATTAGTGAAGACGATTTGTTAGATGAGTTATAATGAAACCAATTTATAAATACATATACGTTAGTTTGTTTGTGCTATTTGCTTTTGTAGTAATAGCTCAGCCAGCTGCAAGTAAGCGTGATAAAATTGATGCTTTGCGTGTTTCATTTATTAATCAAAAAGTAAATTTTACAAGTCAAGAAACTCAATTGTTTTGGCCATTATATGATGAGTATAACGATAAACTTGAATATGCTAGAAAATCGTTTAGACAGCAGTATATTAAAAATACAGACTTTACAGCTTTAACGGATAAGGAAGCAGACGCCTATATTAATGCAGAGTTAGCTTTAAAACAAAGAGAGTATGAATTATATAGAGAGTACTTTGAGAAATTTAAAAAAGTATTGCCAATTAAAAAAGTGGCTCTGATAAGAAGGGCAGAAGAAGAGTTTAAAAAAGAATTAATTAAAAACATTAAAGGAAATTCTTCAGAATAATGCGTTTTGCTTATCCTTTATATCTGATTATTTGTTTTGCATTGCTACATGCGAAACTTTTTGCGGTTAAAGATGATAGTTTGAAAATAAATAATCCAGCAAAACATTATTTTAAAACTGTTATTTATGCTGATTATTATTCGGCAAATAGACAAAATTTAGATTTGAATAATTTTTATTCGAGTAAGTTGAAATCATATCAAATTAGTCAATTAGCATTGGGTTTTAATACACCACTTGTTACCAAAGATTTTTATAAAAAAGATAGTACGATTATTTCCAATTTTCATTTATTGTTATCTGGTAGTTTTGTTACGGTAAGGCCTTTGTTTGAAGGTATTTCAGATAATCATCGTTTAGTTAGAAATACCATAGGAATAAAAGGTATATACAATAATGGTAAGAAGAGCTTGTTTTTCTTTGAAGTTTCGCCTTTTACTACAAAAGACAGGGGTTACCGATATACCAGAACAGGTAGAATGGCAAGTATGTTTGTGTATAATTGCACAGTAAACAAATATTTTAGTTTTAGAGTGGGTTATGTGAGATCATTTGCTTTTGGGAATAGATATCATTTGCCCTATTTGGGTTTTAGAGTGGGAAAATTGGATGGTGTTAATGTTAGCATACAGTTTCCTCGAAGTGTAAGTATTAATGTTCCAATTGGTAAATATTTTAAAGCAAGTATTTACACGAAACCTCAAGGAGGCCTTTATACAATGGCAAATACAGATTCATTATATTATTTGAATAATGATAAGCGTATTAATTTTGGTAGGTATGAATTTTTATCAGGATTTAGATTGGATGTACTTCCGACTAGTTATTTTGGTTTTTATTTGAGTGGTGGTTTTTCAAATCAAAATCATATTGGTTTTTATTCGGATTCATACAATAGAAGAGCAGGAGTGAAGTATCAGCCTTTTTATAAGGAGAAGCTGGACAATTCGATGTTTATAAATGTAGGATTAGTGTTTAAGTTTGGTAAAGTAAAATCTATTTATAATAATTACAATTTGTATGATGCTCAAGATTTGAATAACAAAGATGGAAATGGTATGTCACAGGGTAATTCACAAATACCAGCAAAAGAAAAGAAAATTAAGAATATTGGGGCAGATGATGTGAAGGATTTGATTGAAACGAGTGATTTATATTAAAATATTAAATGACTATTCTTCAAATTTTTTAAGTTCCAGTTTTTCTCCATCAAATTCGGCGTAGGTACAATAGTTTATCCATTCACCAAGGTTTATATAGCGAGATGTTTCTGATGCTTTTAAATCGAGCGGTAAGTGGCGATGTCCAAAAATAAAAAAATCCGTGTGTTCTTTTTTTAGTTGTTCTTTGCAATAGGTCATTAACCATTCGTTATCTTCTCCTAAAAATTCTTTATCAGAATCTCCCGTATTAATTCGGCTTCGTTTACTTGAGCGACGAGCTATCCAGAATCCAAAGTTTGGGTGCAAGGTTTTAAAACACCAAATTAAAAAAGGATTTGTAAAGCATTTTTTTAAAAATTTATACCAACCATCACCAGGGCCTAGGCCATCACCATGACCAATTAAAAAAGATTTGTTGTTGAAAATTTTTCTTATGGGTTGGTGGTTTACGGTTACCCCTAATTCTTGTACAAAATAATCACGCATCCACAGATCGTGATTGCCAGTAAAGAAATGTACTTTAATGCCATTATCGGTTAATTCAGCAATTTTTCCTAGTAAGCGGGTTTGACCTTTTGGAATGGTGTATTTGTATTCCCACCAAAAATCAAAGATATCGCCCACTAAATAAATTTCTTCGGCGGTACTTTTTATTGAATCTAGCCAGCGAACGATTTTTTTTTCACGAGCTAAACTCAGTTCAAAAGTTGGAACTCCTAAATGAAAATCGGACGCGAAATATATTTTTTTTCCAGCTTGCACTATAAAAAATTATTTGATAAAAAGTTACGAGGATTTATGTTATGCAAATTTAATGTAAATCGAACAGTATCAAAAAAGTTACCTTTATTATTTGTTGCAAGATATGTTTTTATATCATTACTGTATGCAAATGGAATATACACTTCGATAATGTTTTTCCATAAGCAAATATCAATACCAGCATTATAAAGAAATTTATCTTTGTAAAGACTTTCATTAAATTCACTCGTTCCAACATCAGCATAAAGTTTTAAAGGAAGTTTGCCAATTTTAGGTGATTTAATGTTTATTGCTAGCAACCATTTAGCGGTTTGCCCTAACGGACTTGCTATTTTAAAGGCACCATCATTTTCTGTAAATTGAGCAGCAGGCAAACCGTTGATTTCATTTCTTCCTATAAAATTGTAATCAAATAAATAGTCTTGAGAGCCATTAAAACCACTCATTCTAAATCTGTAATCCTCTTTTAAATTAATGTCTTTAAACACAAAAGCGCCGGCAAACAATCTAATATCTAGACTGTTTTTATTTTTAAAAGTTACCGAATAATTTAAGGTTGCACTTGCTTTGCCAAACAAATCATTATGTTGAAAATTAAAAGCAACATCAAATGGGTTAATAGTTCTGTTGTTTTTGAGCGTATAATAAAGATTATTAATAATTGTGGTTTTGTTTTGCATTGAAACCATAGATTGGGATGAATCTATAAAATTAATTTTATAGGTTTCATTATCTACAAATAAGTGATTAGATGTATAGCCAATGTGCTGAGTAATCTTGCTTCTTGGATTTTGTTTTTTTATTTCAAAATCTAAGGTGGCTGATACTTTATAGTAATTTAAATTGAATGAATTTATAGTTGTTCCATTTGCATCATTAAACGGTTTAGCATCAAAATAATTATAGGCAAATGATTTCGCTTTTCCAACAAAAGTTATTTGTTGAAATACTTTATTGTTTTGAGTAAAATATCTAGTAATATCAGCATAACCTACTGGCGTTTTAGTTCCAAAGGCATACATGGGAGCAAAGGTTATTTCTGTTTTACGTTGCAATAAGCTATAATTATAAAAGGCACAACCTAACATCAATTTATTGTATTGATTATAACCTAATATCGGTAGATAATTTATTTGAGTGTATTTTGGATTATCTAATTTTCCTATAAAGTTAAACTGTAATTTGTCTCTTTTCTTAAAAATACCGCTGGTTCTAATATTATTGTTTTTTCGTTTTACTTCAGGCATGTATTCCTCAAAATCAATTCTGAATTCATCTACATCTGAGGGAGGAAATTCGAATACACGTTTACCTTTAAATCCATTATACCAAACAGTTCCCACCAATTTTCCGTCTTTAATCCCGGAAACAGAAACCGGACCTAGTAGCTTGTTGTTGTTTTTTACTAAAATGGCATGACTGTGATCTTCTAACTGTTTATGACTAATGATTTTGTAATCTAATTTTTTGTTGGTTATTAATAGCTCTTCAACAAACCATTTTAAATCAGCATTAAGATAATATTGGAGAGTTTTAATTAAATCTTCAGGAGTAGGGTGTTCAAATTTCCATTCTTCAAAATAAAATCGCATCGCTTCATCAAACTTTTCTTTACCTAAATAATTCATTAGGTAATCAAACGCTAAGGCTGATTTACTATAAACAATACCACCATAATTATATTCTGTAAAATCTTTAGCAGCTGTTGCAATTGGTTGATCCGTGTTTTTGCGAGCCGCCAATAAATAAGCGAATTCATATTCGGCTTTGTGTTTAAATTTATTTAATCCCAAAAAATTAAATGTACTGTCTTTGCCAATTAAGCTTGCTAATGTTAAGTTCGGATATTTTGATCGTATGTAACGCATTTCATAAAAGGAATTCAAACCTTCGTCCATAAACGGATATTTACGTTCGTTACTTCCCAAAATTCCATAAAACCAATTATGCCCAACCTCGTGCATAATCGTTGTTTCTAAAGTCATAGCATTGCCGCTCTCTCCAATAATGGTAATGTTTGGATATTCCATTCCTCCGCCAGCGCTTATCGTTCCATCCACTGCGGTAACATGATTATAAGGATAATCACCGTTCATGTTAGAATAAAACAAAGTTGCATCATTAATATATTCAATTGATTTTTCCCATAACTCTATTTCATTGTTTGTGAAAAACGCCCAAGAATCCACTTCTTTACCACTTTTTGGTAAGAGTATTTTTCCTTTTAAAGCATGAAAACGTTTGTCGGCGAACCATGCAAAGTCATGCACGCGATATTGCTTAAATTGAATAGTTTTTAATTCTTTGCTGGATGCAGGAAATGAATTATCGTTTGAATATTTTTTTTGTTCAATTAGTTGTTTTGTTTCTTCCACTTTATTTAAAAGCCATTGGTCTTCTTCTGCTTCATCAATTCTATCTCCAGTGGCAGCTAATACATAATTTTTTGGTAAGGTAATTTTTACATCATATGATCCAAATTCGCTATAGAACTCACCTTGATTTAAATAAGGCATTGGATGCCAACCCTCTCTGTCAAATACCGCTGGTTTTGGATACCATTGTGTAATAGCATAGGCTTGATCAATATGACCTAATCGAGAAATTTTTGCAGAAGGTAACTTTACGTGAAACGGGGTGGTAATTGTAATAGTATCTCCAGGTTTAATGGGTGAGTTTAAATACAATTTACAGATATCGATATGTTCTTTATCAAATTCCCATTTTATTGGTAAGCCATTCACTTGAAAATTTAAACTATCAATGTATCCTAATTCATTAGGTTTGGCAAAATGCATTTTGGTTTCGCCATTTTCAAGTAATTGTTTTGCTAAAGCCGTTTCGTTGTTTTTATAGGCATTCGCCCACAGATGAAAGTAAATGAAATCTAAAGCTGATTTTGAATTATTGATGTATTGAATTTTTTCGAATGCACTCAGTTCATGAGTCACATCATTTAATGATACATCAATGGTATAATTTACTTCTTGTTGAAAATAATTTTGTTGAGCATTTACGAAAGTGTAAACATTCAAAAAACTAATAATGAAAAATAATCTCAGCATATTTTAAAGATACTATATTATTAGTCTTTTACCTCCCTTAAGTTTAAAAAGTATTTTTATCCTTTTACTTTAAAACTTCAGCTAGTTTTTTGTCTAATTCAGCACCTCTTAAATTGGTAGCGATAATTTTACCTTCTCTATCAATTAATACAGTATACGGAATAGATTGCACGGCATAAATTTGACAAGCTTCACTTTGCCAAAATTTTAAATCACTTACTTGCGGCCAAGTTAATCCTTCTTTAGAAATTGCTTCTAACCAAGCTTCTCTATCTTTATCTAACGAAACACCTAAAATCTCAAACCCTTTGTTTTTATATTTGTCGTAAGCACGTTTAACGGTTGGTAATTCTTTTCGGCATGGTGCGCACCAGCTAGCCCAAAAGTCGATTAACACCACTTTACCTCTTAACGACGATAAAGCTAAATCTTTATCATTTGGCATTGGTAAAATTAGTTCAGGAGCTTCTGCACCAATTTTTATGGCCTGTGTACGTTGAACCATCATTTCGGCTTGTTGTACCATGCTATGGTATGATTTAATATCTTTATTATCAGGATATTTTTCGCTCAATCCTTTGTCTAGTGCTTTATAAACTTCTAAATACTCCTCAGGGCGAAGTTGTTGAATAGGCATAATACTAGCAAATGAACTCGTGTTTTCTTTTATTTTCTTTGCAATTACTTCGCTATATTGATGAATCATTTCTTCATAAGGTTTTTGTAATTCCTTTGATAAAGAATCAGCTCTGATTGAATCTAATTTCATGGTAATCATCGCTGTTCTAAAAACATTTTCTAAAGAATCTGTTCTCATTTTTTGAGCTTGTGCTAAAGAGCTGTATTCTAAAAATAATTTAGTATCAGGAGAGCCTTCTGCTTTAAAAGTACTACCAAGATTTCTTGCATCTGCTGTTACAGATACTTTTTGTGCAGAATCTAAAACCATCATTGCAAAATTTGATTCATTAATTCTTAATCGGTAAAAACCAACACTTGGTGAATAGTTATTCATTTTAAAATCACCTTTTTCATCAATAACAGCGCTATCAACTGAGGCAACGCCTTGTTGAGATAGTTTTTCTAAATAGATTGATTCTCCTTTTGAGTTAGATAAATTTCCTTTGATTTCAAATCCTGATGTGTTTCCTGAATTTGATGTTGAGCATGAGTATAGTGTAATAGCAGCTAATGCAATAAGAGATATTTTTTTCATTAAGGTTTTATTTTTTGAGAGCTCAAATATCTTATTTATTTTCTGATAATCAATACAATAAGAAACAGAGTTACAAAAGTTTAACAACATGAAAAAATTTCAATAACGAGTTTTGATTAAGAGAGGATACAGAGATTAGTTTATTATTTGCTTTGTAAAAACAAAAACTCAGCTTAATCCGTGTCTCTGTTGCCTGAGTGTTGAAATAGAAATTAATTTAATTTGGCAGGAAGAACCATCACGAATTCAGGAATCAAAACATTAAATTCTGATTGATCTACTAATTTTTTCATAGTATAATGACCACTCATTTTTCCAATTTCGGAAGCAAAATCACAACCACTATTATAAGAGAAAGAATCTCCAGGTTCTACAGTAGGAGTTTCGCCCACCACACCTTCGCCATCAACTTCTCTTTTTTCTCCAAACCCATCTGTGATATCCCAATGACGTTTTAAGAGTTTAACGGTGTATTCGCTCTTATTAGTAATGGTTATTTCATACACAAAAAAGTAATGATTGTGTTTAGGGTCGGACTGAGGGGCGTAATAGCGTGTTTGAACAGAAATCTCTATGCCATGTGTGATAATTGAAGTCATACCCATTTTTTGCTAGAATTTATCGAAATATAGAACTTATTATCATACAAACAAAGGTAGATACTTAAAATAAATAGTTGATTTACAGTTACTTAAAAATAAATTTATTTTACCCTTCCTATAAAAAGCAACTTTAAATATCGTATATTTGTAGCCCACTTTTTAATCAAGGTAAAAATTGGACCAAAATTTTAAAACTAACCGCTTCGGTAGCCTTGATTTGCCGAATACAATTATTAAATAAATGGCAGACAAAAATGCAACAGTTGGTAATCCGGATTTTGACTGGAATTCAATTGGAAAGAAAAACGACAATTACTCATCAGACGAACGTACAAAGTTAGATGAAATGTATGGTAAATCATTAAGCACAATTGCTGATGCACAAACTATGCAAGGTACAGTAGTATCAAAAAATTCACGTGAAGTTGTTGTAAACATTGGTTACAAATCTGATGGTGTAGTTTCATTATCTGAATTCCGTTACAATCCAGATTTAAAAGTTGGAGATTCTATCGAAGTATTCATTGAAAAAGCAGAAGATACAAATGGTCAATTAATTTTATCTCACAAAAAAGCTCGCGCTGGTAAATCTTGGGATAGAGTTAATGAGGCTCTTAATACTGACGAAATCATTAAAGGTTTTGTTAAATGCCGTACTAAAGGTGGATTAATCGTTGATGTATTTGGTATTGAAGCTTTCTTACCAGGTTCTCAAATTGATGTGAAACCTATCCGTGATTATGATGTTTATGTTGGAAAAACTATGGAATTTAAAGTTGTGAAAATCAACAACGAATTCAAAAACGTAGTAGTTTCTCATAAAGCGTTAATCGAGGCTGAAATCGAAACTCAAAAACGTGATATCATTTCTAAATTAGAAAAAGGACAAGTATTAGAAGGTGTTGTTAAAAACATTACTTCTTACGGTGTGTTCATTGATTTAGGTGGTGTTGATGGTTTAATCCACATTACTGATTTATCTTGGGGACGTATTAATCACCCAGAAGAAATCGTGAAATTAGACGAGAAAATTAACGTTGTAATTTTAGATTTTGATGATGATAAAAAACGTATTGCTTTAGGTTTAAAACAATTATCTGCTCATCCTTGGGAAGCTTTAAATGCTGATGTAAAAGTTGGTGATAAAGTAAAAGGTAAAGTAGTTGTTTTAGCTGACTACGGCGCATTTGTTGAAATTGCTCCAGGTGTAGAAGGTTTAATTCACGTTTCTGAAATGTCTTGGTCGCAACACTTACGTTCAGCTCAAGAGTTCTTAAAAGTAGGTGACGAAGTTGAAGCAGTTGTTTTAACTTTAGACCGTGAAGAGCGTAAAATGAGTTTAGGTGTTAAACAATTAACTCCTGATCCTTGGAATATGATTATTGATAAATATGCTAAAGGAAGCAAACACACTGGTACAGTGCGTAACTTCACAAACTTTGGTGTGTTTGTTGAATTAGAAGAAGGTGTTGATGGTTTAGTTCATATCTCTGATTTATCTTGGAGCAAAAAAATTAAACATCCATCTGAGTTCTGTAAAGTTGGAGACAAAATGGATGTGACAGTATTAGAAATAGATGGCGAAAACCGTCGTTTATCTTTAGGTCACAAACAATTAGAAGAAAATCCATGGGATGTATTCGAAACAATCTTTACAGTTGATTCAGTTCACCAAGGAACAGTAACTGCAGTAAATGATAAAGGTGCTACTATTGGTTTAACTTATGGTGTTGAAGGGTTCTGCCCATCTCGTCACTTAAATAAAGTAGACGGTACATCTTTAAAAGCTGAAGAAGTTGCTGATTTCAAAGTAATTGAATTTAGTAAAGAAGCTAAACGTATTGTTGTTTCTCACGCTCGTTTACACGAAGAAGTGAAAGACGAAGTTCGTAAGGTAGAAAAAGCTACTAAAGCTGCTGAATCTGATGAAACTAAAAAAGCAGTTAAGAAAATGAAAGATAGCCAAGAGAAAACTACTTTAGGTGATATCTCTGCATTATCTGACTTAAAAGATAAAATGGACGGAAAAAAATAATTTCCATTCATGAAAAATAATCATCTGGTACGCGTTACCTAATGAGAATAACTAAAAACACGCCATGGTTTTTAGTTTTTGAGAGCCAAAGCCCTGAGAGAAATCTCGGGGCTTTTGGTTTTATGAAGGATGTGAACTGCGAATTAGGATGTGTTATATGCAGCCCTTTTTTTCTTAGTTCGATTATTGTTTTCTGAAAAACTTTATTTGTTCAAGTCTTGCTGTTGCTTGCTCTTCTGTATACTCGTTTTTGTCTAGTGATTCGACTGACGTATAATTTCCAAATTTATATTCTTTGATATTCGGGCCAACTGATAGTAGGTTGTATTCTTTACAATTGTTGCATTGAATTATTGACCAACTATGGTCAGGAATGCCATCTTGTCTTCTTAGAATAAATGTTTCAAGTTTAGACCCACATTTAGTACAGTCTCGTGATATTGTTTCAGCTATTTTTTCTTTGCCCCTAAATAGCGAACTTATTTTAAATAAAGTCCCTAATGTTTTACCGTATAACCAGCCATTTAATTCGTCTTTGAAGTCAACGGAAATAATGTTGGAAAGTTGAAAGAAATAGTCGCAAATAAATTCACGCTCCTCTGTGTCAAAGTCTTTACAATTAAAATTTGTAAGACTATTTTTTAAAATGCGTTTTAACTTTTTTTGGTTGTTGTCTTGCTTAATGGATTCTATTAGATTATTAGCACAGTCATTGAATAAGAATTCAAGTCTATCGCACATTTCTTTGTCTGAAGGATTTAGTCCACGTTCATTCCAGGCAGAGGTCGAAAATTTATCTTTATTAAAAAACGCTGATAGTTTGTTCAATATTGATTGTTGATTTGTCATTAATTATTCGTCGTTCTAGGATTGCACATAACTAGTTTGTATGTTTAGTTTTTCAAATCATACTCTACCAAATATATGAACTATGTTTAGTTTTTTATAAACCAACTTTTAAAATATTTATAGAAAAATAATCATTGAAATAATAATCAACAACACTACCAAAAAGTATGCGAGCAAATGATAAGTGATTTTACCGTTTGTTTTCTTAACAATACTATCAAAGAGTTTAATCATTAATTCATTCCTCTTTGCTTTTTAATATTTTCGTAAGCTTCTTGTATTTTTTGGAATTTTTCTTGAGCGCCTTTTTGGTATTCATCGCCCATGGCCGCTACTTTATCCGGGTGATAACGAATAGCCATTTGTCGGTAAGCTTTTTTGATTTCTTCTTCCGTTGCTGTACTTTCAATACCTAATACTTTGTAATCAGAGTTCGTGTCTCTGTAAAACATGTTTTTTAAACTTTCAAAATCGCTTTGAGGCACGCCCATTAAATTAGCAATACGCTGTATCACTTGTATCTCAACATCCGATACGTGTCCGTCGGCTTTGGCAATACCAAATAGATAATGTAATAATTGAATACGTACTTCCACTTGAGTACGTAGTTTAATATCGTTACAAATTTGCTCTAAAGGAATTTCGCCACCATTGACATAATGTTTTAAAGTTTGTAAATGTGCAACTGAAAAATTAGGACCAAATTGTTGAGAGAAAAAAGATTTCACATAATCTAATTCTGCTTTAATCACTTTTCCATCAGCACGCATGACGGCTGCTGATAATGCAATGAGCATATTGGCAAAATCGCCACTGCCTGCGTCTGAATGTTGTTTGTAATAATTAAATACATCTTCGGTGCTTCCACCTTTCACTTTAACCGAAGCAAAATTATCAATAAATGAACCAACTAAAAAACCAAGAAATGCGGCTAAAAAATTTCTTCCTAATAAGAAAAATCCAACGACAGCGCCAATAAACTTAAACAATGTGTGTTATTTTTAAATGTGAATAAGGATGCAAATATACAATTTAGCTTTATTTTTTTTGAATTAAATTTTCGTTAGTTCGTCATTGCGAGGAGGTACGACGAAGCAATCTCATGTGAAATATTTGAATAACAGTGTTTGAGATTGCTTCTCACGCTAATGCGTGATCGCAATGACGCTAGACTTGCGCGTTTTTCATTTGCATAAACATTTCATTAAATCTTACACGAACTGTTTCGATAAATGCTTCGTTGATGAGTTTTTTTAAACCATCAACCGATTTAACGTCTTCTGTAAAAAACTTAAAAGCTTGTTCCATGGGTCCAGCTTCAAATTTCACAATAAATTTATCATTCATTTGAAATATAGAAATACTCATGGATGGATGTGGAATAGAATCAATAATGCGCATATATTTATTTTTGGAAAGCTTTTTTAAAATCCAACATGTTTTTTATAACACCTGCTGGCGATGTATTTCTATCTCCGTCTTCGTGTATACGACCTAAAATAGCATGAGCAATGGCAACAAAATGATGCTTGCCAGCTCTTTTTAAAGCTTCTTCCGCTTTATCATCACCATTAATAAAGTTGGCACAAGCCGCCCAATCAAAAGCCTTACAGTCAATTAAAAATTTAAAGGCTTTGCTGTCTTCCCAAATGGCGTTTACAAAAGCTGCTAATTCAAAATGTTTGCCTTCAATTAAAAATTTAAAAGCATTTTTATCATCTCTAATAGCATCTAATGTAGCTGCTAATTCTCGGTAATCATTATCAATTAACCAGTTAAATGCTTGTATGTCGCCGTGAATGTGTTTACCAAACTGTTCAAGAGCTAAAGTAGAATAATGTTTCATTGTAGAAGTATAATGCAATTACTTCTATAAAGTTAAATAAAAGTTTTATCAAATTGTAGTTTTTGTAAACCTATCTTTTGGTTAAAAAGCGTTAATGAATTTTTGCTTATAAAATAATAGTTATATTTGTCAACTATTTTATAATTAAACTGTTTAATATGCCTACTAATACTAATTACGCGAGATTGCCAATTGGAACAAAAGCCTTGATTCTTTCAAAGCTTTATTATAGTGTGTTGAGTAAAAGTTTAGAAAGTTTGGATGTGGAGCGTTATTATTCCATTTTATTTTTTTTAAACGAAAACAATGGTTGCAACCAACAATGTATATGCAATAATTTAGCTATTGATAAAACGGCTATGGTTAAAGTCATTGATCATTTAATTAAAGTTGGTTTTGTGGATAGAAATGTAAATCCAGATGACAGACGCGAGCATTTTATTGTGTTAACTAAAAAAGGCCTTAAACAAACTGCCGAAATAGTAAAGGCTTTTGAAGATATTGATAAAGAAATATTTTCGTCAGTATCGAAAGAGGAGCAAATGATTTTTAATAAAGTCATATGCCAACTATCGGGTAAATTAAAAGAGTTGCCAGCAAATGACTTGTTTTTTAATTATAAGCAAACAGCTCGTAAAAAGAAATCAATAGCATCAGATAAAATATAAAACATTAAATAAGTAAAGATGAAAAAAATACCTAATTGGATTATTATTGTTGTTGTTATTGCATTAGTGATAGCCTCAAAATTTATTTTCTTCGCACCAAAAGAAGATGCTGCTGCAGCGGCTAAAGGAAAACCTAAAGGGCCAGTAGCAGTCAATTATTATGTTGTTAAAGCTACAGCCTTTAGTAACGACGTGTTTGCAACAGGTAAAATTGGCGCTTTAAATCAAATTGATATTTTACCTGAAGTAGGAGGGAAGGTCACTGCCATTTATTTTAAAGAAGGCGAAATCGTTAATAAAGGAAGCGTGTTAGTGAAATTGAATGATGCGGATTTACAAGCACAATTATTGAAATCAAAAACACAGATAGTATTATCCGAGCAAAAATTAGAACGATTAAAGAAATTAATTTCTGTTAATGGCATCAGTAAAGAAGAATTAGAAATACAAGAAAACGAATTAAATTCTTTAAAGGCCGATCAAGCCTACATTTCAGCGCAATTAGCCAAAACAACTATTGTTGCACCGTTTACAGGTGTTATTGGTTTAAAAAACATTAGCGAAGGTTCCTTTGTAAATATAAATACGCCAATAGTTTCTTTGGTTCAAACAAAACCTTTGTATGTTGAATTTTCGGTTCCTGAGAAATACAGTAACTTATTTAATAAAGGTATTGCCGTTAAATTCTCGAATGATCATATGAAAGAAGCTCAAACTGCTACGATTTATGCGATTGAACCTCGCGTAGATGAATTAACCAAAACTATTAAAGCGCGTGCAACCTATAATGGGAACGAACATTTTTATCCTGGAAGTTTTGTAAAAGTGTTTGCCAATTTAGGAGAAACACAAAACGCCTTAATGATACCAACACAATGTGTTATTCCAACTTTAAAGGGACAAAAAGTATTTATTGCTAAAAACGGCATCGCTATCGAAGCCATGGTGACTATTGGCGTTCGAACGGATGATAAAATTCAAATCATTGAAGGAATTAATGCTGGCGATACAGTTTTAACTACTGGATTATTGTCAATTAAAAAAGAGTCTCCTTTAAAATTATTAATGTCAGGTAACTAATATGGATTTAGCAGAATTAAGCGTTAAGCGGCCGGTATTAGTCACGGTATTTTCAATTATCATTGTTTTATTTGGATTAATTGGTTTCAACTATTTAGGAGTTCGAGAATTTCCTTCGGTTGATCCACCAGTGATTACTGTTCGTACAAGTTACACAGGCGCCAATGCGGATGTTATTCAATCACAAATTACAGAACCTATAGAAAAAGCCATTAATGGTATTGATGGGATCAGAACGTTATCCTCTTCTTCTAATCAAGGTTCAAGCATCATTACGGTTGAATTTAATTTAAGTTCCAATTTAGAAGCCGCAGCAAATGATGTGCGCGATAAAGTGTCTCAAGCAGTCAAACAATTACCTCAAGATATTGATGCACCTCCAGTAGTATCAAAAGCAGATGCAAACTCTGACCCAATTATATCAATGACTTTAGTAAGCGATACTCGTTCCTTATTAGAAGTAAGTGATTATGCCGAGAACGTGTTAGCACAAAATTTTCAAACCATTTCAGGCGTAAGTGCCGTGCAAATATGGGGTCAACGTCGTTATTGCATGCGCATTCGTTTAAAGCCAGATAGATTAGCATCCTACAACTTAACTCCTTTAGATGTAAAGCAAGCGTTAGATAGAGAGAATGTGGATTTGCCTTCTGGTAAAATTGAAGGGAACACAACCGAGTTAACCGTCAATACAATTGGTAGACTATCTACTGTTACCGAGTTTGAAACTATGATTGTGAAAGAAAGCGATAATAACATTGTTCGCTTACGTGATGTGGCTAAAGTTGAATTGGGTGCAGAGAATGAAGAAACCGTTTTAAAAGAATCTGGAACACCAATGGTTGGTATGGCTTTAGTGCCTTTGCCTGGAGCAAACTATATTGATATTGCTGATGAATTTTACAAACGTTATGAAGTTCTAAAAAAAGAATTACCAAAAGATTATACAATTAACATAGCTTTAGATAATACTCGCTTTATTAAAAAATCAATTACGGAGGTTGGCGAAACTTTAATCATCGCTTTATTATTAGTAATCTTAATTATCTATTTGTTTTTTAGAGATTGGTTAATTGCTTTCCGTCCTTTAATTGATATTCCAGTATCGTTAATTGGAGCTTTCTTTATTATGTACATGATGGATTATTCTATTAACGTACTAACGCTTTTGGCCATTGTATTGGCAACTGGATTAGTGGTAGATGATGGTATTGTTGTGACTGAAAACATTTTTAAGAAATTAGAAAAAGGCTTATCTCCAAAAGATGCAGCCATACAAGGTACGCGAGAAATCTATACCGCTGTTATTATAACCTCATTAACCTTAGCAGCTGTTTTTATGCCTGTTATTTTTTTAGAAGGCTTTGTTGGACGTTTATTTAGAGAGTTTGGAGTTGTGATTGCTGGTGCTGTTTTAATTTCAGCATTTGTTTCATTGACGTTAACTCCCATGTTAAATGCTAAGTTGGTTCGTAAAGATCATAGCAAGCGAAGCAAATTTTACGTTTGGTCTGAACCATTTTTTGTAGGATTAGATAATTGGTTTAAAAATTCGGTCACTAATTTTTTACAAAAAAGATGGTGGGCTTTTGTCATACTATTTGTTTCAGCCGGTGCAATCTTTTATTTTGGTTCACAATTAAAATCAGAGCTGTCTCCGTTAGAAGATAGAAACTGGTTGCGAATGTTAGTAACAATGCCTGAAGGAACTTCTTTTGAAGCAACGGATGCTACCATGGATAAAATATCAACCTTTGTAGGTGATTCAGTGGACGAGAAAGCTGTTTGTTTAACTGTAACAGCTCCAGGATTTGCAGGTTCTGGCGCAGTTAATACAGGTTTTGTGAGATTAGCTTTAACTCAATCGGAAGATAGAAAGCGTTCGCAAGATCAAATTGCCAATTATATTACCAAAAACTTAGCGCAGTTTCCTGAAGGAAAAATATTCGTCATTCAAGAGCAATCAATCTCTTCTGGTGGCGGACCAAAAGGAGCCTTACCGGTTCAGTTTGTATTGCAAAATAATGATTTCAATAAAATCAGAGAAAAGCTTCCGAAGTTTTTAGAGTTAGCCAATAAAAACCCTGTTTTTCAAGGCGTAGATGTCAACTTAAAATTCAATAAGCCCGAATTGATTATTGAAATCAATAGAGATAAAGCTAAAACAATGGGCGTGAGTATTGCTGATGTAGCTCAAACAATTCAGTTAGCCTTAAGTGGACAACGTTTCGGCTATTACATTAAAGGCGATAAGCAATATCAAGTTGTTGGTCAGGTGAATAGAGAGAACCGTGATGATCCAAAAGACATTAAAGAATTATTTGTTAGAAATACGAAAGGCGAAATGATTCAATTAGATAATATTATTACGGTTGTTGAAAGAAGTAGTCCACCACAATTGTATCATTACAATCGTTTTCAGTCGGCCACTATTCAAGCTGGTTTAGCGCCAGGTAAAACCATTGGTGATGGTATTGATGAGATGAATAAAATTGCAGATCAAATTTTAGATGATAGTTTTAGTACGTCTTTAACAGGCGCTTCCAGAGATTTCGCAGAAAGTTCATCAAATATTTTATTTGCCTTTTTATTAGCATTGGTATTAATTTATTTACTATTAGCCGCACAATTCGAAAGTTTTGTAGAACCCTTTATTATTATGCTTACGGTTCCAATGGCCTTATCAGGAGCATTATTTTCGTTATGGTATTTCAACGAAACCTTAAATATTTTCAGTCAAATTGGAATGATAATGTTAATAGGCTTGGTTACTAAAAATGGTATTTTAATTATAGAGTTTACGAATCAGTTACGCGAACAAGGTATGAACGTGAGAGATGCATTAATTGAAGCTTCCACAGCTCGTTTACGCCCAATTTTAATGACCAGTTTAGCAACCATGCTTGGAGCCTTGCCTATTGCAATGGCTTTAGGTGCAGGTTCTGAAAGCAGAATGGGAATGGGGATTGTTATTATTGGAGGATTATTATTATCGATGGTGTTAACACTTTTCGTTATTCCTGCTATTTATTCATATTTAGTTAAAGATAAAAAACATGATAAAGATGTTGCATAAAATTTTAGTGCTCTTAGTTGGATTAAGTTCGGGATTGTATGCACAATCAGTCTTAACTATTGAAGAAGCAATTAAAACTGGCTTAGAAAAAAACTATTCGGTTTTGATGGTTAAGAATGAACAGGAAATTGCGAAGCTTCAAAATAATTTTGGTAATGCAGGTATGTCGCCAACGGTGAGTATTAACGCTAATTTGAATTTGGCGAATATCAATTCTTATCAAGAGTTTAGTACAGGTGTTATTCAGGAAAGAAATGGCGCGCAATCTAATAATACTGGTGCCTCTGTGAATGTAGGTTGGATGATATTTGATGGATTAAAAATGTTTGCCGTTAAAAAAAGATTAGGGTTAAACGAACAGTTAACGGCTATTGAATTGAAACAACAAATGGAGAATACGGTGTATGAAATAGTGGCGGCTTATTACTCTGTTGTAAGAACAAACGAATTAATAAAAGCAGCTAAACAAAATTTAAGTATTTATGAAGAACGAAAAAAACTAGCAAAGCTTAAATACGAAATAGGTTCTGATTCGAAAGTAGATGTATTGTTATCTCAATCAAATGAGAATAAAGCAAAGAGCGCTATTGTGCAATTAGAGCTACAATTACTGAATGCTAAAACAAAATTAAATACATTATTGAATAAGCCTGTAGATACTGATTTTACAACCACTGATTCAATTATAGTAAACTATAATCCTAATATAGATGAATTGAAAAAAGAAGTATCTAAATCAAACTCTTCCATTTTGCTGTCAAAACAAAACGAGTCTATTATTTCGCAAAGTATTAAAGAAGCTCGTTCGGCTAACTTACCTTTTATACAATTAAATGGCGCTTATAATTTTACCCGTTCTCAAAGTCAGGCTGGTTTTGTGTTTTTAAACCGACAAGCGGGTTTAAATGCAGGGCTTACAGCTGGCTGGACCATTTTTAATGGAACAAAAAATAGCAAGTTAGTAAAGGAAAGAAATATCTTGTATTTGAATCAAAAATACATGACTGAGCAAACTCAACAACAAGTTGATGGACAGGTTTATAATAGTTATAAAACCTTTGAGTTAAACAAAACAATAGTTGAGTTAGAAAAACAAAATTTAATGGATTCTAAAGAAGTATTAGATGTATCTATTGAACGTTATAAAGTGGGAAAGGCTAATCTATTAGAAACGATAGAAACTCAAAAGAATTTGGAAGACGCTCAAGTAAGATATATAGAGGCTTTATATGCTATTAAATTAGCAGAGACAGATTTGTTGAGAGTGAATGGGAGTTTGGTGAAGTAGAGGTAAAGGTCACCCTGAACTTGTTTCAGGGTCTGTGAGATGCTGAAACAATTTCAGCATGAAAGCTCAAAACTACATCTTCATAAAGCGCATTTGAACAACGCCTACAAAAGCTTCTTTAAATATTTTGGTGCTCATTTTGCTTACGCCTAAAACACGGTCGGTAAACATAATAGGAACTTCTACAATTTTAAATCCTTTTTTATAAGCTCTGTATTTCATTTCAATTTGAAACGCATAACCCATAAAACGTACTGCATCTAAATCAATCGTTTGTAATACTTTTTTGCGGTAGCATTTAAAGCCTGCTGTTGTATCTTTTACTGGTAAACATAATACAATACGAACATAAACAGAGGCAAAATAACTCATTAAAATACGTCCAATTGGCCAGTTGCTCACTTGTCCACCCTTTGTATAACGAGATCCTACAGCTACATCTGCTCCATTTTCGCAAGCTTCCAATAACCGAATTAAATCTTTTGGGTTGTGGCTAAAGTCACAATCCATTTCAAAAATAAAATCGTAATCACGAGCCAAAGCCCATTTAAAACCGTGAATGTAGGCAGTACCTAAACCCAATTTTCCTTTACGTTCTTCAATATGTAATTTACCCGAAAATTCTTTTTGTAATTCTTTTACTTTATTAGCCGTGCCATCAGGAGAACCGTCGTCAACAATTAGCAACTCAAACACACGAGGCAAACCAAAAACAGTTCGAATCATTTTTTCGATGTTTTCAATTTCGTTGTAGGTTGGTATAATGACTAAATTCTTGCTCATAAATTGTTTGCTAATATACTACTTTGTTAGATTATTAAAAGCGTCATTTTTCAGCATTTATTTTGTTCTTGCTGTTAAAATAGGTTAAGTATTATATGGTTTTTCGACTTAATTGAAGGCTATTTGCTTAAAAATGGCTTATTTTTGAGTATGAGAGCATTTATATTAATAACGCTATTACTTAGTTTTGGACACAAATCATTTTCTCAAGACACGCTTTCCTCTGTAAATATAACAAAAGGAACTGCTAGTTTTTATGCCAAAAAATTTAATGGTAGAAAAACGAGTTCGGGCGAAAAATTCTCGAATGATAGTTTGACTGCCGCGCATAAAAAACTTAAATTTGGAACATATGTTTTGGTGAGGAATCTAAAAAATGATTCTACAGTTATTGTAAAAATCAATGATCGACTTCCTCAAAAATCAAAACGTAGTATAGATTTAAGTTTGAGAGCTGCAAAACAATTAAATTTCGTAAAATCAGGCTTAACTAAAGTAGAAATAACAGTATTAGATTCTTTAAAAAAATAGCATGAGCAAAATCTTAATCAAAAACGCCACTATCGTTAACGAAGACGAAACATTTGTATCAGATGTATTAATTGATGGAAACATCATTTCTCAAATTGATAAAGGTATAACGGATGATTCAGCAAAAATTATTGATGCCACAGGATTAGTTTTAATTCCTGGAGCTATTGATGATCAGGTACATTTTAGAGAACCAGGCTTAACTCATAAAGGCGAAATTTATACTGAAGCTAAGGCAGCAGTGGCTGGTGGCGTAACCTCGTATATGGAAATGCCAAACACGATACCACAAGCTGTTACCATTTTAGAATTGGAAAAAAAATATAGTAGAGCAAAAGAATGTTCATTAGCAAACTATTCCTTTTTTATGGGAGGAACCAACTTGAATTTAGAAGAAACCTTAAAGGTGGATTATAAAACAGTTTGTGGTTTGAAAATCTTTATGGGTTCTAGTACAGGAGATATGTTAGTAGATAATGAAAAAACATTAGAAGGATTTTTCTCAAAATCTAATGCTTTAATTGCTACGCACTGCGAGTACGATCCAATGATTAAAGAAAATCAAAAGAGAATAGTGGAAGAGTATGGCGAAGATTTACCTGCCTATTTCCATCCTATTATTCGTAATGAAGAAGCTTGTTTTAGATCATCTTCTTTTGCAGTAGAATTAGCAAAAAAACACAATACACGTTTACATATTTTACATATTTCATCGGCAAAAGAATTAGATTTATTCACTAATAAAATTCCCTTAAAACAAAAACGTATTACTGCCGAAGCCTGTATTCATCATCTATGGTTTAATGATGATGATTATAAAACTAAAGGAAATTGGATTAAGTGGAATCCTTCTGTGAAAACTGAATATGATAGAGCCAATATTTTTGAAGCAGTTTTGGATGGGCGTATTGATGTGATAGCAACTGATCACGCACCACACACCATTGAAGAAAAACAGTTGCCATATTTAAAAGCTCCAAGTGGTGGGCCATTGGTTCAGCATTCTATTATTGCCATGTTGGAGTTTTATAAGCAACAAAAAATTACTATGGAAATGATTGTGCGTAAAATGTCGCATAATGTGGCTGATCTTTTTAGAATCGAAAAACGTGGATATATCCGCGAAGGTTATTTTGCAGATTTAGTTTTAGTAGATTTAAATAAACCTACCGAAGTAACAAAAGCTTCTTTATTATATAAATGCGGATGGAGCCCGTTTGAAGGTTATACATTTTCTTGTAGCATTCATAAAACCTTTGTAAATGGTCATTTAGTGTACGATAACGGAACTTTTGACGAAAGCAAAAAAGGCGAAAGAATGAGCTTTAAAAGAGATTAGTAATGAAAATAAGAATAAATCATATAGTTTTAATTCAGCTATTGTTTTTGTCTTTGGCAGGCATTACTGCTTATCAAAAAATAAGCGGCTTAGCGGTTCCTGATTGGTTCATACATAAGTTTGAAGGTTCGGCTATTGGGCTTATTCCTTTTGGAATTACACTTTCTTTTATTTTAATAACCTTACTCGAAACCACCATTGCTGTTAGCATGATTGTATCGTTATTTAAAAAAGAATATAAAACTGAATCAAATAAAGTAAGTCTAAACTTAGGTTTAGACTTAGCTTTAATTCTTTTTTTAACTTTATTTTTCGGTTCTTTCCTTGTTGGCGATTACGAAAATGGAGCGCTTGATTTCCTTTTTTTATAGGGACATTAACCATTAGAAATAAAGTCATTATTTGATTTATTCTCCATAATAGTTATTCAATTGAGAGTAACTGTTTTCAGGAATATATCTTAATCTGTTTTTATAATAGAATTCCGAGCAAATACTTTTTATTGTTTCTTCCATCGTTTTCCCAATTTCAATTACCCGTTTAGTGTCAGTGATGTCAATAGATGTTGTTAACGCATCATCTTTTTGCTTTTTAACAAAAGCATAAGCTAAACTTTTTATTTTTGTTTGACTATCCACGCGATCAAAAAAGTAAATAAACCCTTCTTCTCTATTATTTTTTACTTCTACTTTTTTATTAAAAATTAAACTATCAGCTTTTGCTTTTTGTTTTAATGATGAGTTTTCATCGGCATCAGCATTCAAGTCAAATTCAATACTGTTGGCAATACGAGTCTTACAAAAATCTTTTTGAGATAATTTTGATAGGTCAATTTTATTAAGAAGCTTCAATTTCTTGAGTTCGTCGTATGTTTGAAGTTTAGTTTTTGAGTTGGTACTAAAAAATCTCCAAATCGTATCATGAACAGGTATTTTATTTTTTTCGGCAATTAAATTAATATTCAATAAAATTTGCTCATTTTTTATTTTAAATAATTTGTCAAAATATTGCTTCACGTTTGGATTTGTATTATAAAAAGGTGCCATGATGGCTGCGTGATTTTCAACCATATTGTAGTAGCTGGGGTATGTTTTTTTATCAGACTCAGAAACGCTTGAAGATATAAGTGACGCGTAATATTCGGCTAGTCGCTCTGCTTCTTCTTGAACATCATAATTTGAACTATTTTTAGATTTATTGGCAGAAGTGTTGTATCGTTTGAGTTCGTTATTTGCCTCTATTAATAGATTGGGTAAACTAGGTTGATACTGACTTGATTTAATGATATCTCTTATGACCAAGTCAGCAAAGAGTTTATAAATAGGCGTTTTATATTCTTCAAATGAAGTTAATGAGAATAGTGAAGGAAAATAGCCCGCACATAGTTGTAAAGAGTCATATAATGGACTTAAAACATCTGTAATGTTTTCTTCGCTTCCTGTTAAAGGTGTTTTATTTTTTAAGAGATCAAAAATAGTGTTATAACTATTTTTTGTTTTTAAAAATCCTAATCCTTTTATTAAACAAATTTGCATATAACTACTGTCCTCATAATAGTTGTAAAGATTTTTATATACAGGAATAATATTTTCGTCTTCTAACGTTCCTCCATTTACTAGTAATATCGCTCGTGATTCCTCATCTAGTTTTAAAAACTCAGGTGTTTTTAAATATTCAATAACCTGTTTCGAAAATTTTTTGTCGATAACAGTTGATGATAAAGATTGTTTAGCCGCATATTTTAAGGTCGTGTCTGTTGAGGATAAATTTTTAAATAGGGTAGGGATTTTATTTTCGTAAATAGGTTTTGAAATAACGGTGTCTTTATGTTTAAATGACTTCATAAAACCATCTGTCCAGCCGGTAGTACCTATTGTAGAATCACAAACAGCAGATAAGCAAAATAACAAACCATCTTTTAAAATATATTTTCTTTTAATAATATTAGACGATGCGGTATCTTTTAAAACGATTTCATAAGTTTCTGTTTTTCCAGATTTTGTGAGAGTAGGTTTAGAAACTATAAATGTGTTATTTGATTTTATATGTTTAGTGACGTCATTCCAAAATACCGTTGAATCGCGATAGTCAAAATCGTTATATTTTTCGTAATCAATGTTAACGTGCTCAGAAGATGACGGAGAATAGTATGATTTTGATTTTGAACTATAATTAAATGAAGTACTAATTCGTTTTTTGTCTTTTTCTTTTTGAATTTCAGCATAAAAATCTACCAGGGCATCTTGCAATTGATTTCTATCCTCAGGTACAAGTTCGTCAACCACCGTAAAAGCAAAATCATGATCAGTAACTGTTTTTAATTGGTTTATATGTTTAAAATCTATGATTTTAAATGAATTTAAATAGTCAATAGGTTTTGAACTGCCAGTATTTACAATAGAGTAAACTAAATAGTAGTGCACACCTTTAATAAATATTTTACCATGCATTGTTTTGTTTAGGTTAGCGTTTGCACCCGAAAAATTAATACAAGGTAGGTTTTGTTCTCTTGTTAGTTCTCTATTAATACTTACGGTGTAGTCAAAAGTTTTCAAAACACTGTTGCACAATAAATTTAATTCAAAGGTATCTTCTTCTAAATAATTATAATCGTGATAAAAATAATGCATCACTCCATACGTGTTTTTTGTTTTTACGTCGTAGGCCAATAATTCTTCAGCTAAACCTTGTTCTCCTGTTTTTTTATTTGTATTGTATTTATATATCGATGGAATATTTACATTAAACCCTTTGGTTGGTGGCGAAAAGGAGATGGTGTTGTCGGTTTTGATAGGAGTAAATTTGATAGAAGAGAAAAACCTGTTCCCTTCAGCACCTTTTACATATTCTCCTTTACCACTCATTTTAAAAACAATTAATTCGTCTTCGGTAAAGTATATTTGGTATCGTTGAAAATCTCCTCGTTTTGTTTTGTTAACAATATCAAGAGCTTTAATTCCGTTAGGGGTTACGATTTCTTTTTTAGAAATTATTTTACCAGGAATGCTTTCGTAAAGCAAACTATCAATTTTTAAAATCAATTTGTCAGGATTATAATTACTCATGGATGCATAAGTAATTTGTCGAGCTATAATGTAATATGAACCATTAGCCATATCGGTAGTTAAGGAAAAAGAGTAACCTTTAAGGCTTGCTAAGGGCACAGGTTCGTCATAAACATCAAAGGAATAAAGAGAATCTTTAGAATAGTATTTTTTTACTGGCCATTTTTTGACAAGACTTTCAATTTTTTCTTTTTGTTTAATACCTTTTTTTGTAGCAACGTTAGCAATAGGACGAACTTTATATCCCATTTTTCTGAGCATTTCAATTACCCCATTTTTACCAGGTAAATGCGCTGCGCCAATACCTGCGAATATACTTCCTGTTTTACCAACTGAATCAATGTTGTGTGCTAAAATAGTATTACGCTCTTCAATTAAATATTTTTGGGTGTTTTTAGTTGTATATGTTAACTGTGATAAACTATCAATCGCATCTAAATCTCCAGAGCGGTAAGCGTCATTTATCTCGTTTTGAACTTTATAGTAATCAATTCTGTTTTTGCTTTCGTCATATACTTCGTTCGGGTCACGAACACTGCTTTTAGTTGCCATCACCAAAGATTCTTTGAAGTCTTCGAGACTCACAATTTTTTTGTCCAATTTTGTTCCGGCTTTATAAATAAATAAATCTATGTAAGTAGATTCTTCGTGATCATTTTTGGAATTATTATTTCTATATAATAAGTTATTAATGATGTCTGGGTCATTTGCTAAAATCTCTTGATATCTTTTGTTATCAGGCAGTTCTATTTTAAAAGCATCTTTATAAAAGTTATTGTTTCCGTATATATTTGGATTGTTTAATTCTTCAAGTAAACCAATGTCTTTCATGTTTTTTAACCATTGGTCTGGATTAGATTCTAATCCAACGGTATTAACACTTGTAAGCGCTACAAAAAACGAATCGGATAAATGATAAGCTAATTTACTGCTGACATGCATGGTGCCATATAAGTACGAGGGTTTGGTTAAACCATTACCTGTTATTTCCCACAATAGGCTAGGGTATTTTTTTTGAGCATTAGTATTAACGGATGCTATGATAATTAATACGATAGCTATAGATTGTTTTAATCTAGGAAATAGTGATAACATAAAATGAGATTTAGTACAAGAGAAAGATACAAAAAACTATAGAATTATAATACAAGTATTATAAAAAGGTACAATGATGTTTAGTTTTGGCTAAACAAACTATCTACAAACTCAGTGCGGTTAAATACTTGTAAATCTTCCATTTTTTCGCCAACACCAATATATCTTACAGGAATTTTAAATTCATCAGAAATACCAATCACAACGCCACCTTTAGCGGTGCCATCTAATTTAGTTAAGGCTAAAGCAGTTACGTCTGTTGCCGCTGTAAACTGCTTACATTGTTCAATAGCGTTTTGCCCTGTACTTGCATCCAAAACCAATAGCACATCGTGTGGTGCAGCAGGAATCACTTTCTTCATCACGTTTTTAATTTTAGTTAACTCGTTCATTAAGTTAATCTTATTATGTAAACGTCCTGCGGTATCAATAATCACAATATCAGCGCCTTTTGCTTTGGCGCTGCTTAATGTATCAAAAGCTACACTTGCAGGGTCAGCATTCATACCTTGTGATACAATATCTACTCCAACTCTTTGACTCCAAATCGTTAATTGTTCCACAGCAGCAGCTCTAAATGTATCGGCAGCACCTAATACAACATGGTAACCAGCAGTTTTAAATTGATGCGATAATTTTCCAATGGTTGTTGTTTTACCTACACCATTTACACCAACCACCATAATCACATAAGGTGTTTTTTCTCCATTAGTTTGTAGAGGTAATTTTGGGATTTCAAATGAGGTGGCGTCTGTTGAATTGTTTTCGGTTAGTAAAGCAGCAACTTCTTCTTTTAATAAATTATTTAGCTCACCAGTTCCAACATATTTATTAGTTGATACGCGAGCTTCAATACGTTTAATGATTTTTAAAGTGGTATTAACTCCAACATCACCAGTAATTAAAACTTCTTCTAAATTATCTAGTACATCGGCATCAACGGTTGATTTTCCAGCAACAGCTTTTGCTAGTTTGCCAAAAAAACTTTCTTTAGTCTTTGATAAGCCTTCATTTAAACTTTCTTTCTCTTTTTTACCAAATAATTTATCGAAAAATCCCATAGTTGCGTTTAGTGACTACAAATGTATTAAAAATATTGGTGCAATATTAAAATAGGTACACGGATGATGCGGATTTGATAGATCAACGCAGATTAAATGTTATAACTGTGAATAGATTTTAATTGATCAAAAAATCCATTTTAAATTCTCAATATCAGTTTTATCCACGTTTTTTTAAACTAAAAAAGCTCCTTCGTTTCGGAAGAAGCTTTCTTTAGTATAATAAAGCAAATTATTTTTTTAAATAATCAGCTACTAATTCGTTTTGAACGATTTCCTCACGGAATGCATAAGCACCAGTTTTTGGCGACTTAATTACTTTAATAACTTTAGTAAAGCTATTTCCTTTACCGGTTTTTAGTGTTGCAACTACCTTCTTTGCCATTTCTTCTTAGTTTTAATGGATTATTTAATCTCTTTATGAGTTGTCATTTTTTTCAAGATCGGGTTGTATTTTTTTAATTCAATACGATCAGGAGTATTTTTTTTGTTTTTAGTAGTAATGTAACGAGATGTCCCGTGTTTACCACTGTCTTTGTGCTCAGTGCACTCTAAAATTACTTGAATTCTATTACCTTTCTTTGCCATTTTCTGTTTTATTTATTGAATTAAGCTAAAATTCCGCCTTCTACAGCTTCTTTTAAACAAGCAAAAATTCCTTTTTTGTTAATATTTTTGATAGCTGATGTAGAAACACGAAGTGTTACCCACTCACCAGTTTCTGGAACAAAAAACTTTTTTGTTTTTAAGTTTACTTTAAATTGGCGACGTGTTTTAGTATTAGAGAAAGAAACGTGGTTTCCTTTCATCGCTTTTTTACCTGTTAATTGACAAATACGTGACATGCTATTATTTAATTAAATGTGTTTTCCCTTAAAATGGGGACGCAAATATAGTATTTCTTTTTTATCCTACAAAAAATTGTATGATTTTTTCGAAAAATAATATACTTGCGCCCCTTATTTTTATTTTCCCCTCTAATTTTGCGAATTTCGCGGAACTTAATCTGCGAATCACGCTACTGCGTGTGCGTTATTTGCGAGGAATTTTTATTACTTAGTGAAACGCTTTCTACGTTCTGCTCCTTCACGATTTCCGCTGAAAGATCTTTCTTCTCTTGGTTTATCAAATGAACGACGTTCTCCACCACCATTTCCGCCTTCACGGTTAAATGGCTTGCGTTCTCCGCCTTCTTTATTTCCACCGTAAGATGAACGACGTTCGCCACCTCCAGCATAAGAGCGACTTTCGCCACCACCGTATGATTTACGTTCTCCACCTTCACGGTTTCCGCCATAAGATCTACGTTCTCCGCCGCCTTCGCGATTTCCACCGTATGAACGACGTTCTCCGCCGCCACCGCCACCGTATGAACGACGACCGTCTTCTCTTGAACCACCACCGTAAGAACGTTTTTCTCCGTATCCGCCAGAAGGTTTTGCTTTACTAACTTCAAAAGAAATCACACGAGCATTAAACTCAATTCCTTTTTTGTTTAAAGCTAAAAATTCATCCACATGTTTGTTTTCTGTTTCAAAGAAAGAGAAAGAGTTTTTAACATCTACATTGAAAATAACGCGTGCATTGATACCAGAAATCTCCACTAAGAAATCTTTGATAGAGTTACGGTTAAATCCATCTAATTCGCCCATGTTCATGAAGAAACGAGTTGTTTTACCATTGTTTCCATCATTACCAATGTTTAAATCTTGTGAATTTTGGTAGTAGGCATAAAAACGATTGAACTCTTCAGAAATAAAACGCTTAATTAATTCTTCTTTAGATAAATCTTTTAATTCTTCATAAATTTTAGGAAGGTAATTTTCGATTTCCTCATCTTTTACTTCAACAGTATGTAATTTATTTACTAAGTGAAATAATTGTTTTTCGCAAACCGCTACACCATCTGGCACGTCAGCTTTTGTAAATGTATTTTGAATAATACGCTCGATATCACGAATTTTATTTACTTCACGAGGAGTAACAATTGCAATAGCAATACCTGTTTTACCAGCTCTACCAGTACGACCCGAACGGTGCGTGTAGTTTTCTGCTTCTTCAGGTAAGTTATAGTTAATTACGTGAGTTACATTATTAACGTCGATACCACGAGCAGCTACATCTGTAGCAACTAACATTTGTAGCGTATGGCTACGGAAACGTTTCATTACTAAATCACGTTGTGCTTGAGATAAATCACCATGTAATGCATCTGCATTGTAACCATCTTTAATTAATTGATCAGCTACATCTTGAGTTTCTGCTTTTGTACGACAGAAAACAATACCAAATATATCTGGATAAAAATCAGCAATACGTTTTAAAGCTGCATAACGGTCACGTTGATTTACGGTGTAGTAAATATGTTGAATGTTTTCGTTACCAGAATTTTTCTTACCAACTGAAATTTCTAAAGGAGATTCCATGTATTTACTTGCAATACGCTCAACTTCGCGAGGCATTGTTGCAGAAAATAACCAAGTGTTTTTAGTTGGAGGTGTGTTGCTTAAAATTTGATCTAAATCATCTTTAAAGCCCATGTTTAACATCTCATCAGCTTCATCTAATACAACTACATCTACATGAGATAAGTCGATTGCTTTACGCTCAATTAAATCAATTAAACGACCTGGAGTTGCAACTACAACTTGAGAACCAGCTTTAATATCACGAATTTGCCCCATAATAGGTGCTCCACCGTAAACTGCTGTTACTCTTAATCCATTAAGGAATTTTGAATAGTTAATTAAATCTTTACTGATTTGCACACATAACTCGCGAGTTGGTGCTAAAATTAAAGACTGTGTAAAGCGAGAGTTTAAATCTAACTTTGTTAATAAAGGCAAGCCAAAGGCTGCAGTTTTTCCTGTTCCTGTTTGTGCTAAAGCTACCATGTCAGTAGATTTTCCTTGCAACTGAGGAATAGTTTGTTCTTGGATAGGCGTAGGATTTTCGAAGCCCATCTCGGTCACGGCTTTTAGGAGCATTGGCTCCAAGCCTAATTCTTGAAATGTCATTTGTTTTTGTTTAAATTATTATTACTAGCTGCTGTAGAGATTTAATTTTCGCAGTAGCTGTGAACATTTATAGCCCGACGTAGGCGCGATCACAATGTATTGGATGCAAATATTAAATCAATTGCGAGGCAAATGTAATACATTTTTAGTTAATAACAAAATATTAACAAAAATTAGTCGCCAAGTGGTTTGATTTATATTATCAATAGATGATTAATACTGTTATATAAAACAAAACTAAATATATTTGTTAACTGATATTTAAAATTGAATAATGGAAACCGAAAGAGAAAAACAATTATGGGAGTTGGCAAAAAAACGAGCAAAGTTTAAACGTTATTTTTATGCTTACCTAGTTTTAATGATTGTAATTTGGGTGTTTTGGTTTTTTACAGATCATCAAAATCCAGATTCAGGTTTACCATGGCCTATGTTTCCAACATTAACATTAGCATTTGTGTTAGCTTATATATTTTTAAATGTATATGTGTTTTCTAACCACAATGCTATTGAAAGGGAATATGAAAGATTAAATAAGAAGAAGGACTAAACAAAAAAAGAGAAGTAATTACTTCTCTTTTTTTATGATTTATTTACTTCATATACTTTTGTTTTACGTCACTATACGTAGGGAAATTATTATGATGCCAGTTCATTATTACTGTTCCATCTTTAATCAAAATTAAACCTGGATTTGCTCTTATCATTGTTTTTAAAACAATACCATCTGCTTGAGCAAAATCATACATGGCTTGATGTTTATGTTTATAATCATCAATTTGTTTTGCGTCTCCTGCTGTTAATGCCAATACTTTACGTTTATCGACCGAAGCTAATTTATATAAGTCGTTTATTTTAGCATGAACAGTTTCATCATCTTCTGTTTTTGTTAAGTCGTAACAGATTAATAAAAACATGTAGTCTTTATTATTTAAAATACTATCTTTTAAATCAACTCCATCTAAAGATGTTATTGAGAAATCAACAATTTTAGGAGGATTAATAGCATCATGGATTAAGATATTATCCGTAGCAACCCATTTCCAATTTAAAGTATCTTGCCATGGATAATTTTGCATATTAAAATGTTCTTGCTTACCAGTTTTTAAATTTTCGTAAATAAATCCAGATTCATATTCGGCAGGTTTATAATCGGCTCCAGCTTTCATATTGTCTTTAATATTCATGCCAATAGCATAAGGTCTAAAATCTAAAGGAGGTAAATTACGGTATGCATAAATAGGAAATGCAAATGATAATACAATAGCTATCACAGTTAACGATAAAGTTATTAATCCTGAAAACAATTCATTTACATGTTCTTTCCCTGAAATTAAAAGTGTAATTAAAATTAATAATGCGACGTCTTTCCAAAAACTCGTCCAAGGTTTTAACACTAAAAAATCTCCGAAACAGCCGCAGGTTGTTACTTTGTTGTAACATGCTGAGTAAAAAGTTAAGAACGTAAAAAATACAATTTGAGTAAGTAATAAACCAAGTGTTAAGTTACGTTTGTAGCCCACTAACAACATAAAGCCTAAAGCCATTTCGCTTACGCATAATAAAATAGATAGAGGTAAGGCAATGTGTGCAAAGCTTTCAAAAATACCTAAGCCTGAATCGGCTTTAAATACTTCAAAGTATTCTTGCAATTTATAACTAAAGCCTAATGGGTCGTTAGCCTTAATAAATCCCGAAAAAATAAATAAACCTCCTACTAAAAAACGAGAAATATGTGTAATAATGGGAAACTTGTTTAAGATACTGGAACCGTTTATTAATACTACTAAAATACCTAGTACAATACCGATGGTAGTTTTACTAAAACATGCAGGGGTAATATAAAAGAAAAAAGCTGCTAAGCCCAGCGACCAAATAGCGCGAAATAATTTTGATGATAAGAATTTTTTCATATTTTTTGTGTTTAACCGCAATGAATACTAAGCAAATGCAAAGTATCAAAGAGGTGTTTTAACTAATTCTCTAAATTATACTGTAAAGAGTGAAATTGAAAGGCCTTTTTGTTTTTTTAACTAACAATGGAGGTTTGATAGTTTATGTCAATAAAAAATCCCTGTTACTTATTTAGTAACAGGGATTTTAAATAAGGTTTAAATAATTAAGAATTTAATCTTTTATTACCTTGCTTTTTAATGACTTCCATCTCTACTTGAAGGTTTCGCAACATATTCATAATGCTGCCAACGTTTAGTTCTTCTTCTCTATAATCAGTCATATTAATACAGCAAGTGTATTCCCATACTTCAAGAACATCTTTTAAATTAACATTAAAAGGAGCGTATAATTTATTATCGGAATGACATTCCATGAAACCTTTTTTTGTATTAACATTAAAAATACGCTTGTAAGAAATACCATCCTCTTTTGTGACTACAATATACGTTTGTCCGTTTTTAATATCTTCAATTCTGTCCAAATATTTAGCCACCACAAATGAGCCCTCTTTAATAGGAGGCATACTATCTCCTTTAATTGGAAAAGCACGATGTTTGCCAGAAGGCAAGAATGGTAATTTCATCCGCGGCAAACGCTCCATGTATTCTGGATCGGCATACCCTCTTAAATAACCTGCACTTGCTTTTAATGGCACCAATTCTACAGCATCTCTTCCATCTTCATCTATTACAACAGGAAATAACATTCGGTTTTTTCCAACTTTCATTAAACCATCTAAGTTTGTTTTACTAAGATCGCCTCTCACCAATGCATCAACGGCTATGTGAAAAAAATCAGAAATCGTAATTAATAAGTCAATAGATGGCTCATTACGGTTTTCTTCGTAGGCACCCAAGCGCGAACGAGTTATTCCAAGGCTTTCTGCCATTTGCTCTTGCGATAAGCCTTTTTGCAGACGCAAGAATTTTAAGTTGCTGAAAATTTTGCTCATAATTTTAAATTGCTACAAATTGTAGCACGAATATACTACATTAAATAGTAAATTTGAAAAGGTTTTTGTTAATTTTTTGTTTTGTTGTTGACATGGTTCTGTAAATAAGCGAAAGCTTGTTTATGGAACCTTTGTTTTATCGAGGAAAAATCTTTTCGATTTTTTCTATAACATTAAAATTCCTGTATTCTCCAATCTTTGGATCAAAAAACTCTTGAGTGATATATTTAATTTTCACGTCCGTTTCAATGAGCGTTTTGTAGTTATTAGCTAAATCAATATTTGATTCAACAGATGTTAACCAATAAAATTTCATGGACTTACCAGAATTGTCAAATACTGAAAAAACGACAAAAACATCTCGCTCAATTTGAGTTATTTTTCCAATGGAGGTTAATGATTCACTTGTTTTTTCTTCAGGCTCGGTTTCTGCCATTTTTGATAATTTTATTAATCCAGTTGGACAAACCGTTGCCATTTTCATGCCTATAATTTTACCTAACGCCTCTCCTTCTTTATCAATATTATTGAAATCAATATTGTGATCTTTTTTTAGTTGTTTTTTATATGGCTCTGCTGCATTAATCATACACACACCTAGTTCCATGTAAAATCGGTCAACATCAGTAGTGTCTTTTATTTTATCTAAACAATCGCAGGTTTGTTGTGCGATTTTTTCCATATAATCCTGCGAAAAGGTATTTAATGAGAATAATACAAATGAAAGGGTAATAAGTTTTTTCATAATTTATGTTTTAATTGTTTTGTATGTATCTCATCGTCATGTGAGGAATATTATCTTCTAAATACATTTCTCCTTCTGGTATAAAACCAAAGTTTTGATAGAATTTATCTAAATAACATTGAGCTCCAATTACGATAACAGATGAATTGAAGCGTTTTTTTGTTTCGGCAATACTATATTCCATTAATAGTTTTCCATAACCTAAACTACGCACAGAAGGATGAGTAACAACTCTTCCAATAGAAGGTTCTTTATCATATGAAACACCAATAGGAACTAATCTTGTGCAAGCTACTAGTTTGCTATTGTCGTATCCAAGTACATGAAATGACTTTTGGTCTTTATCGTCCAAATCTAAATATGGACAGTTTTGTTCAACCACAAAAACCTCAGCACGTAATTGCAATAATTGATATAACTCAATAGTACTTAATTCGTTAAAGGATTTGGTGATAAATGAGATCATTAATACTGATTGATAGATAATAAAACTAAGGTGCAAGCTTCTAGTGCTTCAATCCCTTTACTTTCTGCTAATGCTTCAAACTCTGGATTTTCGGTTCCTGGATTAAAAATAATACGCTTTGGATTTAAAGAAAAAATATAATCTATCCAGGCGCCTTGATTATCAGGACCGATATATAAAGTAACCGTATCAATATTTTCTAATGCTGGTTTATTAGTTATTATATCTAATCCATTTATTTGTCCGTTTCTAATACCTATAGGAAAAACAGGCTGTTGATGTTGTTGTAAACTAATGGTTGCTTTATAGCTATATCTATCGCTATTAGGAGAAGCACCAATAACAACCGTGGGTTTATTTTTCGACATAATTTAAATCTTTACCAAAGGTTTCTTCTAAGAAATACAGAGCGATAAATCCAAGGCTAATAATAATGGCACCTGTAATTTTAGTGGCTAATAATTTGTCGACATCTAAAACAGAAATGACTAAACTTAATAGCAATGAAATTAAAATGGTAGATGCTCTCACAAAATTTGGAGCCGTGGTGGTTGCAGTTGCTCTGATATTTGTGCCAAATAACTCTGATGCAGTACTAATAAATACTGCCCAGTAGCCAGTAGCAAAGCCTATAAAAGCAACAATAGAGTAGAAGACAGAAACTGAAACTCCACCATACATGAAGTATAAAATTACCCCTAAAACTGTTAATGATAAGAAAATAGCAAAGGCTTTTTTACGAGATTTTAATAGTTGACTGATTAAACCAGAAGCGATGTCGCCTACTGTAATACCAGCATAAGCATACATGATGGATTTTCCAGCTGAAATAGATTTTTCTGGAAGTCCCATTAATTCACTTAATTCAGGTGAAAATAAAACCAAGGTTCCCATTACGTACCAAACAGGCACAGTTACAAAAATGATACAAAGGTATTTTGTAATACTATGTTTGTTTGCAAAAAGTTGTAAAATGTTTCCTTTTTTTATGTTTGATTCTGATTTAACAGCATGAAACATTCCTGATTCAAATACACCAATACGAAGTAATAATAAAGCTAAGCCCATTCCGCCACCTAAATAAAAAGAATAACGCCAGTTTGTAATCACTTCACCCATAAAACCAGCCACAACAGCACCAAATACGCCAACCGTAGCCACTATCATTGTTCCGTAACCACGACGCTCTTTACTCATGCTTTCGCTCACCAAAGTAATGCCTGCGCCTAATTCGCCAGCTAAACCAAAGCCAGAAATAAAACGTAATACCATGTAAGAATCGGTACTATGAACCATGCCGTTTAAAATATTGGCAATGGAGTAAACTAAAATAGAACCAAACAAAACAGATAATCTGCCTTTTTTATCACCTAATATTCCCCAAAAAATCCCGCCAAATAACATACCTGCCATTTGCCAATTAAGTAACAATTTGCCGTATATAAGATTTAATGATTTTTTTACTGATTCAGTAATACCAGGATATTGTTCGGGTAAAATATCATTTAAGCTGTCAAAACGTTCAACGCCAAACAATAATAAATCGTATATATCAACAAAGTAGCCAAGTGCGGCTACGATGATTAATTTATTAATGTTTTTGTTTTGTGGCATAAGAAGTATTTAAAACTATTATTTTAAAGTCTTCGACTTTCCGCCAGAAGTGGGACGCGGCGCTAAGACTGACAGGACATTAAACAAATTTATCGCCTTTTTGAACTTTAACATCATTTACAAAATTCCTGATTTGTTGTTCGTCTTGTTTTTTACAAACCATTAAAACACCATCAGATTCAACAACGATATAATCTTCTAATCCTTGTAAAACAACTAACTTATCTTTAGGAACATGAACAATACAATTATTGCACCCATATTGAATCACATTTTTGCCAACCAAAGCATTACTGCCTTTGTCGTGTTTAATGTGAGTGTACAAAGAACCCCAAGTTCCTAAATCACTCCAGCCAATGATGGAAGAACGCACATACACGTTTTTTGCTTTTTCCATCACGCTATAATCTATAGAGTCGTTTTTACAGACATTATAGGCTCGGGTAATAAATTCTTTTTCTTTTGGCGTGTTATAATATTCTTGTCCTTCCTTAAATAATGTTGCCAATTCAGGATCGTGTTGTTCAAAAGCATTAATAATACTTTTGGTACTCCAAATAAAAATGCCACTATTCCATAAAAACTCTCCAGTTTCAATAAAGAATTTGGCTGTTTCTAAATCTGGTTTTTCAGTAAATGTTTTTACCTTATACATGCGCTTATCTTTTTCCTCAACAGGAGAATCAATAAATTGAATGTAACCGTAACCAGTATCAGGACGAGAAGGTTTAATACCAAGAGTTACTAGGCACTCTTCATTTTTTGCTTTTGCAAAACAAGATTTAATCGCTTTAATAAATGTATCTTCTTTGGTGATTAAATGATCCGAAGGTGCAACAACCGTAATTGCTTTTGGGTTTAACTTATGAATTTTATAAGAAGCGTAAGCTACGCAAGGAGCTGTATTTTTACGAGAAGGTTCTGTTAAAATATTTTCTTTTGGAAGATCAGGTAACTGTTCGGCCACCAAGCCTTCGTAAATATCACTTGTCACTACATAAATATTGGACGCAGGACAAAGTTCTTTAAATCTATCAAATGTTTGTTGTATGAGAGTTCTTCCAGTGCCAAGAATGTCTAGAAATTGTTTTGGATGTGCGGTTGTGCTCATTGGCCAAAAACGTGTGCCAACTCCACCTGCCATTATAATACAGTACTGATTTTTCATAAACTAATAAAGGACTAATTTAAGTAAAATAATGACAGTAAAAATTAAAAAACAAGGCTATATTTTAACTCCAATCACTAAAACGTCATCAATTTGTTCAGCATCTTGTTTCCAATCCATAAAAGCTTCCATTAGCTTTAGTTTTTGTATTTCCATAGGAAGTTCAATATTTTCAAGAAGTGTTTTTTGTAAGTTCGTTAACATAAACTTTTTACCTTTTGGTCCACCAAATTGATCTGCATAACCATCACTAAATAGATATAAGCTATCTCCTTCATTTACTTTTACTACATGGTTTTGATAAACACGACTTTCTTCTAATTCTAAACCTCCGATAGGGAACTTCGTAGCTTTAATAATTTCTAGTTCGTAGTTGCGGTCTTTTCTGTAAATCCATAATGGTCTATTAGCACCCGCATATTGTATTTCTTTAGAATTTTCATTAAAAGCACATAAGGTAATATCCATACCATCACGTCTCTCAAACTCAACGGCGTTTTGATTTAAGGCTATTTTTACACCTTTATGAAGTTCTAATAATATTTCTCCTGGAACAGTAATTTTCTTTTCGTTTACAATTTCATTTAATAAGGTATTCCCAACAATACTCATAAAAGCTCCCGGTACACCATGGCCAGTACAATCAACTGCGGCGATAAAACGGGTATTGCCGTTTTTAGCAAACCAATAAAAATCACCACTTACTATATCTTTTGGCATGTAAAGCACAAAGCTGTTTACAAATAACTTATCTATTTCGTTTAAGCTTGGTAGTAAAGCTTCTTGAATGTTCTTAGCATATTTAATACTATCCGTAATTTCAATGTTTTTATGTTCAATAACAGATTTTTGCTGAATCACTTCTTTATTAATACTCTCTACTTTTTCTTTTTCTTCACGTAATTCATGCGTTCGTTCGTCAACCGTTTTTTCTAGTTTTTGTTTATCTGCAATTAATTTTTTGGTATGATAAAAATTGTAAAGCCAAATACTGCCAATTAAAACTATAACACAAATGGTATAAAACCACCAAGTATTATACCATGGAGGAGAAATGGTGAATTCATAACTTACGGGAGTTTGATTCCATAAGCCATCATTATTCATGGCTTTTATTAAGAATTTATATTTGCCTGGAGGCAGAGAAGAGTAGGTGGCTTCAGTTTTTGAAGTAGGTGGAGTCCAATTGTCATCAAGGCCTTCTAATTTATATTGATACATGACTTTTTCGGGAGCTGTTAAGCTAATCCCAATAAAGCTAAATGTAATGTGGTTTTTATTAAATGGTAAAACCAAATCTTTTGGTAACAATAATGTTGAATCAAGTCCTTTCGAATATTTTAAAATATCTTCTTGTCCAAAAAATAATTTTATTGAATTAATGTTTGTAATTGCTTCTTTTAAATTGTTTTCATCATAGGCTGGATCATAAATTTCTAAACCACTAATCGTACCAATTAAAATACGGCCATCTTTATCTTTATAGCTAGCATTATAGTTTGATTCTAAATTTAAAAGACCATCATCTTTTCCGAAATGTTGTACATTAATTTTATGATTGTAATAATCATTTAAGTTTAAAATATCTACACCTGTATTTAAACTTAAAATTAGCCTTTGGTTGTTATCTGTTTGAAGGGCTAAAACATTATTAGACGATAACCCGTTTTTTTGAGAAATTTTTGTAAAACTCTTATAATCGTAATTGAACAAACCCCCGCCAGTGCCAAACCATAAATTTTTTTGGTCATCTATAAGGGAAGCCAATACAGTACTGCTTATAAAATTATTTTTTTCATTAAAAATTGTGATATGGTTGTTTTCTAGTTTGATTAACCCATTTGCCGTTCCAATCCAAATATTGCCGTGTTTATCTTCTACAATACTATAAATAGCAAATTCAAATCCATCTGCTTTTAACTTATTTACCTGTTCTTCTGAAGTAATTTTACCATTTTTATATTTACACAAGCCAACATTTGTTCCAATCCAAATTGTTTTTTCATGATCTTCATAAAGCGATAAAATATATTTGCCTTTAAAGTTCTCATCATGAATAAGTGTGAATGTTTCATTTTCAAATGAACATAACCCTTGCTTTGTTCCAAAAAGAACTTTACCATCATTCAAAGGTAAAATAACAGTGATGTCATTATCTGGAATACTGTTTTTTGAGTATTGAATAAATTTATAGTTAGTTAGGTTGCCATCATTTATTTTAGCTAGTCCATTACCACGTAACGCAATCCAATAATTACCTTTTTTATCTTGTGCTACAGTATTTATATAATTTTCCGATAAGCCATTTTCTTTTATGTAATAGGTGAATTTGTTGTTCGAATACTTATATACGCCTGAGCCATCTGTACCAATCCATAAATTATTTTCACGGTCTTTAAATAAGCACTGAATAGGATTTTTAGTAAGACCATTGTAAAAATTATATTTTGCGTTTCGAGTATTAGTTTTTAGATCAAATTTATTAACCCCTTCAGCATGTGTTCCGTAATAAAATTCTGATTCTGAATTTTGCAATAAACTACTAATAGCAAGGTTTGTGTTTGTTGGTATTGCTGTTAGTTCTTTTACTTTAAACTGAGCATCGATTGTATTTAATCCCGTTTGAGTTCCTATTAAAATATCACCATTGCCAACTTGTGAAATAGAAAAAATAAGATTGTTTAATAGCCCATTAGATGTGTCAAATCTTTTAATTTCATTAGTTTTTTTGTCAAAAAATATGACTCCATTTTGTATTGTCCCAAACCAAATGTTTTTATTATAATCAATAAATATTGAATAGACAGAGCTATTATTTAATATACTATCGTTATTAAAGGATTTAATCTTTCCATCTTCAAATATATAAACACCAGCCATGGTTCCAATCCAAGTGCGATTGTCATCTTTTTGTAATTTGAAAATGTATGAGTTTTTTAAACCTTGTTTTTCATTATAGTTCTTAAAAGTTATACCATTATACACGCATAACCCTTTCATTGTTCCTAGTAATAATTCTTTTTTACTATTTTCAGTAATTGAATAAACAACATTGTTGATTAATCCTTCATTTTCCGAAATTGTCGAAAACGTATTTCCATCATATTTACCTACACCTCCGCCATTTGTACCAAACCAAATGTAGCCTTTGTAATCTTGATAAATTGTTAAAACCTGAGATTGAGGAAGACCTTGTTCGGTATTATAATTTTTAAAATTATAAGTTTGAGAATAATTTTTTACTCCTAAAAAAAATAGGAAAAATAGAATAAGAGTATTTTTTATTTTTAAAAACATTTGTGCTTTTCAAATATAATAAAAAAGCCAACTGTTAGCTAACAGTTGGCTTTTTTATTTGTCTTTAAAAATTAATTTGTGATAGATAATTTTATCACATTTTCGGATCCATTAATTGTTGTTTTAATGAAATATAAACCAGATGTCAGTTCGTCTAAGTTCCAAGTTGTTTTGTAATTATTGATATTTTGTTGTGTTAAAGGCAATAAGGTTTTAACTGATTTCCCAAATATATCAAACACTTCTATTTTTACAGATGAATTGGATTGTAACGAATATTTAATTGTAACGAAATTAGTTGCAGGGTTTGGAAATACACTTATTTTATGATCTTGTGTTTCAATTTCACGAACACTAACATTTGGATCGAAAACAGGATTAATTTGAATAGAATCTACCGTAAAATCTAAATTAGTGAATAAGGTATCGCTAGAAGTAATTTTAACATGATAGGTGTTATTGGTATCTAGCCCTGGAATATCTACTAAAATAAAATAATCACCTAGAGGCAAGCCTGATAGGGTATAAGTACCTTTTGCTGGCACCGGGCCAGTAGACTCTGTAATGGTTTGAGTAAACATTTGCCCACCAGGATTTCGTCCACCTTTAACAATAATGCCCCCAATTGGCTGGCCAGGAATTGTTGGTTTAAATACACTACCATCATAGGAACTTCCAAATGGTCTATTCCCGTATCCTACTGTTTCTGTTATAATACCTGTTAATACTCCTGGACCAGGAGTGTATGTTTCCAATGCTTTTACTTCAATGTTTTGTATATCGTTTACAGTACATCCATGTATGATTTGAGTAGCCGTTTTCCAGTTTACGGCATTATATCCATATGCAATTTGCATATTCGTTGCAGTTGGAATTGCTTTTACTATATAGTTGCCGGATTTAAAAGCTGTGAAGTTATAATCTCCAGAGGCTCCAATATTTTGCCCAGCTACTGAATCAAATTGAGTTAAAAATGGTTCGTATTTATATAATACGACTCTTCCTGCGACAGGTGTTACAGTACTTGTGGTGACGGTTCCTGAAATATTACTAGAAGGATTAACAGTAATAGATATTGTATTACTAGTTGTCGAGCAGTTGTTGGCATCAGTAACAGTTAAGCCATATGAGAATGAACCAACACTAGTCGTGTATGTATAATCAACACTTGAAGAAATATTACTAGATGGTAATTGAACCCAGTTATATTGTAAAGGTGCAAGTCCTCCAACAACAGTTGATTTTAAAGTGTCTTCTAATTGCTCACATATTACTGTATTGCTTGATGAAATAGAAGCTGAGAAAACACCTGTTTGATTAATAACAAATGTATTTGTAATAGCACAGTTCCCTTGTCCGTCTGTTATGGTTGCTGTATAAGATCCTGCGCATAATCCTGAAGCAATATCGGTGTTGGAAGTACCTGAAGGTTGCCAATTATATATTAATGAGGACGAAGAGGTAGCGTTTAATGTTATAGTGCCATTACATGTTCCATTACAAAGAGTGTTTGTAGATACAGGAGCTGTATTAATAGAAGTAACATTTACGAATACCGTATCCGTGTTCTTGATTGCCGTTCCATTACAGGTGATTTCACAAAAATAGGATGTATTAACCGTTGGATTAATCGTTATAATTGTAGCATTAGGACCAAGATTTGTGTATGCTCCACCAGTTGATGATTTCCATTGGTAACTCAATCCCGAAGCAGAAGGAATGCTAGAGCTAAAATCTAATGTTGTAGTTTGGCCTAAGCAAATATTTGTTGAACCTGAAATTGGAATGGTTGGAGGGAGATTAATTACACTACAATCAGGTGGTAAAATTGTCACTAGATAATCTTCTGTTTCTCCATTAGTGATAAATGGCATGGATGAATTAGAAGAAGACTTAGGCATATATGTTGGTGTAAAGCATGCATCAGCGGCCCCTAGTGAAAATCCACTTGAAATATTTCTAACTCTAAGCCTAGTTAATCCAGGAGTTGCTCCTATAGGAATGGTCAATGTACTTGTGATGTTATAAATTCCTGTTCCCGGAGAATAGCCTATGTAAGTATATTCATTGCTTTCAAAATTTCCATTTTGATTGTAATCAATCCAAGATGTTATTTCTTGACTAAAATCATTTCCAACAGTAGCAGTTAATGTATATGTTTGTCCGGCAGTAATGGTTGTTGAAGCAACTGAACCTGTGAAATCCTCATATCCATCCGTACCGCAAGTTGAAGTGTTACTTATTGTTGCAAATAAAACATTAGTAATTACGTCATTATTGGAACAAGATGTTGCAGGAGGAATACAGTAACAGTTTAATAATGTATTTTGATTAATTGTAACAACGGCAGATGTGTCGGATGAGAGACTATTAGTGCATTCTACAATACATCTATAATAAGTTGTTTGTAGCTGTGAAGAAATGTAGTATGGTACAGTTGATTGAGAAGTTCCTAAATCAGTCCAATTACTGTTATCTGTTGATGATTGCCACAAATAAATAGCATTACTTACAATACTATTGTTTGTTAGGTCTAAAGTTATTTTATCAGAAGCGCAAACTAAAGTTTTTGAAGCTATTGCATCACCAGCATTTGGGGTTCCTGAACACGTTGGTGAAGCAATAACATGAATAGAATAATCTAAAATCTGCCCATCACTATTTGTTTGATAACAAGGGTCTAATATTAGACCGTCTGCCCATGTTGATTCTAATTTAATTCTTAATCTTGTATTTCCTCCGTTAACAGTAAAAGGTACAGATATTGTTCCTGTCACTGGACCACTAACCGCAGTGCCAATATTTGTGTATTCATTGACTTCAAAAATTCCATTTTGATTAAAATCTATCCAACATCCAACATAACCATTTCCACTTAGAATATTTAAAATTGTTGAAATAGTGTATGTTTGATTTGCCGTTAATGTAGCAGATCCAACTGAAATAGTATTATCGGTGTACCCATTTATATCACAAATCGGGTTATTGTTAATAGATTCGAATAAGACATTGGTTATTGATGAATTTACACAATTTATACTTTGAGGAACACAAAAGCATGCAGTAGGTAGGTTTTGATTGACAGTTATGGATGCTGAATTATTAGTTAATCCACTATTTGCACATGTAGTGATACAGCGATAGTAAGTTGTAATACTTTGTGTGTTAATTGAATAAGGAATTGTACTTTGAGCCGAACCTAAATTAACCCAAGTAGTTCCATTTAATGAATATTGCCACTGGTATGTGATCCCACTAGAAACACTATTGCCAAATAAATCAAGTGTAAACGGAGTGTTTTGACAAACTGATGTTGCTGAAGAAATGGCAACACCTGCACTTGGAGTTCCAGCACATAACGGGGCAGCAGTTAAGTTTACTTTATAATCCAATATTTGTCCATAAGTACTAAAATTAATATTGTTACAAGCATCAGTAGTTGTATTTCCTGTTACATCTAAAATTATACGCATTCTAACGGCGCCCGAAGAAACTGTGATAGGAACTGTAACAGAGTTAGAATATGTTAAACCTGCACCGTGACCTAAATACGTAAATTCTGAAGATTCAAAAATGGCATTTTGGTTAAAATCAAGATAGAAACCCACTGTCGCATCTCCATATAATCCACTAGTACTAGTACTTGTATTAAAAGTATATGTGTTTCCAGCATTTAAATTTATTTCTGCTGCTGGAGTACTTGTCCAATCAGAAAAACCACCTACATCACAGTTGTTTGTTTGATTGGTAAGATTTGAAAAGGTAAAGTCAATTATTTTATCACCATCAAAACAATTCCAAGAATGACTTGGTAAACAATAGCAATTTATTAAAGGGTTTACATTTACAGAAATAGGAGTAGAAGTATTAGATAATGCTGAGTTTGAACAGGTTGTTATACATCTATAATAGGTTGTGTTTGAAATAGAATTAATTTGATAATTCCAACTTGGTTGCGAACTACCTAAATTACTCCAAGAACTTCCATCGGGAGAATTTTGCCATTGAAAAGTTATTCCTGACCCAATTGATGGATTTAATAATGATAGGTTAAATGATGTATTAGTGCAAACTAATGAATTTGACGTAATTGCATTGCCAGCATTAGGAGTTCCACTACATGGAGCTAAAGAAAACATAGTTAGTTGTAGTTGAGGTTTTGCAGACGGACTAGCTAAAATATTATTAGTGCTTGTAGGAACAGCGCATTGAGGACTTCCATCGTCTCTTACATAAGAATATTCTCTTAACCCACTTGTATATGTATAGGTGTTAACTACTCCAGATCCGTCGTAGCTTGATACTTGATCAAAACACATATCAATTAACAAATTACTAGCTCCGTCCCAAACGTGTGTATTAGTTAAATTTAATAACTCAAAACCTCCTGATGTTGGATTATACAGAGCTGAATTATAGACCGTTGTTAAGCCTGTTGCGTCATCAATTGAGACATCAGAACTTAAAGTGTTTTTTACTTTAACAGTGAAGTTAGGTAAGCCATAAATTGGAGAGGAAATAATATTTAATCCTAATTGCGTAATTAAGCCTTGACCTGACCAACCTGCTGCATTTAATTCAGCAGCTGTATAAATTATTTGACAGTGATGAGAGCGGTACCAAATATTGATTGGAGATGATTCTTGCGATCCAGAACTTAAAGTTCCAGAACCAATAGTGATTGTAGTTTGAGATTTTAAATTTAAGATTCCAGACAAACAAATAAGCGCAAATATGAATTTTTTCATGTTTTATAATTTAATTAAGGAATAGTAAAAATATTGTTTTTTTTTATTTTTAAAATGTTTTTATTAACGACTTATTATTCAATAATATCGACAATCTAATTATTTTAGTCGATTAGTATTCAATTATTAGCTATTTTTTAATCAAACTAAATTAAAAAAGTAAACCCCTAACTATTTATTTAATTAGGGGTTTACTTTTTTATTAATCTGTTTTTATAAGTTTAATATAATTGTCATTATTATTAATGGAGAATTTGATGAGATAAATACCATTACTAACTTCTTTTAAATTAATTGAGTGTTGGAATTTGCCCTTTTCTTGATCTATAAGTGGGGATATAACTTGTGTTTTTTCTCCCATTAAGTTGTATAAATCTATAGAAATTTTTGAAGGTTTACTTAATTCGTATTTAATGGTAACATCATCTCTGCTGGGATTAGGATAAACAAATATGTTGTTTTTTAAAATAGCATCTTGAGAATTTACAGAAGTTACGAAATCAATTGGGTTAATGTGCATTGAATCTACAGTAAAATTTAACCCGTTATATATTGTGTCTGTAGTTGAAACAACTACATGATATGTTCCATTGGTATCTAATCCTGGAATATCAACAAAAACAAAATAACTTTCATTTACACTATTTAATGGCAAGCCCGAAAGGGTGTACTGTCCGGCCGCATTAGTTAGAGTTTGCACTAACATTTGTCCACCTGGATTTCTACCGCCTTTTACAATAATACCCCCAATAGGCTGTCCAGGAACTAAAGGTTTAAATTCGTTACTGATTTTTTGTCCAAATCCATCTTCTTCAAGTATAGTTCCTGATAAAACACCTGGACCCGGAGTAAATGTTTCTAAAGCAAGTAATCCTATGTTTTGCAAAGAGTTATTGGAACATCCGTGATTGATAACTGTAGCGTTTTGCCAAGTAATAGCATTATCGCCATAAGTAACTTGTATGTTGGTTGCTGTTGGAATTGCTCGAACTACATATAAAGCACTATCAATATTTGCAAAAGAATACGAGCTAGAAAAAGGAACTATGGTTATAGAATCCCATTTACTTAATCCAATGGTGTATTTATATAAAATAACATCTCCAGTAGTTGCCCCTGCAGTGCTTGTGATTACGCCGCTAATAGATTTATTTGAAATAATTGAGACTGTAATTGGCAATGAACTAGCACATCCGTTTCCATTATCTCCATTTAACGTATATGTTGTTGTAATAGTTGGAGAAACGCTAATGCTAGTTGTATTTGCTCCAGTATTCCAAGTATACGAGGTAGCTCCATTACCAGTTATTATTGAAGTAGATCCTTTACAGATGTTTGTGTTTCCCGAAATGGATAATGCAGGCGAACTGTTAACAGTGATATTAACTGTTTCTGTATTCGCACATCCATTTACAGTGTTTGTTGCAACTACCGAATATGAAGTGCTTGAAAGTGGCGATACGCTTTGATTAGCTCCATTTAATGTGCCAGGATTCCATACGTAATTCGTATTTGGGTCAGAATTCGCACTAGCAGATAATGAAGACGAATTACCACTACAAATAACAGATGACGACGCCGAAACGGTTATAATTGGAATAGCATTATCAGTTGATACATCAACTATATTTGCTGAAATAGAGGTTGAACAACCATTTATGAAATTTGTAACTACCAAACTATATGATCCTGCTGAATTAAAATAGGGTGTATTTGTAGAGCCCGAACCACCAACGGTGCCTGCAGCTGGCATCCAATTATAGGAAACCGAACCAACAGTTGTAGTTGCTACAACACTTACTGTGGGAGTAAAACATGTAATTGTTGAAGTGTTTGAAGATAAAGAAACTGAAGGAACCGCAATGTCTAAATTAACTTGCACGGCATCTGAGCCCGAACAACCATTTGCCGGATTAGTTACAGTTAAAGTATAAATATTTGCTGAACATGCAGTTGTAACACTTGAAGTTGGTGATCCACAAACACCTCCGCTCCAATTAAAAAGAGCATTAGTTGGAGAAGAAACGCTACCACTTAATGAAACGCTTGGTACACTACAGGTAATTATTTGATCCGTTCCAGCATTAACACCTAATGGAGAAACTGTATTTTGCGATACAACTCTTGTTCCGGTTGAATTACATCCATTAGAAGTATTAGTTACCGTATAACTAAAAATACCAGATTGATTTACTGTAATAGTTGCTGTTCCTGCTCCACCAGTTATTCCAGTTCCAGACCAATTATATGAAACAGGTGTAGTTGTAGTTGAAGAAGTTGCATTTACAGTAGGATTAACACAGGTTAATGTACCACTAACACCTCCTGATACAGTTGGTATGACTATATTTTGCGTTACGCAAGTAGTTGCAGTAGCAATACAACCATTTACCGCTGTAACCGTTAAATTATAACATCCTGGTAAATTTATAATTGGCGATGCAGTTGTTGAACCCGATAAAATACCAGGTCCTGACCAATTATATGTGCCCCCTCCAGTACCAAATAAACTAGCAGTAGTAGTGGAGCAAGTTAATGTTGAAGAATTTGAAGCGGTTGCTGTTGGAGGAGTTATATTTTGTATAACATTAACTGTTCCGCTTGAACTACATCCATTAGTTGTAGTAGTAACAGTATAACTTTTTATACCACTTGTATTTACAACAGGCGATGCCGTGGTAGCCCCTGATACAATTCCTGTTCCTGACCATGTATAGGTAACAGGTGATGCGGTTGTTGTAACAATTGCATTGGCTGTTGGTGTTAAGCAAGAAATGGTATTGCTAACGCTTGATGTGACGCTTGGAGCAACTGTGTTTGTTGCAACGCTTAACGTGTTAGACGTTACACATCCATTTGCTGTATTTGTAACAGAGTAGCCATAAGTACCGCCTTGATTAACGGTTATAGTAGAAATATTTGATGCTGATATAATACCAACACCACTCCATGTGTAGGTTACTGGAGATGCAGCCGTTCCTACACCAGCAGTAGTAGTAGATGCATAACAGTTGATTGCACCATTAGAAGTTGAAAGAGTTGGACTTACTGTATTTTGCACAACCACTACATTGCTGTATGTAGAACAGCCATTGGTGGTATTTGTTACTAAGTAGTTTTTGATACCAGTTGAATTTGTTGTTATAGTGGCTGTTGTAGCTCCCGTTAAAATACCTGTACCAGTCCAATTATAGGTTACAGGAGTCGTTGTAGTAGTGACATAAGCTGTAATTGTGTTAGTAACACAGGTTAAACTTCCGCTCATGGTTGGAATAACTGTTGGCGAAACTGTATTACTATTTACAGTTAAAGGAAATGTATTTGAACAACCATTACTTATACTAGTTATTGATAAAGTATAAATACCACCAGCGTTTACTACTGGTGTTTGAGTATTAGGGCCAGAAATTGAGCCCGGACCTGTCCATGTATAAGTAACGCCACTTGCAGGTAGCGCATTTAAAGACACGGTAGTTGTGATGCACGATATTGTGCCAGATGCAGTGGCATTTGGATTAGGCGGTATAGTATTTTGGGTAACGTTTGTAACAGCAGTATTAGTGCAACCATTAATTGAACTTGTTACTCTTAATGTAAATGAACCTGCTGCATTAGCTATCGCATTTTGTGAAGTTGTTCCTCCACTAAATCCAGGGCCAGTCCATTGATATGTAACTCCAGTTCCAGGCGCACCGTTTAAAGCGACTGTTAATGTGGAACATGTTAATGTGCCAGATGTACTTGCGGTTGGAGATGGTGGCGTTATGTTTTGAGTAATAATTACTGGTGATGGGCCCGCACCACAACCAGCAGCAGATACAACACTTAAATCGTAAGTTCCTGGAGCATTAATAGTTGGGTTAAGAGTAGTGCCACCTGAAACAATTCCAGGGCCAATCCAATTAAAAGTTACACCGCCAGTAGTTGAACCAGCTAGGGTTGTAGAGGTATTAGCGCAAGTCAACGTTCTAGTTGGACCAGCGTTAACTGTCGGTAAAGGATTGACAGTTATAGTAACATTTGCCGTTGTTGAGCACCCAGTTAATGTATTGGTTCCCACCACTGTATAAATTGTTGTTGACGTAGGAGAAACAATGTGAGAAGCTCCCGCTAAATTCCCAGGATTCCAAACATAAGTATCTGCACCTGTGCCTGTAACCGAAAGGTTTGTCGAGTTTCCATTACAAATACTTGTTAAACTGGCACTTGCGGTAAGGGTTGGTACAGAATTTACATTTACCATCACTGTATTTGTTGCCACACAGCCTAATGCATCAGTGATTGATACGTTGTATGTTTGAGTTGAACCAGGAGTTGCTATAACAACAGACGATGTTGGAGCACTTAAACTCCCGCTTGGTGTCCAATTATAAGTGAAAGCCCCAACGCCACCGGTTGCAGTGACCGTTAGAGTGGTGTTACTTCCTAAACAGATATTCATATTCCCTGAAAAAGAACTGTTAATAGAAGGCGGGGATGTTAATGTAAAAACGCTTGAAGCAGTACAGCCAGCATTATCAAAAACCGTTAAAGTATATGTATTCCAAAATAACGAAGTTATACTGGAGGTTGTTGCTCCTGTATTCCAAGAGTAGCTGTATGGTGTTACTCCTCCAGAAACAGTAGTTGTAATAGCTCCATTGTTACTATTAAAACAAGTTGGATTTGTAGATGTTGATGCTATACTTGGAGAACTAACTGTTAGTGTTGCTGTATTTGAAATAACATTTCTACATCCAATATCAACAACGCATCTAATTTTATCTTGATTAACGGTTGGATTAGCTATTACACTTAAAATGTTGGAACTTGGAGTATACGGAACTACAACATCTAAAAAGCCAGACGAGCTATTAGATTGCCAATTATAAGTTGGTGAACCAGGTCCTCCAGTTGTAACAGAAAAAATTCCTGAGTTTCCATCACATAAGGTTGTAGAATTTGGTTGAGTGATAATGGATACTAGACTTGTTAATGTTTTGACATTTAATGCATTATTATTAGGAACATCCACATAACCAAAATAAGGAGCACCAAACTTATCAAAGGCCATGTTTACCATAGTAGAAATATTTGTATTTATAAATCCTGCAGGAACTTGAAGCCAACTTGTTCCGCCATCAAATCTGTATGCTGTAACCATTGAGCTAGTTGTTGTAGCAATAATATATGGAGAGTTTGCGGGATCTATAGCCATTTCATAATTCCCCGCACCAGATGATAATCCAGTGATATTAAATCCTAATTGATTCCAAGAAGATCCATCATATTTTTGTACTACAGATGCATCAGAGCCTTCAATATATCCTACATAATAATCGCCATTAGTAGCACATCTTAAAGTTGTATTGCTCGTTGGCCCTGATGCTGAAGTAAAAAATGGACTCCAGCTTGTGCCATTATATTTAGAAACAGTTGTTGCAAATCCCACATCACCATCTTGGTATGCAAGAATTGGCGTATTAGTATTGTCAATAATTAATGAGTTGAATTTAGAGGCTCCAGTTGAGGCAATACCTCCTGTCCCTACATCTACCCAAGCGGCACCGCTCCATCTTTTTACTGTTGCTAAATTGGATGGCGTAACATCCGTATAAGCAATATATATTTCATTGGTTGCTGAAAAAGCAATTGATAAGTCTGAAACAGGTCCTGTAGAAATTGCACCTCCAATTTGAGTGAAGGCACCACCTGTAGATTTGTATACTTTTCCAACTTTTCCATTTGGTTCATCACGAATAAAAGCTATGATTTCGCCAATTTTATTAATTGCTAAAGCAGGCTTTACCGTTGTATTAGTTACTGTTGGTACAGTTGCTACTAGTGTCCAACTTGATGAAATAGTTGCAGATTTTAGCTCAATAATTTTAGTTGCACCATTAAAGGCAAGAGAATATACTTTATTACTCGCGTCAATCGCCATGTCGGCTAATGCAGAAGTTGTTGAAACCGTTGTAGTTCCAACTTGGTCAAGTGAGCAAGATTGAGCTTTGACTTTAATATTAATGCAACATAAAGCTAATAGAAAATAAAAAAATAATTGTTTCATAAGATAATATATGTTATAGATCCAAATATAAATAAAAACGCCTAACTATTGGTATAGTTAGGCTTCGATTAAGTGTTAAAAATCAGTTAGTTATAATCAATTTAATAACATTTTCAAAATTGTTAATTTTGAATTTTATAAAATAAACACCTGAACTCAATTCGTTTAATTGTATAGTGTGTTCGTATTTGTTTTTTTCAAAGATAGATTTTTCGATGATCGTTTTTGTTCTTCTACCTACTAAATCAAATAATTCAATTTCAACATTTGCCTCATTTATAAGATCATATTTTATTTTTGTTTGATTAGCAGCTGGATTGGGGTATATTGAAATTGAGTTGTTTAAAACACTGTTATTATGAGAAATCAAATTCACGCTTGATCCGATTGGATTGATATACATTGAGTCTACAATGAAATCTAAGGCCGAAACAGAAGGGGTTGTAGCAGATAGATTAACATGGTAAGTACCATTTGTATCTAAACCAGGTATATCTACTAAAATAAAATAATCGCCATATGGTAAATTAGAAAAGGTATACGTTCCATGCGCAGAACCTGCTAAAATACCTGGAGTAATAGTTTGAGAAAACATTTGACCTCCTGGGTTTCGCCCTCCTTTTACAATAATTCCTCCAATTGGTTGCCCAGGAAATAAGGGTTTAAAGTCATCTCCTGCTAATCTTTGAACAAAACCATTTCCTTCAATAAGTTTTCCAGATATCTCACAAGGACCAGTACCAATGATGTCGAGTGGCAAAACATTTATGGAATTTGTTGTTTGAGATAAACAAGTGTGTGAAAAAGGTAACGCATCTTTCCAGCTAATGGCATTTGTTCCATAATAAGATATTTGCAATGAACTAGCACTTGGAACCGCTTTTAAAATATAATCACCTTCGGGCATTGAGGCAAAATTAAAATCTCCAACTACACCAATTGGAGACGTTGAAATAGAGTCAAACCTTCCAAGAAATGATTGATATTTATATAATGTAACGTCACCACTAACGGGTGTAATGGTTGGCGAGAAGCCTGTGAGTGCTTGACCATCAATTTGATAAAGGGGATTACATTGAGCGTTAATTGTATTACTTGTTGCCGAGCAGCCATGGACATCCGTAGCTATTAAATAAAATTGATAAACAGTTCCTCCTGCAGTAGGAGAATAGGTAAGAGTGCTATTTGTGCTTAAATCTGCAGAAGGAGAGGTAATATAATCTCGCCAACCTAATGTGGGAGTTCCCACAGCTCCCGTTACGGTTGAGGTCATTACAAACGAGTTACCTAAACATACTAATGTTTGACCCGAAACTGCTAATGAAATAGAATATACATTAACAGATAAAAATGAGGTGTCTTTTAATGTTCCTCCAAAGGCAACTAATCCAACACTATGATTACCAGTCGTTGGAAAATTGATATTCATCCAAGCACTTGGACCTGGACTAGAAGAATAATAAGAACCATCTACAAGCCAATGTAAAGAATCTGTATTTTGACTTGTGCTTGTGAAAGTTTCACTAGCATTTAAGCAAATTTGATTATTGTTATAATTAAAAGAAGATACTGGCGGGTTTAGTTTCCAAACTTTTAAATATACGTCCGTAATGTTTTTTGATACAAGATTAGATTGAATATTCGGATTTTTGGCAGCATAAAAAGTCCCGAAATTTCCTAAATAGTACAAACTATCATTTGTAGCTGCAAACGAAAGGTTATTGCCATCAACTTCCTGATAACCTATCTGTTCAGCAGATTGAATATTATTACCATTTGTAAGGTAAAATATAGAGGATGAAACATTGACGGATTCATTTTTAGCATAAGAGTACCATAACTTGTTTTTGTGAGTTTTAAAGTCTTTAATGCGTTCTGGCCCAAAATGTTGATAAATGGATGTATGTGTTAAAGTATTATATTTAAAAATCTCGAAACCCGTTTGATCTATTGACACCGTAAAATATAATTCTCCATTTAACGTATCCATTTTACTGACGAATGAAAACGGGCTGAAATTTGAAGGAACAAAGCCTGAAACGGGTGAAAACGTATTTCCATCGCTACTTTCCAATAAAGCAGCTTCACCATTATACATTCCACCAATATATAATTTATTGTTATAATTTAAACTACAGTTAATATATTCAATTGGAACCAGATTGCTGGTTGCCACAAAGCCAGTTTGGTTTATATGTTTTTTGAAAACATGTGTTGTTAAGCTAAATGTTGAAAACACTCTAATGGTATCATTATTTGTTGATGGGCTGTACATAGCGATATGTTTCATTCCACCATCATTATCTTGCCATGTACCTAAAGTAAGTGAATCGGCAGTTATAATTCCCGTTTGCCCATTGTATGTGTATAATACTGGATAACTAGGTCCCACATCAGGGCTTGAAAAACATCCAAAAATACCATAGCTCAAACCAACTGTATTAGTGTTATACGCTGTTGCACAAGTTATTCCTCTATCGCTTGGAGCTAAAGTAAAAGTTAATGGATTAATAGTTCTTGTATTAATATCATAGGAAAACAAACCCGAATAGTTGAATAACCCCATTGATGTAGTATCCATCACAGTAATTATTTTGTTGCCAACAGTTATTGCTGTTTTATATTCCTGCATATTATATAAAGTAGTTGCGGAGAATGTACTTACTGGTTGCCATTTATCAAATAGAATTTCTTGAGCAAAAAAGTTAAAACAGGAAATTACAAAGCTTAGCAAAAAATAATTTTTTTTCATGGTAGTTAGATTGAATGATATACTCATTCAAAAATAAACATTTTTCGGTTTTTTCCTACAAATTCTTTGCGAAAGGTCGTTTTGAGTTTGCGAACCGTTGATTGTAATTTAAATGTGTATTTAAGATAAATACATTTCAATTAAGCCCTCGGGAGCATTAAATGCAATGTTTTTTAAATCGTCATCAATTTCAATGATAAAATCATCATTAAAAGGTAAAATAATCTCTACACCAGTTGGATGAATTACTTTGATTATGGGATTATCCGTTTTTTCATCTACATCAACTATATTTCCGATGTTTCCTAGTTTAGAATCAATAATAGAGTATCCAATAAATTCTTTCAATGACTCGTCTTCTTCCAAAATAAAATCAGGTAGAGCAAAAGCTTTTTTTCCAATTAATTTTTTAGAAGTATCAACCGTGTCGATTGTTTCTAATTTAACTATATAACCTGTATTATTAGGGCGACATTCTTCAATAAAGTATGGTACTTGAGACCCGTTAATATCTAAAAAGATAGATTTAATAGCTTCCTCATCAATATTTATTAATTCATTTAAACGTAAAATGATATGACCTTTTAAACCATGTGTTTTACTAATATATCCAATCTCTTCAGTTTCCATCTTAATCTATTGTTTCGTTTCCAATGTCAAATTTAGGCAAAGCTAGCCTATATTTTACAGCTATAATTCTAATAATGATAATTAAACTCATACAAATAGTTGCGGCAAGGTTTGCTTCAATCTTAAAATATAACATTGTTGTATATAAAACAGCGCCAGCAATACAAGCAGTAGCATAAATTTCTTTTGCAAAAATTAAAGGTATTTCGTTTAATAAGGTATCTCTAATAACGCCACCAAATACTGCAGATACAAGTCCTAAAATAACAGCTGCAAATGGATTTACGCCTAATTCCAAACTTTTTTGAACTCCTAAAATCGTATAAATGCCTACACCAATAGTATCAAATAAAAATAAAGTACGACGTAATTTGATGATGTATTTTTTGAAAAGAAGAGTAATTACAAAAGCAAAAATAATAGAAATCAGTATGTTTTTATCACTCAACCAAGAAATTGGATAAGCTCCCAACATCATATCTCGCAATGTTCCACCTCCAATTGCTGTTAAAAATCCAGTAAAGAATACTCCAAAATAGTCGTGATAGTGTTTTTTATCGCGAGCTGCTAATGAACCCGAAATGGTAAAGAAAAAAATGCCAATTAAATTTAACCAATAAAAAAGCATGGATTATAGATTAAATTTTACTACGTGGTGTTAATTTTTCACCTTCCCATTTAGCAACAACAGCACTTGCCACTGCGTTACCAACTACATTAGTAGCAGAGCGACCCATGTCTAAAATTTGGTCAACAGCTAATAACAATAATAATCCTTCGCCAGGAATATGAAACATACTTAACATCCCCGCAATAACTACTAAAGAAGCTCTTGGTACACCAGCCATACCTTTACTGGTAATTAATAAAATTAACATCATTTGAATTTGATCGCCCATGCTCATATCAATGCCATAAGCTTGTGCAATAAACACAGTAGCGAACGTCATATACATGATGGAACCATCTAAATTAAAGGAATAACCAAGTGGTAATACAAACGATACAATACGATTACTGATACCAAACTTTTCTAATTGTTCAATGGTTTTTGGCATTGCACTTTCAGAACTAGCTGTACTAAAGGCTAATAAAATAGGTTCTTTAACGTATGATAATAATGAGAAAAATTTAATCCGCAATACTAAGCAAATACTAAACAAAATCCCAAATACAAAAAATAATAGACCGCCAAAAAAGCAAGCCATTAAATACGCATAGCCACTCAATACATCTAATCCTTGCTGAATTACCACGGCCGTAATAGCACCAAACACACCAATTGGCGCAAAGCTCATGACAAAATTTGTAACTTTAAACATAATGTGTGATAAGCTGTCCATGGCTTTAATCATCGGTTTCCCTTGTTCTCCAATGCTTGCTGCTGCAATACCAAAAAATAAAGCGAAAATTACAATTGGTAAAATTTCATTTTCTGCCATTACCCTTATGATACTATCTGGGACAATATGCGCCACAAAATTGGATGCTGTTTGCGCATTTGCCTTTACGCCAGCATCGGCCGTTGCTGGCGGTAGATCCAATGCCATGACTTTACCAGGTTCAAATAAATTGACTATCACTAATCCCAAACTTAATGCGAGTAGGGTAGCGAAAGTAAAATACACGATAGTTTTTCCTCCAATTCGTCCAACGGCTTTAAAATCGCCCACTTTGGCTACACCCATTACTAATACTGCTAGTACTAAGGGTGCAATAATCATTTTAATTAATCGTAAAAATATGTCACTTAAAATAGAAAAGTTAGAAGCAACTTTTTTCTTGGCTTGTTTTAATTGGTCTTTTTCTATTTTAGATACAGCTGCTGATACTTGTTTTTCGATTGCTGAATTACCTTTTGATATTTTTTGAATATATGCTTGCTCAATTTTAGGTGTATTATTGGTAATGGATTTATTAATGCCATATCCTAATGCTATGCCAATAATCATGGAAATAACAATAATGGTAATGAGTCTGTTTTTTTTACTGAACATATATTAATGTTGTTAGTTGTTGGAAAAAAGTTGTTTGATTTAAATTAATCTAGAAGTTTTATTTCTTAAAATAGCATCTGCCAAAACCAAAGCAGCCATGCTCTCTACAATAGGCACAGCTCTTGGTAATACACATGGATCGTGACGACCTTTTCCTTTCACTACCATTTCGTTCCCATCTTTATCAACGCTTTGTTGATCTTGCATAATTGTAGCCACAGGTTTAAATGCTACGTTAAAATAAATGTCTTGCCCGTTGCTAATTCCGCCTTGTATACCGCCACTGTGATTAGTAGCCGTATCTACTTTTCCATCTGTTGAGGTAAAAGCATCATTTAATTCAGAACCTTTGTAGTTGATGGAATTAAACCCTTCTCCATATTCAAAACCTTTTACTGCATTAATGCTTAACATGGCTTTTCCTAAATCAGCATGTAGTTTATCAAATACTGGTTCGCCTAATCCAATAGGAGCTCCTTTAATCACACAACTTACAATACCGCCAATAGTATCGCCTTCTTTTCTGATGTCTTCAATGTAACTCACCATTTTATAGGCTGTAGCGGCATCCGGACAACGAATAATTGAATCTTCTGTTTTAAATAAATCTAAGTCTTGGTATTTTTTCTCTAATTTAATATGCCCTACCTGACTTACATATCCTTGAATAGAAACGTTGAGGTGTTTTAAATATAATTTTGCAATAGCTCCACCAACGATACGACAAGCTGTTTCGCGTGCAGATGAACGTCCACCACCACGATAATCTCTAATGCCATATTTTTCTTGATAAGTAAAATCAGCATGAGATGGGCGATAAGCATCTTTAATATGTTCGTAGTCGTTACTTTTTTGATTGGTGTTTTCAATCGTAAATCCTATAGGGTGCCCTGTTGTTTTTCCTTCAAAAATACCTGAGAGAAATTTTACTTCGTCTTCTTCTTTACGTTGTGTAGTAATATGCGATTGACCAGGCTTACGACGTTGTAATTCAGATTTTACAAATTCCAAATCAATTTCTAATCCCGCTGGACAACCATCAATAATGCCACCTAATGCCGCGCCATGACTTTCGCCAAAGGTTGTTAATCGAAATAAAGTTCCAAAAGTATTGCCTGCCATATTAGCAAAGATAGTAAAATCTCACTATTTTAAAAGCGATAGCATATCGAAAAGTTACTTGACGCTCCATTTAAATTCAAGTCAAAATTAGTAATTTTACTTGGGTAATAATCTTTTGGATTATTATCAATAATCCTATTATTTGATTGTTTCTCTATACTTAAAGCAACGCCAAGTTGTGCTGAAAATAAAAAGTGTTTACTGATGCTAATTTGAACCCCATAAAACGGTGTGAAAATAATACTATTGGTTGTGCTTTTATGGTGAAAAACAGTGCTATCTGGTTTTGCGCTTTGCATGTTACCGGTTTTTGGATCGTATCCTACTGAATTATTTGTTATTGAATCTCTAATAGCATACATTTTAAAATCTTCTGCTTTTTGATTAGCATACCCAACATCTAAACCCGTAAACATTTTTAGTTTTTCTTTACCAACGCGTTTTTCAAACCCAAGATTATATTGAAAATAGTCATATGTGAAATTTTGAGTATAATTAATACCCAATTTCGAATTAGATAAAACTTTTATTTTTTCAATTTGTATTTGTCCATCGTTATAGTTACCAAAATAAATTAATGACGCCCTAGCATACCAATTGTTTTTTATGAAACGCTTGTAAAATACATTAATCGTTGGAGTATACTCATTACTTTGATTGTTTATAGTAAATAAAGGGATTAAACTTACACCAATTTCATTTTTATAAATACGAGCACTATCCTTTTTGTTTTGAGCAAACAAACTAATGTTAATTATAGTTACAATTAACAATGTAATGATTCGTTTTTTCATATAATTTTGTTTTAATTGGTTATAGCTATTAACGTATGATATTTTAAATTAGTATGTCAACAAAACTTCTTATTAAAAACATAAAAACCTTAGTGCAAGTTCGAGATACAGTTGTCTTGAAAGTGAGCGGAGCAGAGATGAAGGAATTGCCTTGTATTGAAAACGCTTGGTTAGCAGTTGATAATGGATTAATAGCAGATTATGGTTCGATGGATGATTTTCCCGGAATTGAAGATTGGAAAGGCTTAGAAATTATTGATTGTGAAGGCAAAATTATTATGCCTTGTTATTCGGATAGTCACACGCATATTGTATATGCTGGCAATAGAGAAGGTGAGTTTGTGGATAGAATTAATGGTTTGAGTTATGAAGAAATTTTTGCACGTGGAGGTGGGATTTTAAATTCAGCAAAAAAATTAAGTTACGCTACTGAAGATGAATTGTTTGAACAAGCAATGGTTCGCTTAAAAGAAGTGATTAGCCAAGGAACAGGAAGCATTGAAATTAAAAGCGGTTATGGTTTAAGTGTAGAAAGTGAATTAAAAATGTTACGTGTGATTAAGCGAATTAAAGATTTGAATTTAATTCCAGTAAAAGCAACCTTTTTGGGCGCGCACGCCTTGCCATTGGAATTTAAAAACGATAAAGAAGGTTACATCAATTTGATAGTAAATGAAATGCTTCCTAAAATTGCAGCTGAGAAATTGGCCGATTTTATAGATGTGTTTTGTGAGCAAAATTATTTTACACCAGAGGAAACTGAATACATTTTAAAAGCTGGTATAGAGCATGGTTTAACTCCAAAAGTACATGCGGAACAAATGAGCCATTTTGGTGGTATACAAGCAGGAGTAGCTTGTGGCGCTATTAGTGTAGATCATTTAGAATATTGCAATGATACAGATATTGAAGTGTTGAAAAATTCTAACACCATGGCAACGGTATTACCAGGAGCTGCTTTCTTTTTAAGTTTACCATTACCACCTGCACGTAAAATGATTGATGCTGGTTTGCCCATAGCTTTTGCAAGTGATTTCAATCCTGGGTCTTGCCCGAGTGGTAATATGAATTTCATGATGAGCTTGGGTTGTGTGCAATATAAACTAACTCCCGAAGAAGTAATTAATGCTTGTACCATCAATTCAGCTTATGCCATGAATGTATCTCACGAAGTCGGAAGTATAACACCTGGTAAAAAAGCAAACTTCTTTATTACTAAGCCAATTAGCTCTTATGGTTTTATTCCTTACTCTTTTGGAAGTAATTTAATTGAAACTGTTTATTTGAATGGAGTGAAGCAGTAGTTATTCTTCAATAATCTTTACCCACATTCTAATATCAATCAAAGGTCTATCGTCTTTATTTTTACCTACGGCAGCTATTTTATCAATTACAGATAAGCCTTCAATCACTTCGCCAAAAATAGTGTATTGACTATCTAAATGTGGTGTGCCTCCAATTGTTTTATAAATCGTTTTATGTTCAGGTGGAAAAGAATAATGCGGTGTTTTTGCAAATTCTTCTTCCACTAATTTATTCACAATCTTAAAATACACCATCAAACTATCGTTGTTTTGTTCTTTTTTAAAGGCATCCATTTTATCCTTTAAACTTTTGTTTTCTGGTTTATTTAAAATGTCTTCTTTTATTTTAGAAATTATGGGTTTATTAATTCGCTTTTCAAACGACACTAAATCTTCATCATTTCTCACTTTGCCTTGCACAATATAAAACTGACAAGCAGAAGAGGCTTTTTCGGGATTTACATCGTCTCCATTTCTAGCAGCACACAACATGCCTTTTTTGTGGCAAAGTGTTGGAACAAATTCGGCAGGTATGGTATATTTTAAATCACCATCACCTAAAAACTTTGCTGGCTCTGCATGTTTACTATCAGGATCGCCACCTTGTATCATAAAATCCTGTATCACTCTATGAAATAACAAACTGTCATAAAAATGTTCTTGTACTAATTTTAAAAAGTTGTCGCGATGTTTCGGTGTTTCATTAAAGAGCTTTATTTTCATATCCCCAAATTCTGTAGAAATTAGGATGGTTTCTTTTGAATAGGTTTGAGTAAATCCTTGTTTAATCATTAAAACTAGACTTAGGCTCAATATTATTGTTTTTAGATGCATATTCTATTTGTTTTTTTATTATATTTGGGGTACAAATATTAATCCAATATCATTAATATAAAAATAAAATGAAATAGTCATTTTCAAATAAAAAGTGTATTGAAAAAATGACTATTCACATGAAAACAAAACATAATAATATCTACTTATGAAATTAAAACTATTTTTATCATCATTAGCTTTAGGTTTAACTGTATTATTATCAACTACTTCTTGCGAAAAAAAGACAGATTGTAAATTGATAATTACCACTCATGATGTAAGCGGAAATGTGGTTGGAGGCGTAACAGTTAAGTTATATGCAAATGTTAAAACTCCATCTGGTTCTACCGTTGAAGCTGATTTAAAAGCAGAAGGTGTTTCTGATGCAAGTGGAACAAGTACTTATACATTTAAGCTACCAGCGATTTTAGATGTTAAAGCGGTTTCTGGTTCTTTGCAAGGAATTGGTATCGTTAAGTTAGAAGAAGGAAAAACAGTTACGAAAGATATTGTTATAAAATAACAAGTTACTAAATAGAAAAATCCTCCGCTGAAAAGTGGGGGATTTTTTTGTTTATAATGACTGGTAATACACAATTAAATCTGAGGCAATTTGCTTGTAGTCAAATGTCTTTTCGGCTAAATCCCTAGCTGCTTTTTGAAGTTCTGTTTTTTTATCTGGGTTATTTAAAAGAGTTATGATAGCAGAAACAAAATCTTCAGGAGAATCTGCAATCATCATGTTTTTATGATGAGTGTAAGGTATTCCTTCAGCCCCTATGCTTGTTGTAATAATTGCTTTTCCGTAAGCCAGGCCTTCCACTAATTTTATTCTTAATCCGCTTCCCGACCATAATGGCACCAGCATAATGTCGTAATCATTATAAAACTCAACCGAGTCTTTTACATCATTAATAACGGTTATATTTTGGTTGGTATTTTGGTATGATTTAAATCGTTCAGGCATTCCTCGTCCTGCTAAAATAAGTTTTGTCTCAGGTCTTTGTTCAACAATGTTATTCCAGATATTCTGTAATAACCAATCTACCGCTTCAATATTGGGCATCCAATCCATGGATGCAAAATGAAAAAAGGTATTTGGGTATTTAGAATGGGTGATGGATTTATATTTATTGAGGTTAACTCCTGTTAAACAGGTATAAATATTTTTTTTAGAGCAAATAGATGAAATGGTTTTTTTGTCTTCATCAGTAATTGTAATAATTGCATCTACATTATTAAATGCATTAATTTCAAATACTTTTAATCTATTGTTTTGTAAGGTGAGGTATGTTTTTTTTATAAAATTTTTCTCGCTGACTAAGTGACGGTCCCATATTTGATGTTCTAAATTATGACTTCTTAAAACAATTTTAGCTTTTGAATATTTTTTGATAAGAGGAATGTAGGTGCTCATGAAAACGCCCTCTAGCTGAATAATATCAAATGAAAAGTTTTTAAGTTTGTGTATTAAAGCATCTTCATACTCTTTAAAAAAGAATCGGCTCACAAAATAAGATTGATGTGAAAATAAATTTAAAAACGCCCCAATTATGCTCGTATTGGCATCTCTGTAAATAGATTGATAATTTGTTTTTTGTTTAAATTCTTGAGGAATATTACCTTCAGGCTTATAATGTTTTTTTGTATTTATAGACAGTAAATGTAATTCAATACCATTATCAGCTAACCCTTCTGCTAAGGAGCAAATTGCTATCGAACTTCCGTCGTTAGCAGGGTAGGGTGCTTTATTACAGAGTTGAAGAATTCGCATTTGTTAGCTTCTTTTTGAATAAATTTTTAATAGGGTCAATATAAGAAGTTATATCAAAAAGGGCAGAGTCTTTGGCTGCTTTAAACGTTAAGAAAATTCCAAGTGGTAGAAATAAAAGTAAAGGGAACCAAGCTCCAAAAACCACAGTATAAACACCTTCTATCACTAAATCTTCAAAAATAATGGATATAACATAGTAGAGCAAGAAAAACAGAACAGCCACCACCACAGGTAATCCCATTCCTCCTTTTCGAATAATTGCTCCTAAGGAAGCTCCCACAAAAAATAACACGATGCATGCGAAGGAGATGCTTATTTTTTTATGCCATCCAATTAAATAATCTAGCTTGGTTATTTCTTTATTCTCAACTTCTTGATTAATAGAATCAATGTATCCGCTGGAACTTCTTACTAGGTTTTGAGCGTTCTCTATACTTCTTTTAAACTCATCTTGGTTTAGAGTTGCGTAAAAATTTTTAATGGGTTGATGTTGTTGATTTGAACCAATTGTTTTTAATGTTCGAGCAATAAAATAATTATTAAATTGATTACTAAGATTTTTGTATTTACTATCAATTGCGATATTCATGGTGTCAATTTCTCGGTCAATTTGCCAAATATTCATCATTTCATGATGACCTTTAAATAACTCCTCTTCGGTTTGTTTCATTTTAAAACCACTCATATCTACATTTACATTTAATTCTTTATAAATTAATTGCATTAATGGTCTTGTGTTTTTGTGAGATACTTCTTGAACAATATCTTCATAGCGAGTTCCATTATTTAATTGTATTTGTAAATAGTTGGTATCTGCCGATGTTTTCATTTTGCCGCTATCGGCGTATAGTTGAATATTGTTACCTAACCCATCCGAGTGATCGTAAATACTTAAATTAAATAAGGTTTGTCCATCTTTGCTTTTCTTTCCAACTTTAATACTATAACCATCTAATTGGCTATAATATACCCCTTCTTTTATGCTTAAAGTAGGTTTTGCTTGTCGTATATCCCATAACATACGAGCTGATTTTAGAGTGATTTTAGGTAATACAAAATTATTAAATACAAAAGTAAAAGCCGCCAAAAACAAAATAAATACAAAGATTGGCCTAATAATTTTAAATAAAGACAATCCAGATGATTTCATAGCAGCCAACTCATAGTTTTCTGCTAAATTCCCAAAAGTCATAATGGATGAAAGCAAAACAGCCAAAGGCATTGCTACTGGAATAAAAGTTAAGAATGAATAGGCGAAAAATTTAGTTAAAACCCAAGCTCCCATACCTTTACCAACAATATCATCCATGTACGTGAAAACATGTATTAAAAAAAACACAAAAACTCCAATAAACAGAGTTAAAAAAAAAGGCGGTAAATACGCTTTTAGGAGATATTTATGTAATACTTTAGTTTCCAATATTTGGGTCTAATTTAAAGTATATTTTTTAATGAGAAGTATACAAATTATATAAACTTTGTTATTTTTGTAGGATATGATTAATGGAAAAAAGATAGTGGTTGTTTTGCCAGCTTATAATGCTGCGTTAACATTAAAACGTACTTATGACGAAATCCCTTTTGATATTGTGGATGATGTTGTATTGGTAGATGATCACAGCACAGATAATACCACTGAGGTAGGAAGACAGCTGGGAATAAAGCATGTTATTCGTCACGAAAAAAATAAAGGATATGGTGGAAATCAAAAAACATGTTACGATAAAGCTCTTGAATTAGGTGCGGATATCGTTATTATGTTACATCCAGATTATCAATATACGCCTAAATTAATTCATAGTATGAGTTACATTATAGCTAATGACTTATATCCTGCAGTTTTTGGTTCTCGTATTTTAGGAAAAGGAGCTTTAAAAGGCGGTATGCCAATGTATAAATACATTTTTAATCGCTGCTTAACCTTAACTCAAAATATTTTAATTAATCAAAAATTAAGCGAGTATCACACTGGATATAGAGCCTTTAATAGAGAGATATTAGAAACCATTAGTTATCACGAGAACTCTGATGATTTTGTATTTGATAATCAAATGATTTCTCAGATTTTTTATGCAGGTTTTCAAATTGCAGAAATTACTTGTCCAACTAAATATTTTCCAGAAGCAAGTTCTATTAACTTTAGAAGAAGTGCAAAATACGGTATGGGAGTTTTAGGAGTTTCGTTTAATCACTTTTTTAATAAACTAGGGTTAGCAAAAAATAAAATTTACGTTCGTAAAAAGTAAAATTTCATACATTTAATCATGAGAATAATTAATCTGTTCATTTTTATCACATTAATTATTCTCGTGCCTTCTTGTAAGTCATGCAAAGACGATAAAACAGAAGAACAATCACCTGCAACTCCCAATAATGAGCCAAGTGTAGAAAATACGTTTGGTTTTGGAGTATTAGCTAAAGTAAATGGTATTTGGGATGGCCCAGTTTCTTCCACAACAGGGCTTGGCAGTTATCCTCAATGGATCGTTGATTTTAGACCAATTTCAGAAAATCAAGTCTCTGCAAAAAACGAGTTAGATACTATGAATGATATTTTTATGTCGTTTTTTATTGTGAAGTATAATAACTCGTATAAAGTTGCTTTTAGAAATGGAGGATCATTTGGTGGCAGTAAAAGGGTTTCTTACATGTTAACAGATAGTGTTTCAGAAACAGCCTCTCAATCTTTTTATCGTTTTTCGGAAGTTGTTAAAGGTAAATCAAGAGCTTATTCGGAAGTGATTAGAAAAGGAGATAGTTTGATTTTAAAATCTTATACTAATAAAACAAACACATTGCCATCTTCTGTTCCGCACATGGCTTGGAGAGCAAAAATGCAAGATAGCACTTCTGCTTCGGCCGCAATAACATTATTTAGTTTTCCAAAAAAATCAATGACAAAGGATTTCTCCTCCACATTTGTGGGGCAAACTGAATCTATTTATTATTCAGGTTCTGGAATACCAGCTGGTGATCCTTATTCTGAAACAGCTCAGCCTTATTTAGGTAAAACAACAGTCAATTATACCTATGACGGTGCTCATGTTCCAGTTGGTGGAAAAAAAGTATTGTTAATTATTATGACACAGCCATTGTTTAGCGGACCAATCCCAAATTTAGCTAACTTAAAATATCGCTCTCGTTATGTGATACTAGATGCATTGGATCAAAGTTTTGTATTTAATTATATGCATCCGGGTTCATATTATGTGTATGCCCTATATGATAATGATGGAAATTTATCACCAAGTAGTGGCGATTGGTTAAGTATTGCCAATACACCATTTACATTGTCGGCTTCAGGTACAACAACCGTTAGCCCACAAATTAATTTTACAATTCCTTAGAATCTATAGTAAGTTTAACTGTTCAATCAGGCTTTTTAAATCTTTTTCTTTACTCAATAAATGAGCGTTAATGCCTGTTTTTAGAGCGCCTTCTATATGTTGAGGAGAATCGTCAATAAATATCGTTTCAGAAGCATTGAGGGTGTTTTCTTGTAGTACAAAATCAAAAATCTCCCTATCTGGTTTGCGCATATTCATTCGACAGGAATAATACACTTTTTCAAAAAATGGTTCTATATTTTTATAGCCATGTAGTTGATATAAATCATTTTCAAACTGGGTTATGTGTGTTTCGTTAGTATTGCTTAGTAAAAAGATACGATAGCGTTGTTTTAGTTGATTTAGCAATTCTAAACGATGTATAGGAAAGTCTAACAGCATAGCATTCCAAGCGTTTAGAAGCTGTTTATGAGTTAATGACTGGCCGAGTGAATTATTGAGTTCATAAAAGAAATCGGCCTCGCTAATTTGTCCTTTGTCAAATAAATCAAAAATTGGCGTCTGTTGTAATTGATTATAAATAGATTCAAATGGTTTTTTAGTTAATTTATTAAACTCAGATATGGTTTTGGGGATATCCAAATTAATAATAACACCACCTAGGTCGAAAATTATATTTTTTATTTCACTCACAATATTTTGTTTATGTGCTACAAATATATATTTTTGCAGCCTTACTCTGAAGTAAAATTCAGAATGCTCCTATAGCTCATTCGGTTAGAGCAACTGACTCATAATCAGTAGGTGCCTGGTTCGATTCCAGGTGGGAGCACACTTAAATCTCTTGAGAAGCCCTGAAATTAACATTTTAGGGCTTTTTTTATAAAGCTCTGAGTAACGATTGAGTAACATACGTGAAAAGCCCAGTAATTCAAGGGAAAACAAAGGATTTAGTTTGCTAGTACATAACATGGTTAAATCAATTTTAATTTCTAATTAGCTTTTTTATTTATGTTATCTTTCATTAAAAAATCATAAATGGATGGCTTATATACCCAAACCAATTTTCCATATGGTTTATGTTGAATAATAAATTGGAACTTACTATACCACATGTTTTTTTTAATATTCATAATTCTCCATGCTTCTTGCATTGGAATCCAATTACTTATTTCTTCATCTATATCAATAGCCTCTTTTTTAGTTTTATTTTTCACATTTCTTGGGACTAAATTGTAATTTTTTAATAACGAATTAAACTCACGCCCTATATTTTCTGAGAGCATAGTGTTTAATTCTTCTTTAGTTATTAAAATCATTTCCATCTGCCTGTAAAAATACAAACAAATGAAATCGACTCGATTTGAGTTGTTAACCGCTATACTAATAATATCAATGGTTTCAGTGTTTTTAAGTCAAAAAAAACGATGATTTTTTTTTAGTAAAATTTTCTAATTAATTCATTTTGAACATAATTTTTCGTCTTTTTTTGACTGGATTTTTAGGTTCTTTTTATGTTAATAAGTATTTTGACTATAAAAATGAATAGCTTCTAAAATAAAATTCGAATAATTTTTCTCTATGTATTTTAAGAAGTATGGCGAGAAAAAATTATCCTGCTCGAAAATCAATCTAGTATATCCTGATACAACAGTTTTATCAATTGGCTGTACAATCAAATTATTTCTGCCCCTCCAAATATGTGGATTGAAATTGCCGGATATTTGAAAGTTTACGACTTTATGAGCACCCTCTATAGTTAGCACTTTTGTCTTTATCATAATCCGTAACCCTTTTATCTCAATTTCTTCAAATGGAGATTTAAAAGTAGGCTTGTAAATTAGTTGTTTTTTTGGTTCAAGCCATATATTTGAATAACCAGTTCCATCTTCATTAATTTTCCAGTTTTCATAATCAACATAAAAATCTGTAAGGGGTGGTTTAATTTTGTTATCTAAAAATTCGTCATGTATATTTTTAAATAACATAAGGTATTCTATTTCTTCTTTATGATTTATCATTTTTAGTGATTTTGAAGAGTTAAATCTAGGGCCACTTTTCCGTCGTAATATTCATTGAAGTATGAGTCTACTGCTTTATCTAAATACCTTAACGGTATTTTTGATGTGGATGACATTTTAATAATGGTATCACTTATAGCCCAAAGATAAAATACACTGTCTGAGACCTTGTTTATGAGGGCTTCCAGATTAGATAAATCAAAGTCTATTAACTGCTGAAAATTTTCAGGATTCATTAACCTGATTTTTTCTAAAAACTCTACCTTTTCTCCATTACAAATTAAATGTTTTAGCAGGGAAATATTAATAAAATTTGAAGTATCAGATTCTTCAAAATCTATTAAGGATATATCTAAATATTGATTTGAAACTTTTCGTTTAAAATATAATCCTATGCGTACTTTAAGTAGTAAATCTCCCGTATTTATTTTAAGCTTAAATGGATTACTCAAATCTTCCTGATTAAGAAAAATCCTCTTGATTTCTGTTTTATTGTTTATTAATTGATAATGAAGGTCAATAAATCCTCTTTCAAAGTTTCTTGGTATACTTTCTCCTCTTAATGAAAGAGATAATTCTAAGTTTTCATTAAATCTATCCTTGGGTGTTATACTTGAAAAATAGTTGTTTTTATTTATGTGTGTTGTATGCTCAATTTTCATCGTTTATATTTTAAATAAATTAAATCCAAACAGCTAGCAGTGATTGTGCTATGCCGTTTGGATTGTTTGTGAATATTAATCTTGTATATTAAAGGCTTGCTTTACTTCTGAATAGTTATTCAGGTTTACATTGGGATTCTTAATCAACTGAGAAGCTGAAATAACTACTACTTTGAAAGTTTGAGTTCCAGGATTAGTTGGTTGAGTTAAATCAGAATCAGTACAATATATAGCTACACCTCCAACATAAGTCGATACATCATAAGTTCTTGAATAATTGTTGGCTGGATAAAAAGTAATAGGAATTTGATTGTAAGCCGTACCAACCTTCATATATACAAGTACTGCACCTTTGTCAATAATATCTTGCGTAACTGCTCCATAGGTAAAGTTTATTTCCCAAGATGGAGCGTTGTACACCCAGTTTGACGACGTAATTGAAGACGAAACGACATTGGCATTTCCGTTAGTTCCGTCTTCGCCTGCTGGACCTTGAGGCCCTTCTTTTTTACAATTTGTAAATAGAAGTCCGCAAGCAAATGCAAACATCGCGATAATTTTCGTAGATTTTTCTACACTTTTTTTAATTGTTGTCATGATTTTTTTGTTTTATCTGCAATGTCCCGAACCAGAGTTAGTATAAAAAATCAGCGTGGGACATTTAATTATTCTGCCTCGGAGGTACTGGTATACCCATGCAACGGAACAAACTAAAGCCCACGCTTTTGACGTGAGCGTATATGCTTATGTTCCCGTTGCTTTGTTAAATTACCAGTTTTCCGAAGCAAGAAATAAACTAACGCTTATATATTATTTAATTTAAACTATTTATTTTTTCATCAATTGAATTTTAATATAAAAGTAATGTTTTTTTTAAATACTTTTTTTTATTCAACATTTTACAATTTATCTTATTGATAGCTAGAAGTAAAAAAAATAATACCGTCAAATGGGTATTTATTTAGAATCTACAATTTGTAGCAATTTCAATTCAATAAATTTCCTAAATTCATCTCCAACTTTAATTTATGAAAATATTGACTGAAGATTTATTACGCGAATATGGATTTATGGATAATCCTTCCAAAAGTTCTACCAGAATTAAGATTATGAGCCGAAATGAATTTGATGTTTCTATTAAAATTGATGGGATTTATTATTCAAACTTAGGATTTGATTATCCTTTGCGAGACACCGCAACTTTAAGAAAAGTATATAAAGAAGTAAAAAATGAAGAATTGAAACTTGTAGTTTAATTCCTTACGCCATACTGTTGCTCGGCAGTGACGCTTAGGAAACTCCTAATCTATGTTGCAAATCTCACATTAACCTCCTGTATATCAAATATATAAAATTTTTATCGATTCCCTATTTTTTGAATTTGTTAGATTTTTGTGAGGTTTTATGAAGTTAATTGTTTGATCACATCAAAAGTGAAATGATATGTGGAAATGTTTTTGAAAAAACTTAATGGCTTGGCTTTGAAAACAGAACTTGGCAACGCTTCCAAGGATATTAATAAACGGAGAAGATGAAAGTGATGATGTAAAAGTGTTTATGTTATCTTAGTTTTTAAAAATCTTCTTTTGTTACGATTTCTACTTTCTTGATTATTATTTTAATTGGTTAAGGCAACCAAAAATACTAGCCATTTATCAGGAAGGAAATGTATTTTATTTTTCAATTGCAATAACGATATCATCTAGCGTTTTTGCGATATATTCTAATGGATATTCTACAGATGGAGGTGATGAATTTCTTTTACCATGTACAATATAATTGCGTTGCTCTTTAAGTATTTTTAAATCAGATATAAGTTTGCTCGAAATCATCCCTTCAAGCAAATAGATTATTTCAGATAAATAATTAAAATTCTCATGTACAAATTTGTCTCTAGAATCAAAGTAGTCAATTGGCTTTGCAGAAGAATCAACTAATACTTTTTTGTAGCTACCAGATGATGTCTTATATTTTGTTATAGTAATTCGTTCAAAAGTGGCGATGAGTAATAAAACGGCACCTTCGTATGCGTGTGTAGTGATACTATCAGCGAATTTTTGCGCTGTCTTGTCTTTTCCACTATATACTTTAACCAAATATTCAGGCACTAATTTGTCAATATGAAACTTGTTTCCACTGACATGTACCAACTCTTTTCTTAAAGCTGTTTGAATGGCTATTAAAGCATGGTAAGTTTCCTGAAGCTCTTCGTTATTAATTATTACTGCAGCCATATGCTAATTGTATTTTCGATAATTGATTTATCAAGAATAAAATAATCTCGTGGGTCATAAGATTTTGCCAAAATCCAAGAATCTTTATTGTCAATTACCTTTCTTAAGATGGTATATTTTTTATAAACATTTCCTCTCATGTAGAAATCAAGACGACCATTATACTCAGAAGTTATTCCTGCTACAGGTTCTAACACTAACGATCTATTGTCGGAAAGAGAAATCTCTAACATCATTATATGATATTCTCCTAACTTTGGCTCTATTCGTTTTACGGGAAGAATCGTAAACTGCATAAGACCACTTTCTTCATATTCGTGAAGCCATTTATGAACCAGCGTATTTATAAGGCCATCTACGGCAATTTTCCATTTATTTTTATATTCTTCCCAATCAGTTTCGTCATGAGCATTGACGTTTCGAATTTTTTTTAATTGTGCTAGCAATACCGGTGAATACGACGGGTACTCAACATTGATAATATCATCACCATTAATCGTTATAGTATATTTTTCATCTTGCGTCGCTCTATAGTTCTGTGCATTTTCCCCGTATTCAATAAAAGTATATTTATTTTCTTTCTCTAACAGGTCTGATTTTGATGTGCGTTGAAAATAGCCAACTTTAACAGTGCCATCAACAAATAGAAGTTTTGTCGCCTCTTTAGTTGGTGCATACACATTTGGAAAACTTGGATTTATTTTTGCTCCGATTTCTTCTTGTTTCATGATATATTATTCTTAAACAAATTTAATATTATATTTTGAAATAGTAAGGTAAAAGCGCCTGCGGCTTGTGTGGGAGAGCGGTTGCAAAAAAAATGAATGAAGGAGGTTACAGCAGGCATCAGCCGTAGCTGAACCGACGGAATGAATGATTTACAATCCGTTGTGCGGCGAGCCTCCTGCGAGTGGAGCAAGGGTGTGCAGCAAGTGAACAAGAAGAGATACGATAAGTGCGGGCGCAAACTATGTTGCCAGATTGGCAAATCAATAAATTAATACCTTAATTTATGGTACACGGCGGACAACACAAGAAACCGTATTGCAAGCAAAGTAATTCATTGCGCGCTGCCTAGCAGCTTGCAATAGATTTGATGCAGCCCGTGCGACTACGCAGGCTGAGGAAAATCACTTTACCTATTCATCATTCCTATTTAATAAATGCAGAAAATAACTTACAAATGGCTCTAATTTCAGGAACATTACTACTTACGCCTTTAGTAATAATTTGATTTATTCGTTGGTTATCAATTTTAAGCAAAAGGGGGTCGCTACACAATAATAAATCCTCTGTTTTAAACCTAACTCTGTCGGTACTGGTTGAATATATATTGCCATTCTGAATAAATATTGCTTGAAGCCCCAAGAGAAATGCGTTCTCCACATCGGAAGTAATAGTATCCATCGTATGTAATAATACTAATGAAATACACCACGCCATAGTTTCCAGCTCTTTATGATGCTTTTCCTCCGGCGAGCTATTATACGACTTTAGCAATTGTAGGAGAGGAATTTCAAATGTTTTTCGCCCTTCTAAATTTGTATTTTCAGCAACATAGCTGTTTATTTTATAAAGTAATTTCAAGTTCAATCTATATGGATATTCAAGAAATGCTTCAAATAATTTCGGAAGTATAATCGGTTCGAATTTATACTTTAAATGAAATAATTCCTTAAATATATCTATTATATCAGATTTCGAGCTACCTTCAATTGATTCGATAATTGATTTTATATAATCCTCTTTTATTATTGGATCTTGAATTAGAATTGTCTTTATTTTTTTTAAAGTGCTTCTTAAATTTTGCGACTGTCCGATTTTAAAGTAACTAATCCCATCTATATTAGTTTTTAATATTTGTTGCTCTATTTCATTCATTTTCCCTCTTGCATACCAGACTATCATAGCAAAACAAAAACCTAAATTACTTTTTCCTGATATTAACTTTATTTCTTCGTCCGTAAAGTATCCTTTAATAAGAGTAGTTACCATCGCTGCAAAAAATGAATTAGGAACATCTTTACCGTCTATTAAGATGTTTTGAATTGCAAGTATATCTAATACATCATCTGGATTTTTAGTGTATTGAGTGAAGATGGTAAGAGTTGAGTGAAATGATCTATCAGAACAATAATTATCAGGAACATTGCCATACCTGGATAATAAGGCACATGCAATTTCGTTTTGTGGTATTTGATAATTTTCTAAAATTTCTTTGAGATTATCTTGAGATAATGCTTTAAACTCATGTGCTAACACGGCAAGTTGAGGATAAAGGTAATTTCGATTCTTATTTTCATTAAAAGATGGTATTTCCATCAATGCTTTTATGCCTTTACCAAATTCTAAGCCTTGATCTGAAGAATTTCGCGCAATTTCTATAAAGAACCAATACAAATATTCAAGACGACTATGATCGAACGATCTATCTGAACTAAAGAGAGCTAAGAAAAAATCTTTAAAATTTCCATTTTCTTTAAGTACTTCATAAAATTTCATTAACACAAACTGTCGTCCACTAAGCAGTTCAACCATAGCTAAATTTTCCGCTTTCAATGCATTCACAAATTCAGGACTTTCAAACAATTCTATGTTTTTATTATAAAAATCAACTAAAGAAAATTCGTATTGCTGAACATTTAATAACCAACATTTTGCTTTTTCATTTAATGATAATGATTCATAATGATAATTAATTAAAATAGAAGCAGCAGAAATACTTAATTTAATATTACTTCCATTTAAACTTTCTCTAATTATATTAATAAATCTTGGATTACAAGTAATTCTTTCAAGGCCATCATCTTGACCATTCATGTTGCCATAATCCAAAAATCTTGAATCTCCTACCAGTTCTGAAATAAGTTCCTTTTTTAAAGTCTCATCTAATCTATGTTCGTTATTATGATATAAAATTTTCAATGCAAAAATCCTTGAGCATTTAGGCAAATCATTTATAAGACCGTATATGTACTCTAGCATTTCAGGTCCAAAGTTCAATTTCATACAAAAACGTAACCACTCATGATTATCACTAAAGCCCCTGAATGCTGATCTTATTATTATTTCAATTGCTTTTTTCTCTTCATTTGGTTTGTAAATAGCAAGTACAGAAGCTGAAAAATACTTTAAGTTGACATCAAGATGTTCCAATGTGTTTTTTAATACATTATAATATTCTTTTCGTTGTAATAGATTAATGAAGTTCTCCCTTACTTCTGGATAACGAGCCAATGAGTATTTGCTCAAATTCATTACAACATTAAGGAATGGATTTAAATGAATTTCAGAACTTATTAATAAAGCTTTCAAAAAATTCTTTACAAATATTTCAGATATTCCTGCATCGCCATTTGATTCAGGAATATTATTTATTACATACTGTACTCCTTCTTCACCGTTATTGAATATTAATTCTTCAAAAACTTTCTCTCTATCCAAACTTTTGAAATCAAACCAATTAGCTTTTATTAAAATGGGAAGCCCTATCAAATGTATGTCCTTTTCATTAAAATAGCTTGCTAAAATCAATGCTGATGAGTCACTGCATTGGTTCATTATTAAACAGCTATACTTTAAATAACTTTTTAATTGATCTTCTCCATGCCTACTTTTGATTAAATGAAATAATTCATCATCTCCTTTCCCAATAGCTTGAATACAGAGATTGGTTATATTTATTGGCAAATTTGATATAGGTAGTTTTAGCCAAAATTTAAGACAATTAACTTTGATATAGTCTTTTTTACTCACAATTTCAAGTGCTTCTAACACATAATTCTGATTACCTTTATTGTACTCGACGAATAATAATTCTTCAGCTTTTTCACGCATTAAATTTACCTCAAGAAGCATTGCTAGTAAAATACAACGTTGCTTTATATCAAACGCATCAGGTAGCACAATCGAAATTGTTGGCAACAACGTATTACAAGAATAAGTCATTGCTTTTAAATTAAAATTTATTACCGAAGAAATAAGATCTTTCTCATGAGTACTTATTTTAAAATCCTTTTCAAAAATATATGCTCGAAGAATGGATATTCCGGAATCCTCCATTCCTAACTTAGATGGGTGTCTTGTATCTAGATAATGTTCAAAAAACCAGTTAAATCCTTCTTCGTTATTATCTTTTATAATAAGGGCATAAGCAGTCGGGACTAAGGAATCTGAATTTCCCCAAAACATTAAAGGTCGAAAACCAAGTGTTTTCACTTTCTTTAGATATTCTTTATTTAGTTCAATATCTCTTAATTCACTTAGAAAAACGGCAGATGCAGGTGTATAATCTTTAGAGATAAGTAATTTGGTTAAAAAATCATTAAAAGCTGAACGAAAAACCTGCACTTTCCCTTTTCTTCTTGCAACAGCACCCGCAAATGAAAACACTCTCCATTCATTTATGGGAGAGCCTTTCCATTTAAACTCCGTATTTGATTCAATTTTGCTATATACATTTAATCCTAAGCAAAATTGAAATAATTGATGGGATTGAAAAACGTATTCATTTGAGATGTTTTGAAGAAAATTGCTTTTAAAAAAAAGAATCGCATCATTAATCACATTTAACCGATTCTTTAAACTTTCTGGTATTAATTCTTGTGAATCGAAAATATGATAGAGTTGATCTTCATTAATCTTTGAATTAGGAGATAAATAAAGAGTATAGGCAAGTTCAGAAATAAATATTTCTCTTTGAATCGGATTTGGAAAGGCAGAAGTAAAATGCCAATAAGTATTTTTACCATCATTTTCATTCCATGACAAACGTTTTTTTATTACATCATACATGATATCTCCTAATGTTTTAGAATTTATATTTTCATCAATAAAGTCTCTAATCAAGCAAACAACAAGAGGAGTAGTGCAATTCGCATATAATTCTTGTTTAGATTTTAATGTTTTTAATCGTTTATTAGCATCCGCTAAAGACAGGGTTTCGTTAAGCCCTTCAGCTATAGCTTCATTTTTTAAAATTTGAATAATTTCCTTTTCAGTTAAATCAAGTGTCGTTAAACAATTCCACTGATTATAGTTTACAATTTCTTTTAACTCTATTGGTCGTCCACTTGCAACTACTCTTAAATTACTATTAGAAAAGCTATGTAAAAGATCTATTAGTTTTTTTGCATCTGTTTTTTCAAGCTCATCTACTCCATCAATAACTAATACAATTTCTTTTTTTGATAGCAGTGCAACATCCAAATTAAAATGTTTTTCTGAAATATTTAATTCATGATTTACGAAATCATTAATTAAGGTTTTCAACTTTACTATATCATTAATTGCTTTTCCTCTTAAAAAGGTAGTTGGAATAAAAATTGGCAATAAGCCTGAATGTAAATCATTAAAAAAGTAATGTGCCAAAAGCGTACTTTTTCCGCTACCAATATCACCAAAAAGAAAAGTTGGCTTATCAGAATTTATTAGATCGCCTATTTCTTTTATTATAACTTCTAACTCTTTTGCTTTTTCAACATCTGTTTGCTCCAAATTTTGCTGTAATATTTTTACTTCAGTATTATGTCTAGCAACTTTTCTTTTTATAATCTCCGGAAAAGTTTTGTTTTGAACATTTGAATAGTATTTTGTTTCAAGATATTTTTTTAAATACTCTCCCGTTTTTTTTAATATTTCAGTATAGTCATATTTTATGTATTTGTAAGCGTTGATAGGAATATCTTGACCTTGAGATATTTTTAAAAATATATTTTCTACTGAGTCTTTACGTAAAAATTTAAGAATTGGGTCCGTTTCATCTTGCTTTTTCTCTAACGCATACATAAGAGAACCCAAAACTAGAAATGGTTGATGTGGATTGTTAAGATTACTAGCAAATTCAGAGCCTTTAATTTTATCTAATACCTCATTTTCATAATTCTTTTCATTATCCTGATTAAAAAACCAGGTTATAGAGTTAAGAAACTTCTCTAAGTTTACATTTGTTAGTTCAGACTCGATATTTTGACTATACTTAACCTGATACTCGTGTACTAGATAGCTTTTCATAATTTCAATTACAATAGGCTGCTTAGTATAATTATGAGTAGAAATTAGCTCTAATATTGGTTCACTAGGGAAGGTTATGTTAAGTTCCGTTGATAGTTTAGAAGTGGATTCTTTAGTGTAATTATTTGTAGTATAAAAACCGAATTTAAAATTTGCACTCTTTGACTCTGATAGCCAGATATTAACAAAATAAGCTAAAGAATTTATTATCTGACGTGAATTTAACGAGAATGCTGTTTCTGGGTCATAGTTTTTTTGTTCTTCGACATAACTACTATCACCATTTTGTAAATAAACGTCTCCTTTATGTTCAATAGCTACATTGACATTAATATCTTTATTAATTTTAACCTGATCAAAAAAAAGCGCTAGAGCTCTTTGTTTTTGTAAAGTAAATCCCTTGGTTTTATCCCCAGCTTCTCTTTTTATTTCACCCATTATATCTTGACTTTAGCATTATGAAAGATTTAAAGCATTACTTCTGAAGTTTTTTGAGAACTCATGCTTTTGAAAACCTTTTCATTTATTTGTATTCTTTTTTGTTCCTGTTTTTCGCTTAATTTTCTTTTTCTGAATGTATCATTATAAAAATCGTATTCCCATTTATTTATCCAATTTTTATTAAAGGCATGATCAATAGCCTGTGAATTTAAACTTCTACTTTTATCTTTTTTTACTCTTTTTATCGCTTGAAAAATGTTATCTGAAGGTAACCCCATAAATTTCTTAACACAACAATTGCCTACTATTACTTTTTTATTGTTCTTTTGATTTTGCAATACACATAATTCTACAATAGGATAATGTCCGCACAAACAAGTATCGTATTCTTCCGCAAAGAAAACATCTTTAAGTGCCCATTCGAACTTGGCAATTTCCCAGTTTTTAGATAGGCTAGCTGATAGTATTTCTTTTATGAGTTTAAACTCACTCATTTTTATATGTTTAATGTTTTTTTATAGTAAAGAATTATCATGCAGTCATTCCAATTTTTTTTATTGTCGCATATAAATCATCCCTATGTCCCTTTTTTATCATATCAATGTATTCCTTCATTGAAAATTTTATTCTTCCTTTTTTCCCTCTTACTGCACTAATGAAATATTCACATTCCCGCTCTGTCATAATTGAATTGCAACATGCTGTGTATAAAAAGTCTAATGTTGAGTAATGAGTAATGTCATTATTAGTGCAAAAATCATAAATATCGCCCCAGTTGCTACTTCCAATTTCATATCCTTTATGTTTGGCAATTGCCATACATGCACTTTCTCCCTTACCTTTCCCTTCTTTTCTTAATATTCCATAAGTTTTTTTAATCTCATTATCTTCGGGGAAATCCATTTTTTTCGCATATCCATATAGAAATAAATTATCAATTTGAGTTTGGTATCTCGGAGACACCGTAAGTTCATTATATACAATATCTGGAATATGCAGATGTTTTGAAGGAAAGATACTTTGAAGCTTCCCAAGTTCATCAGCAAAAAGAAAATGAAACATAATATCTGCATCTAATAATATTATTTTTCGGGAATCAACTACTTTAACCATTACTTATTTTTTTAATATAAATCTTCTCCTATATCATGCTTCATCTCTAAATAAACTGCTTGTGAGATTTTTTCATGATCATACAAATCTTCTAAGCCTTCATTGTAGTCTTTGCCTATAAACAAATTTTGACCAGTAGGCGTATAGAGATCGTCTGTATAACCATATTTTTTTGCGCTATTTATAATGCCTTTAGAAAAACTTTGTCTAATTGCATCAGATATTAATGAAAGTTCTGATAGTCTAAAAAGTAAAGCTGCACGTGAACATTGAAAAAATTGTTCAGTTTTAACAACCGTTTCTATTGAAATTTTGTCTTTTTTTAATTCCTCCTTTGGAATGCGCTCTAATAACCCATCAGTTGGAATTAATAAATGTGAAGCAAATAAATCTGCTAGATACTCATCTTTATCATTCTTTCTATCAAATATTTCTGTATGACATTTCATAAACGTGAAATTTTCTTGAATCATAAGATGGTAAAGTTCATGGCAGATTGTAAAATTTTGCTTGCCTTTTGGATGATTAGAGTTAATCATCATAAAAAGAGATGACTCACCATACTTAAAGGCCATCCCAGCAAAATCTTCCTTTAAGGGCTTAAATACAGTAATTACACCTGTTTTTTCCAATAGCCAATGGTACTCAACAAGACTATCGGTATCCATGTTGAATTTCTTCCTGAATTCCAGTGCTTGCTTTTCCATAATGAGATTATTCATTTGAATTATTTTTTTGTCTTAATTGATTAATTTTTATATAATTTTTAATGATTTTATGAAATGATGCAATATCCTTGACATCTGATTCATTAATCTCTCCTGCTCTAAATGCAAATGCAATATTACTAGATGCGATTTCTTCGTTTTCCTCCATTAAAACCGATACATCTACACAAAATAGATCTGATAATTTATCAAGAATTCCCATTGGAGTTGGTCTTGTACCATTTTCATAATAGGCAACCATAACCCTATCTATATCAAGAAAATTAGCGACCTGCTCTTGCGTCATATTGAACCTTTTTCTAAGAGATTCAATGTTTTTTCCAATAATTTTATTTAAGTCCCCAGCCATTTTTTTTATTTGTTACAAATATACGATATTTAATTAAAAGTGCTATATTTGTAACAAATATTTTTTATGGCAAAAGAAAAGTGGTTTATAACAGAAAGCGAATTTGATGATGATCAGCACAAAATCAGGGATTTAAATCCTAATAAATCTTTTACTATTCAAGGTTGTGCAGGAAGTGGAAAAACTATTTTAGCGCTTTGGAAAGCAAAATTTCATCATGAAAATGGAGATAATTACTTGCTTATTGTATTTACATCTACATTAAAACGTTTCATTGAAGATGGGGTGCGCGATTTAGGATTAGAAGCTTCAAGAATATTAAGTTTTAGTAAATGGGAGAAAAGAAATTTTCCTACAGCAGATTATATAATAGTAGATGAATCCCAAGATTTTTCCAGCAGTGAAATATTAAAAATGAAAGAAAAAGCGCAAAAGTCAATTATGTTTTTTGGCGATACTATTCAACAATTATATCCAAAGAAAATAGGTTCCTCTGAATCTACTGTATCTATGGTAGAAATATCTACATTAACCGGCGCTCCTTTAAGAACTTTAATGAAAAATTATAGACTTCCTAAAACTATTGGCCGTTTCGCTCAAAGAATACCAAAACTGACTGATGATTTAGAGAAGAAATGTGTAAAAGCCGGTACTACTTTACCATCGGTAATTAAGTTTTCAAGTAAACATGCTGAATTAGATTTTATTATTGAGACTATAAAAAGAGAGAATCTGATCGACGTAGGAATTTTAGTTCCTACAAATGAGGAAGCTGAAATGGTAAATAAATATTTTGATTCAAAAGGAATGCTTTCAGAGGTAAAGTATAGTATTAAAGATAGCTGGGATAGTTCATTGGATTTTGTAACAAGTAACCCGAAAATTATGACATATCATAGTTCGAAAGGGGTTCAATTTGAAACTGTTTTTGTTCCTTTCTGTGAAGTTGATGATCAGTTCTATAGAAATTCTTTATACGTGGGAACTACCAGGCCATTTAAAAATCTTTATATAACATTTTCAAATAGGCTATCAGCTTTTATTAATGGAATTCCAAAAAGCATTTATCAAGAGATTAACAAAGACAAAGCAGAAACTGATCTACCATTTTAAATTAAACGATGACTAAATATTTTTATATACCCGTTAGCTCTCAAAATTTCAATACCCTATTTGCAACTGAGAGTATTTCACCTCCTAGCCATTATAGTAAAAGATCTTTTGGAACAAAAAGATATGTAGTTATTGATGAGAAACTAAAAACTGATTATATTTTATTGTTCGATAATGCTCCCAAATTCGAACTTATAGATGACGACTCTGATGCAACTATTTTCTATGTACGAATAGAACAAAGTAGAATAAAAGATGAAGTCAAGTTAATTAAAGAAGATGAAGGAAAAAAAATATATTCAATATTCAAGACAATTTATTTTAATATAACCTCCCCATCATTTATTTTTATCGATGAAATTGATAAAAAAAGAATTTTAGCAAAATCGATCTCTAGTATTGAAACTAAAACTGTAATAATATACAAAGACACTTTTTTAACATTAAAGGAATGCAACATAGAACCAGTAAAATTTAATTTAAAAGGTATAGAATTCCCTAAAGTAAATGAATTAAATAAACTTCTTATAATTGATGGAATTTATGATCGATATAAAGGCTTTATTTATGGCTATTTTATTGGACGAATGTTTCCTGATTCAATAGAATATATTGAATTGAGGAAAAATTTGCAAAACATTTTGAACTATTGGGGTGCTTTAAAAAATAAAATATCCATTAAATCGTCTACGAGTAAATCATTGTATTCTTCAACAAATAAGGAAAGTGATAAGTTACGAATTAAACTAGAGCTATCATTCAAAGAGCTTTATTCATCTTTAAGTAATTTCTTTCCTGATGAAAATGAAGAGAATATGGCACGAAAATATCTCGAAAAATCTTTACTAAGAACTGACGTAAACCAATTCTTAGAAGATGTAAGAAAAATTCCAATTCTCTATGAAAACCTAATTACGATCGCCAAGAAAAACACATCAAGTTATGTACATTATATTGATAGTGTCTATCAAATGATGATGAGATATTTGACGTCTCCTACTCCAAAATATTATCAGGAAGAAGCGGACATCCAATTGAAAGAAGCAGTTTTTAAACTGAATAAAAGCTTAGAAACAATAAAATTCAATAAAAATAAAAATACTATTTCACCGGATATAGAATCTATTAAGCTAAGTGAGAAGGGCATTTTGTTTACTAAAAATGATTTAACGATTGCGGGTGACGATTTATTAATTTTTGAAACAATTTTAACCTCGTTGTTTATAAATGGAAAATCAAAAATTGGAGAACTGGATATACATGAAAAATTAGATAACTTAATTACGATTGGATTTCTTATTAAAGAAAAATTAGGAGAGAATTCTGAAGCAAGAAAATACTTACTTAAACTTTATAATTCAATTAACACAAACACAAGTGATTTTGATATTATGAATACAGATTATCACTCTCTTTCCAATTTTGCAGCTTTTATGATTAAACCAGACAGTCTTGAGCAGTTATCTGATTATATGGATAATAAATACATTAAAGAAAAATATTTAGCATATTCATATTGGGGAGCTTTTAACGGGTTTGCTGCGATGGGTAAAGTTTTTACAAAATATATTTTGGAAGATGAATCTAAAGAGTTTTATAAACAAATAGATTTACAATTGTTTGTGCTAGATAATATAGATACTTCAATATATATACAAGCAGATTTATTAAATAAAAAGCATACAGAGCCAATAAGGAATACTATTATTTCTGAATCAAAAAATGCAAATTCTTTTGTTAAGAAGGAAACCGCTTTGACACAATTAGAAAATAGCGAAGATCTGCATAAATACTTGGAATGGACTAAAATATGGCTTGATGATATTGTTAGTAAAATAAAATTTGGTGATGATTCTAATGTGACTTACGATGTTAATCTACTGAGAGAAAATTTTATTAAATCTTTTTGTACACCAAGAAAAAAAGGTTATACCCAAGAAATAGCAAAGAAAGTATTTAAGAAAATTAATTTTGAAAAAGCATTTATAATTGGAAATAATTAAAACAAACCTCAATATTGTAGCGATAAGAGGTGCTATAGAGAAATACATTCATCCTAGTGGTTCTATCTGATTTATGGATTAACCATCTAGATGGTATTATGGGGTTACAAATGATGCTACGCACGAAGGGCGCAGCACATTTACCAGAAAGAGATTTCTGCAATGTATTTTAAGCATGGGATACGGGAAGTAAATCAAATGCTCTGGCGATTTTGAAATACTTTCATAATATAGGAATGAAAGTATTTCAAAATCGCCTGGAGTCGTTAAAATAATCTCTATGTTGTCTTCAAAATTAGCCTATATTTAATTGAAAAACTAGCGAGCTTTTTTGAGTCTCAAGAATAATCAGATTTTTAATGAAATATATAACTTATGTTAAATTAACCTGTGACAAAAACCAACAAATAATACATAAAAAAATAATTAAGGGCATACTTTCTTTTAGTGCCCATTCTTCGCCTTCAGGCTTAGGATATATAAGATTACAAAGATCGCCGAGTATTTTATTTAAAGTTTTCATTTTAATTTTAGGTGAAAAATAACTATAATAAAAATAGCGTTTTTTAATAAATATTTAAGTATCAAAAGTTCTTATTGCAATAAAATAGAAATAAGAACTTACTAATGTCATTAAGGATTAATTTTGACTTTCGTTTCATTTATTTCCTTTTTTCTTTAGAATCCTTATTAAAATCAATAAAATGGAATTGTTTGCGTATTCGAGAATGTATACGGTTACTTTTTATGTGTCGAGGGAGACTATATGTGCGTGTCAAGCTTAAATGAATAAGAGTTTCGAAAATAGAAGCTAGAATACAATATTCAGAAACCCATAGTTTAACTATAGACTTTTCATTTCAAACATATGTACCAAAGAATTGAAAAACTTTCGGCCTTACTAATTTTTAATTTTTGTGAGAAATTTGTGAGCGGTTTGCGACCTTGGTTTTGCAAAAGCTTTGATGTCTCCCAAACTTTTTGCGTAACGTATGTTACCGGTTCGTAGTTTCTCTCGTGTAAGGTGCCTTTTTTTAACTGTTTTCGTCTTCCCAAATTACAGAATTTATTTTCCATCCTGTTTTCGTTTTAGTATACTGAAAAAATTCAGTTCCGTTTCCTTCAAAATATTCTCCATTGAGATATCCTTTTTTTTGATATTTAGAAAAACGATGAGCTAAATTATTTACAATCTTCGTTTCTCCAATTATTTCATACTCTTCAAATTCTGTAAGAGTTCCGTCTGAAAGGATTTTTTGTCTTGGGGTAATAAAAGTCTCGATATTAAAAATTTCTTCTTCATCCTTGCTTTTTCTGACAATAATCGTTTCGGGAAAACATAGGTCATTTATTTTTTCTAATTCAAGCTTCCTTTGTTTTGTATTGGTAAACAAGTTGAAAAAATCTTTGGTGATTTGATTAATAAACAAAATGTCATCTGTAACAGAATATATCATTAATAAATCTTTTCCAACTATCATTTCTTTTTCAAAGCTAAGCCCTAATTTTTTCAACAGTTTTATTGAACTTATATTTTCTTTTATTGTTGTCGCAAGAACTTGTCGATGATTCTTCTTATTTATTACATCGTTTAAAATTGCTACTGTAGCTTCAAAAGCATATCCGTTTTTGGTATATTTTGGCAGAAAAGCAAACTCAATATCGTGATGTTCTAAATAATCACGTTTCATAAAAGTGATAATTCCAATGCTGAGATTGTCACTTTTTAATTTCACTACCCAATAATTAGAATTCGGTTTGTCGATTATTCTTTGAATATAATTGTTTGCATCTACTTCTGTCCTTACATTTCTATCGCCAATAAATTTTATCCACTCTTGTGTATTGACCAATTCATTTACAAATTCACTATCAGTTGAGCATAATTCACTTAGAAAAAGCCTTTCTGTTTTATATTTTATTTCCATTTTTCATATTACTATTTAAAATTGGTCGGATATCACTGTACAATGACCGCTAACCTTTAGACTTGCAGTCTAAATAATTAAGATATAAATTTAATATAATAAATCAAATTAACCGAAGACAGGGCGACCAATGCGCTAACAAGATGAAAGGTCTATAAAACGATTCTGGACCCTGTCTTCTGGTTATGAAAGCCTCAGATAGATATTAAGGCAATGCGGCCTATTATTAAGGTTTTGAGACGTATCATAACCCGGTTAATTTAAACGTAAATAAAAATATGAAAAAAGAAATTGAAAATCAAAAATCGTACATTGGTATAGATGTATCGAAACTCACGATTGATGTGTGTATTATTACATCAGAAGGAGAACAAGATTATCAGCAGTTTGAGAACACTGTTAAGGACTTTAAAAGCATGGAGTTATGGTTAACTAAAAAGCCTTACTTCTGTTATCAAGAAGCATTGTTTTGTATGGAACACACAGGACTTTATACAAGAGAGTTAGTATCGTTTTTGCTACAACGCGAATCTAAAGTATGGATGGAGTCAGCCTTGCATTTAAAGCGGAGTATGGGCATGACAAGAGGTAAGAATGATAAAGTAGATTCATATCGCATTGCCCGATATGCAATGACTAATAATGATAAAGCAGTGTTGTTAAAATTAAGTTCAGGCACATTATTAAAACTGAAAGATTTAATGGCAAATAGAGAACGCTTATCTAAAAATTATCAATCATTAAAAATAGCAACACAGGAGTTGGTAAGAGTAGATAAAAGTATAGGGAAAGAATTAATGAAGTTGAATGACGCAGCTTTAAAAGGAATATTAAAAAGCAAAGTTAAAGTAGAGAAACGCATGCTGCAATTGATTAACGAAGATGAGGAATTAAAAACGTTATTTAGTTTAATTACTTCTGTAAAATGTGTAGGCGATGTTTTGGCAACCGAATTAATTGTATACACCAATGGCTTTACCAGGATGAATAACACCCGTCAATTAGCTTGCTATTGTGGTATAGCTCCATTTGAACATTCATCTGGAACAAGTGTAAGAGGCAGGATTGGAACATCGAATTTTGCGAATATGAAATTAAAATCCACGTTACATATGGCAGCCGTATCAGCAACACGCTATGTGCCTGATATTAAATTATATTACGAACGAAAAGTTGGGGAAGGAAAACATAAAATGGCAGTGATAAATGCAATCAGAAATAAATTAATACAACGAATAATGGCAATAGTTAAAAGAGGAACACCTTACCAAGAAAATTATTCGAAATTTAATTTGGATTTATCATAGATATCGTTTTCGCGGTTTGCTTCGGCCGTTTTGAAACCGTTGTCTACCGAAATGTTTAAATTAAAGATACCATGTTGCTATGAAATTGCAAAATGAAAATAAGTTTCGCGGAGCGACCTTGAATTTGCAAATGCTTTGATGTTGCTCGCATAAGTTTTAGCTGCTGTTAGTGGTTTTAGAGGGCATCTAGTTAGTCTAACGAATGTCTGCATACAACAGCAATGTTATTTTAATATGTAAATTTTGTTTTTAATAGCATACTTTACTATGCCTATTGTACCTTTTGATCTTGTCTGCATTACAATTAAATGTCTAATTCCCTCAATTGTCCTAAAGCTTAAACCAAGTCGTTCTGCAATTTCTTTACTATTATACTCTTGGCATACCAGTTTTAAGACTTTGATTTGCTTCTTAGTTAAGGTTACTTCATTTGGGATATTTTTCTTTGCCATAGACTTTTAAATTTTTCAAATGTAATTATGTCTTGTAAAATATTATGTCAACCGAATTTTTTTTCGAGGATTGTCCCCGCTATTACCACTAACTAGCTTATATGGATGGTTTTATCATCCATATATAACCAAATACTGGAAATACGTCTGATTTTATTATCCTTTTAAATTTATGTAAATATATTAAATTCAACTTATAAATTATCGAACTAGGATATAATAGGATATTTGTTTTGGTTTTTCAAATAGGCAACTTTTTCTTATTTATTCTGCGTGGCATATGCAAAATTGAGACATCTGAAAATTCGTCAGAATATAATATTCTGAAACTCCTACTCTTAGTTTGACGTCTTAGTCTTAAGTGACTATTTAACAAATAAATAAAATTCATTGTAAATGTAAATTTTTCTGAATTTGTGAGTTTTTTTAATTTTAAGTTTTGCATTCCTATCTGTTGCATTGTTAATGAATTGAGATCTAAATTGGTGCTCTTGAAGAAGGCGCTCGCCGCCTTTTTTTATATTAACTCATAAGTGTATCTCTGCTAATTCCTAACGTATGATTATTAAACTTTCCCTTCGGTTACTAAAACAATGCAGGTATATTGTTTTTTTAACTGAAATAAATAAAGCAGTTGATAAAACTTATAAACATTAACACGTTTTTTTATATTGAGTATTTCTCGTTTCCATCTGTTTATTTTAATAAAATAAGAAATATTTTTTTAATTTATTAGATGTAAGACTTTTGAATTAATGTTCAGTTTTTAATGCTTAAGCTTTATTAATTCTAAAGGCGTATCGTTTTTTTTGATTAAGTATTTTTTTTGATTTTGATGAATTGTTTTATTATTTTTTTATCTGGTTTGAGAGAATTAATCACTCTCATTAATGGTAACATTTATCAACAATAACAATAAGCTAACATTATTGTTAGACCGAATTTTTTATTTTAGTACCGAAATTTATTTTATGAAACACTATTTTATTAAAACTATTCAATGCTTTTGTTTATTTACAACAACTGCATTAATATCTCAAGAAGTTAATCCATTTAATGGTTCTTTAAATTATGGAGTGCCATTGCTTTCTGTTCCTAGCGACAGAGGAAATGCTATTCCGATTACAATATCTTATGGTGGTAATGGAATTGCTGTAACTCAACCGGCGAGCGAAGTAGGCTTAGGTTGGGGCTTATCTGCTGGTGGTTCAATCATTCGTTCAGTAAGTGGAATTCCTGATGATTTTAATGGACCAATTTTTAATCAAAAAACTAAAACATTCGTTACGCAACGAGGAGTTTTATCTTCAAGTGGTCCAACTCATTTCGACATCCTTACTAGTCGTAGAAACTTAGATTCTACTCAGTTTTATTATCCCAATTATGATTCTTATAGTGTAAACGGTCCAGGTATTGGTGGAAGTATGACTCCACTTCTTTTGAGTTATATGGCATTTTCAAAAAATTCGAATGGAGAATTTGTTTATGATTCTAATAACAGTAGTACATGGAAACAGCCACAATTTATATTTAATGGAGATTTTGCTGATACTTTAGTTTCTCGTCATTATCAATCTTCTCCAGTAGATGGTTCTACAACGTACCATCTTCCAAAAGATTATATTTCAGGAGATTGTCATAATGATGATACACCATATTTCGGAAAAAGAGGTAATGGCACAGGCGGAAATTGCGAAGAAAATTATAATTTAACTACCAATAGGTTGGGGACTTCAAATTACGTAGAATATGCTATGAATAGCTATGGTATCAGTTCTTTTACAATTACAAATAGTGCGGGGTTTGTTTATAGATATGAATTGCCTGTGTATTCAAATAGTACAATTAACTATTCTTATCCATTAAATAATGATTATTCAATCCCAAAATATACAGCATCAGGTGTTCAAGATACAAAAGTGGGTAGTGCATCTCAATATTATGTAGAACATACCTATCCAAATAGTGGAGGCACTTATGTTACTGAGATCAAAGAAAGTAACAAAATTCCAGTAGAGTGGAAATTAACATCAATTACAGGGCCCGATTATGTAGACCTTGGTTCCGCTGGATTTGATGCTTCAGATAGAGGCTATTGGGTAACCTTTGAATATAAATTATGGTCACAAAATTTTTATACGAGATATCCTGTTTATGGGTTTAATTATTATTTTGGCAATGACGACGAAACTGCTCATTATCCAATTAATGATGTCAAAAAAAGAAGTGGAAAATTTGCTTCAGCTAGTTTGAATAATGAAGAGGTGTATTATTTAAATTCGGTAAAAACTTCAAGTCATAAAGCAATTATAATTCGTGATGTAAGAAATGATGAGGTTGGTGCTAATCCTATTTATGATGGTTCATTGAATGACTCTTTATTAATTAGCCCATCAGGAACCGTTACAGCATTGCAAGGGCGTGTTTTTGATGAAGGTGGCGCGAGTGGGGGGTATGTCAGTTGCGTATCTAGTTCATCTGATGTTACTACAACTAATTTCATGAAAACAATCCAGCTTGGTAATATAAATTCATTAGTATTGAAATTTAATTTATTGGATTTAAACAAATGTCAAGTTGGGGGTAATTTTAGATATGATAACCTACATATATATGCTGGACCAGATGATACATATCCTGAAATAACATTTACACACAATTCTGTTAATTATACTTCTCCTTTTAATTCGAGTCCTTATAACAACCCTCCCGTTGTTCCAACAGGTACTGAAATAACATTAAATAACTTTACTGCTACTTCAATTACCTTTAAGATTGAAAAATTTTGTGTTGGTGGTTCTCAGTATTTTGGCAACGGTTTTGATATTGAATGGCATGCTATTGCAAATAAAAAAACACCGCAGTTGTTTGTAAAGCGAGTATTGTTATACAATAATGATTTTAGTTCTAATTCTATTTTCACTAATGTTAATTCGTTGTCTTCCGCTAATGCTAATTTTGATTTTACAACTACAACAAATGCAACCGCTCCTCCGTTTAACGAAACATGGTACCAATCAAATAAAACGCTGCTAGAGGGTAATTTGTTGAAAGGAAATTTACTCGAATATGATTATTCTTTATCCAAAAATTATCATAAAAATATTGATGTGCAAGAATACAGAACAAGTAGATTAAGTTCTCCTGCAAATATTCAATCAAATCTTACCATTAATTCTAATGTTTTAGGTACTGGTAAATTAACTTTAAATAAAATTGTTCCAATTGAGTATCAAGGCTATCAGTTATATCCAAGTGTGAAATTCGAATACAATAGTTCTAATACGAATGATAATCCAAATTACGATCCTCGTAAAACTGATTATTGGGGATATTACAAGAACGATGTGTCTAGTTTAGGGTATTATGGTTATACAACTCCTACTTCAAAAGATTATACAGATGCCTGGATGTTAAGAAAAATTACATCTCCACTAGGTGGTATAACAGAATTGGAATATGAATCCAATAGTTATTCTAAAGTAATAAAAGGAAACGGCGGATTTAGAGGTCCAGTTAGATTATATCCTGTTGAAAAGGTGGTAAATGGAAGCGTTCATTTGGAAGAAGGTACAAATTTGCCAGAAGATTTAGCGGCAGTTTATAATTCCACCGCAGCCACCTCATACTCTCCAGAACTATTTTTGCCATTGATTGCTTATCCATTTTCGGGTGGAGTAAATAGCAATGATATTTCTAATTTATATGGAAATTTTACTTATAGTTATAATGGAACTACCCCGCTACCATTAAATCCATCGTTTACAGGAAAATTCTCAATGGCCACGGTTGGTAATCCAGTATTCACAAGCTGCACATCTCCTTCAGTAGTTGATCTTAATTATGTAGTAGATGATGTAACCTTTAAATATACTGGTAATGGGTGGATTCGATTTACATTACCAGTTTCTACTAGCACTGTATACGGAGCTGGATCTCGTGTCAAAAAAATAATTTCAAAAAATGGAACAAAAGATTCTTATACGACATTATTTGAATACGAAGATGGCGTTGCACTTAATGAAGCCGATAGATTTACAAACCCTATTGCGAGATATGCGAGTCACGCTTCTTGCGGAGCTTACGAAAAATTATCACCATTTGGGGCTGATAGGTTCGAATTGTCTGCATCTGTTGGGTACTCAAAATCAAAAACAAAAGTATTAGGACAAATAAATGCTGAAAAAGGTTGGACAGAATCCTATTTTATTACATCCGATTTATCAAATTTTTTAAATGAAGAGATTGATAATTACAAGACATATTTGACTCCAAAAGCCAACTATACTCATACAATAGTCTCTTCTCCCTATAATTGCTCAAGAATTGATACCGGGTCGGTGGTTGAATATGTTGATAAATTTAGTCCATTTTGGGGCTTAACTAAAGAACAAAGAGTATATGATGTAAATGGAAATATATTAAATAAAAGTGTTTATGATTACGAAACCACGAGTCAAGGAGCTGTAGTAGAAAACTTCGTATTTACACTTGCGCAAAATGTTTATGTTTGGACAAACCCAGGATCTCCTGGTCCATGTGTTTATTTTGAAGGAGAAAATGCCTTGTATCAAACTTGTATCAAACGTCAATATCCTGCCGTTTTAAAAAGAACAACATCGTATGGTATGGGAACAAAATCAATAACAGAAACATTAAAACGTGATGAGTTAACAGGCGAAGGAACCGTTATTCAGGTAAGCGCAGATAACAACACCTCTGCTTTATCTATTAAAGTTCCAGCATTTCGATTTGCTCCATTTGCTAATATGGGAGCAAAATCAGTAAATTCTTCATACAAAAATGTTTTAGGAGCCGAAGGTTATTATTACTCAGTTATCGATTCAAATCTAACAACTGCCTCTGGTTCAAGTTCTAATTTTGCTGGAGCTTCTGCTAATGTATATTCGCAAAACGCATTAACGCGCAGTTATAACCAAGGAACAAATACTTACGCAAATTCTTCAATTACATTACCATATTGGTTCAATAAGTCATCGTATAGTTGGACAGGAGATGTAGGTTCTATTGATACATATGGTCTTTATAAAAAATCAGAATTATCAGCTAACCCTTTCAATTTTAGTAACCCAAGTTCAAGTAACAGTAAATGGCGATTTGGCGGAGAAATTAGTTTGTTGGATGATAAGGGGCATACGATTGAAACTAGAGGCTTTAATAATAAGTTTTCTGCTTCCAAAATCGATTATACTGGAAAGTATTTGATATCACAAATAACCAACTGTAATTATTTAAGTTTTACGTATACTGGTTTTGAATATTATAGCGGACTGGGTATGACCGATGGAGAAGTGAATATGCCAACTTCTAATAGTTTTGTAACAATACCTGCTTTTGGAGCGCATACAGGTGGTTATGCGGCATTGGTTAATGCAAGCGGAATGGGGCCTAATTATTCGGTAACTTATAATGGAACAGGAACTAACGGTGAGGAATTAGGACTAATGAGAAATAGAATTTATAGAGCATCAGTTTGGACACACACCTCTAGTGCAACTGGTTCTAAATTGGTTGTCGTTTTGGATGGAAGTGTTAATTCTGTTCCATATAGTCAAACAGTTAGTATGGCTTTTACGGATGCAAAAGCTATTACGGTGGGTGCATGGAAATTATTATCTGTTGATATTAAAGTACCAGCGGATTATGTTTCAACTGGTGGAACTCTTAATAAATTTATTACTTATCTCGAAGTGCAAGGCGGTGGCACGGGGTATTTTGACGATTTTCAAGTACATCCAATAGAAAGTAATGTAGCTTCAAAAGTATACGATATTACTAATGGACGAATTTTAGCCGATATTAATTCGGAAGGCTATGCAACCAAATACGTTTATGATTTCGCAGGAAGAATAATAAGTCTTTATCAAGAGATACCTGGTGTTGGTTTAAAATTAATAAAAAGTAATACGTATAACTATGCAAGAGGAACAAACTAATTTTATGAAAACAATAAGCTTATATATCACATTAGTAATCTGTTTAGGTTTTGTTTCTGCAAAATCACAAACAGAAAATTACTCTAATATTCAAGTAAATACTATTATTACGAGTTATACTGTAAATGCCTTAAACGATACGACATTTGAAAGGGAAGTCGTTATAAGTGTTATTGATACTGCTGATTTTCAATCCATGACAGCTCAGTTAAGTGTTAAAACAGAAACAGGTTGGCAAACTGTTCAAAATTCAAATTTAACCCCAGATAGCTTGCAGTTAGTTAATTGCTATCAACCCTTATGCTTCTATCGCCGTCAGCAAAATATTTGGGTGTTATATCTAGGAAGTTATTCTCTTTATTCGAAACACCTTATTGAATTGCAAATTAATTCAGTTAATAATAACTCATTTATTTTTAGCGATGAATTTTAGTTTAAACAACCGTATTTTTATGAAAAACAAGTTATTTATATCATTCGTATTTTGTTTGTTGATTACAAACATTTACTCTCAAACTTTTTCGTACACGTTTCAACCATCTGGAACAGGTATAGATGCAAACATTAACAGTGGTGTGCCTGCAACAAATTATGGTACAAGCACAACTATTAATGCTGGACGAACAACTACTAATTTTAGAACCAGAGGATTATTTAAATTTGATTTAAGTAGTATACCGGCCAACGCAATTATTACAACTGCTAAATTAACATTAACAGGTACCACTCATTCTGGAACTAATCCTTCGTTTTTGCGAAAAGTAACCTCTAGTTGGGATGAAGGGACTGTAAATTGGAATTTAGCTCCTACCACTTCAACAGTTGGTCAGCTGAGCCTAGCCCAAAGTACGTCGGCAACACAAGTATACACCTTAGATGTTAAAAGTTTAACTCAAGATATGGTAAATCTTCCAGCAACTAATTTTGGTTGGATGTTATTAAAGCAAAGCGAATCAGTGACGGGTAATTTAATTTTTGCCTCAAGTGACAATGCCACTGCTGCATCACGTCCTAAATTAGAGATTTCATATTGTTTGCCCATGGATGTGAAGGCATACATGACACCTGCTTCTGGAATTTCAAATGCCGACGGAGCCTTAAATATTTCTGTTACAGGTGGTGTGTCTCCATATACTTACCTTTGGAGCGATGCCTCGACAAACAAAGATTTATTTAATAAATTGCCTGGTGTTTACACACTCACGGTAACCGACAATGCCAGTAATAAAGTGCGTAAAAATTTAATTATTGGTGCTCAAAACTCTTCTTTAACGTTTACTTTATTACCTGACGGCGTTTCCGGCAAAGATGGTTTGATACAAGCAAATGATAATAATACACTAAAAGATAATAATTACAAGGATAACACCTTTTTTAAAGTAGAAAGAGGTTCTTCTGCGGGTTGGTTTACCACACGTGGTTTAATGGAATTTGACTTATTTTCTATTCCATCAAATGCGGTGATTTCAAATGCAACTTTAAATTTATATGGTAACGGTCATAATACAACAAGACCCAATGATAGTTATTTATATCTAAATTCTTCATCTTGGAATGAGGAAACATTAACTTGGAACAATCAACCATCTCATACCACTACCAATGGTATATATATTCCGGCAACTACCAGCGCCAACCAAAATAATGCTTTAAATGTTACTACTCATGTGCAAAACTGGGTTCAAAATCCTACATCAAATTTTGGATGGAAATTTATGTTAGCCGATGAAGTAACTAGCAATTATGCGTATGCTATTTATGGTTCGTCGGATAACGGAACAGCTGGCTTAATTCCTAAATTAGTTATTACACTTTCAGTTCCCGCTCTTACAGATGCTCAACGTAATTGGCAATTGGAAGAAACCTATGATCAAAATGGTGCCGTTATTTCTTCTAGTAAAGTGTATTTAGATGAGTTAGGAAGAACGGCTCAATCTCTGACAAAAAACGCTATTGGAGATGTATTTGTAAGTCAAACAGTATACGATGCTTATGGCCGACCAGCCATAAATTCTTTGCCTGCCTATGCTGGTAATACGTTAATCTACAAAACAAATTTTATGCTTAACCATCAGGGAGAAGAGTATAACTACACAAACTTTGATATTAGTGGTAAAATTAATAACCCTGATCCTATACAAGTTGGTTTAAATAATACCGTTGGTACTTATTACAGCAATTTAAATACCTTAGATGCATGGCAAGCCACAGCAACTAATCCTTATAAAAGAACACATTATATGGCCGACCCCTATAGCGAAACCAAAACTTCAAACGGAGCTGATAATGCTTTTAATGCCAGTTCAGGAAGAGAGGTTAGAAATTATACAATGGTGTGTGGCGACGAATTAAAATTTATTTTAGGAACTGGAAACAGCTACAAAGTGAAAATAGGAACCGACCCAATGACAAGCACGGCATCCACTATTGCAACTTCCAGTTATATTAAAGCAACCAAAAGCATCACTACTAGTCCTGATAATAAGCAAATTATTAGTTATGCTATTGGCAATAATGTGATAGCAACTTGTATGAGCGGATTATCGTCACCCGATAATTGCAGTATGACGACTATGAAAAATTATATGGATTGGTATGGAACACAAAGTATAGATATACATGTGCCCGATGCCAATAAAAGCTCATTAAGTTTTCCATTACCAACTTATAAAATTGCAGCCACAACCTATACTGTTCCAAATGCAGATATAAGTTATGTTATTACCGATATGGAAACTGAAACCATATTACAAAATGGTGTAGATTATACTATTAACACTAGTACAAGAGCATTAACATTTGGCGCTAGTTACCTAACCGCTAAAACTGGTAAGGCGTTATTTTTAAGAGTGAAAGTAGCTTACACTCAAAGTTTTGTAAATTCTTTAAATGATTTAACATTGGTGCCGTTAGGTATTGTACAGTATAATTTAGATTATGGACGTTGGTCGGTTAATTACTATGATTTTGCAGGCAATATTAGAAAATCAGTTTCAGCCAAAGGCATAAACTGTAGCAGTCCTGGAACAATTACAATGGCGACTACTTATGATTATAGTCACCTTGGTCAATTGATTGCTACAAAAAGTCCAGATGAAGGCTTAACAGAGATAGCCTATAATTTAGATGGGCAAGCACGTTTTACTCAAAAACCCGTACAAAAACTAAATAATAAATTTAGTTATGTGAGTTATGATTTACATGGACGAGCAAAAGAGGTTGGGGAATTTAGTAATGTATCTGGCTCAGGAACAAATGGTGTTTATTTTCAAAATTATTATAATGCTTACACAGCACCATACACTAACAATGTATCATCGGCATCCATTATAAATAGTGCTGATGGATTGTTTGATAATTATTGTAATGATGTAACTTATACTAGTTACGAAGAATTAAATGCAACGGATGACATTCCCACAGCTTACACTTATGCGAGCAATTATTTAGGGAAATATAAAAATGGGCAAGTAAGTAAAACATGGAATGCCAATACTACCACTTGGTATAAATATGATGTGGCAGGCCGCTTGTTTGCTACTGTAAAAAAAGTAAACGATGCTGATTATAGCACTTTTGCTGGATCTACAGCTAATGCACAAATTAAAACATTTGAAAATACCTATGACCCCTATTTTGGTATTGTTACCAATAGTTATTATCAAAAAAATGTGACCAATGAATATGCTGAGCATCAGTTTAATTTTGATGCCAATAAAAGTTTAACAGGGGTTAATTTTAAAGCAGGAGCAAATTCTCCATTTAGTATTAATAGTTTAAGCTATGATAAATTAGGACGATTAAAACGCCAAGTAATTGGCCCCGATTTACAAGGGGTTGATTATGTGTACACGATAAACGGAACCTTAAAGGCAATTAACCATCCAAGTTTAGATTATACAAAAGATAGAGGGCAGGATTTAAGAACCTATAATGATGTAAGTGCAGGTGTAAAACAAGATTTATTTGGAGAAATTTTAGAATATTATCCAAATGATTATGTGCGAGCAGGAACAAGTATAGAGGCAAATACGACCGGCTTATATAATGGGCTGATATATGGCGCACGTTATAAAACCAGAGACGATGTGCATGGCACAAGCACTGGAGCAAATACAATAGCAGGTGCAGTAACATTAATAAGCACCACAAATTACGGTACGCAGGAGTTAGCCAACCGTTATACTTATGATCAATTTGGACAATTAGCCACTAGTACTTTTGGTACGTACACCAACACTACCAATAGTTTTACGGCGCGCACCGATTATAAAGAATTTGGTGTCACCAATAATAGTATTGCTTACGACGCTAACGGAAACATTACTCGATTAAAACGTAACTCTTATGATGTATTGGGTAATCCCCTTTTATTAGATGATTTAACCTATACTTATGCTACTAATACCAATAAACACACTCAAGTGGCCGATGCAGCGGTAAATGGCTTTGCCTCAACTTTTAATTATAAAAACCAAACCTCAGGTGCACCTGGTACTAACCAATATAATAATAATGGCGAAATGATTACGAGCCCTGATGAAAACGTAAGTGTCATTTCTTACTACCCAAATGGGCAGGTAAAACAAGTGCTTTTTACTAACGGTAACATTACAAAACATTTTTACGACGACCAAGGCCAAAAATATAAGAGCACCTATTTTAACTCCGCAGCTGGTACCACTAAGTACACATGGTTTTTATTTAATACCATTTATGAGTATATTAGCAATGTGGGCAGTTTTAATTTAAAAGAACTAAGTATTGGTGGTGCGGGCAGAGTTGGTGTGTATAAACAAGATGCTACAGGCTTAGCAATAGGCACAGGGCATGCAGAGTACGAATTAAAAGACCATTTAGGAAACGTGAGGGTAACATTTAGGCAAGGAACAGGAACCAATTTAGATGTGCTAAGCAAGGCCGATTATTATGCCTTTGGTGGACAACTACCAGGCCGTATTTGGCAACAAAGTGGCGGCGAGTACCGTTATGGTTACCAAGGCCAAGAAAAAACACAGGACGAAACTACTTGGGATAATTTTGAGTTACGCAACTTAAACCATGATTTAGGACGTTGGAGTGCTCCCGACCCTTACGGGCAATTTGCAAGTCCATACATTGCTATGGCTAATAATCCAATAAATGGAACAGACCCAGATGGTGGATATTATAATATGGGAAGTGCTGGGCAACAACAAAGAGCTCAATTTATGGCACAACAAGCTGAGGATAGATTTTTGCAAAGAGGCAGGTACAGCTATGAATTTTTGTATCCTCGATATAAAGATGCTTTGGCAGAATTAACTCAAAAATATTATAATGGAAAAACCATGTTTCAGGATGGTAGAGTGCTTAATTGGGAAGTAGATTATATGGAAGCCCTACTAAGATTAAATAATGATTATCTTGGGTTAGGATTAGCCAACTCATGTTTATCCTCAGGTATAAGTCAAGTTTCGCAAGGAACGCTAATTCAAAATCAGGGATTATTAGCTGAATTAACAAATTTAAATGGCGAAACAGATAAATATCATGGAAAAAGATCAGAGACTGCCCAAAAAGATGGCAATTGGTTTGATGATGCAGCAGATGCATACGCTATGAATGTTTGGGGTAGCAAGCAAAGAGAGTATGTTGATAAGTGGAGAGAGGATAAAGAAATTAAAGAAGCTGAAAAAGAAAGCTATGATAGAAGTTGGTCCGATGTTCACCCTGCTCAGGGTTCAAATCTGGAATCTGGCATTGTCAAAGGTTGGAGTGATAATAGTGATGGCGGTTTCAGTTTTGATATTTTTGGTTTAGGTAAACGTTCTACTAGATTAATTAGTGGAAACAAACTTAAGAATGCAACTGCAGCTGAAGTAGTCATTAATAAAATAACAGTATTATTGCCGTCTCATGGTACAGGTATAACATATACAATTAGGTTTAAGAATCCTGATGGTTCATTACAAGGTCAACCATGGTCATTTACAACTGGACCTGGTAGTGGAGATGAAAAAAATCATGGTAGAAGAGTTTTTAATTTATCAGAAGATGAACAATATAATTTTGATATTAATGGCGGTTCTATACAAATAGATGTGCAAAAAAGTTCAGGTGGTATGATGAGGTTTGGAGATATTAGAAGAAATGGGTATGAAAAATGTTGGAATGTAGAGTTTGGATTTAATATTAAAGTAACGTATAACTAATAATGGTTAAACTTATTTTATTTTTACAGATTATATTGGTGCTTTTAAGCCAAAATATTTACTCTCAAAACTTGATTGCTAATTCTTCATTTTCGGAAGTGAATACTAAACAAAATAAAAATATACCATTTAAAATTACTCCGTTTGGTTCTGATGTTAAACATTGGTATATTCCAGCATACTTAAAAAATCTTGAAAAAAAGTATTACTCTAACTTAGGTATTTACTATTTCATTCAATATTTATCATCTAGAGATAGAGAAATTGTAATAGCAAAAAAGCTAAACTTTTATGGAGAACAATTATTTGAAGGAAATCTAGGTTATATTAGATTTCATTTTCGAAACTCGGGAGGCCCATCAATTTTGCAACAGAATCTAGATAAACATATCAAGGGGAAGTACTGCCTAAAATACAAGTTTAAATATAAAACAATTGATTCATATAGGAATGGGGATAAAAAGCTTGAGTTTGTTTTTTCTGAAACAGATTTAAAGGAATATTACATGAATGGAAAATTTTTTGTCCCAGATACATTAGTGAAAATAAGCTTACAGATTAAAAATGAAGAGACATCTGATAATATCCCGTGGCGGCAAAATTGCAAAATAATTGAATTAACAGGTAAAGAAAAAGTATTGTCGATAGGTTCTTTAACTAATTCTTATAAAAAATGGGTAGATAAATCTGTATTCTTTGTTGATGATGTAGAGTTGTATTTTATCAAAGATTCATCTAGTTGTGTTTGTGAAGTTGTTTCAAAGGATTTAAGAAATAATTACAATAGAGATTTTGTTTTAAATAAAAATTTCTTCAATGATACACTAGTAATGTATCTTCCAAATGGGAGAGTTGCGCCTGGAATAATCACGCCAGATGCAAAAATAATTCTTAATCAAGTGATCTCTTTTTTACAAAGAAATCCGGAGATTAAATTAGAATTATTAGAACATATCTGTTTTACTGGTATTAAAGAAAAACCTTCAAATACATATGATTACTTTAATTACATCAGATTTTTTAATATTTCTGAAGATAGATTGGTTGAAAAAATTGATGTTTGCAAAGATAGATACTGTAAGTTTTGTAAAAAGGGTTCTGAATATGCGAGAGTTGGTTTTTATTTTTATAAAGAATAAAGAAGTCTATCTTTATTAATAAAGTAGCGATTGGACTCTCAATAAAAGAAGCACTGCAAAAATTGAAAAATATGTATTATTTTCAATTTAACAGGGGCGAATGGTAGTAACCTTTTTAATTTTTTTTTAATATGAAAAATTTTATTTGTTTATTGATGATTTCATCTTTTTATGTCAATTCGCAAAATAATTTTAATTACAAAATATGCGAAACTGAAGTAGATAATAGAGACATAAAAAAAACACTGTTTTTAATTGGAGAATATCATTGGCAGAAAGGAAATTTTCAAGTAGGATTAAGTTATGATAGTTATTTAAAAGAAAATGATTTATTTCCTAAATATTTTGTGGACGAAAGTAGCCCTTCTTACGGATATTTATTTAATAGATATATATCAACAGGTAATGAATTAATATTGAAAATTCTAGACCCTACTAAGCAGTATTGGGATGTTTTTCGGGAACAAAGACTCTATCAGCAATCTTCATCGGTAAAGATAAAATATGTAGGTGTAGATATTGAACAATTTAACTATATAGCACACTATGCTTTAAGAGAGATTTTTAGCGAAGTTCAAATGCCTTGCAACTATTCTGAAACTTGGAATACAGATAGTAATAATGACACTTTAAACTATGCGCAAATAGAATTGTGTGAAATTATCAATTCTATAAAATCCATACAAAATCCGCTTGCTTCGTCTAACAAAGGTTTAAAAAAGGATTTAGACGAAATTTTACTTTTTTCAAAGTCTAGTGATTCTGTTTTAATTAAAAAAAATTTAGGCGACAATCTTTTTTTTGAATTCACACAAATTATGACTTCGTATGAAATTTCAAAAAAAAGAAAGAGATTATTTGTAGTATTTGAAAGTGATAAATTTCAAATAGAAAGAGAGAAATTTATGACTAATCAAATATATCAGCTATTTGCAAAAGATTCTACAGCTATTGTATATGGGCAGTTTGGAATTGATCATGTGTTATTGAGCACATACAAAAAACATCCAAAACCTTATGAGAAAATACGGTTAGGAATTGCTCTTAATAATGATAAAGCCTATCCGTTAACCAATAATAAAGTATGTTCAAATGTAATTTATTATGATTACTTTAAACCTAGTATGTATAAATTTTTACAGTCAGATTTGAAAAAAATCCCCAATGAATTTAGTAAAATGAAAGACTGTCAGTTAAAAATTTTGGATTTTGAAAATAAAAGTAAAGCAAACAACTTGATTTTATTTAAGACTAAATAGATTGGATATTCTGCGCAAAAGTATCTTGGCCCCAGTGTTTTTTGTTTAACTTATTTATATAATTTTATAACCTTTAATTAAATAGTTATTTTTATACAAATTGTTTGATATTGTTACTTTGAATAAGTTATTATTTATATGTTCTTTTTTCTTTTTTTGTTTCCTGAGCAGTGCTGCCCAAGATTTCAATCCTGAACAGATAAATGGTGTTTTTATTGAGAACAAAGGGCAAGTTTGCAATCAAAATTTTGAGCCAAGGGAAGATGTGTTATTCAGTGGAACTGATGGCCAATTAAATTTTCATTTAAAAAGTAACGGTATTTCTTATCAACTCAATAAAATTGATAGTTGGCAACTACAAGATAATTCGCCTTCAAAAATAAATGTATTTCAACAAAAAATTGCTAAACAAATTACAAATTATCGTATTGATGTTAGTTGGTTAAATGCAAACGCCGCAAACATTAAAAAGGGGTTAGCAAGTGCTAGCTATGATAATTTTTATTTACAACATTGCCCTAATGGAGTTTTAAATGTAAAAAGCTATCAAGATATTACTTACCAAAATATTTATGAGGGTATTAATTTAAAATGGTACACTAAAGATGGGCATTTAAAATATGATTACGAAGTAGCAGCAGGTGCAAACTATGAGCAAATACAATTGCAAATTAATGGCGCTAAAAAAATTAGTGTCAATTCAAAAGGTGAGTTGGTTATTAAAACACCTTTAGGAGAAATAGTTGAACAAGCTCCTGTTGTATTTCAGGCTAATAAAATCTTAATAGCAAAATGGTATATTACAAAAAGTGTTGTATCTATAAAAATTGAAAATTTAAATCCCAAGCAAAGTTTTGTAATTGATCCCATTGTGCGCACATGGGCAACTTATTATGGAGGTAATGCATACACCTATGTTAATTCATCAGCTACCGATAGTATTGGTAATGTTTACATAACAGGCCATACAAATTCAAGCCTAGCAAATTCAATAGCCACAACGGGTAGTTACCAAAACACTATTAATGTAAATTTAGATGCTTTTTTAGTTCAGTTTAATAGCTCTGGGCAAAGGCAATGGGGAACTTACTATGGTGGTGATGATATTGATGAAGGAGCATTTTGCAAAGTGGATAAATATAATGATATTTATATGGGAGGTCCTACAAATTCAAGCACTGGTTCCGGTATAGCCTCGGCAGGTTGTTATCAAAGTGTTTACGGAGGAGCAACCGATGTTTTTCTTGCAAAATTTAATTCGTTTGGATTTAGAGTTTGGTCAACTTATTATGGAGGTAATAATATTGAAGGAGGCACCTCATGTTCTTTTGATGTAAATGGGGATGTTTATTTTTGCGGATACACAAAAACAAATACAACAAATATCATTGCAACATCAAGTAGTCACCAGTCTTCGCATAACGGAGATTTTGATGCTTTTTTAGTTAAATTTAATTCTAATGGTAATAGATTATGGAGCACTTACTACGGTGGTGTTGGAGGCGATTATGCCACCAGCTGTGCTATTGATTCCAACAATGATGTTTATTTAACAGGATATACAGACTCAAATTCAGGAACAGATATAGCAACGTCAGTGAGTCACCAACCTTTTTTTGGTAATCCTAGTGTATTAGGCTTTGACGGGTTTGTTGCTAAATTTAATTCAAATGGCATACGTCAATGGGGAACATATTATGGTGGTGAGTCTAATGATGTATTTCAATCTTGTGATTTTGATTCTAACAACAATTTATATCTCCTAGGTATAACTTCTTCTATCGTTGGTATTGCAACATTTGGGAGTCATCAAGTTACGTTTGCCGGCTCACCAAACCCAAATTATGGTGATGCATTTTTAGTAAAAATGAATTCAAACGGAGTTCGCCAGTGGGGAACATATTATGGTGGTTTTGAAGGCGATGGCGGTTTGAGTTGTGCTGTAGATATATTTGATAATATATACATAGCAGGCAGCACTGCTTCAAACTTTGGAACAGCTATTGCTACAGTTGGAAGTCATCAAGCTGTTTATGGAGGAGGTGTATATGATGGGTTTTTAACAAAGTTTGATAATAATGGAACTCGTTTATGGGGCACGTATTATGGCGGTAATTTAGAGGATGATGGAAGATCATGCAGTGTGTATAAAAATGTTGTTTATTTAGCGGGAGGTACATTGTCAAGTAATGCAAATATTTCAACTATTATAAGTCATCAGCCTGTTTTTACAGGTATAGCAAGCGGTTATTTAGCACAGTTTAATGACTGTAATAGTTCGATACCTCCTATTAATAACACACCAAGTACTAATGCTTTAATTTGCGCTAATCAATCTACAACGTTATCTGTTTCTGGATTTGGGAATATAAATTGGTATAGTTCATCTACTGGAGGCTCATCATTAGCAAGTGGATTAAGTTATACAACTCCGCCATTAGGTATTGGAACTTATACATTTTTTGCAGAAGATGATTTTTGTAATATAATTCCTATTAGAACTCCCATAACTGTAACTGTGATGCCAAGTCCAATAGCTAACATAACTGGTATTGATTCTATTTGTAATGGGCAGTCCACTTTACTATCAGTAAGTGGAGGCACAAATGTGGTTTGGAATAATGGTTTAACTTCAAACACAATTAATGTTGCTCCTAGCACAACTACTAATTATTCAGTTGTCGTATCTAACACAAATTGCTCAGATACCGCTTATTCAACTATAACAGTTTTAGCAAATCCAACTGCTTTTGTCAGTGGAAATGATTCTATTTGTTTAGGGCAAAGTACTATATTAGCCGCTAGTGGTGGAAGTGCCTATGTTTGGAGCACAGGAGTAAATGCTGATTCAATTTCTGTTAATCCCACAGCAACATCAAACTATTCGGTTGTTGTCTCCAATGCTTTTTGTAAAGATACAGCTTTGATTACTGTAAATGTATTTAATACACCTGTTGCAACTATAAGCGGAAATGATACTCTATGTTTAGGTCAAAATACCAATTTAATAGCGGGAGGCATTGGCACTTATACCTGGAATACTGGCTCAGCTTCAAACAATATTTTAGTAGCGCCTAACATAAATACAACATACACTTTAATAGTAAATAATGGAATTTGTAGTGATACAGCACAAAAAACGGTAGTGGTTAATCCTTTACCAACAGCTTCAATTATAGGAACGAATACGCTTTGTGTTGGACTAACAACTACTTTAACAGCTAATGGTGGAACAACTTATAATTGGGGTAATGGAAATGTAAATGCAAGTGTATCAATTTCCCCGACTATGACAACAAATTACTCTGTGATGGTAACTAATACATTTGGTTGCTCTGGTTTAGCTTTTACTACAGTATCTGTTACTTCAATACCTATGGTTAGTATTAGTGGAGATACCGTTATATGTGCAAATGAAACAACTGTTTTAACTGCCAATGGTATTGGTGATTTTTTATGGAATACCAGCGAAACAAATTTAAGCATTAGCATTAATCCTCTTGTTAATACAGTGTATTATGTTACAGCGTCTAATAATTGTGGTAATGCAAAAGATTCAATACACATTAAAGTAAATCCATTGCCAATGGTTAGTGTTAGTAATGATACCACCATCCTAATTGACAATAGTGTTAATTTATTTGCGTCGGGCGGAAATAATTACACCTGGTTGCCCGCCAATTTGAGTTGTAACACCTGTTCTGTCGTTAATGTTTTTCCAAATAGTTCAACAGTTTATACAGTTACCATATTTTCAATAGACGTATGCTCAGTTACTAAAGAAATTCGCGTAAATATAGAAAGTGAATTTGAAATTTTTGTTCCTGATATTTTTTCTCCTAATGGCGATGGACAAAATGATGTATTGTATGTTAGGGGATTAGGTATAAATGATATGAGTTTTAAAATTTATGATAGATGGGGAGAGAAAGTATTTGAAAGCAACAATTTACTAAGCGGTTGGGATGGCTCTTTTAAAGGTGTTCAATTAAATAATGCCGTTTTTGTTTATGATTTAAAAGTAAATTTAAGTAATGGTAAAACGGTTAATAAACATGGTGACATTACTCTTATAAAATGATTTTATTGAAAAAGACAATACTCCTATTTCATCTAATTTTTATGCCATTTATTTATTTGGCTCAGGATATTCATTTTTCTCAAGCATTCTTTTCTCCATTAAGTCTTAATCCTGCTTCGTCGGGAAATATTGAAGGAAAGTATAGAGTTAATTGTAATTATAAAGATCAATGGAGAAGTGTTTCAAAACCATTTAAAACGATTTTTGCATCAGCTGATGTTGTTGCATTAAAAAAAAAGAAAGCCGGTAGTTATTTAGGAATTGGTTTATCATTTTACAACGATAAATCTGGTACATCCAATTTTGCGACAAATCAAGCTAATGCGATGATAGCGTATAATGTTAAATTAAATAAATATAATTTTTTAGCGGCTGGTTTGGGTTTTGGGTTTGGTCAAAAAAGTATTAATATAAATGGATTAAAATGGGATAACCAATTTAATGGCGTTGCCTATGATGCAAATTTAAATACAGGTGAAACTGCATTTAATCAAAAAGTAGACTTCGTGGATTTTTCAGCAGGATTATTATGGAATCTTGTTTCGGATTCAAAAGATAAACTAACGGTTGGGGCTTCGGTTTTTCATTTAAATAAACCCAATCAAGCTTTTTCCTCAAACTATAAAGACCCATTAAATCCGAAATTTGTAGTTCATGCAGATGCACAGTTAAAAATTGGAGAAAAGAATTCATCTATCGCCCCGATGATTCTATTTTCTAATCAAGGGAAGTTAAATGAACTACTTGTGGGAGGAATGTTAAAATACGATTTAGGACTAGAGTCGAGGTATACAGGCGCAAATAAAACATCCTATGTTTCATTTGGTGCTATGTATAGAATAAAAGATGCGATAATTGTTTTATTAAATTTAGATTATAAGCAGGTTTATAATATTGGCTTTAGCTACGATATTAATGCCTCTGGATTAACTTCTGTAAGCAAAGGCAGAGGAGGAATGGAACTGCATTTGGGTTATACAGGTTTTTTTAGTAAATAACAAAAATGGTAGCAAAATTCTGTTTTTATGTATTTCAAACAATTTTACTAAATTTGCTTAGCTAAAATGAAAAACCATAAAACCATACAACAATTAAAAAAACAAAAACTTGGTGCCTTTACCATGTTTGAGTTATTGGTGGCTATGGCTATTATTGGTATTTTATCGGCTTTGGCGGTTCCTGAATTTTTGCCTATGATTAGTAAATCAAAAGCACAAGAGGCTAAACTTCAATTACGCCATGTGCTGATGCTGGAGAAAAATCATTTTTACGTGAATTCAAAATACACCACTAATCTTAATGATATTGGTTTTGAGCAAGCTAAATTAGTAACGGCTGATGGTAATGCTAATTACAAAATTGAAATCACAGATGCTTCGGTAAACAGCTTTACAGCCAAAGCAACTGCTGTGGCTGATTTTGATGGCGACGGACAATTTAACGTGTGGCAAATTACGGCCGACGAAAAGTTAAAAGAAGTAACTCCCGATTAATGAATCCCATTCACCTTGCGTTTTTTGCTGTGCTTATTGTAAGTTCAGGTGTAATACTTTACCAAGATTTTAAAGAAAGACAAGTGTCCTTATGGGTATTATTGCTATTTGGTACTTTGTGTGTTAGTTCGGTAATATATTTTAGAGATGCCGAAACCTTGTGGTATAATGGAGTAGGGGTTTTACTTTACGGAGGCTTTATTTGGTTGATGTTAAAGCTTTACCTATTTCTCAAATTCAAGAAAAACAAAGCTATTATGAATCAGCAGTTAGGTATGGCTGATGTGTTGGTGTTTTTGTTTATGGGCCTCACCTTTAATACCGTGGGCATGATTTTGTTTTTTTGCTTTGGTTTTGTGTTTTCGTTACTAGCATTTTTAATGTATTCTTCGGTAAAAAAAGATACTGATACCCAAAGCATTCCATTGGCAGGATTACTCGTTTTTTTTTATGTCATATCAATAATTATCCTAAATTTGGTATCCCTCAATCCTATGATTGATTGTTGTTTTGTTTTGTTATGAGTGCATTATCAAATTTATCTCCTGATGTAAAACATCTACTCACTGTTGAGCAGGCTTGGGCTTATAACATAGTGCCCGAAAAACAAGACACGGCGGGCTTGCATTTGTTTATTGATGATAAGCAAGCTATGGAAGATGTGAAAACTGAACTAGAAATTGTATTAGGAAAATCGGTTCACTTAAAACCCCTCGCTTTTGAGGAGATTGAAAAAGCCTTAAACATTAATTATCCCAAAGCGTCTCAAAACATCAACGAGGTGGCTTCGGTGCAATTAAATATCAAAGAAGGTAATTTTTTAGAAAGCTTGGTGCGCGAAGCACAAAATTTACGAAGTAGTGATATACATATTGAGGTGTATGACGATAAATGCCGTATTCGTTTTAGAGTAGATGGGCAATTAATTGAACGTCATAAAATCAATAAATCAGAGTATCCTACTTTAATTAATAAAATTAAAATTGAAGCTAAATGTGATATTGCCGAAAAGCGTTTGCCACAAGATGGGCGTATTCGTTTCACGGTCAATAATTCGCGTATCGACATCCGTGTTTCTATTTTACCAACCCTGCATGGCGAAAAAGTAGTGTTGCGTTTATTAGGTAATGATGCCACGCATATTGACATATTAAAACTAGGATTTACTAAAGAAGAGCTAGAACGATACCAAATTGCCATTCAAAAAACACATGGTATTATTTTAATTTCGGGTCCAACTGGTTCGGGTAAAACCACTACTTTATATGCAACGCTTAAATTGCTTAACAAAACCAAATCCAATATATTAACCATCGAAGACCCTATTGAGTACACCTTAGATGGCGTGAATCAAGTGCAGTTAAAAGATGATATTGGCTTAACTTATTCCGAAGCCTTAAGAACCTTTTTGCGTCAGGATCCTGACGTGATTATGTTAGGAGAGATTAGAGATGCTGATACAGCGCAAATGGCCATTAGAGCGGCTTTAACAGGGCACATGGTATTATCTACGATCCATACCAATTCGGCTTGGGGAACTATTTCTCGTTTAATCGATATGGGAGTGCCACCTTATTTATTGGCCAATACCATCAATTTATCGGTGGCTCAGCGTTTGGTTCGAATGCTTTGTCCGCATTGTAAAAAACAAGAAGCTTTTGATAGTTTTGAATTGCCAAAAGCTTTTCAAACCGCTATTATCACTAAACAGTTTAAACCTGTGGGATGCAACCAATGTTACTTTACTGGTTACAAAGGTCGTAAGGCGGTTTATGAGGTAATTAATATCACTAAAGAATTAGCAGAATATATTAAGGAGCAAAAATCTACTATAAGTGACTACTGTAAATTAAATAAAATCAGTACATTAGCGGAAAACGTATTAGCGCTTTTTGAGAAAGGTGAAACGAGTTTAGAAGAAATTTATCCGTATTTAATAAATGAAAATTAAAATTATAGTAACGGTGTTTTTGTTTGCATTTTGCATTGTTGCAAAATCACAAGATCGTTTCGCGATTTTGGAACAAAAATTAATTGAGCTTAGTAAAACTTCGCCAGGTTTAAATGAGAAGGTTGATTTGTCTATTAACGGATCTTCTATCCAAGAATTTATAAGAGCTATTGCTGCAAGCAACAACTTAAATGTAAATGTTGATCCTAGTATCGACGTTAAAATTTCAAATAATTTCTCGAAAGTAACGGCACAAGATGTGCTTTTGTTTTTATGTAAAAGCTATAATTTGGATATCACTTTTGTGGGACCAATTATGTCGTTTGTAAAATACATTCCACCTGCAGTTCCTGTTAAAACCGTTGCATCCAAAAAAATAAACGTGAGCTATGAGCCTACGGCTAGCTTATTAAGTTTTGATTTACAAAACGACACACTTTCACAAGCCGCTAAAGAAATTACCAAACAAACGGGAAAGAATATTATTTTTTCGCCAGATTTATCAGGTAAAATTGTGAATGGTTTTGTACAAAATTCCCCTCTAAACAGCGCTTTAGAAAAATTAGCCTTTGCTAATGATATGAAGGTTTCTGTTACGCCCGACAACTTTTATATATTCGAAAAAAAGACTCCTGTAGTTGATCCTAAAGCCAATGCTAATTCGAATGGCGTCAATAATAATAATTTTGGATTAACATCTACTAATACCAAAAATGGAAACAACATTTTAGTTAAAGATGGTTTAATTTCGATTGATGCTCAAAACATTGCTATCAGCGAATTAGTAGCTTCGGTATCAAAAGAATTAGCAAAAGAGTATTTCTTATTTAATGAATTAAAAGGAAATACCTCTTTAAAAATTAATGATTCATCTTATGATGATTTCTTAAGATTGTTATTTAATGGAACTGATTTTACTTTCAAAAAAGAAGGTGAGATTTATTTGCTTGGTGATAGAAATTTAGAAGGCTTGCGTCAAAGTAAATTAATTACGTTAAAAAACAGAACTATTGAAAAGGTTTTAGAATTTATTCCAGCAGAATTAAAAAAAGGTGTAGATATCAAAAGCTTTCCTGATTTAAACGGATTAATTGTTAGCGGTTCTCAACCTCGCATTAATGAATTAGAAGCCTTTGTGAGACAAATTGATTTAGTAGTTCCTTTAGTTCATATTGAAGTGATTATTGCCGATGTTAGAAAGAGTAATACGATTTCAACAGGTATTTCGGCAGGAATAGGAGCAAAGCCAGCAGCAGCTACTCAAGGAGGTTTGGTTCCTCAAGTAGATTTATCTTTAAATGCTACCGCCATTAATAATTTAATAAGTGGAATTAACGGTTTTGGTGTGGTTAATTTAGGAAGTGTTACTCCTAATTTTTATTTAACCATCAAAGCGCTTGAAGAACAAGGTGCTCTTAAAATTAGATCTACACCACAAATAGCCACATTAAATGGTCATGAAGCAAAATTAAAAGTGGGTAGTACTGTGTATTATTTAGAAGTTCAAAACAACTTAATTAATACTAACAATAACAATAATACCAACATTACACAAACACAACAATATAAGTCTTTAGATGCGGACTTATCTATTACCATTAACCCTCAGGTTTCTGGCGACGAGCAAATTACAATGTCTATTGGTGTTACTCAATCGTCGTTTACTGAGCGAATTTCGGAAACAGCGCCTCCAGGAAAACTAAACAGAGACTTTCAATCATTAGTGAGAGTTAAAAACGGAGAGATGATTATGTTAGGAGGGTTAGAGGAAAACTCAAATTCTAATTCAGGTAAGGGTTTGCCATTGATTTCAAGAATCCCAGTATTAAAATGGATTTTCGGGAATCGCACAAAAAGCAAAACTGAAAATAAGCTAACTATCTTTATTAAACCAACCATTATTTATAGTTAATTAATTATGTGGTGGGAACGATGGATACCAAAATCGTCCTTGACAAAAGGCTCCGTATGTGGCGTTGAATGTGTTTTCGGCGACCAAGGTATTTCCTATTATTACTCCATACTTCAAATTAAAAAGAACAAAGTCGTTATCCTTCAATCAGTTAATACTAATGCCATCACCGATATTTTAGCCATTGCAAAAAAACATAACTCGGCTATGGTTTTGTCTTTAACGGGTAAAGGTATTATTGTTAAACGTATCATCTTTAGTGAAAATGATTCGTTACAATTAAAAGATTTATTACAACAACATTTACCAACCATTGCGAGTGCCGATTTTTATGTTCAGTTTTATAAAAATACTGAAACATCTGGTAATTTGGTTGTTTGCCGTAAAGAGCAAGTACAAGATGTTTTAAATCAGTTTGCAAATCATAAAACGGAATTAACTAATGTATTTATCGGACCATTAGTTTGTAATGCGTTATCATTAATAACATCAGGATACAATCGATTAAGTTCAAATACACATCAATTAGAACTGAGCAATGGTTTCGTAGAAACTCTTTCTGCTAAAAATGATAATGACTCACCAACATTAGTGATTGATGATTTAAATATTAGTTCTAGTCAGTTAGTATCGTTTGCAGCTGGCTTCAGTTATTTAACCCAACAAACTAATTATGTTTCAGATAATGTGGAGTTAAGTAAACTTCCACAGATACATCTTGAAAAAATAAAAACCCGATTTTTATTAGCAGCCTTAATCGTATTTGTATTTGCTATATCAGGTATTAACTCAGTGTTGTTTTTTCAAAAATACGATGAGAATAGTGCTTTGGAAGTAGAGTTAAATTTGTATGAATCAAAAAATAATCAAATTACTCAGTTACTTGATAGTTATCAAAAAAAGAAAAATTTAATTGAGCAAACAGGCATATTTGAAAACAAAAAAATGTCGGTATGTGCTGATAAAATTGCTGCCTCTTTACCAGATGAAATATTATTAAGGGAATTATATTTTAATCCAGAAGAAGGCGAAGCAGAAGAAGATAGTTTGACTAATTTTATAGAGAATCAATTAATTATTAAAGGTAATTGCAGTAAAAGTTTGATTTTGAATGAGTGGATTAATATTTTAAAAAGCCAAAGCTTTATTAAAAATGTAAACCTCGAAACGTTTATTTATAATTCGGAAGGGCATTTACCAAACTTTGTTTTAAAAATTGATACCAAGTAAGATGTTGAACAACTTAACATATCCTAAAAAAATCACAGTCATTTTTGTTGGCTTTGTTTTATTTTTGGTATTGGCGTATCGATTCTCATTTTCAAAAACCATTAAGTTGTACAAGGAAACAAAAATCAAACAAGAAAAACTTATTTGGTTAAAAGATAAAGAAAAAGAAATTCCGGTTTTGCAATCGCAAATGGCTTTATTAGATAAAGCTTATAATTCATCCGATTCAAGTTCTATCCGAGATCAATTAACCGCTTTTATATCAGACTATGCCGAGCAAAATAATTGTGTAGTAACCGAGATTCCAGAGAAGTCGTTTTATTCGAGTTCTCAATTAAATATTCAAACTAATAAGTTTGTGATAAAAGGAACTTATAAATCATTATTACAATTAATGTTGAATGTAGAAACTCAGTATAACTATACCGCAAAAGTGGTTTCGGCTAAGTTTCATTCGGTAAAAGATTTACAAACTAAACAAACTAATTTATACCTAACATTAATCACTCAATCCTTTAGACAACATGAAGAAAAAAGTTAAACAACTACTAATTGTTCTTTCTTGTATGGTTTTATTTCTAGCCTGCACAAAAGATTTTATTGTAAAAGATATTGCCAACGAAACAGTTAATATTATTGCACCAGCAAATAATTTAGCAACGCCAAATAACTCAGTAACCTTTTGGTGGGATGAATTGGAAGGTGCCGAAAAATATAACTTGCAAATTGTAAAACCAAGCTTTAATTCAGTGATCCAATTAATAACTGATACAATGGTAACGTCTAATAAATTTACGAAAATATTAACTCCAGGCACTTATCAATGGCGCATAAAAGCTTTGAACGGAGGTGGCGGAACTGTATATACAACACGAACTTTAATTATTGATACAACCAGTAATTTGTCGTTTATAACGTTAAATCCCGTTGCACCTATTGGATTGTTAACAGGAAGCAAAGTGGTTACTTTTTCATGGACACCGCATCCTTCAGCGGATTTTTATGCCATTAATATTTTGAATAACGCAGGAGTATCGGTATTTACTCAAAATAATATTACTTCATCAAGCTATACACATACCTTTACAACAATCACTGATTTAAAATATAGCTGGCAAGTAAAAGCGCAGAACGCTTTTAGTTTTTCGCAATACAATTCCGCTAGTACTTTTACCGTGGATGTTACTGCGCCAAGCGTTTCTTCATTCTCAGTTCCAATAGCTGGAAACACAGTTAATGATACTACTAAATTTTCATGGACTAGAGTAGGGAGCGATACCAAATATGATTCAATTATAGTGAGTAATGATTCAGCTGGTATTTCTTACATAACATCAAAAAGGGTGAATGGACTTAATTTAAAAATCAACCAACTTCCAACTACATTAACGTCTCCTGGACCTGCAGTTGGTTATTATTGGTGGAGAATTATATCAGTTGATTCGGTTAAAAACATGTCAAATTCAAGTTCAAGTGCAAAATTTAAATTAACACATTAGTTTTTAAAGTGAGTAAAAAAGCAAAACTATATTTATTAATCATTATTAACCTCTTAGCATGGGGTTATGTAGGTTATAGAATTTATGGGGCTTTGCAAGGAGATGAAGATTTGGCATTTGAGTCAACTAGTATGCCAATTAAAAAAATAAATGAAGATAAGAAAGGGGACAGTGTGGTATTAAAATTAAACTATTTAGATCCTTTTTTAAAGGGCGGTAGTTATGCCAAAGAAAACAAAGTAAAAACAGGAAACTCTTCCAACCTATCAAATCAGCAAACACAAAAACCAAGTCTAGCTTCTCCAATAAAAAAAGTAGAAGCACAGCCAGTAAACTTAGATATAAAATACATCGGCTTGGTAAAAAATAACGATAAAGGCACTCAAACAGCATTGATAAGTATTAATGGCAAATCATATTTTGTAAAACCAAAGGATGTCGTGGAAGGACTTTTAATCCAAAAAATATCTAATTCATACATAAAAGTATGTTTTAAAAAGGGGTGTTTTACGGTTTACAAGTAACTTCAATGTAATTTTTGTCAACATTTTTTTTGTAATTATTAACATTCATTTTGGTGAATTGCTTTAAAAATGTTTATTTGTTTAAAAAAAGCACATGAAAAATTTATTCTTCCTTTTAATTGTATTGTTCTTTGTTAACAAAATTTCAATTGCGCAGCCTACCCATCCTACTATCAAATCCTTTGCTATTATTTTTGAAGACGGCAATTTGAATCAAGTGTCATCTATTGTTGATTCAACAGTTATAATTAAATACGTACTAGAAATCGCAGATACTAATTCTGTCAAAAAAATACATGTTAGAATAAGTTCTGGACAAAACACTAATGGAAATATATATAGTTCTAGCTTCCCAATGAATCCTATAAGCCAAATTAATAATATGGGTAAAATTATTTTTTTAAGAGATAAAAATAAAATTCATATTACTACAGTTAATGTCACACAATTGAGTGATGTTAATCTTGAAGTAGCAACTGAGGACTATCAGGGTCAATTATCAACCTATTTAAATTGGGAAAAGTAAATTCATTATGAGAAATAAGGCATTATTATTTTTACTATTTATATTTACAGTAACTTCAAACATAGCCCAGATTACATGTAAACCATCTATCACACATATTTCCTGTGTAGGTAACACAAATGGAAGTATAACTTTAAGTAATATTGCAGGTGGAATTGCACCTTATACATATACTTGGCAGCCAGGTTCAGTAACAAGTAGTTCTATTACATCAAAACCTTTTGGCTCATATACTTTATCTGTAAAGGGTACAGGAACTGTTACGTCAACATACACTTATAATATTGGATATAAAACCCGTTGGCAAAATATGTATGGCTCTATGACTCAATCTGGCGATACATTGAAACACGGAACAGGATCTGCATCATGGTTATATTCAGGAAATTCATCCAATATCCTTTCTGGATCAGTAAATGGATGGATTGAATATGTAGTAACAGGTACTAGTCAAGCTAAATTATTTGGTTTATTAGATTCAGCATCTGCTTCAGGCTGGAATAATATTGATTTTGGTATTATGCTAAACGCTGGTGGTACATATAATACTTGTAATAATGGAACTCAGGCATCAATAGGAACTTACACGATAGGTGATATTCTAAGAATTGAAAGAGTTGGTTCAAGTATCAATTATAAAAAAAATAATGTTTCTGTTTGGTCAACTACAGTAACTCCGCAAATGGTTCAGTCCAGATTAACAGTTCGAGCAGCAGTATATGCATCAGGAAGCACTTTTGAAAATTTAGGTTGTAGCTTTCAGTCAGTAAATGCTGGGATTATAAATACTCAAACTATCTCATGCCTTGTTCCAATGGTAAACCTAACTGCATTTACCAATGTCAAATCACCTACATATTCTTGGACTCCGAGTGGAACGGCTTCAACTTCTTCAGTAACAGGAGTATCAGATATAGGAACATATACTCTTAAAATAACTGAACCGTATTATGGATGTTTTGTTAATTCTACTAAAATAGTCTCTGCTAATCGTTGTAAGCCTGCGATTACCCATGTTTCTTGTGTTTCTGGTACAAATGGATCTGTTGTTTTAAATAATGTCACAGGAGGCATAAGTCCTTATACTTATACTTGGCAGCCTGGAGCTACAAATGGGAATTCAATAACTGCAAAAGGTGTTGGTAATTACTCATTAACAGTAAAAGAAACAGGTTCTCTGACAGCTACTTATAATTTTAATATTGGATATAAAACCCGTTGGCAAAATATGTATGGCTCTATGACTCAATCTGGCGATACATTGAAACATGGTGCAGGATCTGCATCATGGTTATATACAGGAAACTCATCCAATATTCTTTCTGGATCTGCAAATGGATGGATTGAATATGTTGTAACAGGCACTAGTCAAGCTAAATTATTTGGTTTATTAGATTCAGCATCTGCTTCAGGCTGGAATAATATTGATTTTGGTATTATGCTAAACGCTGGTGGCACATATAATACTTGTAATAATGGAACTCAGGCATCAATAGGAACTTACACGATAGGTGATATTCTAAGAATTGAAAGAGTTGGTTCAAGTATCAATTATAAAAAAAATAACGTTTCTGTTTGGTCAACTACAGTAACTCCGCAAATGGTTCAGTCCAGATTAACCGTTCGAGCAGGAGTATATGCATCAGGAAGCACTTTTGAAAATTTAGGTTGTAGCTTTCCTTCACTTGATGCAAATATTAAAGTATCTTCCCCATGTGCTATTTCTTCAGCTACTTTGACAGCTTTAACTAATGTTGCTGTTCCATCATATTCATGGAATCCTGGCGGAACATCACCTACAGCTTCAGTAACAACAACATCTGTAGCTGGAACATATTCTGTTAAAATCACAGAACCCTATTATGGCTGTAATAAAACTACTTCCATAAATGTAACTATAGCCCCAACATTAACTATTACATCTTCTCCAACAATATCCCTTGCTAGTCCTAATGTAGTTTTAACCAGCTCAACAACTTCAAGTGGGATAACTTATTCATGGACCCCTGGTGGTAGTTCATCTTCAAGTTATAGCACAGTTGTTTCAAATCCTGGTATTTATACTTTGCAAGTTTCAAATGTTGCAGGTTGTACGTCATCAACAACAGTTAATATTACTGAAAAATTTGAGGTTTATTACGATAACAACTATGTAACCTTTGATGAACCTAATAGCGGATATATTTCTGTGACTCCCAAAGCTGCAATCGGTCCTTGTACTTATACTTGGAGTACAGGTAGCAATGACTCTTATATTTCAGATTTGGCCGCAGGAAATTATTCATTGCAAGTTAAAGATTCTGTTAATAGATTATATTCTACTGTTTTCAGTATTGGACAAAAAGAAAAGTACAAGAATTTAGATAATGTTTCAATACAAGACAATGTATTTTACCTTGAAAAAGCAGAAAATGGTTATGGAAAAGCAACACTGTCTAATATTATAAAAGGTGGTGAAAATGGTTTTGTTGAGTTTGGAATAAATGGAGAGAAAACAAACTTAAATTTCACATTTCAACAATATGAAACATCTCCCTCAAATGTAGTTGAAGGTATTAGGATTACTAAAAGAAATGTTCGAACTAGTACATTTTCTGATCTTTCTAAAATCGATTATGAGATAGTTCCAGCTATTTGGCCAGATAGTGTAAAGGTCACTTATAGAGAATTCGTTAACCTAAAATTACCGGATGAAAGTAGACAAATCCTTACAAATACTCATGGTGTGAATATTGAAGGGAATAAACTTTATTTTATTGCAAATGGTAAAACACCATATAAAGCTATAAGTATATCCTCTGGCAGTAAAGTTAAAATTTCACGAGAGTCAAATCAGTTTAAAGTATATGTAAATAACATTGAAGTTCAAACTGAATCTGTTTCAAGTAGTTATAGATTGATGAGTTCTGTTTCTTTATTTTCAAACATTAGCGAAGTAATGATACATGGTGGGCATTTTGGAGGTGAATTAACTGAGCCAAATGATTTATGTCCTTCAGATATTACTAAAAACTGGTCGCAAAAAACTATTTATGATGAGTCTGGAAATATTACACAAGAAAGTAGATCTTACTCAGATTTCTTAGGAAGGGAAGTGCAGATACAAAATAAAAATCTTACTGAAAATATGGTTATTGCTAACCAAACTATTTATGATGCATTTGGAAGACAAGTTATAAAGACACTTTCTGCACCAACTGGTATAAATTATTTCTGTTACAAATCAGATTTTGTAATGAATACAGCTGGAACCGCTTATACATACCATAATTTTGATCATTTAAATTATTCGACAAATGCAAATGCACTTACAATTGGGGAAGAAGATAAGCCAGATGCTTTATCAACTTCCATTCCATGGAGTTTAGGATGGTACTACAGTAAAAATAATTACATTGAATCTTACGTTCCTGAAGCCGCTCATCCTTATAATATTTCAGAATTTGACAAATATAACGGTAGCGTTGGGAATAAAACTGCAAAAGCAGGAGCAGATTTAAACATGGGAAGTGGTCATGAAATGAAAAATTTCTCAATGCCTACAGCGGGAGAAATGAACTATTTCTATGGCTATTCAAAAGACTATATTTTGAGTAATTTATATACTGAAAATGGAGGTACTGCTACTTTTTCTGATCATAATTTTAACTATAAAACTACTAAAACGGTTACTTATGATGAAAATGGTTCTGAAAGAGTTGCTTTTTATGACAATAATGGAAATCAGATCGCTAAGGCAGTTGCTGGAGATAATAATAACCAAACACCCTATTTAATGCATGTAACTTCGTTTATCAAAATAGGTAATGGAGGAACTGGATATATTGACATTCATTTACCTACAGGATGTCAAAATACACTTGTTTTACAAAATAGTAATCCTGGTACAATTCAATACACAATATTAGATTTAATTAAAGGTGAATATGTAAAGTTTTCAGGATCAATATACTTTTCAGGACAAACACCTAATTTACAGGCAGGAGTTTATAGGATTTCTTGCGTTTCGGGTAATCCTATAAATCTTTTAGCTGTAAAGTATGATTTAAATTATCATGATATCTCTTTAAACTATTTTGATAATGCGAATAGATTAAAAGTATCAATTCCTCCAAATGGTTATGATTATGGATATACTCCGTCATTTACTTCTGTGTCTAATGCTTATAATTATCAAAATGTTGGCAGTATTGCCGCAAATTACGCGGTAGGTCAGCCAACCTCTACAGAAACACAATTCACGCAACTTAGACTGGTTGTCTCAAAAAAAATACCAGGTGGTGGTGGTGGTGGTGGACCTTTTTTTGAAAGAATCTCTTATGACTATGACCCATTTATTTCACAGCAAGGTTATATTCAACGATTAAGTGGTCAACAAAATTTTTCGTCAGAACAATCTCCTCAAAACATTATTTCAACCGGAAATATTGGTGATGGATGGGATGTTCAACAGGTTATTCCTGGTGATGGAGAAGGAGGTGATCCAAATAATCCAGATATAATTGTTAGGCATAATCATTATAAAATAAATTATAACATCGAAAAAGCAGATGCATCGGTAATTACACCTGGATATATCATAGCTAATAGAGTAGATATATTTGATTCATATACTTTAAATTTATTAAGCTCAAATTGGTTTTTTACAGCGCCTGTTAATCATTTAGTTAATCCTCAAATTAGTGCAACAACTGGCGGAGTTCAACTTTTTGTAACAGCTATTAATTTATATAAATATGATGGAGCAGGCTTACTCCTTTTTGCTGGCGCTGATGATGGCGGATCTGCTGATTTACAAATGGATGTTGCTATAAATACTCAAAAATTTACAGGCGCTCCAAATCATACTTTTCGTGAAACGTACGAATACAATACATGGGGAAGTTTGCTGACAAAAAATACTGTTGATCAAGGAAAAACGGACTACGTTTATAGCAAAGACCAAAAAATTAAATTTTCTCAAAATGCGAAACAAAAACTTTCTGGTTCTTTTAATTATTACTTATATGACCGAACAAATCGAGCAACTGAAAAGGGAGAATATGATCCAACAGGAGCTACGATACCATTTGTTTTTCAGAGCTATGCCGACAATAAATTATATCCTTCTATTGCCAATACAGTACATGGTTTATTAGAAAATAATTTAGTATTTTCTTCTACTAACTGTAAAGATAAAGTAAACACGCAATATGATCTATTAGATGTTAACTTCGCTAGTTTGACAGGTCTTTCGCCTACTAATTACAAACAAGATTTTACAAGTGGATTAATTTCAAAATCATACAATGATAAACATACAACTTGGTTTGGATATGATGAATTTCAAAGAATAAAATGGACCGTGCAACGATTTGAAAATATGCCTACTACTGGTCAGTATACGGTTAAAACTCAAAATTACACATATGATATTTTTGGAAATATCCTTTCGAATGAATATCAAAAAGAGAATGCATCGGAAAGACTTATTCAATCCTATGTTTATGATAAGGATAAACGCCTAAAAACAATGTATTCTAGTTTTGATGGAATAAATAAGGAAGAGCAAGCATCTTATAAATATTACCTTCATGGTCCTTTAAAACGAAAAGAGATTGGTGGTAAAGTGCAGGGAATTGATTTTGTATACACTATAAATGGTTGGCTAAAGTCAATGAATTCAGCTGAATTAAATGACAGAGATCCAGGTAAAGATGGCTATTCAAATAATCAATATCATACACCAAAAGATTTATTTGGTTTCAACCTAGATTATTTTGAACATGATTATATTAGAGAAAATTCTAACATTCAAAATTTCACAGCTGATAACAGAAACTTTTATAATGGAAATATTAAAGACATTAGATGGAAATCGTTATTTTCCAATAATATTGGAATAACTCATAATACAAATGAATTGATGTATCAATACTCTTATGACGAAAATAGCCAATTAACTGACGCTGTATTTGGTGAAATAACAAATCAAGGTACTATTAATAATTCTAGTGGATCAACATCAGGTCCAGTATTTAGTTCGAGTAATGATTATAAAGTTTCAGGAATTTCCTATGACAAAAATGGTAATATATTAACTTTAAATAGAAATTCTTATGCAACATCCACTTTTGGTTTAGGGATGGATAATTTTACTTATTCTTATAACACAGGCACTAATAAATTAAATAATGTTACAGATTTAATTGCTGGCGCGCATTATGACAATGAAATAAGTAATACTCAAACAAATAATAACTATCAGTATGATGGATTGGGTCAATTAGAACGTGATATTAGTAAAAATCAATATTATTCTTATAACTCTCTTGGTATGGTTACAGGAATTTATAATGATGTTGCTAAAACATCACCTAAAGTGTTATACACTTATGACGAGACTGGTAAAAGATTAAAGAAAACATCTTATACTCCAACTAATCCTGGCACATTGATTAAAGATACTTGGTATGTTAGAGAAGTTTCAGGCAGAGTTATAAGTATTTATGAAAAAGATAACATAACAAATACTATAGCACAAAAAGAGAGTTATATTAATGGCATTAGTAAAATTGGAACTTATGATAAATTGACAAATAAATTTATTTATGAGTTAACAGATAATGTTGGTAATATAAGAAGTACTTTTTCAAAAGTTGGCGTAAATAGTTTTTGTTCTAATTTTGATAATCTAGGGCAATGGGATTATTTATTTAATTATAATTCTTCTCAAATTGATAACACAGTTGATATTTCAGGTTCCACGGGAAGTTCTTGTCTTACTGAATTTCCAACCAAACAATATGGACATGGCGTTAGTCTTAAAGTTTATCCTGGCCAACAAATTAACGCATCCGTTTTTACAAAGTATTATGGTTTATTAACGCCTAATACAACTTTAGCTTTTTCTTTAACGGATAAATATGGAAATATTGTTGGTTGGCATTCACCATCCACAGCTGGTCTTGCTGGATCATGGAATCAATTTAATTTATCTTATCAAATACCAACTAACCTAGGTTCAGATCTAACTTTATTTATATTCCCATTTAATGTTGATGCTGATGGTATTAAAGTATGGTATGATAATCTTTGTATTAATATTATCAACAACGGAAACCCTTCTAGTGTTTATATCCCTTCTCAGTTAAACACAAGCGACTATTACCCTCACGGAGGCTTAATTCCTGGTAGAAATTATATTGCAAACACAGGTAACAGATATAACTACCAAGGAAAAGAAAAAGACGAATTAACAGGATTATCTGATTTTGAAGCTCGTTTATGGGACGACCAATTAGGAAGATGGTTGGTTCCGGATCCTGCAAGTCAATTTGTGTCACCATATATAGGAATGGGCAATAATCCTGTTTCAAAAGTAGATTTTGATGGAAGGTGGATATGGGATGGGCAACATCTTTATGCTCAAAAAGGGGATAATGCTTTAACACTTTATGTATATTATAATTCACTTTACCCTTTTAGCATGACACCAGAGCAAGCTAAAGCCCAATATAATAATTTAAACAATTGGGATGGAGGAACAGGTGCGTCATGGCAGGGAAGTATTGAGGGGCATTATTTAACTTTAAGTCCGATTGAACATGTTTCTTATGTAAATGTGGCGGATGTCAATGCTCAAAGAGGAGATTTATATGGGATGCCATATATACCATCTGCCGCGCAACAAGGTGTATACAATGCTATGGATCAGTTTGGTAAAGGAATGTTGGTGGGGTCTTTTGCAATTGTTGCAGCGCCTTTACTTATAGAAGCTGCTCCATTATTGGCAGCTGAAGGATCATTAATTTGGTCTGAAGGTGGGGCAGCATTAAAATCAACAATTGTGGGAAGCGGGATGTGGTCAACAAGTGAAATATATTGGTCAACTAAGGCGGGTGGTGCATTAGCAGACTTTACCACTCAGATGATAGGAAAGGATCCATACAACGTATCTAGTACTTTACTGGAGCTCAATCCATATACAAATCCTTTCACTAGTGCCGTAATTCAAGGTTATGGTGGGGAGTTTCTTAAATACGAATATTATGGAGGTTATAAAGGTATTTTTACAGAAGGTTTTAAATGGAATGATGCAATAAGACAGGCAGATTATAATACAGGTGCTAATTTACTCGGTGATATGCCTGGGGGAAAAATGGAACAATTTAATATGGGACAAAGTTTTGATTTTATGAATAGTTTTATGTTTAACTCTGGAGCTAATGTACTTACACCGCAAGTAGGAAAAAATGGATTTTAACTATCTGTATGATCACTAAAAAACACATTCATCAAGGGTTAAAGTTGATATTAGTTTTATCAGTCCCCGCTTCTATATGGTTTTTCTCGTATTTAAAAAGGATGTCAATTAATGGAAATAAATGCTTGGGAGTAGCGACAGTAACAGAATTAAGTTTTGGTTTTAAAGGAAATTACTCCTTTCACATTGAATTCTATGATGACAGAAATAATTTAATTAAAGATAGAACTACATTGATCTTTGGAAGAAGGGACTCTTCGATTGTAAAAAAGAAATTCCCCGTAGTCTATAACTGTGATAATCCAAAAGAATACTGCATATTGATAACTAAAACTGATTTTGAAAAATACAACTTACCTTTTCCAGATTCTTTAAAATGGGTTAGTACATATTTGGAGTAAAATATTGTGTTAAATAAAAATTAAAAGTGAAATTCAATAAATATGATTGTAAAATATAAAAGTATGAAGTTAAATGTATATGTAATTTTACCAATGGTTTTAATTTGCTCTCGGATAATTAAAGCACAAGGAACTCATTCTCCTGAAAACATTGCATTTGAGCAAGCTAGTAGTAAGGATATGGTAAATTTAGTAACCGGAGATTTTGCCTATAATATACCTTTATTACAAGTTCCTGGTATTGGAGGGTCTTATCCTATTTCCTTAAATTATCATGCTGGTATTACAACCAATCAGGAAGCCTCTTGGGTTGGCTTAGGCTGGAATATAAGTGTAGGAGCTATAAATCGAAATGTTAAAGGATATCCTGATGATTGGAATGGAAAAGCAATAAAGTCGGGAGTAAAAAATGCTAATGGAGATCTTAACACTTATACCACTAAAGCAGGTAATTCGTCAAACTGGAAAATAGGAATAGCAAATTCTTTTCAAAAAGCGACAAGTTTCATGAGAACTTCTGGTTATGCTAGTAGTAATGTTGAGAGTCTACTTAATTCATATAATGTTCATAAACAAGACAATACAATATACGGACCTTTATATTTTAAAAATGGGATAGAAAATGAAACTAATTGGGGAACGCAAAAACGAGACAAAATCATGGATTCTTATACCAATCCTATCAATTCCAGTTTAAATTCTGATGCTATTTCTAATGACCAATCTAATGCTTTATCCTTTGCTAATTATGATGATTATGTTGTTTCAGCAGAAGGCTTAGTAGGAACAATTACTCCGAGAAGATTTGAATTGGGAAGTTTAACTAGAAAAGGATATGTATTATCATCTTATCCTAATGCAAGTGAAGGACCTTCTGCATACAAAGAATTCATATATAATAATCGTTATGCATTTAATAAAGATCGAACTGATGTACATTTTTATTTTAATAATGAAAAGTCAGGTTTTCTTAAAATTCCTGAAGGCAGTGAAAGTATTACAGGTTCTGATCCTATTTGGAGTAATTCATTTAGTGGTGGATATTTGAACTATACAAATTCAGATGGTAAAACCTTTTATAATTCTGCTACTAAGCGAAAAGGTGAAGGCAAATTTGTTCAATATTATACCAATGCTGAGATGCAAAATTCACAATTACAATTAGGACAATTGGGTATTATGGAATATGAAAAACTGTTAGGCCAAAGAAATACTGGAATGTTTGACTCGGATGGTATTGGAGGTTTCAGTATCACAAATGAGCAAGGAGTAACTTATCATTATGGTTTGCCAGTATATAATATTTCAGAAAATAATATTTCTGAAGAAGCTGGAAACATAAACAGCAATTTTAGTGATGAAAACAATGTTAATTTAGTGGCTACTACTTGGTTGTTAACAGGCATTACAGGAGCAGATTTTGTAGATAAAGGAACAATTGGTATTATTGATGATGCGGATATCGGATACTGGGTAAAATTTGATTATGGAAAATGGAGTGATGGTTACATTTGGCGATCACCCTATAATGGCTATAATAAAATCACATCACCAACAGGTTTATCCTCTTATTCATGGGGTAGAAAGCAGATTTATTATTTAAACTCAATTAAAACAAAAACACATACTGCCTATTTTATAAAATCTTTAAGATCCGATAATTTAGGGAAGGATGTAATAGATGATTATAACAAAGATGATCAAGTTAATTTGATGGCTGTTCCAGGGTCAAACTTTTTAATGCCTATCGTTGTTCATTCGACAAGTTCAATTTATATTCCTGAAAAAACAAAAACTCTTAAATTAGATAAAATAATACTTGTACGAAATGAAGATTTGAATTTATCTGCCAACTCAGGATCACCCCTTGTTTCCCCTCAAACCGGTAATACATCATGGTCTTATTATAATGGTTATTATGACAACAATGGTTTTCATCTAATGTATCAGTCACCACCTGTAACTAATTCATTTAATTTATATTACAACAATGAAGTTTTAGATCTAAATGACATTTCAGGACAGGAGGCTTTAATAACAAGTAAAGCTTTAAAAATAATTGATTTTAATTACGATTATTCCCTATGCCAAGGAACACCTAATAGTAATGCTGTAAATAACGGTAAATTAACCCTGCTTAGTTTTACCCAAAAAGAACTAAACGGAACGTTATTACAACCAAAGCATGATTTTACATATTATAATACAACAAATTATAATTATAGTTACACGGACAATTGGGGGTATTATGCTGGGGCATCTGAGACTACTACGGGGGGTAAAAATGACCAGGTTATAAAAAATGATGTAAATAGTTGGAGCTTAAAAGATGTAATATTCCCTTTAGGTGGTAAAATGACAGTTGAATATGAAGGTGATCAATATAGTACGGAAATATATCCCGTAACTAGTGGTTTATTTTATGGTGGTGGTATAAGAGTTTCAAAAATAAAACTACAGGATGAAAATGGATTTAATCAAACAAAAAAATATACTTATAGTATTGGTGCTACAACGTATGCGCCTAGAGATTATGTTCGTTTTATTCCTTATATTAACGAAATACCTGGCCCTAATGTGATGTACCAAACGGTTACTGAATCAGATGTGAGTGATAATAATTTGGAAGAAACCAAAACCGTATACACCTTTGATGTTTATGGGGCAACCTCTTCCATCAACGGTTTTTATAATGTAAAACCGATGATTTTAGTAACTGATATTCAACCGGCATCTGAAGTATATACTTATACATCAGGAAATTTTTGGAAGCACGTATTCACTAGATCTGCAGTAATTCATGATCAAACTTCGGCTCTAGGAAGAATCTTATCAGAAAAGAAAATCTCAAAAGACGGTAAAATATTAAGTCAAACAAAGTATGACTACTCCTCTATTTCTGAAATTAAAACTGGTTTAACTCAAGAAACATATATGGACAGTAAACAATTTGTAATTTGGGATCAACACTCTCATACCTCTAACTCATCATTGTACTACCATACTTATACTAGTAAAGTAAATTATCCTAGTGTTTTAAAATCTATAACAAAGATTGAAGATGACATTGAAAATAAAGTTTTATACAGTGATTATGATATTGTAAATGGTCAGCCAAAAATTACAGAAACTTCAGCTTTTTCTGGTAGTACTTTAAAAGATGAAGTGGTTTTTGCTTACGACAAGTATCCGTCTATGAATTCAAAATTGTTTAATATAACAAATAAAAATTTGGTTGCTGCTTCCGCTCAAAAAACAAGTTATATCAAAGGTTATGATAATGCATATAAGCTATTAGGTTCAGATGTTTCAACCTTCTCTAATAACTGGAATTATCGTAAATTTGAATCTGGCGTATTTAGTGATGCAATTGGCACAGAAATATGGCGTCCCTATCAATCTTTTAGATGGAAATCTATTCCAAAATCTGATGGAACTATAGATCCAACAGAGTATGTTAATTTTAACTTTTCTTCCCCAACTCAAAATGCTAATTGGATTAAAATGTCTGAAAACAAGCGTTATGATTATAATTCCAATAATTTAGAAATTAATGACATAAACGAAATACCAAGCTCAACAAAAATTGGTTATAAAAATCAGTACCCACTAGTTGAGTGTTCAGGAGCTTCATATCATGAATTTTGTTATTCAGGTGCCGAAGATTTGATTCAGGGCTCAACAGCAGTTTTTGAAGGAGAAGTAACCACAACTCCTGGTACGGTATATAATTCTTCTGCTTTTGCTCATACAGGTAAAAGTTGTATCAAATTAACAAATAATCAATATGGATTTAATTACCAAAAAAGTATTGATAATGTAAATTTTAAAAAGGGCAAGACATATAAAGCTTCAGTTTGGCTTCACCAAATAAATGCCGTTAATGGCATATTGTATTGCCATTTGAAAAAAGCTGATAATTCTTCAGTTGTTTGGCAAACAACTGATATTAATTCTTTAACAACCAAACATTTTGGGTCATGGTATTTGTTAGTCTTAGATATTGAAATCCCTTCGAATACTTTAGCAACAACAATTGAGGTTGGAACTTTAAATGTTAACAATTCAAATTCTCAAAAAATAATATTTATGGATGATTTTCGCTTACATCCTGTTGAATCTAATCTAACAAGTTATGTGTATGATTCTAAAACTGGTTGGCTTTCTGCTAGTTTAAATAATGTAAATATTGCTACAAAATTCATTTATGACAATACAGGCCGTGTTATAAAAAAATATCAAGAAACAGCTAATGGTTTTAAATTAGTAATGGAGAATAAGTATAATTTTGGTAAACAACCATAGAGGATTTATGAAGAAGTTTTTTTTATTTTTTTTGGTAGTTTTATTTTCTTGTTCTTCTGAAAATCATAATATAAAAATACCAGACAATTTTATTTTTTTAAAAACCTCTGGCTACACTCAAGTTAAGGGGACAAAGGTATTTATTAAAATTCCAGTTGGTTTTCATATGCAGGAAAAAGAAATGCGAATTGAAAAGGACAATGATCCTGACACTTACTTGCAATTAGTTGAAAGTCAAGGTACTGATTTTTTAACTTTAATAAATAAAATGAAAAATAAAATCGAAAATATAAAGAATGAAGGAGGCGAGTTATACTATCAAAAAGAATTTAAAATAGGCTATCAGCAGGCTATTTTAATTTATGGAAGAAGTACACAGAATGAAAATATGGATCAATTCGTTCTAAATTATGGCACAAATGAATTTGCTATTTCTATTTCGTCTCAATTTAATTCAACTGATACACTTTCACGTAGATTACTTCTAGAGACAATGTTAACTTCTTATGAAGATGAATTTGCAGAAGTTGATCGGTCTCTATTTAGTGACTATAAAATAGATTTTTCAGGCACTAATTTTAAATTAAGTAAACATTTATCTCAAATGTCTTACTATACCATAAACGGAGAAGGAGATCCTACAAATGATCCATTTATAGATTATATAATGGTAACTTCTCAAGCTCCTTTAAAAAATGAGTCTGATCTCTTAAATTATTCTCATTTTCTTGTTCAAAAATATGAGAATAATGGAGTGAAGATTTCTATTAATAATGAATCTAAGCTGAAAATAAATAATTATAGCGCATATGAGATAAGTTTTACTGCTAATTATCAAAATAAAGAATTATCAATGTATCAGATTGTTATATGTAATGAAAAATTGACTATTTTGTTTTTTGGCTCCGCTTTTAATAATAAAAATCAGTTATTGAGTCAGTTTAAAAGCATATCTGAGACAATTAAATTGGAATAAATTCATCACTGGTAGGATTTCATAAGTTATTTTGTAATAGTTAATGTTATGTAATATTTATTCTCTATTGATTAACACTAGTTTCTTCGAAATTTATGTATTTAATCGTATTTTATTATCATTAATTTGCAAAGCAATGTGCCATTTACAAGTCATTAAACTCATAGTATAGAGTTTTGTTCAACTGCGCTCTCTCAACTTGTAAATAGAGAGTTATATTTATTAATGAGTCATTTTTGTTAGTTGAAACTTTAATTGAAATAGGACTAAATATATTAAGAGCAATGAAATCAAAAAATAGAAAAAGACAAAGCGAGTGACATATTGTTTAATAATTTAAAATATTTCACCTTTATCGTAAAATTAATGAGAAAAGACTTTTTTACTTTTCATATTTACTAAAGATAAATATGAAAAACTATTATTAAAATCGGTATATTAAAATTATAACTATTTTCAGTTTTGTTATAAGAAAATATTGTAGTTTAATTCTTTTTAAATAGACAAAAATGGTCTATTTAAAAAAGTTATTTTACATTCCTTCAATCCCCGAACTCATTTTAAATAGTGGCGTGTACATGGATACTAAAATAAAACCAACTAAGCCACCTAATATCACTAAAAATAATGGTTCAATAATTTTGCCAATCACTAATTGTTGGTGTTCAATTTCTTCGGCATACTGTTGGTTCAATTTATCAAATATTAATTCGGGTGCATTTACTTCTTCGGATACTTTAATCAGGGAAACTAATTTTTTGGGGAAGATGCCATGTTCGGCTAAACTTTCGTGTAATTGTTTTCCAGCGTAAACATCTTTAATGACGGTATCTAAAGCATGTTCAATAGGGTAGTAGCCAATCATATTTTTTACTAAATCCAAGGCATCAATTAATAGTACTTTAGAGCCTAAGAGTAATTTCATGGATTGGCAAAAGCGTGCTAAGTATATTTTTTGTATTAAATCGCTCACCACAGGTACTTTTAATAACAAATAAGAAGTGTACTTTCTAAACCATATTTTATGTTGTTGTGTTTTATGAAAAATAAATCCTGCAACAACCGTTGCGAGTAAACTATAAAATATAATTCCCGATTTGGCACTAATTTTTATGAGTAATTGAGTAGTGGCAGGTAATTCGGCTCCTGTATGTTTAAAAATATCAGTAAACATGGGTACCACAAATGATAACATAAATTGCACAATTAACACGCTCATAGTTAAAACCACCACAGGGTAGGTGAGTGTGCTAATCACTTGTCGGCGTAATTTAATAGCGCTTGTGTAAAATTTACCTAGTTCAATTAATACTTCGGGTAGCTTACCTGATTCTTCTCCAATTTTAATACTTTGGTATTCGTAAACCGAAAAAGTTTTAGGATGTTTATGAATAGCTTCCCAAACGGATTGTCCTGAAATAATATCATCTTTTATTTGAGTTAAAATAGCTTTATGCTTTTTAACTTTTAATTGTTCTTCAATAATTTCGAGAGAGGTTTTGATATCAATACCTGAAGAGAGTAATAAACCAAGTTCAGAATAAAAAGCTTCCTTTTGAGTTTGTCCAAATTTTTTCTCAAACAAGGTAATATCTTTACTCAAAGCATCCGATAGTTTTTCTAATCCAGATACGGATTGCTCCGCACTGGCAGAAGTTTTGGAAGCCGAAGGTTTTTGTTGATATTTGGATAAATCAATACTACTCATGTTGTGTAAATATACAATTTTACTAACTTAAATTGATTGCAAATTAGTGAGATTAGGATATTTTTTTAGCCACATAGACACATAGGGATTGTATATTTAGAAGGCTGTGATAGGAAGCTTTGCTTCTTCATATAGTAATGTCGCAAAAAATGGAACGCGGATGACGCTGATCACGCCTTAGCGTGATGATTTAATAAGATTTTCAAATAGTGATAGACTATTAAGAAAGCAAGTCATAGGGAGCTTTGTTTTTGTATATAGCAATGTTGTAAAAAATGGAACGCTGACGACACCGATCACGCCTTAGCGTGATGATTTAACTGATTTTAATTTGGCTAAATCTTTCTGTATCAAGATCTGTGAAAATCAGCCAGATCTGTGGCATCTGTGTTCTATTCCTTTACGGGTAATAAAACTAAAGTGGCATTTAAGATTGTGGCCGCATCATAATCTTTATGAAAAGAAAAATGAAACTTTTGGCTTCTAAAAAATACTTCTGCATCAAAATGATTGATGATTGTGGAGTTAGAATTGTTAATTAATTGAAGATAGTTTAACTCCATTTTTTTTGCTTCAATATCAAACGTATCTGTATGAGATTTGAATTTTAATAAAATATTTTTTGGAGCTAATTCAAGCTCAATAGAATTTGAATCTGTTTTAAAAATCAAAGAATGTTCGCCATTTTTTTCTATGGTTTTTGAGTTATTTGAAATGAGAAAAAGCGCTTTGTTTAGTTGATTGTAATCTGAAATGAATTTACTTTGAACGGTATAGTTTACAAATAGCTGCTGCATTTGATTGTAGCCCATGTATGCAAATACGACTAGGATAGCCGATAGAGTCATGGTGATCAGTAACTCAATCATCGTAAATGCCTTAAGCGTCTGTCCATAAGTTCCGATGTCATCGTTGTTTTTGGTGAAAAAATGCTTATTTACTTTAGTAAACTCCGCTTTTTTTACTTCAAAATCGCCTCGACCTCGAACATTATTGACTTGACGCTTTATTTTACTATTGCTCAGCATGAATCAGTTTTTGGATTTCACAGATTTTTTTTTCAGATTTACTAGACACCGAAATTTTTAATAAAATACAATCAGGATACGTTTCGGAACGAGCCATTGTTTTTTTTACACTAAACTCTTCTTCTTTATAAATTTTATCAAAATAGTCGTGGTTTTGTTCGGTTTTCATTAAAATATGTTTGGCAATTTCGTTGGCTTTTAATTTCAAAAAAGGCTGTGTGTTATCTTGTATATTTATATAAATGCTCACACCCAATGCCGACGTAAAAGAAATAATAACAATGGCTATTAAAACTTCAAGTAGTGTATTGCCTTTATATTTTTTAGTTAAAACCATTGCGCGCATTTTTGTTTTTTATTTTTTACAAACCAGTTTGGAACGGCTAAATTGATGCTATAGGTTTTTGGATCGATCAAACAGTTTAATAAATGATTTTCGTAAACTCCTGATGGCGTTTGTAATAATAGCGTTTGACAAAATACAGAGCCATATAAATTGCCCTGAGCATCGGTATAATTTGAACTATACATACTGCCAATTAATTCAAATTCCTTATTAAGTTTAATGATCATTTTTGAGGATTGTGTTTTATTATTGGCCGCTAATAGACCACCTTTAAATTTGCAGTTTATTCCAAAAAATATACCACGCACTTGTTGATTTTGAGAAGTTGCGTTACTATTAGAATACACACAAAACGAAGAAGGGTAATTAAACTCACAATCATCTTCGGTTACAATACTATCCTTAGCAATCACATGCACAGTTCCATTAAATCCTTTTTTAAAAACTACTTTGCGAGCAACTAATAATACATTATTAAGTTGGCAAGAATTGTCTATGGTGATAAGGTCAGATGCAATCACTTTAATATTATGAGAAAGAATTTGAGAATTTAAATTAATAGAGCCATTTTGAATGACAGCTGTTTTTTGTTGAAACGATTGAGTTAATACATCTGGAATAAAAGACATCAAACTATCAGTATAAGGATCTAAAACAGATTGACTTGCTTCGATCGTTTTTAAATAGTTTTCGTCTAGTTCCGGGATATAACTTGGAGCTTGTTTAATAAATGGCCTTATTGAATTTAAATCAGAAAAACTGGTTCCTTCGATGTAAGCCGATTTAACACCAGCTTTCGGCAGATAACAAGCACCAGTGAATTTTATTTTACCAGCTAATCCAATTGGTTTATTTTGATCAGCAGTCAGTAAGGCTGTATCTTTTGATGCAGCAGTTCCAAACAATCCCGTTTTATGAATATTAAAATGAGCATTCTTGGCTTTTACATCAACCAGCGTAAAACAACCCCAAGCCATTTTTTTTATCATAACAGAGTCGTTATTATAAGGCATTTTTTGCCAGGAATTTGCTTGATTTGAATGATAGAAATTTGATTGTGCGATTTCAAAACCACTCTCCATACTATAATGTAATTGCATAAATGAGTTTTGAGATTGAACAGACTGCACATTATAATAAGCTACCACAATAAATAAGCTTAATATAATAGAAATAAGAATAGAGATAATTACGGCAACATACAATGCACCTCCTTTTAGCTTTATTCCATTCATTACGTGGTGATAGTAGTTGATTGAGAAGTTTTTGGTTTTTCTTCTTTCGGCTTACGTTTGAAAAGAGGTTTTTTTTCTTTTTTTACAGAATCAGACGGTTGTTTTTCTTCTTTTTTATCTTTTTTAGGGGCGGATTTCTTTTCTGTTTTTTGGTCTGAGTTTGACGATTCCTTCTTTTTATTACCAAACCATTTCTTCTTCTCTTTTTTAGGTTCGGAAGAATTTTCGGAATTATTTTTACTAGTGTCTGAGCTTGTCGAAGAACCTTTTTTTACTTTTTCTTTTTTAATGATTTCTTTTCCATTTTTGTATTTACGAACAGAGGTTACCTTTCCAAAATTGTCGTAAGTTTTAAATTCACCTGTTAGTTCATCTTTCTTAAATTTTCCAGTGGCCATTAATACGCCGGTATTACTGTAAAGTGCATAATTGCCATTTTTACGGCCATTTTTCCAATTGGTAATCTCTTTTAATTTCCCATCAGGATACCAGTTTTTCCATTCTCCATGTTTGATACCGTATTTAAATTCACCACTTTCAAAAAGTTGGTCGGTCAGGTAAAATGATTTGTAGTAGCCGTTTAATAATTTTCCATCAAATCCACCTTTGGTTTCCATAATTTTTTGGGAGGCATACCAATGGTAAGTAAGGTTAACGTCTGGATTTATTTTTTTAGGTTCCTTTAGCATTTGCGTTTTTACTGTGTAATCAGGATAGTTAACAGTAATATTAAACGACTTCATTTTATCAGGTTCAATAAATGATTGCCCAAACGAATGAATAAAAAGGTTTAAAAAAAGAAATATGTATAAAAAGTGTTTCATTTAAATAGAAAGTCTAAAGTAATAGATTTTAGGCTTTTGTGCAAGTTTTACTTGGATTGACCTAAAATCCAAAAAATATTATTAAAATTTAATGGTCTTAACGTTTTATAAAGGTCTCTAAAAAATTATATTGTGTCCATTTTCGGAAGTATATAATTGGCTACAATAATGTAGTTTGAAGTTTATACTTAAAAATATATAATAAAATATTAAATCCAATTACATCCACTTATCTTCACTTAATAACGTTTATAAGCGCTTAGAAGCAGTGAAATGATTTTAAAAAAATGTTTTTTTTAAAATCATTTGGTGAAAAGAAACTGGAAGGGATAATAAAAAAGGGAAGATAATTGTCAAACTATCTTCCCTTGTTATAAAATTATTAATTATTAAAATATTTCTGCAGTTGATTTTAGTATGTTTTTTAGGATATATATAATTATGAGAAATGCTGCTAAATAGATTATAAATTCGGATGCTATAAGTATATTTTTGACAGCGGCTTTTTGTCGCATTTCTCCAAAAAAGTCAAATTGAATGTTATTTTCAATTTTGGTTAAATCATCTTCTGTCAGTTTCTTGTATCTTTTTTTTACGTAAAAAAACAATCCAATTACAATCGAAAGTACTATAATGCCCGCTATCATCTTGTAGGCACTTTTATCGGTATTGATATCAGAATGAGTACTCGGTTTTTCTTTTATTGGCTTGTCGGATAATTTGAACTTTTCATCAGAAAATGTATTACTGCGCTTTAGGAATTTAATATAATCCTCTTTATATGTAGTTTCTTTCTTTTCTAGAATTTTCCCATATTCCGAATCATGAAGTAATTCCTCAATTGCTTCACTATCTAATAATGTAGGTTCAATATTATAAACTATATTCATCATTGTTTTCTTTTATTAATCATGTAAATATTTTCCTTTAATAATGTTAATCCTATATCTCCTAAAACATACGTGCATTTTGTGTCTCCACTTGAAAAACTAATAGGCGGAGGAAATACACAAAAATCAACTCCAATTTTTTCTAGTTCTTCTTTGGTTTGTTTTTTGTTCCTTCTGTCATATTGTGACCTGAGAATCATGTAAATCCAAATAGATTTTATTTTGTCTTTTATATCGGGAAATGATTTTGCTAGGCGCATCAAGTAATTTTTTCGATTCCTGCAACTTACGCTGCAGCAATCTGCGTTCGGGCTAACTGGATCAAAAGTTTCCCGACAGTCTGGGTTAAGACATATTCTAGTTCTTTTAAACATTTTTTTTAGTTTTTAGTTATATTATTATATATCGAGGCTAATTTTTCATCATTCTTTTTCGTGCTTAATTGACCTATGTAACCTATGGTTGTCATAATATCTTCATGATCTAAATTCTCTTGAATCATTAATAAATCATTGTATCGTTCATACATAATAGCTGCCCAACTATGTCGAGCGAGGTGGCTTACCATATTTTTTGATGTACCAATATCGTTACCTATTTTTTTTAAACACTTATTATATATACTGGTAGCTGCTCCAATGGCTTTTTTAAGTTTTTCTCTTCCCTCCTTAGATTTGTCTTTATCAATACCTTTTTTAAGAAATGGAAAAATAAAGTCATCTTTATTGAGATTATTTGGCCTTAATTTGTCTAGTATTTCCTTCATTTGTTGGTTTTTCCCAAACTTTTTAATTTTACCAGCTGCAACTCCTTTATTCATAATATACACAAGCTCATCTGTTTTTTCGTTTGACCATTTTAGTAGGAGTAAGTCTTCAATTCGAATACCAGCACAGAGGAAAGATAGAAGAAAGCCTTTGTGAGCATAAAACTTAAGATCTTTTTTTTCATACACATTTTGATTATCGTACTGACATTTAAAAAGTGACTGTATCTCTTCTTCTGTTAAGCGTTCAAGTTGTTTTTTGTGATTTTTGGTATTCGGCATCTGATATTTTCCCTTTCCAAAAGGATACAATTCTCTATTAACGACTTTATCCTCATCTATAGCCATATTCCAGATTCGTTTAATTTTTTTCATATATATGCTAATGGTTACAATTCCATTTGTCGTTTTTAAATGGTTTTCGAATTTTTTTAGCCATAAAGGATTCATTTCTGAAAAATCAAATTGTTTATCTCCAAAACACTCTATTATTTTGTTTTTTGTGGTTACATAAATTTTCTCATTATTCCAGTTATTCAATTCTTCAACTTTTTTATCATAATAGGATATAAAATCTTGTTTCAGAAAGACTTTGTTTACAGATTCAAAAACATCTGTTTTAGATAATATAAGATTATCTTCGGAAAGCTTTTTGTGTTCTTTTCTGTATTTACTTAACTCAATTGCAATGATGTCATTATAGGATTTATAAGTTGAGTGTTTTTTATTTATCCAAAATCCAGGTTTCCCCTCCCAATGTATAGTTTTGACCTTCATGTCTTCCTTACTATCGGTTTCAACTTTTTTTCGGATGTGCTTTCTATTTTGAGTTATGCGAATATATACTTGTCGAAATCCTTCTTTATTTACATAAGCCATTAATTCTGGCTCAATAGTTATTTTTATCATAGTAATTATGTCTTAAAATATTCTTGTGATTTAAAATAGTAATAATGTAAAATTATTGAGTAACAGATGAGTAACCAAAAACCGAACTAACAAATACTAGTACGATTTGAGGCAAACTCTAAAAATTACTCATTTATTGATTTTAGGGCTAATCCGAACCAGAACGAACTGTTACAAACTATACCTAATAGAAAAGAATTACCTCAGGTGGGAGCACTAAAAGCGAACAAATTTAGTTCGCTTTTTCTTTTATGAAGTATTAAAATATTAATCGGTTTTTAAAGTGTAGGTTTCTTTTTTTATTAAAATAGCTTTTGCAACCACCTCTAGTTTTAATTTTTCTGCATTTTCGGGCGTTTCGTTATCAAGTAAAGTTTCGTAAGCGTTTACACCAGCTAGTAATAACTCATCACATTCGGTTTGTGTGGTGGCATGTTCAATTGCCAAATTGCAAATGTGTTTATACTTTACAGGAATGCCCTTTAAATTAAATTTTGGTTTTACTTTTATCTTCGCTTTTTTGCTGGTAGGTGTTGAAGCCTTTGCAGGTTTTCTTTTTGGCAGGGTACGTTTATTTACTTTCGTTGAGCGCATATTAATTAAAGATAATAGTTTTTTACAAATAATAAATGTGTTTTTTATAATAGTAAAGATGAGATGATTGTATTGCATGGTTTTTTATGAAAAATACATTACATTGGTTTTATGAAATTATTAAATGGAATTCATCATATAGCCATTATTTGTAAAGATTATCAAACATCCAAACAATTTTATGTCACTATTTTAGGCTTTGAAATTATAAGAGAAGTGTATAGAAATGAAAGTGATTCTTATAAATTGGATTTATCACTCAATGGAAATTATGTGATTGAATTATTTTCTTTTCCGAATCCTAAACAGCGTCCAACTCAGCCAGAAGCTTCTGGTTTAAGGCATTTAGCTTTTAGTGTGGATAATTTAAAACAAGTGGTACAAGAATTAAATCAAAAGCATATCATTACAGAACCTATTAGGATAGATGAATTTACAGGAAAGAAATTTACTTTTTTTAGGGATCCAGATGATTTGCCAATTGAATTGTATGAAAGTTAGTATTTGCGACGAACTGGGCCTTATGATGTAAGAAAAATATGGATACTTTGCACTACATTTATACTTTAAACATTTATGAAACTATTAACTAAACTATTAGCTATTATATTATTGGGATTTGTTTTTTGTATTAATACAACATGTCAAAAAACTACAACTATTTCCTATGAAGGACATGTATATGATTCATTAAATAGCAATAACCCAAAAGGAGTTGCTGGAGTGGTAGTTATTCTATCGGCCTGCAACGGCAAAAGTTCAGGAAATACCTCTCAATGCTTAGGAACTTTGTACACCATTGAAAAAGCAACAACAGATGCAGACGGTTATTTCAGTATCCAATCCACTACTAAATTAAAAAATCAATCATTTTATGTTGGAATAGAAAATAGTCCGTATAGCGCTGCTAATGTCGGATATTTTCTTTCTAATTTACCTCCAAAGCTTTATATGAGGTATTAAATTATTTTCTCTAAATCATTTAAATAATCTTGTTGCAAGTCTTCGTGAAGTCCATTAATTAGGGTATTTATTTTTTTGAGTTGTTGCTCATACATATTCACTAGCAATTGACTTTTGTGGTAGGGGATACCCGAAGCTTTCATTTTTTGACAAAAGTAAATGTGTAAATCGGCAGCGAGGGCTTTATCACTAATGTATTTGCAGTATTTAGTGATGATGCGTAAGAGTTTGCGCAAACTTTTTTTAACGTAATATAAATTGGCCTGTGTTTTTAATTCGGTAAAATGTTCATCAATTTCAGTTTTTACGGCGCTTACAAAACTAGGTTTATCGTGCGCTTGGAATAGTAAGTAATCTAAAAACTCTTTATTGTCTTTTTTGTATTTTGCTAAATGCAAGCACAATTCTACCAATTGCTTTGCAGGCAATTCGTTCAATTCTTTTTTTAATTCGCTAATACTTGATGCTTTCATTATTGAAATACTTGGGTGATGTCGGCTTCGATGCGTTTTGGCCTTTTGCTAGTAGCATCCAATAAATACCAAGTAGTTTTTATTTTAGTAATGATAGCATTAGTATCAATATCTATAATCTCTACATAGCGGTCGGATTTTGCTCCTTGAGGTTCAGTAACCCATGTTTTAGCTTTTAATTTATTTTGTAAATAAGCTGATTTTAAATAATCAATTTCATGTCGGCTTACTACCCAAAGTAATTGAGTTTGCATATCGGGCGTTGCTACTTTGGTCCAATGAGCAATAGCAATATCCTGAACCCATTTTAAATAGGTGATATTATTTACATGACCATTTTCGTCAATATCATTCAATTGAATGGTAATGGGTTGTTCAAATGTTTTGTAGCTCATGATTGCTAAATATAAAAAAAGTCATCTATTTAGATGACTTTTTAATAGAGATTTAATGTTTTATTTCTTTTTAGCGGCTGCTTTCTTTGCAGCCACCTTCTTTGGCGCTGTTTTTTTGCTAGCGGCTTTCTTTACTGCGACTTTCTTAGCTGGAGCTTTATCAGTAGCTAGTTTCACCACTTTTGCTTTTTTGGGAGCAGCTTTCTTAGCACCTTTTTTATCAAAGGCTTTTGGAACTTGAGCAACAATCATTGCTTTTATTTCATCTAAAGTTAAAGCAGCTAATTCATCAGGCGTAAATTTACCACCACCATTTTTAATCAGTTTTAATTGCAGTTTGCCAAATTTAATTTGTGGTCCCCAACGTGCATTTTCAACAGAAATTTTTTCTTCAGGCCAGTTTTGAATATAACGGTTAGCTTCTTTCTCTAATTTTTTCTCAATTAATTCATTGATATCATTTTGAGATAAATTATCAAAATCATAAGCTCTTGGTACATTAATAAACATGCCGTCATATTTAATAAATGGTCCAAAACGACCTTTACCTTTAGTTACACCTTTACCTTGGTAATGTGCTACTGGAGCATCCGCTTCCTCTTTCTCTTTAATAATTTCTAGCGCTTTTTCCATATCAACCGTTAATGGGTCAATGGTACGAGGAATAGAAATAAAAGCTTCTCCTAATTTAATATATGGACCAAATCTTCCCACAGCAACAATCACTTCCATACCATTGTATTCTCCTAAAGTTAAAGGAAGTCTAAATAAATCTAGAGCTTCTTCTAAAGTAATGGTTTCAATACTTTGAGTTCTTCTTAAACTAGCAAATTTTGGTTTTTCTTCCGAGCCTTCAATAGTTTCTCCAATTTGTGCTAATGGACCAAAACGTCCAACACGCACCGATACTGGTTTTCCGCTCACGGGGTCAACACCCAATATTTTTTCGCCACTTGCTCTTTCACTATTTTCAGAAGTAGTTTCAACCGTTTTGTGGAAAGGAGTATAAAACTCTTTCAACATATTTTGCCAGTCTAAATTACCTTCAGCAATCTCATCAAATTCCTCTTCAACCTTTGCGGTAAAATTAAAATCTAAAATTGTAGGGAAGTATTTCAATAAGAAATCATTTACTACCATTCCAATATCAGTTGGAAATAATTTTGATTTTTCAGCACCCGTATTTTCAGTTTTAATATCTTTAGTAATGTTTTGTTTAACCAAAGTTAAATTTACATATTGTCTTGGAGTTCCTTCTTTATCAGTCTTCTCCACATAGTTACGTTTTTGTACCGTACTAATAGTTGGAGCGTATGTAGAAGGACGACCAATACCTAACTCTTCTAATTTTTTTACTAAACTAGCCTCTGTATAACGTGCAGGGTGATGCGTAAAACGTTGTGTCGCTGTAATTTCTTGGCTATCTAATTTTTCACCCACTTTCATTGGTGGTAACATTGATGAGTTTTCTTCGTCAGAATCTTCATCATCCGTTCCTTCCATATATACTTTTAAGAAACCATCAAATTTTAATACTTCACCTTGAGCCACAAATAATTCAGAAGCACCGCTTACATTTACTTTAGCAGTGGTTTTTTCTAATTCTGCATCACTCATTTGAGAAGCGATGGTACGTTTCCAAATTAAATCGTATAAACGAATTTCGTTACGTTCTCCATCAATGACTGTTCTATCAATATATGTAGGACGAATAGCCTCATGCGCCTCTTGTGCACCTTTGCTCTTGTTTTTGTATTTACGAGGATTGTAATATTTAGCACCGTAGTTTTCGTTAATCGCCTTGTTTGCTTGATCCATGGCTGTATCCGATAAATTTACGGAGTCAGTTCTCATATAAGTAATCTTACCTGCTTCGTATAAACGTTGCGCCACTTGCATAGTTTGAGCAACCGAAAATCCTAATTTACGAGCTGCCTCTTGTTGTAACGTAGATGTTGTAAAAGGTGCAGCAGGTGAGCGTTTTGCTGGTTTTGTTTCTAAACTTTCAATAGTATAAGAAGCTACTTTGCATTTTTCTAAAAAGGCTTGCGCTTCTGCTTCCGTGCTATAACGTTTATCTAATTCAGCTTTTAAAATTCCAGTTCCTACTTTAAATAAAGCAGATACTTTATAGGCTGATGTTGATTCAAATTTTTGGATTTCTCTTTCACGCTCTACAATTAAACGAACCGCTACTGATTGCACACGTCCAGCCGATAAACTCGGACGAACTTTACGCCATAAAATAGGAGATAATTCAAAACCAACTAATCTATCTAATACACGACGAGCTTGTTGTGCGTTAACTAAATTAATATCAATTTCACGTGGGTTTTCAATAGCTTTTAAAATAGCAGGCTTGGTAATTTCGTGAAAGACAATACGTTTGGTGTTGTTTTTTGTTAATCCTAATGTTTCGTATAAATGCCAGCTAATAGCCTCTCCCTCACGATCCTCATCGGATGCCAACCAAACCATGTCGGCTCCCTTTGTTAATTTTTTTAATTCTGCTATTACTTTCTCTTTATCAGGCTGTACTTCGTAAGTTGGAGTGAAATTATTCTCTATATCTACACCGAATCCTTTTTTTACTAAATCTCTAATATGTCCGAAACTAGATTTAACCGTAAAATCTTTACCTAAAAACCCTTCAATGGTTTTTGCCTTTGCAGGGGACTCGACAATAACTAAATTTTTTGCCATGTATATATATGTATTAAAAGTTCGCGATTTAAAGCTAAAACTTGACAAATTTTGAGGTTTTTAAGCCCAAAAAATAGAGATTGGTTTGCTTTAAAAGTTTGCAAAGGAAAAAAATTTAATTCGAATAAACCTAATTTTTATTTTTAAGGACTCTGTTTTTAGCTCTTTTGAGTTCGTTTTTGGGTGTTTAATTAATTGATTTATAGCTATTTAAAATATTTCAAAAAAATATTGATTTTAGATTGTGAAAAATGGTTAACGTGTCAATTTGTCAGAACAAAGCCTTATCTTTGCGTTTTTATTGATATACATGGAGAACAAAATAATAGACGAATCAAAACAAGGAGAAGCATTAGTTAGAGATACTTCGACAAGCTCAGTATCCAATGGTAAAAAGATGTTTTTGGAGAGCTACGGTTGCCAAATGAATTTTGCGGATAGTGAAATCGTTGCTTCTATTTTGATTGATAAAGGATACACAACGACCACTGATTATAAAGAAGCTGATTTAATTTTTGTAAATACCTGTGCTATTCGCGAAAATGCCGAATCTCGTGTTCGTCAGCGTTTATATGATTATAAAAAGGTTAAAAAGACCAATAAAAACTTACTAATAGGGGTTTTAGGTTGCATGGCTGAACGTTTAAAACATCAGTTTTTGGAGCAAGAAAAATTGGTAGATATGGTTGTTGGCCCTGATGCCTACCGCGATTTACCAAATTTAATAGCAGTAGCCGAAGGCGGACAACAAGCTATAAACGTTATTTTAAGTAAAGAAGAAACCTATGCAGATATTTCTCCAGTTCGTTTAGATCATAATGGCGTGAGTGCCTTTGTTAGTATTATGCGCGGTTGCGATAATATGTGCAGTTTTTGCGTTGTACCATTTACTCGTGGAAGAGAGAGAAGTCGTGAGCCAGAAACCATTGTAAAAGAATGTCAAGAAGCGTTTGATAAAGGTTACAGAGAAGTAACCTTATTAGGTCAAAACGTAAACTCATACTTATGGAGCGGTGGTGGATTGAAGAAAGAAAATTTAACCGACGAGCAAAGAGCAAATTCTAAAACCTTTGCTGAATTATTAGAAATGGTAGCTTTAATAAATCCCGATTTACGTGTGCGTTATTCAACCTCGCATCCAAAAGATATGGGTGATGATGTGTTACACATGATGGCAAAATATGATAACATATGCAAATACGTTCACTTACCGGTACAAAGCGGAAATAGCGATGTATTAGAAAAAATGAATCGTGGTTATACGCGCGAATGGTATTTAGATCGTATTGCAGCTATTCGCCGTATTATGCCAGATGCAGCCATCAGCGCGGATATTATTACAGGATTTTGTGGGGAAACAGAAGAGCAACATCAAGATACCTTATCCTTAATGGAAGATGTGAAATATGAATTTGCATACATGTTTTCGTACAGCGAACGCCCTAAAACATTAGCAGAGCGTAAGTACGAGGATGATGTACCAGCTGAAATAAAAAGCCGTCGTTTAACGGAGATTGTTGACGCACAGCGTAGACACAGTGAAATTAGAACAAAAGAGGGTTTAGGAAAAGTTTATAGAGTGTTAGTAGAAAACGTTTCTAAAAAATCGGCAGATATGATGAGTGGAAGAAATTCACAAAACACCGTTTGTGTTTTCCCTAAAGGAAATTTAAAGAAAGGTGATTATGTGAATGTGTTGATTACGAGCTGCACAAGTGGAACCTTGATTGGGGAATGCGTTTAATTTTAATAAAAGACAAAAGACATGACGTTGCAAGATATTAAACAGAGGTTTGGAATTATGGGTAACAACCCACTTCTTGAAAGAGCAATTGATGTAGCAAGACAGGTAGCTCCAACAGACTTGAACGTATTAATCAATGGCGAAAGTGGAACTGGTAAAGAAGTATTCCCGCAAATTATTCATCAAAATAGTTCTCGTAAACATGGACAATATATTGCTGTAAACTGCGGTGCTATTCCTGAAGGAACAATTGACAGTGAATTATTTGGTCACGAAAAAGGATCGTTTACTGGGGCACATGAAGCACGTAAAGGTTATTTTGAAGTAGCAGATGGTGGAACTATTTTTTTAGATGAAGTTGGTGAGTTGCCGTTAACGACACAAGCACGTTTATTACGTGTTTTAGAAACTGGTGAGTATATTAGAGTAGGAAGTAGTAAAGTTCAAAAAACTAACGTTCGAGTGGTTGCTGCTACCAATATTAATTTTAATGTAGCCATTGAGAAAGGGAAATTTAGAGAAGATTTATATTACCGTTTAAATACAGTGCCAATTAATTTACCGACATTACGTGAACGTAAAGACGATATTTATTTATTGTTCAGAAAGTTTGCTAGTGATTTTGCAACTAAATACCGTATGCCAGCCGTAAAGTTATCTCCTGATGCAGAACATGCTTTAGTAAATTATTATTGGCCAGGTAATATTCGTCAGCTGAAGAATATTACTGAACAAATTTCTATTATTGAAAAAGAACGTGATATTAATTTAGAAGGGATCTTACAATATCTTCCAAATTATAACACTAATAAGTTGCCAGCAGTTGCCAGTTCAAGCTTTGCAAATTCTTCAAATTCATCAGAAATGAATGAACGAGATTTGTTATACAAAGTTTTGTTTGATATGAAAAAGGATTTGAACGATTTGAAAAAAGTAGTTCATGATATTGTACAAGTAGGAGGAAGTGCTTTAGGTAATTTACCATCAGATGATTTAGAAACAATCGATAGATTGTATAACAACGAAGGGAATTTTCCAGTAGTATCTAATGAAGTAAAAATTCATAATCCAATTATTGTAAAAGAAACCAACGGATTTAGTCAGCCAATTGTAGTGGAAGAATCTTTATCACTTCAAGATAAAGAAATTGATATGATTAAAAAAGCATTAAAAAAACACAAAGGAAAACGTAAATATGCTTCACAGGAATTAGGTATTAGTGAACGTACTTTATATAGAAAAATAAACGAATATAAAATTGAAGAGTAAGATGAAGAATATTGGAATTGTTTTTTTATTATTAGTTTCTTTAGTTTTTAAAGCTCAAGTTATTCCTTCTTATGAAACGTTTAGTTTAAAAAATGGATTAAAGGTTTATTTATTGCAGTATGGAAATATTCCTGCAATTAATGTGAAATTAGTTTTAAATACAGGTAAAGTAAACGAAGCGCCAAGTCAACAAAATTATAGTGAGCTTGTTTCTAATGCCATTTTAATGGGTAATGCAAAGTATGATTTGGAAACTCAAACCAATAAATCATTTGCTCTGGGTACTTCTTTATCGGCTTCTTCCTCAAATGACAATACCACGATTGAGATGAATATTTTGAGTAAAGAGTTAGATGCCGGAATGGATTTAATGTCAGCGGCAGTTTTATCTCCTTTATTTCCAAAAGAAAAAATGGATTTAATGATTTCTCAATCGATTGATTTTAATAGTCCTACAAAAATGGATATTGCAGAATTGGCTTCTGTGTTTAGTAACTATTTTATGTTTGGATTATCTAATCCAATTGGACGCTATTTTTATAAAGCACAGTTACAAAAAGTAACACCAGCTGTTATAAAAGAATATTATGATTTTAATTTTACCCCTAAAAATGCTAATTTAATTATTTGTGGAAGTTTTGATGTAAATACTATAAAACCAGTTATCGAAAAATATTATGGTTCTTGGAAATCAGAATTTGGAGGAGCAAACGGAGTTAGTTTAGAATCAGCTTCCATAAAGAAAAAAGAAATTGGATTTATTAATAGGGCAGGAGCAACACAGTGTGCCTTGCAATGGAATAAAATTTCTCCAGCTGTAACCGACAAAGACCAATTAGCATTTGCAATTGCTAATAATATGTTTAATGAAGTTTTATTTAAAGAAATTAGAGAAAAAGGAGGTAAAACATATAGTATAGGAAGTAATCAGCGCGCTAGTAAATATTCTAATTTGTTTACGGTAACTTGTTCTGTTAGAAGTAGTGAATTATTCAACACGATTGAATTATTTGATAAAACATTAGCTAATTTCTATGCTAATCCAATTGAGGCTAATACTTTTAAAGAAGCTGTTTACAAAAGAGCGGTAGGTATTAAAAGAATGGAAAGTCCTGATGAAATTTCTTCTTTGTATAATCCTTTAATTTATAATTTCGAAAAAAGAAAAAATCTGATGAATGATTTAAACTCATTAACATTGGAAGATGTTCAAAAGGCAATAAAAAAATATTATACGCCTAATATTTATAAATTGATGATTGCTGGAGACGAAACAAAAGTGTCAGAACAATTAACGAAAATCACAGTTTTACAAAAATTTAATGCAAGTGATATTGAGAAAGATAACTAATCAAAAATATTTATTAATTTTAAAATTCAAACAATATAACTCATGACAATTTCAAAAATATCTATCATAGCTTTAACAGCGATAATTATGGCTGCTTGCGGTTCATCTAAAAAATCTTCAGCTCCTTCAGCAGCAGCTCCAAGTATTATTCCTGGCGACGCGCAATTAACTGCTATTAAAGCTAAATACCCTGATGCAACTGCTGAGCAATTAAAACAAGGGCATTCAATTTTTATTGGTGCTTGTACAAATTGCCATGGACAGTATAATATTTTTAAACGTTCAGAAGCAAGTTGGTTGCATGAAATAGATGACATGTCCCCTAAAGCTAATTTAACAGCAGTTGAAAAAGATGCTTTAACAAAGTATATTCTAGCGATGAAAGCTGCTCAAGCTCCAGAAGCAAAATAATGAACGAAGCACTTCTGCATACCATATGGAAGTATAAATTATTAGGGCAAACTCAATTTATAGGCTCTAAACAAGAAACTATTGAAATCATTTCAATTGGCGAACATAATCAGGACTCAGGTCCTGATTTTTTTAATTCAAAAATTAAGGTTAATGATATTGTATTAGCAGGTAATGTTGAAATCCACATCAAAACATCTGATTGGATAAAACACAACCATCAGCAAGACAAAGCTTACGATAATTTAATTTTGCATGTGGTTTACGAACACGATAAAGCATTGCCTCAAAACGAAAAATTCAATGTTTCTGTTTTAGAACTGAAAAACTATATCAAAATTTCTTTACTAGATCAATACAATCAACTTCAATTTTCTAAGCAAACAATACCTTGTGGTAAATCTATTTCCACGGTTCCTGATATTATTTGGAAAACTTGGTTAGATCGATTAGCTGTTTCCCGTATTGAACAAAAGACAGAATATATTGAACATCTATTTGACTTTTGTAAACAAAATCATGAAGATGCATTGTATTTATTATTATGTCGGAACTTTGGGTTTAAAATCAATAATGATGCTTTTGAATTATTAGGTAAGTCGATTTCTTATTCAACGCTTAAAAAATATGCTGATAATCGTATTCAAATAGAATCACTATTATTTGGAGTTGCCGGATTGTTAGATGAGTTGTTTGAAGATAAATATCCTAAACAATTACAAAATGAATTTGAGTTTTTAAAACATAAACATCAATTAGTTCCTATTAAAAAAGAGAGTTGGAAGTTTTCAAAAACACGGCCAGTTAATTTTCCAACGATAAGAATTGCCCAGTTAGCTAGTTTAGTTAACAAACAACAATCATTATATCATTTAATAGAACAAAAACCTGATGTAAAAACACTGCAATCATTTTTTGAAGTAGAACCAAATGTTTATTGGAATACACATTACAAGTTTGATGTTGTATCTGAAGAGAGTACAAAACAATTTGGCGAAACGGCTTTTCAAAATATTGTGATTAATACTATTGTGCCTTATTTGTTTTTTATGTCGAAACATACTACAAATACTGATTTTGTGGAGTACGCATTAGATTTATTGTCTCAACTTCCAGCTGAAGAAAATACTAAAACAAAAGAGTTTACAAAACTGGGAATTAAAAATGAAAATGCTTTAGAAAGTCAGGCTCAGATTTATTTATTGGATAACCTTTGCTCAAAGAAAGCATGCCTTCACTGCAACGTGGCAGAGTTTTTGCTCAAAAGTTCATCGAAATAAAAAATTGGTGAAACAATTTTATACCTTTGTAAAACAATGATAGAAAAAATTAGATATTGGTTTGAACAACACGCTTTTGGTGTTTGCGAATGGTGGGGTAAAAAACTTGGTATTAGAACCACACACATTCGTATGTACTTTATCTATTTGTCATTTTTCACCTTTGGTTCACCTATCATTATTTACTTTATTATGGCTTTTATCTTAGAACATAAAGATAGTTTTAAGCCTAGTAGTTATCGTCGCCGTCGCAGCGTCTGGGATTTGTAAATTAAATTTTCCAGAATTTTCGATTATGGAGGCTGGGCTTGTTGAAGTCACGTTTATTTTTATTAATTTGGCCTTGTTATGTATAACGTTTTCAAATCCTATTATCGATTTTATGCGCCACTATTAATTCTATTATCTGTATGGGTAATTGGAACGATTGGCTACATGATAATTGATGATTATACTTTTTTTGATGCCTTTTACATGACTATCATTACTGTTGCCACGGTTGGTTATGGCGAAGTAGCTCCTTTAAGTCAAGCAGGTAAATTATTCACAGCGTTTCTTATTATCACAAGTTTTGGTACATTTGCTTACGCTGTTTCATCCATTACTAAATTTGTAATTGATGGAGAGTTTAACGAGTTTTTTAAAAATAGAAAATTGAACGCAACCATTGATAAAATATCTGATCATGTTATAATTTGTGGTTATGGCCGTAATGGACGCCAAGCTGCTCAAGTTTTAAAAAAACATCATAAACGTTTTGTAGTAATTGAAAATAGCGCCACGCTAACTTCTACATTAAATCATAAGTTTAGTGAGTTGGTGATTACTGGAGATAGCACTCAAGACGAAGTATTAATTAAAGCCGGTATTTTAAGAGCAAAAGCTATTATTACTACTTTGCCAGTAGATGCTGATAATTTGTTCATAGTGCTGTCTGCAAGAAACTTAAATAAAAACTTAACGATTATTTCTCGAGCTAGCGAAGATAATTCGGATACAAAATTAAAAATTGCAGGTGCTAATAATGTAATCATGCCTGATAAAGTGGGAGGCGCCCACATGGCGTCTTTGGTGATGAAGCCAGATGTGATGGAGTTTATTGACCATATTACGGCTGAGGGCGGAGATAATATTAGTTTAGAGGAAATTTCATTTGAGAGAATTCCTGACGAATTAAAAAATAAAACCTTAAAAGATTTAGAAATCAGAAATCGTTCGGGCGCTAATATTATTGGATATAAAACCGCAAAAGGCGAATATATCATTAATCCAAGTGCTGATACATTAGTGATTCCTGACTCTAAGTTATTTGTGTTAGGAACATCCGAACAAATTGCCGCACTTAAAAAAATCCTGAGTTAAATCAGTTTTTCTGAACAAATTATTGAATTTATCGACAAATCTGAGTTTTTTAACAAATAAAAAATTCAATTGGTCTGTTAATTGTATTCTGTTTTGTGAAAATTTTGTATAATTTTAACATTCGCAAGAAATTATTTAAATTGTAGATGTATATTTTATTAAAGTATCATTTTCATTTTATAAATAAATTAGAATCTATAAATAACACGTATGAAAAAACTTTTATTTGCTTTATTAGTTGGCATAACAAGCTTAGCTTACTCTCAAGTCCCACAGGGTATTAATTATCAATCTGTTGTTAGATCAACATCAGGTTCTATTTTGCCGAGCACGGCTATTACTGTAGAGTTTAAATTGTATAATGGTTTGTCTACCACTTTGGTTTATCATGAAACTCATTCAACCACAACGAATTCTTTTGGTATGGTTAATTTAATCATTGGTCAAGGCACACCTTTATCGGGATCTTTTAATACAATTCCTTGGTCAACCACAAATGGTATTGGTTACGAAGTTCTTGTAAATTCAAATTTAGTTGGCAGTAAGCAATTATTTATGAGTGTACCTTACGCTTTACATGCGGGTTCAGCTCCAGCGCCAGCCGTTTCTTTTACCAATAATATTTTATCGGTTGGCGGTAATACAACGAGTATTACATCTGGAACAACGTATACGGCGGGCACAGGAATTAGTGTTACAGGAAATACCGTAACAAATACAGCACCAGACCAAACTGTAACGATTACTCCTGCAGGTTCGGCATCAGTAACTGGTGTTTATCCTAATTTTACGATTACAACTCCTACAACTCAAGTTTATTCTGCTGGTAATGGAATTGATATTTCTGGAGGCGTTATTTCAAATACAGCTACTGCTATTACACCAACTATTACTGCCGGAAATAATATCATTATAAACCCAACAACACCTAGTAATTCATATACAATAAGTGCTCCTTCATACAGCTTATCACAAACAGGTAATAATTTAGATTTATTACAAAACGGAACAAGTATAGGAACTGCAACATTACCAGTTGTTACAAGTTATAGTGCTGGTAATGGAATTAGTATTGTTGGTAATGTAATCTCCAATACATTAACTCCAGTAACACCAACCATTACAAGTACAGGTATTGCTGTGGTAACGCCAACTACAGGAAATAACTTTAACTTAAGTGTTCCGCAACCAACGCTAAGTTATAATACTATTGGTAATGTTTTAAGTTTAACACATGATGGTACAACTACAACAACCGTTGCATTAACTGGTACAAGCTCAAGTACAGTAAGTGTAGTTGGTTCAGGTTTAGCATCAGTAACGCCTACTACAGGAAGTACATTTACTGTAAGTGTACCAAACCCAACAATTAGTATAGCCAGTGGTTCGTTATCAATTAGCAACGGTAACTCGGTAGCAATACCAAGTCCGAGTTTAACTATTAACTCAAATTCATTAACCATTAATGGTCCAGGAGGAAACACAGTTGTTTTGCCGTCTGCACCAAGTACTTCGTTAACTCAAGGTTCAAATATAACTATTGCAGGATCTGCACCTAGTTATACGGTAAGTGCACCAGCATATTCTATCACTTTACCTGGAGGAAATGCTGTTCAAATTACAAATGGAGTTAGCACAAGTACCGCTCCAATTGCAGCTACAAATCTTACGTTAAATGGGGCTAATAATAATATTTTGTCAGCAGGAGGAAATACTGTTGCATTAAATACCTATTCAGCAGGTACTGGAATTTCCGTGACAGGTGCCGCTCCAAATTTCACTATAAGTAATACTTCACCAGCAGTTACTCCAACGATTACAGGAACAGGTGTTGCCACTGTAAACAATGTTTCTCCAAACTATACGGTTAACGTTCCAATGTCAATTTACAATAATAATACTGGTGTATTTACTACAGGAACACAAACTATTGCAGTTACACCAACATTAACTTTATCAGGAACAAATTTACAATCAGGCCCAGCAACTAATACGGTTAACTTATCTTCTATCAATAATTGGTCGGTAACTAGCGGTGTTATATATCCTAGTACTTTAACTAATAGTGTTGGAGTTGGTATTAATAACTCATTAGGAGGAAGATTAGGAGTTTCTCACACTTCATCACCTGCATCACCACATATTAATATAATTTCACCTACATTGAGTGATTTTGGTAGAGTGAAATTTACAAACAATGGATCTAGTCGTTATTTTTCTTTTGAAGCAAGAAATAATACTGGTGGCGTGGCAGATGCTTTTAATATTGCTCATAATAATGGAACTAATGAAAGGCAAGTGTTTTTAATTAATGGCGATAGAAATGTGTTTATTAATAACTTAAATTTACCATTAACTACTTTTCATGTTATGACAAGTACGGCAACTGCTCAGGGTGGAATTGCTTCGGAAGGCTTTGCACAAGCTGGTCAACTTAATTTGACAAGAAATAATAATGCTGGTGCAGGACTAAGAACTCAAGTTCTTATTAACGAGGAATTAGGCAAATTAAATTTTTCCGGACACGATGGCACTACATTTGGCGATGGCGCTAAAATTTATGCTAAAGCAACAGAGAATGTTACTACAGGAACAAAAGGAACAGAGTTGATTTTTGCAGCAGTGCCAACGGGTACTAACAGTAACAAAGATGCCTTTAAGATTAATGGACTTGGTCAATTGGAAGTATTGAGTAGTATTAGAATACCAGGTAGCCCTTCAGTTAATGCAGGCCAGGTTTTAACGGCTATTGATGCTTTAGGTAATGCGAGTTGGCAAACAATAACAGCTCCCGTAGCTGCGTGGACATCAACCTTAGGGAATACATATTTAGTAAACAGCGGAGATAAAGTTGGTATTGGCACTAATACACCTAATAGTCCATTTCAAGTTTTAAATTACGTGTCTTTCGAAAACAATGGATCAAATACAAGTTTAGGTTTTAACACTGGTACAGGCACTTCACCTAATAATTATTATAATACCATGGTTGGTGCATACGCTGGGCAAGCTGTTAATACTGGTACTGCTAATGGAAATACTTTCGTTGGTTATAATTCAGGGGTAAATAACAATAACGGTAGTAGTAATACTTTTTTAGGGGTTGAAACAGGGAGATTAAATTCTTCAGGAAGTTTTAATACAATGCTCGGTAATAATGCTGGTTTCGCTAATACCAATGGTAATAGCAATGTATTTGTAGGGTATTCAGCAGGTCTTAATAATACAACTGGGCAAAGTAACACATTTATCGGTAGAGGAGCCGATTTGTTTTCGGCTACACAATATACTAATGCTACAGCAATAGGTTTTAATTCAAGGGTTGACGCAAGCGATGCATTAGTTTTAGGAAATAATACCACAAAAGTGGGCATTGGAACATCTCAACCGAGTTCTCAACTTCATGTTGTAAATAATTCAGGATCACAACTTAAAATAGGAAATAATAATCAACCTACATTAGAATGGTTTTGGGATGTCGACGCTACTTCAAATTTATTTTTAAAGAATGAAGGAAATGGTACGACACAAACAAAATTATATTTTGATTATAATTCAGGTAATTTGGGTTTAGGAGCTGGTGCTCCTGGATACAAATTAACTGTTATTGGAGGTGCTAATGATGATTTAGCAACTATTTATGCCGTTAATAACGCTACATCTACAACATCAGCATCACATGGTGTTCAAGGTTTAACATTTAGTACTTACAGTTTATCTGCGGGTATTTTTGGAAATAACAATAGTGTTGGACCAAGTGTTTATGGAGTAAAAAATGGAACTCAATCAGGAATTGCTGGGCGTTTTGAAATTTTAAATACAGCCAATACTGCAGATGGTGTATTTGTGTCTAATAGTGGCAGAGGTGCTGCTATTCATGCTGTAAATGGTCCAACAGTTACAGGTAGTAGTAATGTTGCTTTATTACTTGAAGATGGTCACATGAAATCAGTAGGAACAACTCCTACTTTTACTTTAAATGCTTTAGCTAGTGGAACAGGTGTAATAGGTACAGATATGGTTGGTAAACTTTCGTTTACCGTTTTGCTATCTGCAATTTTATCAAATACGGATGTTATTACTGTTAAGTTTGATAAATCTTATTCTACTACTCCAAATATTATTATTATTCCAAATAACGGAAGTTCATATGCGGTTAATGCTTATGTAAATGCGGCTTCTGTAAATGGGTTTTCATTAAGATTTGCCAATAATAGTGCCGTTTCTACTACCTATTCTTTTAATTATTTAGTAATTGAATAATATGAAACATATTTTTTTAGTATTATTTCTGATATACTTTACTGATGCTTTTTCGCAAAGTATCTCCCCTCAGGTTATAAATTCTGCAGGTGGAGGTGGAGCTGTTGGTTCGAGCGGAGTAGAAGTGTATTATAATATTGGTGAGCCAATTGTATCAACAGTTTCCAATGGAGCAAATGTTATTACACAAGGTTTTTTACAACCCGATATTGTAGGAGCGTTTGATTTAAGTATCACACCTCTTTCTCAAAACGAAAGTTGTTTAAATAAAAAAGACGGTTTTATTTCTTTAGTGCTTAATTCTTCTCCTAGCAATGCTGTTCAATTAGTTTATGTTTGGACACCTTCTTCTGTTTGCCCTTCTCAAAATTGTACAAGCGTTGATAGTTTAACTCCTGGAGCTTATAGTATTTCTGTAAAAGCAATTAACTCTAGTGGCGTGGCTATAGATTCTGTTACTTTTAATTACACCATTGCAGCTAGCACTGAGCCTTGTAATATTACTGTATATAATGGTTTTACGCCGGATGGTGATGGCTTAAATGATAATTGGGTTATTGAAAATATCGAGAACTTTTCAAGCAATACCGTTTCTATATTTAATAGATGGGGGAACAGAATATGGAACACTACCAATTACAATAACACTGATAATGTTTGGAATGGTAAAACACAAAGTGGAACTGACCTTCCAAGCGGAACCTATTTTTATGTAATCGAACTGGATAATGGAAATGGTGTAAAAAAGGGCTGGGTTGAGTTAACAGGTAAATAACTAAAAGAATGAAAGTAAAAGTACGTTTCATATTAAGTTTGATATTAGCTTTTTCAAAGCTATATGCTCAAATACCTAATCGTGGTTGCGGAACCGCTATTCCATCCGCTCAATATGATTCATTATTTCAACACCAAGTCATTGCCTATTTAAATAATTCTACAGCTGCTAGTAGAATACAAACAACGTATCAAATACCCGTAATAATCCATGTTATTCATGGTGGGCAAGCTGTTGGAACATATCCTAATTTAGCGCAAGGTCAATTAAATTCTCAGATTCAAGTTTTAAATGACGATTATTCTGGAGTTGGTTTTAATTCAAATACCTATCCAGCATCGGCTTTTCAAACTTATGCTACTAATGCGTTAGTGGCAGCATCTAGTAAAGATGGTTTGGGAAGAATTGGTATTTCAAATACCGGTATCACATTTTGTTTAGCTGGAAAAGATTCTTTGGGTAATACTTTAGCAGAACCAGGAATAGATAGAAGACATTGGAATACGATTCCTGGAGCGTCTAACCCAACATCGTACACTACCGCCGCTACTTTTATGAGTTATATGAATACCATTGTTCAACCTGCTTCGATTTGGAGTCCTAATAAATATTTGAATATTTGGGTAACGGATGCTAACGCAGTAACAAACTTACTTGGTTTTTCTAATTTTCCAATTTTATCAGGGTTAGCTGGCGTAACTGGAGGAGGAACTGCTCTTACAGATGGTTTATGGTGCAAAGCATCTAATTTTGGTTCTCAAAATATTTTTCCGCCGGGTACTTATGATCCTGTTTATAAATATGGAAGAACGAGCACTCATGAATTATCTCATTATTTTGGCATAAGACACACTTGGGGCGACGCAACTTGCGCTACTGATTATTGTTACGATACACCAGCCGCTGCAGGGCCTACTTATGGAACACAAACCTATCCATATCTTCCGAATAGTTGTCCTACAACTTCTCCTCCTACTGGAGCTGAAGGTGTAATGTTTATGAATTTTGCTGACTATACAGATGATGCAGCTATGTTTATGTTTACCGATGAACAAAAAATAAGAATGCAAACGGCTATGGTAAACAGTCCTTATCGAAATTTGTTGGGTACACATGGTTACTGCTTTTCTTTAATTCCAAATTTTTCACTTTCTTCTTCTTCTATTAATGTTGGGCAGTCGGTTTCAATCACAGATTTGTCAACTTCTACTAATGCAATTACATCATGGAGTTATACGTGTCTTGCATCTACCCCTACTGTTAGCACCTTTCAAAATCCATCATTTACCTTTAATACAGCAGGTACACATACAATAACATTAAAAGTTAATTCGTCTGGTGTTTTTGCCACAACAACAAAAACTATTTTAGTAACGGCTTGTCCTATACCTACAGTTAATTTAAACGTTACGCCTCCCTCTTGTAATGGGCTTTGTAATGGAACGGCTGTATTAAATACAACTGGTGGCGCACCATTTTCTTATGTATGGACGCTAGCCGTTTCATCTTCATCCATTGCTACTAATTTATGTGCAGGAAATTACAGTTGCACAGTAACAAATAGTTGCGGTGTGTCTTTAACACAGCCTGTAACGGTTACTCAACCTTCGGCTATAAATATTTCAATTAGTCCATCAAGCACAGTAGTATGTGTTGGAGATGGAGTTGATTTAACAGCTTCGGTTTCTGGAGGAACAGGAACGACATATCTATATAATTGGAGTAATGGGGTAACTGTTAGTTCTCAATCTGTAACTCCTACTATATTACCTTTAACAAATTATACTTTAACCGTTCAGGATTTAAGTGGTTGCCTTAAAACATCAGTTATAACAATAAGTGTAAATCCTTTGCCTTCATTAACGGTTACTCCTGCAAATCAATTTTTATGCGCTGGCAAAACAGCTACAATTAGTTTATCTGGTGCCGCTAGTTTTAACTCTAATCCTGGCAATATAACATCACCGTCGTTTACAGTTAGTCCAAATGTTACAACTATTTATACTATTACTGCTACAAGCTCAGTTGGCTGCATTAAAACTATTTTAGATACTGTTAAAGTGGTTGGCCCTCCAAATGTGCTTACTAATGTAAATACCAGCACGGTTTGTTTAGGAGGTTTAGTCACCTTTTCAAATTTGGGAGCAAATACGTTTACATTATTTCCTTCATTAGCAACTGGAAGTTTAATTTCGGTTCCTGTAAATACCCTAGGCACAACGATATTTACTGTAGCAGGTACTGGGCCGTTTGGTTGTATAAATACTAAAACTATGAGTATAACATCTTTTAGTTTACCAAATGTTACAATTACCCCTTCAAATACTACTATTTGTTCAGGGAAATCTTTAATGTTAGCTGTGAGTGGCGCTAATACTTATACCTGGACCTCAGGATCAACGCTCAATACTATTTCTGTAACTCCATCTATAACAACTACATATTCGGCTATAGGCAAAAATTTATTGGGCTGTCAAAACTCTACTTCTGCAATTGTTAATGTTGTAAATACTCCTATAGTTTCAATAAATACTCCATCAACAAATGTATGTATGGGTTACACTATGTCGATTGTTGCAAATGGTGCTAGTAATTATAGTTGGTCAACTGGCGCCACAACAAACTCTACAATTGTGCAGCCATTTTCAAATATAACGTATAGCGTTGTTGGTACAAATGGTAGCTTATGTTCTGATACGGCTTTTTTATCATTATCGGTTTTACCATTACCTGCTGTAACTGCATCAGCGAGTAATACCTTAGCATGTGTAGGACAAACAATTACATTAAATGCAAGCGGCACCGCTGGTAATATTTATTTATGGCAACCAAATAATTTGTTTGGAGCATCGCAAACTGTTCAAATAACTTCGCCAATTACATACACTGCTTATGGTCAGGGTACAAATGGCTGTGCATTTTTAAGTACTGTTTTTATTGATGCTCAAAATGGGAATGCAGTTATTCCTGTTTCAACTCCAAGTGCAGTTTGCGCTGGCGATTCGGCAGTATTGTCGTTAATAGGAGGCACTGTGCCATCATGGAGTATAAATCCAATTCCTAATACAACTATTGTTACCCCTACTGTAAATTCATCCTATACTTTAAGCGCAGTAGATTTTAATGGTTGTGTGTCGGATATTGTATTTACAGTTGGTATTAATTCAAATTGTGATGTGATTGTGTATAATGGATTTACACCAAATGGCGATGGTATTAATGATTTTTGGGTAATTGAAAATATCGAAAAATTTCCTAATAATAAAGTTCACATTTTTAATCGTTGGGGTAATCAAATATATCAAACAACTAATTACGATAATGCAAATAACCGATGGAATGGCAAAACCAATAGTGGTCAAGCGATTACTTCAGGAACTTATTTTTATATCATCATTGATGATACTGAAAAATTATTACAAAAAGGATGGATAGAAATTACAAATTAGAAAAGATGATGAGAAGACTATTATTAATATTTACTTGTGTATTGGCATTGCCTGTTTTGGCTCAGCAAGATCCGCAATACAGTCAATACCAGTTTAATCAAATGGTTATTAATCCTGCTTATGCGGGCACTAAAGATGCCTTAAGCGCTGTTTTAGATATTAGAAAACAATGGAGTGGGTTTGATGGAGCACCATCTACTCAATCATTTAGTTTTCATGGACCGTTAAAGAGAAAAAGAATCGGCTTAGGATTGAGTGCCTACAATGATGCCATAGGTCCTAAAAGAGTGACCGCGGCCTATGGAAACATATCGTACATTTTACCAGTTACAAGTAAATTAAAATTGTCCTTTGGATTAAGGGCGGGAGTTGTAAACTACGCTTTTGATTTTAATAAAATGAATTATAAAGATCCAGGAGAAACAAATGCAATTGCAAGTCTATCTGCCAATAAATTGAAGCCAGATGTTGATGCAGGATTATTTTTAAAATCAAATACTTTTTATGCTGGTATCAGTGCTACACATTTAAATTCAGCCTATATTTATAATGATAATATTGCTTATACAAACGCTACAGGCAGTCAAATTGAATACGATTTAACCTACAGATTAAATACACACGTATTTGCCATCGTGAGTAAGGGTTTTAAGGCAGGAGAGAATTTAGTAATTAATCCAACTCTTATTTTGAAATCTGCAAGCGGTGTTGGAAATTTAGATTTGAATCTTAATTTTTTAATCAAACAAAAATTATGGCTTGGCGCATATGCTCGTTCGGGAGGCTCTATCGGTTTTTTAGCACAAGTAATAGTTACTGAAAATATTAAAGTTGGATACTCGTTTGATACAGCTCCAGGTAAAGTGCAAAGAGCATTAGGAAATGGCCATGAAATTATGATAGGATTTGATATGAATACGTTCAAATCAAAAATGCTATCTCCTCGTTATTTATAAAATTGTTCTAAGGATTCTATGAGAAAAACTAATATATATATAACCACATTCCTGTTAATTATTTCATTTGTGAATTTTGCGCAAATGAAAAAAGCTGATAAGCATTTTTTGAAATATAATTATGTTAAAGCGATACCTGCATACGAAAAAATTGCAAAAGGGAAATCAGCTGATAAACAATCAGCGATGATTAAATTAGCAGATTGCTATCGAATTTTAAATAATTATAGTAAAGCAGAAAGTTTTTATTCCCAAGCTATTGCTTTAGGTAAAGTTCCTACCGAAGTAAACTATAATTACGGTAATGTTTTAAAATCAAATAATAAATACAGCGAAGCTTTAAGTCAGTATTATGTGTTTTTGGAGGATAATTCAAACAGTAAAACAGCAAAAAATGCAATTAAATCTTGTCAAGAAATAAAATATTGGGAATCAAAACCAAAAGAATACGAGGTTAAAAACATTGAGTCCATTAACACCAAACGCTCAGAATTTTGTCCTGTGGTTATCAATAGTAAATTGTTTTTTGTTGCCGAAAAAATAAATGATGTTGTTGACTTTGAAAAGTCTTTACTGAATAATCAGCCTTACTTAAATATTTTTTCTGCAGAAATAAAAAATAATGAACTTAAAAAAGAAAAATTGATTTCAAAAAAAGTGAATTCAACGTTTCACGACGGACCAATTTCTTTTAGTAATGATGGAAAGCAAGCGGCTTATACAAGAGTAAATTATATCGTTAATAAAAAAGATAAAAACTTTGTAAATAGAGCTAAAATATATTTTTCAGAAGTAAACGGTAAGTCCTTTTCTAAACCAAAACCATTTGCCTATAATAGTGATGATTATTCGTGCGCGCATCCTGCGCTAAATGCAGACGGTACTGTTTTATATTTTGCTTCTGATATGCCTGGAACTTTGGGTGGGCAAGATATTTGGATGTGCAAAAAAAATGGAGATACTTGGGGTAAACCAGTAAATTTGGGATTTGATATCAACACTTCGGGCGACGAAGTATTTCCAGCGGTTAAACAAGATGGTACTTTATATTTTTCTTCAAATGGTTTGCCTGGCTTTGGAGATTTAGATATTTTTTCTGCTAAACAAATAGAAGGAAGATGGTTGTTAAATAGAAATGAAGGTCTATATGTAAATAGTAAATCGGATGATTTTGGAATTACATTTTTAAATGATACGGTTGGCTATTTTTCATCTAATAGAGAAGGTGGAAAAGGCGAAGATGATATTTATAGTTTTAAATTCACCAACAAAAATATTTCAATTGATGGCATTGTATTGTTAACAGAAAATGCAAATGACCCTGCGAAAGGAGTTAAAGTATTTTTATTGGATGCTAATGGCAAGACTATTGATTCTACAAAAACAAATGATAAAGGTTATTTTGTTTTTAAAAACTTGGATGTTGATAAACAATATATGGCCGAAATTGAAGGTACTGAAACAAATTTGAAAAATAAATCGAGGTATTATTTAGCAGATAAAAATTCTAAGATTGCTCGTATTACCCATACAAATGGGCCTGGGCAAAAATTTGTATTTAAAAATTTACCTGTGGATCCAAACGGAATGCCAGATTTGTATAACGATGACGACTTAAGTTTAGCTGGAAATTTATTGTTTGGCGAAAATCCTAGTAAACCGCTTGCAAATAAAAAAGTAATTATTAAAAATGAGTTTGGTGATATTGTAGAAGAAACTACTACAAATGAGTTTGGTGCTTTTGCTTTTAGAAATTTACCCTTAGATCAAAATTATTCATTATCGGTAGTTGATGATGATATGCCAGCTGATGCTAAAATAATTTTAACTAATAAAAGCGGTAAAGAAGTTAAATTGGCGCGTTCTGATGCTAAAGGTAATTTTAAGTTTAACATCTTAGCAATGGATAAAACAGCTATATCAGATTTGAGTGTAGAAGATGGAGATTTAATTATGGCTTTAAATGGTTATTTATATGATCAGGATAAAAAAGCCATTAGTAATGCTAAGGTTACTATTTTTAATAAAACAGAAGTTATCGAAAATATTGTCACAGATGACAAAGGAAAATTTTCTTTCAGAAATTTAGGAGCTGATAAAAATTACTTATTTGCTATTGATGATTCTGATGTGAGATTTGCAAATGTTACTAAAATTTATGTGGCTGATGCAAAAGGAAGAATTTATAAGGAAATCAAACGTAACACAACGGGCAAGTTTCAGTTTGAATTATTAGCGGTGGATAAAACAGCACTTGGTGATTATACAGTAGATGATCCTTGGTTACAAGTTTTGGAAATGAAAAATAAAGAAAAACAGCAAGCTATTACTATTATTGAAAGCTTATATTATGCATACGGCGATTATAAAATTGATGCTGCTGGACAAAATATCTTAGACAAAGTGATTACAGTTTTAAATTCCAATAAAAACTTAAATATCGAATTAAGCTCTCATACCGATTCGAGAAGTTCGGATGCTTATAATATGAGTTTATCACAAAAAAGAGCAAAGGCAGCAGTTGATTATATCATTTCTAAAGGAATCAATAAATCAAGATTAAAAGCGGTAGGTTACGGTGAAAGTAAACTGTTAAATAACTGTAAAAATGATTTACCTTGTTCGGAAGAAGAGCACGCTAAGAACCGTAGAACAGAGTTTAAGATTGTTGAAATAGGAAAACTTTAAATTTTTGGCATAATAATTATTACTTTTAGAACATAGGTTTATAGCCTGTGTTTTATTTTTTATACAAACAATATAATTTCTATAAATGAAAAAAATATACCTTTTAATTATTGTATTAGTATCATTTCAATCTTTTTCTCAGAAAGATTATGCGCGTTATTACAATTCGTGGCGCTTAGGCTTAAATTTAGGAGGCGCTTGGCAAACAGCTGATTACAGAAGTTGTTGGGGCATGGCGGGTGGATTAACTCTTGAAAAAGGATTTCATGAGAATAGCACGAATATTTTTTCGTTTGCCATTAGAGGACGTTATTTAGGAGCTAATACATACGGTATGGACTATAGCCGTAATTATAGTTTAAAATCAAACGATGCTTATAATGGTAAATATGATCCAAAAGTAAATTATTTGGATAGTCTACCATTCAATCGCAATTATGTTTACGATAATTATAAAATGCAATTGGGAGAAGGTTCGTTAGAACTTCAAATTACTTTTAATAGACTAAGAGAACGTACACATGTATTATTAAATTTATGGGGTGGAGTCGGCGTTACTAGTTATCGAACCAAATCAGATTTATTAGACGGAAAAGGAAAAATTTATGATTTTACTAAGGTAGATTCTTCTGGCAATCAAACTAAAGCTCTAAGTACATACAACGCTCTTATCGATAATAATTATGAATCCTTCGCTTATGGAAGTAAGGATGGTAATTTAATTACATTTTCTCCTTCAGCAGGCATTGGATTAGGTTATCAATTCTCTCCTGGTTTTTCAATGTTATGGGAATATAAAGTCACTTTTCCTTTAGGTACGAATGCGGATTTATTAGATGGAAAATTAGGAGCCAATACCGATATGATTGCTGGTAGTAATGATTACTATCACTATACAGGAATTAATTTTGTATTTACATTAAGAGGCAAGAATAAAAATAAATCAACTCCTACAAAAAACGAAACTGTTTACACCAATACAGTTGTTAATACTAATCCAGTTCCTGTTGTTACTAATTCTGTTTCTACTACAAATACAATAGTGGCTGCAACACCAACGGTTGTAAATACTAATACAGTTGCTAGTTTACCTCAAAAACCTATTATTACTTATGTTACTCCTGCGGTAAGCGCACAAATAGTAAACAATCAACAATATAAAATATCTGCTCAAATATTAAATATTACAAGCACTAATCAAATACAATTTAGGTTTAATGGAATCGCAAATTCAAATTATGTATTTAATACTCAGTCAAAATTATTAGAATATGATGCTACTTTAAACCCAGGAAATAATACAGTACAAATAATTGCGACAAATACAGCAGGTTCAGATAGTAAATCAACTACTATAATTTATGAATTGCCAAAACCAGCAGGTAATCCTCCCGTAGTATCATATATTAATCCTGTTCAACCTGGCGTAACTGTTTCTACACCTACTTATAATGTAAAAGCACAAGTTTTAAATGTTACTGGTCAAAATGGTATTTCTGTTTATTATAACGGTATGTCAACTGCTTTTAGTTATAATCCAACCAATAAGCAAGTGACATTTTTAGCAAATCTGAATCCAGGATCCAACTCAATTAGTATTACAGCAAATAATACTGTTGGAGAAGATACCAAAACAACAGATGTTGTTTACAGAGATGCAAAAGTAGTTGGTCCACCGCCAGTAGTTTCTTTGATGAGTCCTTTAAATTCTGTTAGTACTTCAAATTCTGTATCCTATAATTTTAAATTGACAGTTCTTAATGTTGCTTCAAAAAACGACATTACAGCAACTATCAATGGTGTGTCTACAAACGCATTTACTTACGATATCAATTCAAAAACGTTTGACTTTGCAACCAATTTAAATTTAGGAACCAACACATTAATTGTAAAGGCCGTAAATGCTTATGGTACTGATTCAAAAACAATTGCGGTTAATTATAGCGCCCCTGTAAAAGTTAAATTTCCTCCAGTAGTTACAATCACTAACCCTTCAAATAATCCAGGATTATCTACTTTTTCAGCGTATACATTTAAAGCAAATGTCACAAATGTGTCCACTAAATCACAGTTAGTTGTTAAGGTTAATGGCGTTGCTATATCAAACTATTCTCTGACAAATACATTTATTGATTGCCCAGTAGTATTGGTAAACGGTAATAATATTTTTGAAGTGACGGCGACTAATAATGAAGGGTCAGATTCAAAATCTACTATAGTAGTGTTTAAGCAAAAAACATTTGGTATTCCACCAGTGGTTAGTTTAGTTGATCCTGCAATAGTAAATAATACGTCTAATACGCTCAAGTATTTTTATAAATTATCAGTTGCTAATGTGACTAATCAATCAGATATTGAATTATTATTTAATGGAGTGTCTCAAACTAATTTTTCTTTTGATGCGACGACTAAAGAGTTATTTTATCAAGGCTTTTTAGTAAGTGGTGCTAATACATTAGTTGTAAAAGCAACAAATCAATTTGGATCAGATTCAAAAACAGTAAATGTTAATTACGTAAAACCGGTTGAAGTTAAATCACCACCAACTGTTGTCATTACAAACCCTGCGAGCTCTCCAGCATCCTCGGCTCTTGCTAATTATTTGTTTAAAGCTAATGTAACTAATATTGCAACTAAATCTCAAATAGCAGTTAAATTAAACGGAGCAGTGGTTACAAATTTTGTTTTAGCTAATAGTGTAATTATTTGTAACGCAACTTTAGTAAATGGAAATAATATATTTGAAGTAACAGCAACTAACAATGATGGTTCTGATACTAAAACAACTATTGTAGTTTATAAACCAAAAGTACTTGCAATTCCACCAGTTGTAAATTTAGTAAATCCTCAGTTCGAAATGAATGCTTCTGATGATGCGTTTTATGTGTTTAAATTATCTGTCTTAAATGTGAATAGTAGATCAGACATTGAATTATTATTTAATGGAGTTTCTCAAAGTAATTTTACATATGATGCTAATTCAAAAGAAGTAGGGTTTGAAACTAATTTAGTGACAGGCGATAACACGGTATCAGTAAAAGGAACTAATCAATTTGGTTCAGATTCAAAAACAATTCATGTAAATTACACGCCACATGTAGCCCTTCTGTTGCCTCCAATTATTACGTTTGTAAATCCTGCCGTTTCAGGAATTAGTTCTCAAAATGTAAATTATGAGTATAAGGCTACTATTGCTAATGTGCCAAATTCTAATGGATTAATAGTTAAATTTAATGGAAATGCCATCTCTAATTTTACGTATGATGGATTTAATTTGTCATATTCTGCCGTACTAAACATTGGTCCAAATTCATTAGAAATTACAGCAACTAATAATGATGGTAATGATACAAAAACAGCGTCAGTTATTTACCGACCAAAAATAGTTGCCAGGCCACCAGTTTTAACGATTATTCAACCAGTAGGAACACCAACGGTAAGCAATCGAGCTTATGATTTTCAGTTTAAAGCTTTAAATGTTACTCAAAATCAAATTGAAATAAAATTAAATGGCGATTTAATTACTCAATTTACCTTTGCTAATTCAATGGGCTCATTTAACGGAAATATTGAAAAGGGAATTAATACGTTAGTAATTAAAGCAACAAATCAAGATGGAACTGTTACAAAAAGTGAAACGGTTGTGTTATCGGAAGGACTTGGTACTCCAACTAGTTCAATTACCCCAATTGACACCACCGGTAATTCGGGTGCTTCATCTGCAGGACAAAAAACAACTGTAATTTGTCATGGTGCTTCAGATCCAAATGCAACTCCTCAAACTATGACAGTGCCGATGACTCAATTATTTATGCACTTAGGGCATGGAGATACAAAAGGCGAATGCCCAGCAGCAAAAGTAAATCCCATTAAAATAAATCCACGACCAAGCCTTAATTCACCAAGTAATGGATCTAAAACAGAAATAAAAACCGATACTTTAAATAAACAACCAACCATTACTCCAAGAAGACCTCGCTAACATGAACTATATTTTATTTGATGATGCCACTTGGCAAAATTTCCTACCATTAACATTTACGAAGCCAGTTTCCGAAATACGAATTGGTATACTAACAATAACCGAAAAATGGGAAACGTATTTGAGTGGTAAATTAACCTTTCAAACTCAAGAATATTTAAGTGCGAAATATAAACCTTCATATACCAATAACGCTGTTTTTATAAATGGTAAAATTTGTCCAACGCCTGAGTTGTTGGCACAAATTAATAATTTGGAATTTAATAAAGGCATTAAAAAAGGCAATACCTTAATTGCGTTTAGAAGTAATCAAGCTTCACCTTTAAATATTGAAGAAGCTGTTGCGCACTCTGCAGAAATTGCCATTAATTATTTAAGTGTAGAAAATACTTGGGATATTTTTTCGAAAAACGGAGAAGCTATTCAGCAAGATTTTGAATTACTAACAAGAGATAGAATTTCGCAACCCTTATCACCATCCAATACGGTGATTGGTGATGCCAAAGCTATTTTTTTGGAAGAAGGTGCGGTGGTTGAAGCCGCTATTTTAAATACAAAATCAGGACCGATATACGTTGGTAAAGATTCTGAAATTATGGAAGGATCTATGGTTCGTGGACCTTTTGCCTTATGTGAGCATTCGGCCTTAAAATTAAGCACGAAGGTTTACGGACCAACCACTATTGGCCCGCATAGTAAAGTAGGAGGAGAGATAAACAACGCTGTAGTGTTTGGATTTAGTAATAAAGCACATGATGGATTTTTAGGAAACAGTGTGATCGGTGAGTGGTGTAATTTGGGTGCTGATACCAATAACTCCAATTTAAAAAATAATTATGGAAATGTAAAACTGTATAATTACGCTCAACAAAAAATGGTAGACACCGGTTTACAGTTTTGTGGCTTAACCATGGGCGATCATAGTAAATGTGGTATTAATACCATGTTTAATACTGGAACGGTGGTTGGAGTAGGTGCCAATATTTTTGGAGGAGGATTTCCTCCGACGCATATAGCAAGTTTTAGTTGGGGTGGAGCAGAAGGCATGGAAGAATATAAGTTTGATAAAATGGTAGAAACGGCTAACCGTGTGTATGCTCGCCGAAGCTTAACCATGAGTGCAGAAGAAAAACAAATTTTGCAAACAGTATTTGATAGAACAAAAAAAGATAGAAAATAAAATAACAAGCATTTTATGGCGGTTATTTTCCTATATTGGTGTTATATCCGCCACTATATAGTGGATGTAAGCTAGTTATAGGTAATGGAACAATACATAAATCACAATAGAAACTATTCCTTTGACGAGTCGCAACGCTTTACAAATTGGCTTATTTGGACAATAACACTTGGAGTTTTGTTTTTCTTTGTGTCAATTCTCTTATATCAAATGTTAACAGGCAATAAGTTTGGAGACAAACCCGCACCAAATGAACTATTAATAGTTGTCATTTTAGTATTTTGCATTCCATCCGTTTTACTTATACGTTATGCAAAATTAACATTGCGTATAGACAAAGACACAATATATTATGGATGGAATATTCCGACAAAGGATTTACACAAAATAAAATTTTCCGACATCACATCTTGCGACATTATTACTTATGGTTTTGTTGGTTATGGTTACAAGTTGACAACAAAATACGGAACTGTGTATAATACAAGTGGTGACAAAGGACTACAAATCATAACAAAATCTGGTGAAAAAATATTAATCGGTACACATAAGACATCTGAACTGGCTGACACGTTTGTAAAACTAGGTGTGTGCCACAACTTAAACACATGCTAAGTAAAAAGTTTGGCAGACACCAAATCATTAGGAGAAGTGTTCTCGTCGTGAGGATTGCTATTTTAGCTCTGCTGCCGCAGGCAAGTTTGCAAAAGTCCATTTAACATTTATCTTTGTTATCCGCCGTGGCTTAGCGTTTCGGTAGTCACGCAATACCGTGATTCAAATCAAACCGCTCCGCAGCGCGAAAACTAAAGTGGCAATGGTACGACAGACCGTAGCAAACTAATCTATAAATAAATGGAACAAATAAAACAAGTAATGAAGCAGATGATTAACGTTTCGGAAGACGAATTAAACGACTTTCTTAGTGGAGCTGTTATCAAAAATTTTAAGCGACAAGAAACAATAAGCCGTCCTGATATTATCCCAAACGAAATATTTTTTATCAATAAAGGAATTATCAGAGTTTTAATAACCGACAATAATGGAGCAGAGCATACGATACATTTTGCATTAGAAAACCAGTTTATTGCCGATTATTCCAATTTTATTCAACTACAACCTTCAATTTATAGTCTGCAGACTTTGGAAGAAACTCAAGTAGTTATTTTACCTCGTTCAACTATTGAATGGGGATACCACAATTTAAAGGACGGTCAAAAAATGGGGCGACTAGTTGCTGAGTATTACTTTATTTATCAAGATGATCGAATTAAAAATAATTATGTTAGAACACCAAAGCAACGATATGATAGTATTACCGAAGTATTCCCAAATATTCACAATAGAGTTCCTCAACATATGATAGCTTCGTATTTGGGTATTACCCCTATACATTTAAGTCGATTAAAAAAAGCATAAATCGTGAAACTATAAACATTTGTTATCGTTCAGTGCTTTTCAAACAACCGACTTTTGCATTATCATTTTAAAAATAATTTGTAATGACAATGAAAATCTTCCTAACCATTTTGTTGCTATTTAGCGTATCTGAAACAATTCTAGCCCAAAACAATGCTGTAAAAGCTATAAAGACTAAAAAATACGACAAAACTACAAATCTTGTAGTATGGCCAGAAGAATTTAATCCTGCAAAAGCCAAATGGTATGTTTACAACGAAATTGAAATAAATACTAAACCCGAAGTGGTTTGGAGTATTTTAATTGATGCTAAAAAATGGCATACCTTTTACAACGGAGTAGAAAGTCCAGTAGAATATTTAGATAGTACGGCAATAACGTTAAGAAATGGATTGACTTTTAAATTGCAGACAATGGGATTAAATCTTGCGCCAGTAATGAAAGAATTTGTGCCCAATGAAAGAATGGCTTGGGAAGTACGAAGAGGAAATTTAACTGCTTACCATGCTTGGGTAATTGTGCCAACAGCCAATGGTTGCAGGCTTATAACACCCGAAGCTCAAAATGGCTTTTTGACTTTCCTACAAAAAGTATTTCAGCCTAATAAACTACTTAATCTTCACGAACATTGGCTTGAAGTAATAAAAATAAGATCTGAAAAAAAATAAAACTAATATGAAAGAATATACTTTAATAACCGGTGCTAGTTCGGGAATTGGCTACGACATGGCCAAGCTTCTCGCTGAGAGAAACTGTAATTTACTTTTAGTGGCAAGAAGCGAGGAAAAATTATTGAAATTTCAACAAGAATTAAAAAATCAGTATCATATTGAAGTAGAATACTTGTTGTATGATTTATCTGAACCAAATGCTGCACTAGATTTGTATAATCAAGTCAAAGAAAAAAAATATTTGGTTACTGGTCTAATAAACAATGCAGGTTTTGGAGACTATGGAAACTTTGTTGAAATGCCTTTGAAAAAAGATGAAGAAATGATTGCTGTAAATATTACAGCTTTGGTTGGGTTAACAAAATTATTTGGGATGGATATGGTAACAATGGGAAAGGGGCGAATAATGAATGTAGCATCGCTACTTTCATTTCTGCCCTTTCCTTACTATTCAATTTATTCTGCAACTAAATGTTTTGTGTTAGCATTTACAGAAACGGTTGCTGCCGAATTGCAAGGAACAGGGGTAACAGTTACGGCACTTTGCCCAGGAACGGTAGAAACATCGTTTCATACCGACGCAATGCGAAAAACCAATGCAATGAACGCGAACAAACCTATGTCATCAGAAATAGTTGCACAAGCAGGAGTTCAATTATTTTTGAACGGAAAGGGCAAAAAAATTGTTGGGTTTATGAATTGGTTTTTGAGTAACCTACCACGAGTAACACCTGACAATTTGATGATGAAAATTAAAAAGAACTTAGCAAGTTTAAAAAAATGATAGACTTTATTCAACAACTAAAACACCGAAACGAAACCCTATTTTATTATGGTTTGATATGTCTAATGTTATCGGCTATTTTCATCATACTCACAAAGTTTACGAATACTCAGGTTTATGATGTAAACGCTTGGTACAAGCCATTTAAATTCGCTTTTTCTACCTTTCTATTTGCTTGGGCTATGGCTTGGTATTGCTATTATCTCCCAGATTTTAACATTAGAATTTTTAATTGGAGTGTCATCATTTTATTAGGGTTTGAAATTTTTTATATAGCATTTCAAGCTAGTAAAGGACAGCTTTCGCACTACAATTTAAGCACACCTGTTTATGCAGCATTATATTCGATGATGGCTGTAGCAGCTACTTTAGTAACGCTTTATACAGCATATGTTGGACTACTGTTTTTCACGAAATCATTTCCAGAATTACCAAATTATTATGTTTGGGCTATAAGATTAGGAATAATTATTTTCGTTATATTTTCATTTGAAGGTTTTGCAATGGGTTCAAGATTAAATCATAGTGTAGGTGCATTAAACGACAATTCAAATTGGTTCATCATCGGTTGGAGCAAAACAGTTGGTGATTTAAGAGTTGCACATTTTATTGGTATGCATGCCTTACAGCTATTGCCTTTACTTTCATTTTATTGTTTTAAAAGCACGAAATTAACTATTGGACTTTCTATTTTATATGGACTCTTGGCCCTTCTGTCACTCATTCAAGCACTACAGGCAAAACCATTAATTAAGACGAAAAATAAACAAATAGAAGTGACGAATAAAAAGTAGTTTGACGTAAAGAAAATCATGCAACAGCTACTAAAGTTTTATCTATCCTTTAACAAACAATCTTCAACGCTAAAGGCATAATTTTAATAGAGAGTTTTTTACTTACTCTAATTGGTTCTCCATCAAAATGTACAGGTAGTTCGCCATCAAATTCAATTTGGATATGTTTTCCTTTTTCGGATTGTAAATTAATAGAGGTATGTATTTTTTTAGAAAATAGTTTAATGCCAATCATTGGGATAGCAACACGTGGAAAGGGTTTTAAAATACTCACATTTAAAATTCCATCTGTAAGTTCTGCTTCTGGTGCGATGTACACATCATTACCCCATTGCCCTGCATTAGCCACCGTTATTAAAAATGCTTTCGTTTCAATGAGTTTACCGTCTATGTTAATTTTATAAAGACTAGGTGCGTAATTAAAAAATTCTTTCACGGTTGTTTTAAAATACGTTACAAAACCACGTTTAGTGCTTGTCGCAAATTCATTAGCTATGTGAGCATCAAAACCAACACCTGCTGTGCAAAAAAATGGATGTTCATTTATTGTTGCTCCATCAATTTGTTTTACGGTGCCGCGCTCGATAATTTTCAGGGCTTGTTTTAAATCTAATGGGATGCGGTTACTACGGGCTAAGCCATTTCCAGATCCTAAAGGGAAAATTCCTAAAGCCATATTGGTATGTGCTACAACAGATGAAACTTGATTCACCGTGCCATCTCCACCACAAGCTACAACAATGGAGTAGTTACCTATGAGAATTTGTTGTTTAACCGATTCAAAATCATCTTTGTTTTTCCAAACAATTAAATCGTAAGATATATGTCGTGGAAAATAAGTTTTAATAAACTCAATGATATCAATTTTCTTTTTGACACCTGCATTTGGGTTAATGACGAATGCTATCTTTTGTGTCATATTTATTTTTTAGCGGTGGTAAAGTAAAACTCTTTTAAATAGTTGGGTTCAGAGTAGGCGACATCTTCAAAATCTTGTGCTTGATATTTAGTATAAGCCAATTCAATCATGGCATTGGCACTTGCCGAAATACCATCTATAAAAAAAGCGTGAGGTAGTGTTTGTAAAAGTTCTTTAGCTTTTGGCATACCATCTCCAAAAAAATAAATTGGTTTCTGTAAATCAAAAGTTTTAATACTCTCTTCTGTTAAAACTAATGCTTGCAAAGGTATAACGTCATTTAAAGTATTTGTGTAAACAGCACAATACACTTCCATGCGTCTGGCATCCATTAAAGGACAAAATAAAACATCTTCTTTTGTTTTTTTTATCGCACCAACGGTGAGTGCTTTTAAAGTGTCGATGCTTATTAATGGAATTTGTAAAGCATAGGCTAAGCCTTTAGCTGCCGAAAATCCAATTCGTAAACCCGTGTATGAACCAGGACCAGAACTTATAGAAATAGCACTTAAATCAATTGGCTTTAACGCGTTTTCTTTTAGTAGCTCATCAATAAATACATGCAGATTTTCGGCATGTGTATATCCATTGTTTAATTCCTTTATCGCTAATAAGTTGGCATTTTTTGAAATAGCGACAGAACAAACGGTTGAAGTACTTTCAATATGAAGTAGGTAAGCCACTATTTATTTTTTATCAGAAAATAATTCGTCTTTTTCAACAACTTTAATTTTTTTACCGCTCTTTAAAATTTTAGAAACAGCGCCGTATGGTCCCGAAATAATTTCATCTCCCACTTTTACGCCACTCTTAATTTCAATATAATCGTTGTCTTGAATGCCAGTAGTCACATAAACCATCTTTGCTACACCATTATCATTTACAAATACGCATTCCTTAATTTCTTCTTCTTTTTTGCTGTTGGCTTTTTCTTCTTTTTCATCTTTAACCACTACATCTTGTTCTTCATCTCCGCCAAAGTTTTGTTTTGTTTTGGTTGTATCAGAACTACGAGTCGTAACACCTTGAATTGGAATAGTAATAATGTTAGCAGCACGCATGGTTTGTATTTCAACGCTGGCACTCATACCTGGACGAAAAGGCGCAGGATTAATATCAGACACTAAATCTAAATATGATTCTCTGAGTACTCTAATTTTTACAACAAAGTTGGTTACTTGATCCACAGATATACCAGTTGTATTGGCAGAGTTCGCTACTTCGGTTACAATGCCTTTGAATTTTTTTCCAATATAGGCATCCACTTCAATAATAGCTGTATCGTTTTTGTGAATACGAATAATATCATTTTCATTCACTTCTACACTAGCTTCCATTTCGTTTAAGTTGGCTAAACGTAAAATTTCTGTTCCTTGTAAACCTTGTACACCAACTACACGTTCACCTTTCTCGACGTTTAATTTAGAAACCGTTCCATCCACAGGCGCATAAATAAATGTTTTATCTAAATTAGAATTAGCTTCTTTTAATGAGGCTTCTACACTTTTTACATTGTAATCAGATGCTTTAATACTTTCAATTAAGCCTTCTACATTTGCTTTTGCGGCTTCATAAGCTGCTTTAGAAGCATCCATTTCTTGTTGAGAAATCACATTTTGGTCAAACAACTTTTTATTACGAGCATTGGAAGCTTCAGCATTAGCTAAATTAGCTTGTGCTTGTGCTAATTGTGCTGCCGCTGTTTTTACGTTAGCTTTCGAACTATTAACGGTAGCATTCACACGTTCTAGAGCACTTTCGTAAATATCTGGTTTAATACGGCAAAGTAATTGACCTTTTTTAACTTGGTCGCCTTCTTTTACCAACATTTCAACTACCTCTCCTGATACATCAGAAGTAATTTTTAATTCCGCTTCGGGTTGTATTTTTCCATTTGCCGAAACCGACTCAATAATATTACGAGTCGTTGCTTTTTCGGTTGTTACTTCTGTTGGTTCTTCTCCTTTAAAGAATTTAAAACCGATTACTACAAATAGTAATACAATACAAATTCCGATAATCCAATATAGTTTTTTCATACTTTTTTTGTTTTTTACCGCAGAGTCCGCCAAGTTTTTACGCAGAGTCCGCAGAGTTTTTTAATTATTTTTACTTAACATTTCTTTGTGTTCTTTGCGCAATTCCCTTTGCGCACTTTGCGGTTAAGTACTAAAATTTCAATTCTTTTCCTTGATAAAAATCTAACACTTTTAATTTAAACACATAATCATATTTTGCTTGCACTAAATTACTTTGTGCACTTTGCAAACGTGTTTTAGCATTGTTATAATCAAAGGTACTAATAGCACCAACATTATATTTTTGCTGAGCGTAAAAAAAAGATTGTTCGGATGCTTCAACCGACAATTTAGTAGCGTTGTATTTATTTAATGCTGCCTTTGAGTTTGCGTATGCTTGAGCAATCGTTTTATACAAATTTTGTTCAGTTAAATCTTGTGTATATTTTGCATTTAAGGTGTTTAATTGCGCATTTTTTATACCCGTCACGGTTTGTAATCCATTAAAAATTGGAATGGATAGAGTAAAGCCAATACTTTTATTCACGTTATCATTAAATTGATCTGAAAATGATTTTTTGGAAGTAACGATTTCTGTTTTTGGAGTATAGATAGCCTCGCCAGATTGTGTAACATAAGGAGCTTGTTCAACTCCAACAATATTAACAGCATCAATATTTTTATCTAATTCAGATGTACCAGTTCCTAAACTTCCAGTAGCAGATAGAGTAGGGCTTACTCTTCCTTTGGCTGCTGCTAAATTTTTTTCGGCAGCTAATAAATTATAGTTAGCACTTTTTATGGAGTGTTGATTTTTTAAGGCTGTTTCATAAATATTTTGAACAGATAAAGTAGCCAATTCATTATTCATCATGTCTACATTTGGTCGCGAAACATTAAAGTTATTTAAAGTATCTAAGTTTAATAGTTGTTTTAAGGTTAACATCGCAATTTGATAATTATTATCTGCGCTCGTTACATTTACTTCTTCGTTAGCCAATTGTGCCTTTAAATCATATACAGCACTTTTTGCTAAAGTTCCTGCATCAGCTAATTTTTGAGTACGCTCTAATTGCTCTTGAGTAATTTTGTATTGAGCTTTAGCAATTTGTAAAATTTCGTCACTGAAAATCACATTGATATATGTAGTAGCTACATTTAAAGCTAAATCATTTTTTTGTTGTAGGTAATTTTCGGCACTCGATAAATATTGATATTGATTAGCTTTAATATTGTGGTATTGTGCTAATCCCGACCAAAGAACAACGTTGGATGACACATAAAAGTTTTGCGATAACACTTGCGTATTAGCAAAGGTGTTGGTATATCTATCAATGGTTCTACCAAAGTTGTAAGTGTGTTGTGCACCTGCATTAACGGTTGGTAAAATAGCCGCTTTACTTTGTGTGGCATTGTTTTTATTAATACGTGCCGAAATTTCGGATTGCTTTAAGCTAATGTTGTTTTTTTGCGCATAATCCACACATTGTTGTAAATCCCAAACGGAGGATTGAGCAATGGATAATTGTGCGATTCCTAAAAAAAGGAAACTATATAGGATGTTCTTCATAGGTTTTTATAAATCGAAGTAAATTTAACTAAAAAAAGCGCCCATTTTACTCAACTACACAAACGGAAAAAAAGTAGGGGTATTGGTAAAAAATGACTACATAAATTTATCAACTTTAGCAATTGTAAGCCCCTTTTTCACTATTTTTCTAATCTCATATTTTGTTATTAATCAGGTTAATGATCCCTTTTTTACAATACATTGCTCAATATATCCACACGCATCATGCAAATGATACAGAGCGTTTATGTATTGTATTACCAAACAAACGGGGGGCGTTATATTTAAAACAGCATTTAGCCAAAGCCTTTCAAAAAACGATTTGGTTACCAACCATTATTAGTGCCGAGGAATTAGTAGCAGAACTATCAGGCTTACAACAAGCCGATAGTATTGATTTGATTTGTGATTTATATGCTGTTTACACCAACGTTTTAAAAGAAAAAGCCGAGCCTTTTGAAGCTTTTGCCAAATGGGGAACCTTAATGCTTCAGGATTTTAATGAGGCAGATCGGTATTTAGTAGATACAGACTCTTTATATCAAAACTTAAAGGAAATTAAAGAAATCGAGAATTGGAGTTTAAGTGCCGATAATTTAACTCCCACTCAGCAAGATTATGTGAATTTTATGCACCAAATGGGAAGCATTTATCACGAGTTTGCTAAAGTACTGCTTCACAAAAAACAGGCTTATCAAGGTTTGATGTACCGCAAAGCGGTTGAAGGATATAAAGAATCGGAATACATACAGCAGTTTTCTAAGATTTTGATTTGTGGTTTTAATGCACTAAATAAAGCTGAGACTATTATTTTTTCGGATTTAGTAAAAGAGAAAAAAGCAACTCTAATTTATGATGCAGATAAATATTATGTACAAAACGAAAGCTACGAAGCAGGATTATTTCTTCGTAAAAACTTTAGCAATACTTGGTTAGATACCAAAAATCATATTGGAGATTATTTTAATGAGATTCCTAAACATATTGATATTGTGGCCGTTCCCAAACAAATGGGACAAGCTCAAGCGGTGTCTCATCAATTACATGAGTGGATAAAGCAAGGGAAATCGTTAAATAAAACGGCTGTAGTGTTAGCAGACGAAAGTTTATTGTTTCCTATTTTAAATCAATTGCCAAAGGAAGTACAACATGTAAATATTACGATGGAGTATCCTTTGCGTTTATCTCCCATTTACGATTTAATTGATAATTTAATCAGTCTTCATCAGTCCACCCAAAAAGCAAGCGCATCAAGTAGCTACTATTTTGCCGATATATTTAAGATTTTACAAAATTCATTATTTAAAAAATACTACAAATCATTTAACCCTAGCGTTCCTTTACAATCCATTATCCAAAAGGTAATTGATAAAAATTATGTGTGGTTAAATACCAAGGTATTAGCCGAATTATTTGAAGATAATTACCAATACATTGATAATTTGTTTAACACATGGACTGACTCTGCGCAAGGCATCGCCTCTATGTCGCACATTATAAATGTGTTTAATGTGTCTGAAAATGAAGACTTGCAATTATCTTCAACAGAAAAAGAATATTTACATGTATTCACAAAATATTTCAATCGCTTACAATCGTTAATCGAAACGCATCATTATTTAGATTCTTTGTTAACCTTAAAAAGTTTGTATAAGCAAATTATAGGTGCGGCTTCTGTGCCCTTTATTGGCGAGCCATTGCAAGGCTTACAAATTATGGGAGTTTTAGAAACCCGTACTTTGGATTTTGAAAATATTATTTTGTTAGGCGTTAATGAAGGAGTTTTACCTTCAGGTAAATCTGCTAATTCGTTTATTCCTAATGATTTAAAGCGTTATCATGGCATGCCATTGTATGGCGATAAAGATGCTATTTATGCGTATCACTTTTACCGTATTTTACAACGAGCCTCTAGTGTTTTAGTTACTTATAATACCGAACATAGTGTATTAGGTTCTGGAGAAAAAAGTCGTTTTATTACACAATTGCAATTTGAATTACGAAAATATAATGAGGCTCATGTAATTACTGAGCAAATGTTAAGTGGCGACACTTTGCCAGCAAGCGCTCGTAATATCATTTCTATTTCAAAAACAGATTTAAATTTAGCTCCCATTATTTATAAACTCACGACTGATAGTCAGTATACGGGTTTGAGTCCCTCGGCTTTAATTACTTATAAAGATTGTGCTTTACGTTTCTTTTTTAGATATGGTGCCGGTATTAAAGAAACAGAAGATGTAGAAGAAAGTGCGGAAGCAAATACGCAAGGTTCTATTTTACATGAATCCTTGGAAATGTTGTACAAGCCTTTTATTGGAAGGGTTTTAAATGAAGATAATATCAAAGAATGTCTTTCGAAAACAGAAGAGAGCGTTAATTTGATTTTTCAAAATTATTTCAGTCAGCGCGAAAGCCAGTTTGGGAAAAACTTTTTACAACGTAAAGTACTATACGAGTACGTGAATAAATTATTGAAAAACGATTTACGATTAATTCAACATTCTCAAAAAACAAATGAGTTATTGAGTTTAATAGATATAGAACGTAGCTTAACGGCCTCTGTTACTATTCCTGTTAAAGGGATTGAGACGACTATTTATTTAAAAGGATCGGCGGATAGAATAGATAAATTAGGAAACAAGATCAGAATTATTGATTATAAATCGTCGGTAAAAGATTCAGATAAATTTAAGTTCAGCAATTTCGACGATTTGTTTACCGATAGCCAGTACAATAAAATGCTACAGTTATTTATGTATGCTTGGCTGGTCGTAAAAAATAATTTAGCAAAGCCCGAAGAATTACAACCTTGTATCATTCCTTTTAAAAAGTTTGAAGAGCAACCTAAGTTTATTATGGAAGATGTTAAAGGTGGCGGCATTTTAAATTTCAGCTCTGAGTTACTTCAAGAGTTTGAAGACCATTTAAAGCAAAAGATTTCTGAAATCATTGTTGGTTCAGAGCCATTTATACAAACGGAGGATGAGGATAAATGTGAGTATTGCGCTTATGCGAGTATTTGTAATATATAATTGATGGCTAAAAGCTCAATGGTTCCCTACTGGTATGTCGTATGCGTAAAATGGTGACGGTATTTTCAGATATTTGATATGATATGCGATAACTAAAGACAATGGCTGTTTTAAATGATCCATCATTATTTTTCTTAAATCTATCTAGTGGATAGTTGTTGTATTGACTTGCAAGACTTTCAATCATATCCAATAATGCATTAGCTACAATTTCTATGGCCTGAGGTGCTTCTTCAAAAAGATACTCTAATATTTCGAAATACTGAGTTTCTGCATTTTTTGACCAAATAATTTGTTTTATTTTCGTTTGAACCATTTTGCACTCTGCTTTACGATGTCTGCATGTGTAGTTGATTCGCCATTTTGAACTTGTTTAATGGCTTGTTCAATTTCTTTGTTGTATTGTTCAACTGAAATATGTTTTTCTTTTTTATCGATATGAAGGATATTTTTTACCATATCTAATAAAATGCCTTGCTGTCTTTCTGATAACAAAGGCAAATAGGTTGCTAGTTCTTTATTTATTTCTGTTGCAGCCATTTTTCAATTTAATTATTACAAATCTACAAAAAAATTGTTGTATTTGTTTTTTTAATAATGCAAAAACAGTAACTATGGCCATTTTTTTAAGATAATCTTCTCTAACAATCTACTGTTTATAAAATCAAAAAAACGCCTGCAAAGCCTTTGTAAGTAGCTCTAATTTTATACTAAAATTTTTACACCCAAATAACATGCTTCTTTCTTTAAAAAGAATTGCTTTTACTATAACGGTAGTGCTTTGTATGAACATTAGTTTTTCTCAAAACCTAACCGTTGATTTTGAGGGAAGAGTAACCCATGAAACGTCTGTTTTATCAGAAGTGATTGTGCAAGTATTACAAGATGGAAAGCTATTAACCTCTTTTAAAACCGATCAAACTGGTAATTATAATGTGTATTTGCCTTTAGGGAGCGATTATATTATTTCTATTTCTAAAAATGATTACGTTCAAAAATATTTTAGTGTGAGTACCAAAGGTATTCCGGCCGACCAATCTAATGTGAAGTTTCCAAGCATTAGGGCAGATGTAGATTTGTTTAAATATTACGAAGGAGTTGATTATACTTTGTTTGACGAACCTATTAATAAATTTTATTATAGCACCCGTAAAGGAAACTTTGAATATGATAAAGATTTATTGAAAGAGAAAAAAGAGGCGATGAAAAAAATTAAATTAGCCGAAAAACAAGCTATTTTACTAGCCTTAAAGAAAAATGAAGAAAAGCAAAAGCAATTAGATAAATCATCGAAATCAGAAGTAGCTAAAAAAGAAAACGCTGATAAGTTAGCCGATGAAAAAAAGATGCTAGATGATAAATTAGCGAAACAAAGTTTGATGATGAAATTGATTGAGGAAGATGAAAAACCTATTTTTAAAACCAACAGCGAGAAAAACGATATTCAATTAAATATTGTAGCCGCTAATAGCGAGGAAAGTCAAAAAATAATTGATAAAAAAATAACCGACTTAGTTACTAAACACAAACAAAAAGTAACAGAAGAAAAACAAGAAACAGAAAGTGTCGTTATAGTAAAGCGAATTGTAGTTCGCGACCAAGAAACATGGGTTTATGAGAAAAAAACCTTTAGTTGGGGAGGAGTATCTTATTTTAGAGATAAACAGCGCATTACAGCGAGTACCTTTAATATGGAAACCGCTTCAAATTAGGTATCTCTATTTTTTGTTAGCCTGTTTTATATTATAATTAACAGTCTTTCGTTAGTTACTAATGTAAAAATCAAAATCGTTTTCGAGCTATTTTTTGTATATTTAGACTTTATACTAAACTAACAAAAAAGCACTTTTTACTCTATGAAAAAAGCATTTGTATTTCCAGGTCAAGGTTCTCAATTTTCTGGAATGGGAAAAGAGTTATATGATAACTCTGATTTAGCAAAAGAAATGTTTCACCAAGCTAATGATATTTTAGGATTTAATATCACAGACACCATGTTTACGGGGTCTGATGAAGAATTAAAACAAACTAAAGTGACTCAACCTGCTATATTTTTACATTCAGTAATATTAGCGGCAACAATGGGAGATTCTTTTATTCCAGATATGGTAGCTGGGCATTCATTAGGCGAATTTTCGGCCTTAGTAGCGAATAAAACCTTAAGTTTTGAAAGTGCTTTAACACTTGTATCAAAAAGAGCTTTAGCTATGCAAAAAGCTTGCGAAATAAATCCATCAACGATGGCTGCGGTTTTAAATTTAGCAGATGATGTGATCGAGAATATTTGTAAAGAAATTACAGCTAGCGGACATATAGTAGTGGCAGCTAATTATAATTGCCCAGGTCAGTTAGTGATTTCTGGTTCTATTGAAGGAATTAATATTGCTTGCGAAAAAATGAAAGCTGCTGGAGCTAAACGTGCCTTAGTATTACCAGTTGGTGGTGCTTTTCATTCGCCGTTAATGGAGCCAGCTCGTGTAGAGTTAGAGGCTGCTATTAATGCTACGACTTTCAATCAGCCAATTTGCCCTGTTTATCAAAATGTAACCGCTTCGGCTGTATCAAATCCTGATGAGATTAAGAAAAATTTAAATATACAACTAACAGCTCCTGTAAAATGGACACAAACCGTTACTCAAATGATTGCTGATGGAGCTACTCATTTTACAGAAGTTGGTCCTGGTAAAGTATTACAAGGATTAGTGAAAAAAGTAAATCCAGCCATGGAAACTATTAGCGCTTAAAATCATGATAAAAAAAATCGTTATCTGTTTTGCTTTCATTCATTTGGCTACTCAAATGAACGCTCAATTTTTTAGAGGCATTGGCTTTTTTGTGGGAGGTACCACTTCAAGTCATCGCTATGTAAATAGTTTAAAAGTTGATTCGTTTAATTTTGGTCATACACTTCCTGCACCATCGCATCGTTCGGGTGAGTATATCAGCTATAGTGGTGGTATTTTTGCAGAGTTTCTAAAATATCAACGCATTAGATGGCAAACAGAAATTGAATATTGCACCAAAGGAGCTAAAGAAAGACCATTACTTATTCCTTGGCCAGTTAGTAGAGGTGGTGTTACTAAAAACATTTATCGCAATATTGAGTGGAATAATTTCTTGAAAGTGTTTTTTAATGAAGGCTACCGAGGTATTCCATATATCATGATTGGTGCTCGTTTAGATTATAATTTTGCTCGTTCATTAGGAGCATACACGGCAGTAGCCGATTTAGTTCCAAAGTTTAAAATTAGTCCAGATGCGGCGGTTGGTTTTGAGTTTGCCTCATTTAGTAAATGGCATTTTTTTACAGAGGTGCATTATAATCCAGATATTTTAAAAAAGCGTTTGGGTGATGTGACATTTTATGGAAGAATGTGGGAATTAAGAGTGGGATTAATTTACAGACCTCGAAAAGCATTAGATGATTGCAATGCTCCTAGATATCATGGAAGTGATTATTAATTATAAAAATGTTTGAATATGGTAATGACTAAAGACGTTTTATTTTCTCTAACCAAAGGTGGTTATGCACCTCAGGAAGAGATGCTTGAAGTAGCTCGTAAGAAAGGCAAATTATATATTGGTATCCCAAAGGAAATGGCCTTTCAAGAAAATCGTGTGCCTTTGGTTCCCGATGCGGTGGCTTTATTAGTTAACAACGGCCATAAAATTGTTGTGGAAGCAGGAGCAGGTTCAAATGCTCATTTTGAAGATACGGATTATAGTGAAGCAGGAGCAGAGATTGTTTACTCGGCCGAGGAAGTTTATAAAGCAGATATTATTTTAAAAATTGCTCCACCAACTTTAGATGAAATAGAAAGCATGAAAGCAAAACAAACTTTGTTTTCAGCTCTTCAACTAACGGTTCAACCTGAAGATTTTTTAAAAAAATTAGTAGCAAAAAAGTTAAACTGTGTAGCCTTTGATTTAATTACCGACGACGCAGGTATTTTTCCGGTGATTAGAGCGATGGGTGAAATTGCCGGTGGAACATCGATACTAGTTGCTGCCGAATTATTAAGTAACGCTAATAATGGAGTTGGTTCTATTTTAGGAGGCATCAGCGGTATTTCTCCAACCGAAGTGGTTATTATTGGAGCAGGAACAGTGGGCGAATTTGCGGCACGAGCGGCCTTAGGATTAGGAGCTACAGTTAAAGTATTTGATAATTCTACATCTCGTTTGCGCCGTTTACAAAGCCAATTAGGCACTCGAATTTTTACTTCCGTTATTGTTCCTAAGGTATTAGAAAAACATTTAAAAACGGCCGATGTGGCCATTGGTGCATTGCGCGCGTCAAAAGGACGAACGCCTTGTATAGTTTCCGAAAACATGGTTGCCGAAATGAAAACAGGTTCGGTAATTATTGACGTGAGTATTGATCAAGGTGGTGTTTTTGAAACATCATCAGTAACCAATCATACAAAACCAGTTTTTAGAAAACATGGTGTCATTCATTATTGTGTTCCAAATATTCCATCGCGTGTAGCGCGTACTGCTTCTTATGCATTCAGTAATATCTTCCAACAAATATTAATGAATATGGGTGATGAAGGTGGATTTGATGGATTGGTAAGGAAAGATGCAGGTGTGAGACATGGTGTTTATATCTATAATGGTATTTTAACGAATCAGTTTTTAGGTGAAACCTTTAACTTACCTCATAAGGATATTAATTTGCTAATGGCAGCTATGTAGAAATTAGTTAATGAGATTTTGAATTGAAGAATTATTGAAGTAATAAAAAAAACATCTACTCATATCATAAAATTTAATTCAATCTTGAACTCTACAATTAATAAATCTCTAACTCAATAATTCGATAATTCAAAATCTAAAATGAACTTCAAACAACGTCTTCGTCTTTTTTTAATTGGGTTTGTACCTGGTTGTATTATTTTAATGTTTATTATTAATAAAACAGGGTGCACAAGTCCTAATGAGTTAAAGATGTTAGAATTACAACATCAGCATTTACAATTAGGAAACAAAGCGGCTTGTAAATTAAAATGTTTAGTGATGATTGATAAAGGTTTTAAAGTGAATATGCGCAACTTTCAGGTGAATTATGATTTAAGCGACGTGCATAAAAAACCTTATGGAACCTATTATTTGCAAGCCATTGATCCTAAAAATGCGAGATACGAATTTTTAGTGGAAGACAAGGATACTGTATCTTTTGTAAACGATATTAAATTAATTGGCAATGAAGCAGCTAACTGCCATTGCGATACCGTAAACTAATGGACACGCAATTAAAAACAGATTTATCTAAATTTAATAACGACTGGTACAAAAAAGGTGGCAGTTCTATTAAACGTATATCTTGGTATATATTAAATGCGGTGTTTTTTAATTCTGCTTTTCCTATCATGTCTATTAAGCGGTTTTTATTGCGTTTATTTGGCGCTAAAGTTGGAAAAGGAGTGGTTATTAAACCCTTTGTAAATATTAAATATCCATGGCGTTTACGTATTGGTAATCATGTGTGGATTGGTGAGCGTGTGTGGATTGATAACTTAGGATTAGTTGTATTACATGATAACACCTGTGTATCGCAAGGTGCCATGCTATTGTGTGGTAACCACCATTACAAAAAAGTTGCCTTTGATTTAATTGTTGGGAATATTACCATTGAAGAAGGCGCTTGGATTGGTGCGCATTGTATAGTTTGCCCTGGTGTAAAAGTTGGCAGCCATGCCGTGTTAACAGTGAATAGTGTGGCTACTGCTCGTTTAGAGCCTTGGAGTATATACCAAGGAAATCCTGCGGTAAAAATTAAGGATAGAGTAATTAAGGGCTAGCCTAAGCACCGTTTTGATAAAAGTAATTTTTTGCCTTTTAATGTAAAAATATACTATTTTTATCACACAAAAAGTTCTTTGAAAAGCCTTGAGCATCTAAGGCTATATTAAAATTGGCATTAGAGTACGTTCGGAAGCTCAATGCCAGGTAGACAATTTAATGGAAATGACTATAAATACGGGTTTAATGGAAAATTAAAAGATGATGAAATTAATGTGAATGGAGGTAGTTATGATTTTGGAGCTAGAATATTTGATTCTAGGCTAGGAAGATTCTTAAGCGTAGACAATGATTTTGCAAAAGGTCCTGCATATTCACCGTATAATTATTCATTAAATAGTCCATTATATTTTAATGATCCAGATGGAAATTGGGTGGGATTAACCACAACCAAATACTATATGAAAGATGGGGAGATGATTCCAAAGACAACTTTTAGAGACATATTTAGGAGAACTGTCAAAATAAAAAAAGAGTTCGTAATACATGATGCAAAGTTGTATTTTGCAGACCCAATTCTAGCAAATAAATCCGATGAATGGAAAGCGAGTTATGCTAAAAATTTTCAAGCTTCTATTGTAAAAGGAAATAGTGGGTCAGAAAGAAAGTATGAAAAAGAAGGTAAAGTTTATGGTGCAGATAAAACTATTGAAGTTACAGTTAGTTTTGCAGAAGATATAAAAGTCATTGATAATTCTCAAGAAATTGATAATAACGATAATTTATATGTTATTGCTGGGTCAAATTTCAAAGCTTTTGGCAAGAGACTGGCTGAATCTAGTGAAGCTCACACAACTAAAGGTTCAAATGTAGCTATATTCGAAAATCCTGATGGTGGAACAGCATCTCATGAAAGTCTACATCAGTTAGGATTAGAGCACGTAAGTATGCCAGCTGATTTGCAAAATATTGAGTATAATGGGTTAAAACATATGGGAGATTCCTATAATAAAAATGATGATATTGTCCCTACGAAAAACATTTTGAAGAAGCTCGAAAAATCTAAAAAACCATGATAAGACTTATTTTTATATTGTCGATGTATTCGTTGCATGCATTGTCACAAAAGATGGACACGATAAACGTCTATTTTTTAGGAGAATTTAAACAAAGTGAGAGCTACTTGTTTAAATATAATAAGGATATAGTGCACAATTCAAATGCTAAGGGATTTTTTGTAGATTCCTTTAAGATAGTTATAAACACAAATGAAATAAAACCTTATCAAATTTTAAAGTTTAATGTCTTGAAAACTACAAAAAAGACTTTTGAGGACACGAAACTGTTTGTTTTATATGAGCCTAACAAAAAAATTTTATTGATTGAGCGAGGTTATCGATTGAAAGATAAATATGCTGTTAGTTATAGATGGCTTGACAAAAAACGAACAGTGGGTATATTACCTGAGTTATGGACTAAGTTTGGCGTAATACCTGAAGATGATTTAAGTCCCAGATAATTTGAATTATCGTTTGCAAGTCTTATTTTGCAGCTCGTTTGGTTCTCCACTGCCAAATCGTTCTTTTAATAGTAATTCGTATAAGTACAGAATGAATGGGCAAGAGAAAGATGACGAGATTTTTAATGGAGCTTATACACCCCGCTCCACTGCATTTGCAATGCTGCGGCATCTAACTAATAGTTAATTAATCGCTTGTTTTCAAATTCAAATTAAATAATGTATCTATTTGCTAATATTTGTGGAAAGAAGATTACTACCAATCATTAGAGTTTACAAATAAACTAGCCCGCTAGATTGTCGTTTTCAGGGTTGAGCTTAGCGCAAACTAATTTTAATAAAAATCATTTTAACCTAATTAAAGCACTAGGTGTCAAAAACAAACTCTATCCATTTTTTGTTTTTGTATATTACCATTTTACATCAACTTTGTTTTATGTAATCGCTTATTTTTATGTAATCCATATAAAATAAAAGCAGCAGCATTGCAAATGCAGCGGAGCGGGGAAATAAGTAATTTACGTTTACAAAATGTACTTAGGTGATAAAGTGAACATTACCCATTAGTCCCAAGAGTTCCATTCTGAATCTTTATCTTTGCGACATAAACCGTTACCAATTAACAATTTCATTGAAGGTTTTAGAGTTTTATCAAGACCAATCATCGTACCAATTGGTAAAATTATCATCTCATTCTCAGATACATCCTCTGTATATTTTGTGAACATTTGCCAATAATCAAGCTCCCATCTCATTACCTCAATTATTGGTTCGCCTTTTAAAAAATCTAAATTTGTAGTAACATATGATGATATAGGTACTTCTTCTGCCCATTTTTTCACTAACCAACACCAAACTGGGTCTTCTCTATTAAAAGGTGTAGACATAATTGGCGTATCTAATAGGACATTATCAGCTGGTATTATTTGAAATGCCCTTATATCATCTTTGTTATAATATTTGAAAGCACCTAAAATCATTAAATCTTTCCATGAAGAATCCATTTCTATCAATTTTAAATCATCTTTATTGTTAAGTCCTGATTTAAAAACAGAATTAAAATTTAACCCTGACATTAAATTTGAAATTACTCTATGAAATATGTTCTCATTATACTCTTTGGAGATATATGCACCTGTTCTAACCAACTCAAATCCAAACTTTTCAAATAGACCTATTGTATATGTAAAAGATGGATTTTGACATTCATTTACAAATGTTAGCTGGTAACCATATTTTTTTATATTATCATCAGCTAACCTTAAAAATTCGTCTTTATAATTCATTTTAAATTAATTTCATTTTTTATGTAAATATTCTTCATGACAAGTCTTACAGGTAGTCACTGTCTCAGACCCACCATCTGCATGTCTTTTAGGGTAATGATGTTGAGTAGTTTCCTCTATCGGAGTCTCATTTCCACAGTTTCGACATTTTCCCCCATCAGCATTATATTGTTCTTTCTGTGCTGATTTATTTGGCATTCGAGGTTTAGGTCTATCTGTTTTTGGAACTGAGCCTTTTCCATTGGGTTGTTTTGTTAATTCACCTGCGGTACCTCTAGGAGATTTTGGCGACTTAAATTTCCCCCCTCCATTTTTACCTTCATGTGTTAAAACAACCTCAAGTGCGGCAGTTGCCTCATCCATCATTTCCAACATTTTTTCAGCCGCTACCTGAGCAATACCAATAAAAATACCATTGTTTGCTGTGTAAGTTTTTATTTCATTTGATTTTGAGTCAATATAAGTATATGATATTGCCTCAATACCATTTGGGCTTGTATGAATGTAAACTACCGAACCATTTAATTCCTCAGCGGTAATACCCATTTTGTAACTTACTTGTCTCGCAACTTCTGCATAAAGCCTATGTTCATTTGGATGTCCAAGCATTGGGTCATAATTACCTTTTCCATCTGAGTGAGGAACAATAACAACCTTAGCTTCCTCTCCATCTAAATCAATTGCTTGAATAGGAGAGTTACTTGCAAATTGATAAGGTGTAAGCATTGGATAAGACTTAGTAAGAGGGTCAACACTCAAAAACTTGCCTAAAGCTGGGTTATAAATCCTCATTCCATAGTCCTGAGTACCTTCACCTGTCCCAACAGTCTCGTTATCATTCTCTTTCCCATTAAACCCGTATCTATAATTAGGGCTATTAAAACTACGCCCAGGCATTGGGCTTCCGAACGTACTCTAATGCCAATTTTAATATAGCCTTAGATGCTCAAGGCCTTTCAAAGAACTTTTTGTATGATAAAAATAGTATATTTTTACGTTAAAAGGTAAAAAAGCTTCTAAAAAATTAGAAGCTTTTTTTACAATTAATTTTGCTGCCCTAATGCTCGCAATTTAGCATAGGCTTTATCCATCTCTTCTTCCATAAAAGAATCGGCATAAAACACATAACGATAAAACGATGGACTGTGTGCCGCATGCCCAGATATTAAACGCACATTGGTTTCGTTCATTCCCATGCGCAACATTGTAGTAATGGCAGTTCGCCTCATGGTATGCGAACTAATAAGATCACAAAAACGATAGTTGATTTTACGATCTACTTCTTTAAATATAGTTTGAGGCTGCCCACGTTTATTTCGCGTTTTTTGAATCTCTTCTGTCCAACCTGCTAACAAGGCTATTTTTTTGATAGCCAAATTAAAATTTACTCCCGAAATGGGTGGAAATAAAGATGTTTTACGACGACGATATTTCCATAAAATGTTAATAGCATAGGGAGGCAAATAAATGCGCGAATAGGTTTGTGTTTTTTGGGAACGTACATATACATAAGTATTATTACCAATTATTTCAATATGAGTTGGCTTTAAATTTATAAGGTCAGAAAACCGCAAAGCCGTTGTGCAACCAAACACAAATAAATCTTTTAATTTTTGTAAACGCTTGCACAAGCTATTTTCAAAATCTTTATTATAAATTAAAAAATGTAATCGTTCGGGGCTCAAAACCAACACTGGAATATCTTCGTGTGTTTTGTAAAAACGTTGGTAATAGGGGCCTACATTCATAATGAGTTCTTCTTGCAGCCAGGCAAAAAAAGCGCGCAACAATTTCATATTGGCACCTACATAATTATCAAAGTGGTTGCAATGGTTAAATAAATAATCTGTAAAATTTAAATAGAACTTTTTCCAATAATTGGTTTCGCTCGTTTTTTCGCGCATGCTTAATCGTTCCCAATCTTTAATACACAATGTTGTTTGATGAATAGCCTGATAGTGTATCAAATGTTTTAAAAGAGTTTCATAACTATCTATGGTTGATTGACGGATAACAAAACCATTTTTTTGAAGGCGTTGGCCTTTTTTCATTTCCTTTATAAAACTAATGTATAAGGGAATGAGTTCTTGTCCTTTTTTTCATAGTGTTTTTAAACTAAGGTCGTTAGTTATTTATTACGAAAGCTTTTTTTAATGGCGTATAGTATTATAGCTTTTTTACTTCATTAAATTATACTCGCTCCGCAGCTACCGATAGCTATCGGTAGCTGCGGAGCGGGGTTTTGAATCACGCTATTACGTGACTACCGCAACGTTTAAATACTATTTTTATAGGCATTTGCAAAATGAAAATACGTTTCGCGTGGTCCCTGAGCTTGTCGAAGGGGCGCGACCTTAAATTTGCAAATGCTTTGATGTCAGCCCAAATAAGGCAAATCGTGTGTTACCGAGTGGGCTTTTGTTTTAAGCAGCAGTACGTTTACGTTCGTTTTTTTTTCTACGCTTCTCTTTGTCCTGACGAATAAATTCACTTATAAGATGTTTTTCGTCTTCAGTTAACGGAGTAGGATCAAATGTTACATCCAAGTCGTCAAGTTTTAATTTCTTTTTCATTGTTTAAAATATTTTTCGATTAGTTTTAATGCTGCTTCAGTATTAATAATCATTAAATGTCCGCCATAATGAATTGCCCCAAGCGTCTCAGTGTAATGACTAATTAAATTTGTTTTTGAACGAAAAGAAACATAGCCTTCAGTACCTCTCAGAAATGATTGTCTGCAAGCAAAAGCAACAAGATTACCAGGAACACCTTCATACATTTTGTTTTTTCCAAAATTAAAAGGAGCGGTCTCAATTAAATGCATGAAAACATTATCGTGTTGTGGAGTCAAACTGATAAGTCCTTGAATGATGTCAACATTATTTACAATTACAAGTTTATATGCTGTTCGGTCAGAGGCTTTAAATTCGTCTGACCAATTAAAACGCCACCCATTTTTTTTTGTAATATTTTTTAAGTCTTTAGGACTTAAAGGTAAAATATCAGTCTTAAAACTGTCTTTAGTAATAATGTTTTCAATTGAGTTTGTCAATTTGTCGACATGAAAGTCAAGAAGATGTTTTATTGGCTTTTTCACTCTTTAAAGATAAGGAAAACTTGTCAAAAATGAAAATTGTTATATGTAATTGCTGTTCTAGCTTTGCCGGTGAGATGTGGATATGACTATGCATAATAACATAAGCGTAAATTTCGAGTGCTTTTTTTGCTGGCAATATTTTAAGGAATTAATGATCGTGTTTTTGTGATTTAATCGGGTAATTATTACCGCAGCATTACATGCCGATAGCTATCGGTAGCGGCGGAGCGGGGGCAATAAGCATGAGCGACTTTTGCTCACTCTATTTCCTTCTCTGCTTAGGCACGAATGATTTTGACTTAAGTTTTTTTCCGCGAGCCGTAAGTCGCAGCCATTTTGACTTAAGTATAAATGATTTTGCCTTAAGTTATTTTGATCGAGCCGTAAGTCGCAGCCATTTTGACTTAAGTCTGAATGAGTTTTGCTTAAGTTTTTTTTAACCTACACAATCAATTAATTAACCTAAATTTGAGATTGCTTCTCTTACTAATGCGTGATTGCAATGACGGTGAGCTAATACCACTTCACTTTCAAATACACCGCATCGTCTATTTGAATGGTATTGTCTTTAGCATAAAAGTAAACAGAGTTACCTTGTTTGGTTTCGGCAAAATACTCGTAACCATAACCGTTAAAAAACACGTTAGTCACTGTTACTTGCATATGCGCTTGTGCTTTACTATCTACTACTTGTAATTGATTAGGACGAATGTAAGTTTGGTTTTTGGATAATTTGACCTTACTTGAAATTAAATCATCTTGATCCAAAATAAAATAACGTCCCATTAAAGCCGCTACATTTTTAGTTTTTGGTTGATAGTACACTTTAAATGTTTCGTCATGCTGAATGAGCTTGCCGTTTTCCATCACCGCTGTTTCATCTGCGTATCGCAAAGCTTCTTCAGGTTGGTGAGTTACTAAAATAGCTGCTGAGTTTTCTTTTTTTATTTGCTGACGGATATAAGTAAAAATTTTATCTCGTAATGGTAAATCCAAATTACTAAAAGGCTCGTCTAACAATAATACTTTTGGGAACTCTGCCAACGAACGAGCAATAGCCACACGTTGTTTTTGTCCAGATGAAAGTGTAACGGCCTTTAAATTTTTATAGGGAGTTAAATCTAACAAACGTAATAATTGATTGGCACGTTTTTGTTTATACTCATCGGTATAACCCATCAACTTATCTTTGATGTTTTCTTCAACGGTATGGTTATCTAACACATAAAAATCCTGACTCACAAAACGCATATCGGCGTGGCCAGGAATTAAATTATAAGCAGGACCTAACACTAATTTATTACCAATGGTAATTTGTCCTTCTTGTAAATCTTCTAAACCATAAATACATTTTAGTAAGGTGGTTTTTCCGCTACCGCTTTTTCCAATAATGGCTAATATCTTACCTGGTTCAGCCGTTAACGAAACATGACTAATACCTTTAAATTGTGTGGAGTTGGGATAATTAAACGCTATTTTATTAACGGATAAGATATGCTTACTTGTTGTAGAATCCATTCGTAAATAATTGAACAAAGGTTTTTTCTTTGTATTCTTTGCCTTCGATGCCAATAGCAGTTAAAATGCAAAAATAAACACCATCGGTGCAAGGTTCTCCACTAGTAGTTCTTCCGTCCCAAAAGCCATTCACACGATTTGTTTCAAACACTAAATTACCATAACGATTAAAAATACTAAAGTTAACTTTGGTAATTTCATCTAAGTAAGGCTTAAACACATCGTTGATGCTATCAAAGTTGGGTGTAAAAACATTTGGCAAAATAATATGTGAAATAGAATCGTTGGTGTCAAACATCACAACGGATTGTGCTTTTACATTATTTATACCAATAAATAATCCAACTAACAGAGCTATGTGTTTAAAACGATTCACTTACTAAATTTACAAAATTATATTGTCTTTAAAAAATCGAGCGTATTCACATTATCGGCGTAATCAAAAATACTGGGTTCTTGAGTGCAGCCTAAAGCAATCGTTTTCAATCCTTCTATTTCAAAATTAGTCACAATACATTGCAAATTTGGTAATAAAGGTTTTATCTTTTCAACAAGCGACTCTTGATTAGTATAAGTTTCGAAGAAAAGTACCGAAGTAGGAGCGTGCAGGTCGGTACTTTCTTTAATCATTAAAAAATTATTATCTAAAAAAGGAATTAGGTCTAATAAATAAATAGCTCTATTGTATTCGTAATTATTATTGTATTTTTTATTATCCAACACGTATTTAAAGTCATAAACCGCTTCAAATAATCCGTCAAATTGATAGCCATCTGGAACATAAATTTTACTCACATTACGGCAACCAAGGCCATAGTAATCAAAAATGTCTTTCCCTAAACGAGTTAATTCTTCTTTGGTTTCTTTACCGTTTAATACAGCAATCGAACTTCTATTTTTACGAATAATGTTTGGGTATTTACTAAAATAGTATTCAAAATGTTTAGCGGTGTTATCGCTTCCAGTAGCAATTACCGAATCAAAGTTAATGAGTTTGCCTTCCGAGAAATTTATTTTTGGTGCAAAGTCCTGCTCGAAATAAATTAACATGCCCGCTAAAAAAGGGATAAAGGCAGGATCATCGCTTGAAACTTTAATAAGGATGTTATGACCACTTAATAACACGCAAAGCATATCATGAAAACCAACAGCTGGGATATTACCAGCCATAATAACAGCCACTGTTTTTGGTTGTTTAGGTTCAGAAATATCTTTAGAGAACTCAGCAACACTTTTCTCTTCCAGCATAAGCGCTAAACCCTTTAAAGCTTGATTCACGTTTTCGGGTGTAAACCAACCATTGTAAGAAAAGGCAATAGCCGTTAATTTAATTAGGTCGTTATGAAAACGTTCTTCTTTTGGAAGCCATTGGTTTGAAAAATGTCGGTTTATAAACAGTCCTAATTGAACAAAAGCTTGTTCTCGTTGTTTTAAGGTCATAAAAATTAATCTTATATTTGCAGTCTCTAAATTAAGAACACAAAACTAACGAAAAAATGGCTATTAAAATTACAGACGAATGCATTAATTGTGGAGCTTGTGAACCAGAGTGTCCTAATAATGCAATATATGAAGGTGGTGCCGAATGGCGCTATGCGGATGGAACAAAAGTAAAAGGTGAGTTTACTGGTAAAAACACTGGGATCACTGCTGATGCTAATGCTCCTCAAACACCGTACAGTATGGATGTGTATTACATTGCTACTGATAAGTGTACAGAGTGTGCTGGTTTTCACGATGAACCTCAATGTGCCGCTGTTTGCCCAGTTGATTGTTGTATTAAAGACGATGATCACGTGGAAGCAGAAGATGTGCTTTTAGCGAAAAAAGATAGTATGCATTTATAATGTAATAACACATTAAGAATTAAAAAAACCTTCGCTATTATAGTGAAGGTTTTTTTGTGGAGTTTATTATTTTCCTGTATTTAAAAACACGTAGCTAATAATATTAGCTCCCATTTTTAAGGCTTTTTCTCTGGCTTCTGGGCTGTCTTTGTGTATTTCGGCACTTTCCCATCCGTCGCCTAAATCACATTCGGCATCATAAAAGCAAACTAATCTACCTTTATAAATTAATCCAAAGCCTTGTGGTGCTTTATTATCATGTTCATGAACTTTAGGTAAGCCTTTGTCAAAATTATAAGCTTGATGATAAATAGGATGCGAGTAGGGTAGTTCTACTAGTTCTAATTCGGGAAATACTTTTTTGAGTTCAGTTCTAATAAATTTATCCATGCCATAATTATCAGATACATGCAAAAAACCACCACCTGCTAAATAAGATCTTAAATTATCAGCTTCTTGATTTGAAAATACCACGTTACCGTGACCAGTCATATGAATGAAAGGATAATTAAAAATTTCGGCACTTCCTACTTCCACAATGGCTTGCTCAGGATTGATAGATGTTTTAAGATTGGTATTACAAAATTTAATTAGGTTAGGTAAAGAGGTTTCTAAATTAGCATACCAATCGCCACCACCGCTGTATTTTAATAATCCTATTTGATAAGATTGAGCTACGGAAGAAGTGGCATAAACAAAAAGAGATAAAAGAAGGATGCGTGTGAACTTAAACATTATTGCTTGGCGAGTTTATAGTTTTTCTTTTCTTCAGAAATAGGTAAACCTAAATCGGATACGGTGATTTTATCTTTAAATTCTGTAAATCCATCTGACGTCACCGTAATATCATAAGAACCGGCGGGTAAAGCCATTACAAATTTTCCGTTTCTAGGGTTAGGCGCAAAACTAAATTCTTCGTTACTAACCACATTTACAGCTAAGATATTGGCAAAGTATTCTTTGGGTTGATTCAAAGAATCACCTAAAGCAATGTTTCCTAAATACAATGTCAATTTTTGATCAATATCATTAAATTTTACTCGATAGATATCTAAATCGCCTTGGCCACCTGGACGTAAGGCACTAATGTAACCAACTCTATTATCAGGAGTTAAGCTAATACTTCTGTCGTTATCGGTTGTGTTAACTGGATAGCCTAAATTTTCGGCTTTACTCCAGGTATTTTCTTCTTGATTCCAAATGCTTTTGTATAAGTCAAAACCACCCATGGTATTATGTCCTTCTGATGAAAAATACAGTGTCACACCATCCGTTGATAAATAAGGAAAATCTTCGTGATAGTCGGAATTAATTTCTGGCCCCATTTTTAGTGGCATACTCCAATTTCCGTTAGGTAATTTACGACAAATAAAAATATCGGTTTGAGCTTCTTTGTTTTCTCCTCTTACAAAAAATAAGGTATTGCCATCGGAACTAATGGAAGCTGAGTGTTCAATTTCTTTATTAATGTGTTCAGGAAAAGGTTGATATTTTACCCAAGCACCATTCTTTTTTACAGAAGAATAAATATCACCGTATTTATCAATATGATCAATATACACTAACATTTCAGAACCATCGGCTTTTACACCCACAACTTGTTCATCCAGCGACGAGTTAATTTTTGGACCAGGATTTTCTGCTTTTATCCATTTACCTGCTTCTACTCTTGAGGTGTAAACATCCGAAGCATAATAGCCATCTACTTCCACACGGCCTGCTGTTTGTCCTTTTCTTCGAGTCGTAAATGCTAAAAAACTTTCATCTTGAGTAATCCAAGGATAATAATCAGCAAATTCCGAATTAATTTCTTTACCTAAATTAGTAAAAGATACATTAACTGGATTAAGCATTAAGGCTTTGGCATTCGCACAAATTTCTAATTCTCTGTCGGCTAGCTTTTTCTTTTTAGGTTCAAGCTCTTTGTATTTTTCAAATGCTTTTATGGCATCATCAATTTTATTTGAAAGACGATAGGCTTCTCCTAATCTTAACCACACTTTTGATTCTACTTTAGGGTCTTTCGCACAAAACTCTAAATATTTAATAGCTTCTGATTTATTGATGTTGGTGTTTAAATAGCATTCAGCTATTTTATATTGAATAGAGGCGTTGTTTTTATCGGTTCTTAAAAGCTCTTTGTAAATTGGTAAAGCCATTAAAAAGTTGTGGTGACTAAAATGTTCATCCGCATCCGTAATATCTCCCTTAACTTTGCTAGTTTGAGAAAACGCAACTGAGAACGTAAAACAACCGATGACAAGAAAATACCTAAACATATTGGATTACAATTTAGAAAATATTTCCAATAATTGTACCTATTTTTTCTGAGAAAGTTTAAACAGGAGTTCTTTTTCTGATTTGCTTAAACTTTCATAGCCGTTTTTTGAGATTTTGTCTAGCAGAGAATCAATGGTTTGTTGGTTGCTTTGGCTTTGTTCATGGGCTTTTGCGTTTTTGTTGGAGTGTACTACTTTAAGATCAGCTTTTTTTGTTCTCTTAAAGAATGTTAACTCAGATATGTCTTTTCCGTTTTTAAGCATGTAGCCAAAAAATAACCCAAAAAAAGCGCCGCCAAAGTGAGATATTTTTCCACCAGTATTGATATTAAAATCGATGATAGTGGAAACTGCAAATATTAATAATGCATAATATTTGTATTTCATTTCAATAATACCAAATAAACTCACAGGAAGATTGGGGATATACATTGCTAAACTTGTAACTATTCCTATAACAGCAGCAGATGCTCCAAATAAAATAGAATATTGAAACGTACTCGGAAATATTGCAGAAAGAATCAACAAGATTATTCCCCCCATCAATCCACTCATAATGTAAACATATATTAATTTTTTTTCTGAGAGGAAGTTTAAAAAAGTTTGAGCCGAAAAATAAAGAAGTAACATGTTATAAAAAACATGACCTAAATCTTTATGGGAAAACATGTAAGTAAATAGCGTCCAAAATTTAAATATGAACTCATTTAAATTTAGCGGCAAAGCCATGTTTAGCGTAATAAAGCTAGACTGAAAAATACCGGTACTTATATTGATAATAAAGAATATAGAAATATTAACGACCAATAAAATGGTAAGTTTATTATGTCGTTGTAATTCTTGTTTTATATTTTGAATGAAGGACATAAAGATTAAAAGAAGAAATTTTTATTGCGTTTCCAAATTAGCATAATGATAATTCCCATTACCAAGCCACCTAAGTGAGCAAAGTGAGCCACATTATCGTTTGTAAAAAAGCCATTATATAATTCAAATAAGGCATATCCAATAACTAAGTATTTGGCTTTTACAGGAATTACAAAATATAGTTGTAATTCTGTATTAGGAAACATCATGGCGAAAGCCACTAATAAGCCAAAAACAGAGCCAGAAGCACCTAATAAAATAGTGTACTCGTTATTGAAAGCACTGATAGCCAATTGTAAAGCGGCAGCCCCTAAACCGCATAACAAATAAAAATTTAAAAAACGTTTTGGTCCCCATAAACTTTCTAAAATTGATCCAAACATATAAACCGCTAACATATTTAAAAAAATATGTGAGAGGTCGGCATGCATAAACATATAGGTAATGAATTGATGTGGCTTAAAATATTCGGTGCCAATTGGAAATAAATCTAAGTAACGATCTAAATCTATGTTCTGTGGAATGATATGCATTTCCCACATACTTTTAACAATAAATAAAATCACATTAATGATTAAAATATTTTTAACTACCAAAGGAAGTTGTTGGAATTGTCTCGGTTTAAATTCTTGAAAACTCATGGTTTACAGATTATCTCTTAAAAAAAGCATCTAATTCTAATTTACTCATTTCCATCATCACAGGCTTTCCGTTGGGATTATACATAGGGTTTTCGCAATTAAATAAATGTTCAAGCATTAAAGCTATTTCTTGTTCATCTAATTGTTTACCATATTTAATTCCCGCACTTTTTGCCATACTCTTACACATGTTTTCAAATGGGTCAATTTTCACGTCAAAGGTATTTAATTTATAGGTTTCTAAGATACCTTCTACCATCTCTTGAGTGTTAAATTCTCCTAATTCGGCAGGAGTACCTTGAACTACAACCGTATTTTTACCAAAAGGTTCAATTTCAAAACCTAACAACTTAAAATGAGGCATTAAGCTTTCTATAAGCACGTAATCGTTTGGAGTTAATTCAATAGTAACAGGAAACAATACTTGTTGCGAAGATGAAGCCGCATTTTTATCTTTTGTGGCAATATAATGTTCGTATAAAATACGTTCGTGTGCTCGTTGCTGATCAATGACCAATAAACCATTTTCGTGAGCAGAGATAATATATTTGTTATACAACTGAAATCCTTTTGCTGAAAAAACATTGTGTTCAATTTGAGTTTGCTCAGCCTGTTTTTCTAATTGTAAATGTTCGTTTTCGCCTCTATAATCGGTATTTGAATAGTTTTGATATAAACTTTCCCAATTTTGTTTGTTGTGTTTTTGCAATCCGATAGCTATCGGATCGCTTTCAACTGGCTGTTTGTAGGAGCCGCCTCCAAAACTTGATTTAGAAGTACTTGTAGAAAATGGATTATAGTCTGGATTAACAGTTACAGTGGGTGCCGATACAGATTTTGTATAATCAATATCAAAACTCATTTCGCTATTAAAATCGAGGCTAGGAGCAAGGTTTGCTTTTCCTAAAGCTCGTTTAACAGCGCTGTGCAATAAGGCATAAATAATTTTTTCGTCCTGAAATTTAATTTCTGTTTTTGTAGGATGAATATTGATATCAATAAACTCAGGATTAACTTCTAAAAATAAATAGTAAGCAGGATGTGCATCATTAGCTATTAATTCTCGGTAAGCTTCGGCAATAGAATGGTGCAAATAGGGACTTTTGATAAAACGATCGTTTACAAAAAAGTATTGATCTCCACGACGTTTTTTAGCGTTTTCGGGCTTACCAACGTATCCAGATATTTTAACCACATCTGTATCTTCATTTATTTGTACAAGTTTACCTTGTAAATTTTTGCTGAATAATCCAGAGATGCGTTCAATTAAAGTGGCAGGAGGTAAATTATAAATTTCGTTTCCATTGCTATATAATTGAAAATGAATATTGGCGTGAGGTAAACACACACGCTCAAACTCGTCAATAATATGTTTTAACTCAACACTATCATCCTTTAAAAAATTACGACGTGCCGGAATATTAAAAAATAGATTTTTAACACTAAAAGAAGAGCCTGTAGGCGCTTGACATTCTTCCTGACGCATAAATTTATTGCCTTCGATTTCAATTAGCTGTCCAACAATATCTTCTTCGCGTTTGGTTTTTAATTCAACTTGAGCCACAGCAGCAATACTAGCAAGGGCTTCTCCTCTAAATCCTTTAGTATGCAATTGAAATAAATCTTCAGCCTTTTTAATTTTAGATGTGGCATGGCGTTCAAATGCCATCCGAGCATCTACTGGGTTCATTCCCATTCCATTATCAATTACCTGAACAAGAGTTTTTCCAGCATCTTTTACAATTAATTTAATAAAAGTAGCCTTGGCATCAATGGCATTTTCAAGCAATTCTTTTACAATAGAGGCAGGGCGTTGAACGACCTCGCCTGCAGCTATTTGATTAGCTACACTTTCTGGTAAAAGAGTAATAACGTTTTGCATGGCGCAAAGGTAATTTTTTACTTGATTTACCCTAAAAAAGAGAGCATTTTTAGAAAATATTTAAAAAAAGTTGGTAATAAATTTTTAGCTAATCGATTTATTTTATATATTGCCGGAAAAATAAATAGGTTATGTCGACAAAAACTAAGGCTTCGTCAAAAAATAAAAAAGCATCCGCTAAAAAAGTAGTTAAAAAAACTGCTGCTAAAAAAGCTGTTGTCACAAAAAAAGTTGTGAAATCTGCAACAAAGGCTAAGCCAGTTAAAAAGTCGGCATCACGCCCTAGCGTGACTAAAGTAGCTGCAAAAAAAACGGTTAAAAAGGTTGTTGCAAAAAAAGCGGCTCCTAAAAAAGTAGTTAAAAAAGCGGCTGCTAAAAAACCTATTAAAAAGGCTGTTGCAAAGAAAATTGTAAAAAAAGCCATTGTTAAGAAAGTAGCAAAACCAGTAAAAAAGGTTGTTGCTAAAGCTTCAAAAGCGGCAGTTGCTAAATCAGTTAAAAAAGTAGCGCCAAAAAAAGCAGTTAAACCCGTTAAATTTGTTGCGGCTAAACCAGTTAAAATAGTAAATCCAGTGTTGGTAAAAGCACTTGTGGTTAAACCAGAAAAACCTGTAAAAGTTAAAAAGGAAAAACCAGCTCCCGTTAAAAAACAAATTGTAGCACCTACAACTTTTAGAAATGTTGATGCTGGCCCAGTTTCTTCGAAAGTAATTAAAGAACCTGCAGGAAAGTTTGAGATGGAGTTTGTTATTAGAGCTTCAGAAGATATGGTATTCGAATTTGTAAGTACAGAAAGCGGATTATCAGAGTGGTTTTGCGACGACGTAAATATTAGAGATGGTATTTTTACTTTTGACTGGGATGGACAAGTTCAACAAGCTAAATTGGTAAAAGAAGTTCCGCCTCAATTAATTAGATACCAATGGCTAGATAAAAATGACGGAAGTTATTTTGAATTTAGAATACAAAAAGATGAATTAACTAATGATATCTCATTGATGATCACGGACTTTGCGTCGGATAAAGCTGATGAAGTATCGGCTAGATTGTTATGGCATAGCCAAGTTGACAAGTTACTTCACGTACTAGGATCTTTCTTTTAATAACTGAAAGTGTAGTTTCACCCAAATTAACAATTAGGTTTTGTGAAAAAAACTTAAATTTGATTTATTATTAACTAAAATTATTATTACCATCGCATAGACATCTACTTAAATTTTTATTGAATCAATAATTTAATTGTAGTCCTATGTCTATGCAACTTCTTTCAGATAACGAGCTTGTTAAGCTTTATATGAATGGTAATGAAGAATCTCTTTCTGTTCTTGTTAAACGCCATAAACGTCGAATTTTTTCATACATCTATTTAATTACTCGTAACAAGGCATTAACGGAGGATGTGTTTCAAGAAACCTTTTTTAAGGTTATTCAAACCCTAAAAAAACAACAGTATAACGAAGAAGGTAAGTTCCTACCTTGGATTTTACGTATTGCAAAAAACTTAATTATTGATCATTATAGAAAAGCAAAAAAAATGCCTTCTATATCTACTGTGATTAATGATGAAGGTGAAGAAACAAGCATTTTTGATATTATACCCGAAGAAAATACGTCATCAAAGGATACGGAAGAAACGAAGCGCTTTAAAGAAACAATTCGTTCGATCGTAAATGATTTACCACAAGATCAAAAAGAAGTGGTGATTATGAGAACTTATTATGATATGAGTTTTAAAGAAATTGCAGAAATTACTAATGTGTCCATCAATACCTCTTTAGGCAGAATGCGTTATGCTTTGATTAATCTAAAAAAGATGTTAGAAGAAAAAAATGTAGAAATATATATTTAAGCTTTAGGTTGAATGTTGATTTTTGTTAAGCCCTTACTAAAAAGTAGGGGCTTTTGTTTTGAGTCATCAATCAACGAGATTTTGTTTTGCCATATAAACACAAGTTGTTGAATTTATACGGTTTTGATCTGAAGATAAGACTGAGAAATGTTAGATTTTGGTTACCCGAAACTACGTTTTATGTTTCTTATTTTATCTACCCCTTCAACTTAATCAAAGCAAATACAGAGTAATTGAGCATGTCCATGTAATTAGCATCAACACCTTCACTTACTATGGTTTGTCCTTTATTATCTTCAATTTGTTTAACACGGAAAATTTTCATTAAAATTAAATCCGTTAATGAACTGATACGCATATCACGCCAAGCCTCGCCGTAATCATGGTTTTTATCTTCCATTAATTGTTTGGTTTGTGTAGCGTATTTATTGTATAGTTGTTCTACTTCTTCGTAAGGTAATTCTAATCGTGCATCGTCTTTTAATTCCAACTGAATTAAAGAAATAATGCAGTAATTAATAATACCAATATATTCGCCTGTAATATCGTCTAAGATTTTCTGAGTACCTTTTTCTTCAATACTTTTAATACGTTGCGCTTTAATAAAAATTTGGTCGGTAAGCGAAGTAGGGCGTAAGTTGCGCCAAGCCGTGCCATAATCTTTCATTTTCTTTAAAAACAAATCTTTGCATAATTTAATTGCCGCGTCGTATTGTGAAGAAGTCGTGTTCATTTTATTAATTCTGTTGTTTGTCTAAATTTTCACTATTTACAATTTTTTATTACTACCTTGAACTTAATAATCGTAAATAGTGCATGCTAATTTAACTAAAATGACTAAAACGTATTTAACAAATGGCAAACAATTGAGCTTTGAAAAAGCTCAGGTAATGGCTATTATTAATATTACGCCAGATAGTTTTTACGATGGTGGCAAGTTCTCATCAGTTACCGATATTATTAAAGACGCAGAAATGAAAATTCATGAAGGCGCTACCATTATTGATATTGGCGCGGCTTCTTCTCGCCCTAAAGCAGTTTCGGTAACAGTTAAAGATGAGATTTTTAGATTAAGAGAGCCATTAACGAAGTTACGTAAGGAGTTTCCTAAAATGTTGATTTCGATAGATACCTATTTATCGGAAGTAGCTGAGTTTGCTATTGATTTGGGTGCAGACATCATTAATGATATTTCGGGGGGAGAATTAGATTCTAAAATGATTGATGTGGTAGCTAAGCATCAAATTGCTTATGTATTAATGCATATGCAAGGCACGCCTCAAAATATGCAGTTAAATCCTACTTACGAAAATGTAGTAAAAGAGTTAGGTGATTTTTATAAATCAAAAATAGCTGATTGCCAAAGTAAAGGATTTGAGAAACTCATTATTGATGTGGGTTTTGGTTTCGGCAAAACAGTTGAACATAATTACGAATTATTAAAGCACTTGCATGATTTTACGGAATTTGGTTTCCCGATTTTAGCCGGGCTTTCTCGCAAATCCATGATAAACAAAGTAATTCATACATCACCAGTAACGGCTTTAAATGGAACAACTGTTCTCAATACAATTGCACTTCAAAATGGAGCAAACATTTTACGTGTTCACGATGTAAAAGAAGCCAAACAAGCCATTGACTTGTTTGAGTTTTATAAAGGAGTTAAATAGATTTACTATTGCGCATTCCAGCCACCATCCACTGGTAAAGCTGTTCCTGTCATTGTTTTTGCTACATCAGAAGCCAAGAACACAGCTAGTTGTCCTAATTCTTCAACGCTTACAAATTCTTTCACAGCTTGTTTATAAAGCATCACTTTACTCACAACATCCGCTTCGCTCATATTATGTGCTTTAGCTTGATCGGCGATTTGTTTTTCTACTAAAGGAGTTTTTACATAACCTGGGCATATAGCGTTGGCTGTAATTCCAAATGGAGCACCTTCTAAAGCAATTGTTTTAGTGAAACCTACAATACCATGTTTACTGGCAATGTAAGCACTCTTAAATTCAGAAGCTACTAAACCATGCGCAGAGGCGATATTAATTACACGACCAAACTTACGTTCTTTCATGCCTTTCCAAACAGCTTTAGTTAAATGAAAAGCAGAAGTTAAGTTGATACCAATAATAGCATCCCATTTATCTTCAGGAAAATCTTCGATTGGCGACACAAACTGAATCCCTGCATTATTTACTAAAACATCAATTTTACCAAATTTAGTCACAGCATCCGCTACCATTTTTCTTAATTCTGCAGGTTGTAACATGTTTGCATTGCTGTACATTGCTTCAATACCATATTGTTTAGCAACACCATCAGCAATTTCTTGTCCATTAGTTTCTAAGCCATTAAATACAATATTGTATTGTTTTGTTTTTGCAAATTCAATAGCAATACCTAGTCCGATACCGCTTGTGCTTCCTGTAATTAAGATTGTTTTCATTAAGAAATAGTTTTAAAAGTTATAATTACGAATTTAATACGAATGTACGAATCTGTGTATGATAGATTGAAAATGCAGATTAGTATATTCGTACTTATTCGTATTTAAATTAGAAATTAGGTTTTAACATGTATTTGCTATAGAAATCGACAATGTGTTTTACAGCTTCATCAGCAGTATCCACAATTTTAAATAAATCTAAATCCGATTCGTTGATGTTATGTTCTTCGTGTAACATGGTTTTTTTAATCCAATCGATTAATCCTTCCCAATATTCTTTACCAACTAATACTACTGGAAATTCCGCAATTTTATTAGTTTGAACTAATGTTAAGGATTCAAATAATTCGTCAATAGTGCCAAAGCCACCAGGCATACCAATAAATCCTTGAGAGTATTTTAAGAAAACGGTTTTACGAACGAAGAAATAATTAAAGTCGATGCTTTTATCTCTATCAATATAATCGTTCGGTTTTTGTTCAAATGGTAAATTAATATTTAACCCTACTGAGTTTCCTTTACCACGTTTAGCGCCTTTGTTGGCAGCTTCCATAATACCTGGTCCGCCACCTGTAATAACACCATAACCTTCTTGCGTTAGTTTAAAAGCTATTTCTTCGGCTAATTGGTAATATTTGTTTTCAGGTTTTGTTCTTGCAGAACCAAAGATAGAAACGCAGGGGCCTATTTCTTGCATTCTTTCAAAGCCATTCACAAACTCGCTCATGATCTTAAAAATCTTCCAGCTATCAGAAGCCATTACTTCTCTCGATTCTTTAGTAGCAAATGCTTTTCTGATTTTCTCTTCTTTATCGTGGGTCATATATTTTTGTACTTAATGTTATTTTTTTTGATTACGAATTTAATACGAATATACGAATCTGGGTTTGAAAACAATAGATGTTTTGATTCGTAAATTCGTACTTATTCGTATCACAATTCTTTTTTCAAAAATGGTGCCGTATATCCTTTTTTAGATTTCACTAATTCTTCGGGAGTACCGGTAAATAATATTTCTCCACCGCCTTTGCCGCCTTCCATTCCAACATCAATTAAGTAATCGGCTACTTTAATGATATCCATGTTATGCTCAATCACTAAAACCGTATTTCCGCTTTCTACCAAACGATTTAATACACCTAGTAAAATACGAATGTCTTCAAAGTGTAAACCAGTAGTTGGTTCATCTAAAATATATAAGGTATTACCCGTATCACGTTTACTTAATTCGGTGGATAGTTTTACTCGTTGAGCTTCTCCGCCACTTAAAGTGGTTGCTTGTTGCCCTAAGGTGATATAACCTAAACCAACATCTTGCAAGGTTTTTATTTGACGATAAATGTTTGGGAGGTTTTCAAAAAACTCGCACGCTTGGTCAATCGTCATGTTTAATACATCACTAATAGATTTACCTTTGTAACGAATTTCACAAGTTTCTCTGTTGTATCTTCTTCCATTACATTCATCACAGTTCACATAAACATCAGGTAAGAAATTCATTTCAATGGTTTTTACACCAGCGCCACCGCAGGTTTCGCAACGACCACCTTTTACGTTAAAAGAAAAACGCCCAGGTTTGTAACCTCTAATTTTTGCTTCTGGTAATTCAGAAAATAAGGTTCTGATATCAGAAAATACATTAGTATAAGTTGCAGGATTACTTCTAGGCGTTCGCCCGATAGGCGATTGATCTATATCAATTACTTTGTCAATATGTTCTATGCCTGTAAAAGATTTGTAGGGTAGGGGACGCTTTTCTGAATTATAAAAATGATTACTTAAAATTGGATACAATGTTTCGTTAATCAAACTTGATTTACCGCTACCACTTACACCTGTTACGCAGATAAATTTCCCTAAAGGAATTTCTACGTTCACATTTTTTAAATTATGACCAGTGCATCCTTTTAAAACTAATTTTTTTCCGTTTCCTTTTCGGCGAGTTTTTGGAACTTCAATACTACGTTTGCCTGTAATATAATCAGCTGTAACGGTATTAAATTTCAACATGTCTTTTGGTTTAGCAGCAGCAACTACTCGTCCGCCATGCACACCAGCACCAGGTCCAATATCAATCACATAGTCAGATTCGATAATCATGTCTTTATCGTGCTCAACAACCAAAACACTATTACCAACATCACGTAAATTTTTTAAAGCTTCAATTAATCGCATGTTATCTCGCTGATGCAGACCAATACTTGGTTCATCTAAAATATATAACACTCCTACTAATTGAGAACCAATTTGTGTTGCTAAACGAATACGTTGCGCTTCGCCACCACTTAAGGTTTTAGAAGAACGATTCAACGTCACGTAATCTAAACCAACTTCTAATAAAAAACCAATACGAGTTCTAATTTCTTTGAGTACTTCTTTAGCAATCACGTTTTGAGATTTGCTCAAACGCTTTTCAATACCCTTAAACCAATCACCCAAAATATTGATGTCCATTTCGGATAATTCAGAAATATTTTTGCCATCAATTTTAAAATAAAGCGCTTCCTTTTTTAAACGAGTACCTTCACAAACCGAACAATTAATTTTATTGGTAAAGCCCTCTACCCATCGTAACATCGCAGGAGAAGGATCTTCTTCAGCTTGACGAGAAATATGAGTGGCAATGCCATCAAATGCAGAACTGTAGCCATTTGCACTTGTATCAGATTTAATGGTAAATAATTCTTCCGTTCCGTTTAATAAAATATTAACGGCTTCTTCAGGAATATCTTCAAATGGTGTATCTAAAGTAAATTTATATTTTTCGCCAATAGCTTCAATTTGCTTAAACACCCAAATTCCTTTTGATGGACCAAGAGGAGCAATCGCACCCTTTCGAATAGATAGTTTTTGATTAGGAACAATTTTGCTAATGTCAACTTCTGATACAACACCTAATCCATTACAATGCGGACAAGCTCCATAAGGTGAGTTGAAAGAAAATAAATTTGGAGCAGGTTCATCATAAGAAATTCCAGAAGTAGGACACATTAATGAACGAGAAAAGAATTGAACTTTTCCAAAACCAAAGGATTGAGTTTTGTTTTTAGTTTTTGGTTGTTTGAGTTCGTCAACATGTTCAATTACCATGATGGTTCCTTTACCTTGCTTCATTGCAGTTTGCAAAGATTGGTATAAACGAGGTTTAATATCTTTGGTAATTTCTAGTCTATCAATCACAATTTCAATATCATGAATCTTGTAACGATCTACTTGCATTTTAGGAGTAATATCTACAATAGCACCATCAATCCTTACTTTATTAAATCCTTTTTTGCGAACATCTTCAAATAACTCTCTATAATGACCTTTACGACCTTTCACCACAGGGGCTAACAAATTAATTTTTTTGTCTTTATATTTTTCTAAAATTAAATCAATGATTTGGTCATCACTATAACGAACCATTTTTTCGCCAGTCACATAAGAGTATGCTTCTCCAGAACGAGCAAATAGTAAACGTAAGAAATCATAAATCTCGGTAATAGTGCCTACTGTAGAACGAGGGTTTTTGTTAACGGTTTTTTGTTCAATAGAAATAACGGGGCTTAATCCCGAAATTTTATCGACATCTGGCCGTTCCATATTACCTAAAAACTGACGAGCATAACTCGAAAAACTTTCGATGTAACGGCGTTGTCCTTCTGCATAAATAGTATCAAAAGCAAGAGATGATTTACCACTACCGCTTAAGCCAGTGAGAACTACTAATTGATTTCGGGGAATATTAAGAGATATATCTTTTAAGTTGTGGGCACGTGCACCAATCACTTCTATTTGTTCGTCTTCCATTTATTTCTTTAAAGTGTCTGGTTTTATTAATAAAGTGTCTACTATAATATTTTTCGCTAATGTATCTGTTGTTACATCTTGCGGAAACACATCATTAAAGTAAACACTTAAATCTATGTTTTTGTTTTTAGGTATTTTAAATTGAAAGGTTTTTTTATCCGGATTATTTAATTGCTCACCAACTAACCAAGGATTAAAGGTTTTTAATACGATTTCGTTTGTATTAATATGTTTAGCAAACGCTTTTAAATTGGTAATAGACGAATCTACTTTCACAATTTTAAAGGCAGGAAAGGCACCCGTATTTTTAACTTTATGTTTCACTCCAAAGTGTTCAGGATTTGATAATAATGTTTTGTAAGCTAAAATGCGATAAATGAAACTGCCAGTTTCTTTGTTTAAAAGTAGGTCGTAATAGTTATTGGTGTTTTGTTTTTTTAATGCGTTTTGAATGCCTCCAATTCCAACATTGTATGCAGCAGCAGCTAAAGTCCAATTTTTAAAATAATCATGGGCATCTTTAAAATGTTTGCAAGCTACATGAGTTGCTTTTTCTACATCTAAGCGTTCATCTATTTCACTATTAACCGTTAATCCATAATGTTGGGCGGTTACAGGCATTAATTGCCAAAAACCAGCTGCTCCCATTGGTGACACGACATTAGATAAATGACTTTCGATAATAGCAACATATTTAAAATCATCAGGAACACCTTCTTGTTTTAAGATTGGTTCAATTAATGGGAACCATTTTTGAGCTTTATGAAATAAGGCTAAGGAAGAGTTTTTCCATGATTTATTGGCGAAGAATTCTTTTTCTAAGCTTTCTTTTATTTCGTAATCGTTTTGAGGAACGCGTTCGCCCGCAAATTGAAGATTAGAGGGGATATTTAAACCAAGAACTTTAAAATTGGCATTTGTATAATCCAGATTTGTTTGGAGTGGGGAAAAAGAAATAAACTTGATTAAGAAACTAATCAATGCCCACGACGCCAAACTCACATAGGTTTTTTTATAAAGAGGACTTGGTTCGCGAAAAATTTTTAATATCCAAACAGATATGGTCACTTTCTTTTTATAATCGTATTTAGATATAAAGATACGAAAGTGATGGCACAAAAAATAATAGAAACGACTAACCAGCTTTTTTGGAAGTTTAATATTTGATTTAAAGCCAGAGAAAGTCCCATTAAACCAATTCCACAGAATAAAATAGCAATTCTTTTTTCTGTAACACCTTTAAAAAACAAATGATGAGTTGTGTGATCTTTTCCACCAACAAAAGGTGATTGACCTCTACGGATTCTATTTATACTTACAGTTATTGTATCAGTAATAGGAAGTATAAATACTAAACCTATTGAAAGAAAGCCCATTAAAATTGGATTAACTGAAAACCACGTATTATTTACAAGAGTAAAAGAGTTCCAGCAATAATCTATACCAACAACCGCTAAAAACGCGCCTAAAAATTGGCTACCAGTATCGCCCATAAACATTTTGGCCGGATGCCAATTATGAACTAAAAATCCTAGTAAAGCACCTAAAAGACCTAAACTAAGAATTGGTATTGGACTAAGTATTAAGTTCAGATTAATATTTAAGAGTATCACAAATATTAAAACTATTATAGATACAATAGTAGAAATTGCATCCATATTATCCAGCATATTGATGGAGTTCATAAATCCAATAACCCAAAATACAGTTAATCCAAAATTTAATGCTTCAGTTGTAAAAATATTGATTTTTGTACCCGTAAAGTATAGGATAAGGCCACAAACTAATTGGGCAATAAATTTAAGGAGTGGTTTGGTATTATAGGCATCATCAGCTAATCCCATTAAAAAAGCGATGGTACAAACCACAAATACACCAATAATTTTTAAACTGCTGTAGTTTAAAGGTAGAAGATGATCAATGAAATTAAGGATGATGAATGTTATGAGAAAAATGACGAAAAATGAAATGCCGCCAATTGATGGTCTTGCAGAAGGGTTCCAACGTATTTGCTTTTGTGCAGTTTGTTGTTGTCTGATTCCTAATGTTTGAGTAAATTTTAATAAAATAGAATTAAATACTGCTGACAATACAAACGTAATGCTAATAGTAAGCACAGTAAATAAGAGTACATTATTTTGAAAATAATTCATTAAAAGGGGCTTGTAAATTCTTTTAAAGGAGTTCCAATTAAATCTTTTTCAGATAAGATTGGATTTGAAATGTTCCAATTAATATTAATGTCCGTATCATTCCATAAAACACATCCTTCTGAGGCTTTGTTATAAATGTTTGTACATTTATATGAAAAAATGGTATTATCTCTTAAAGTTAAAAAGCCATGAGCAAATCCCGGAGGAATATAGAACATGGTTTTGTTTTCTTCAGTCAATTCCATGGCGACATGTTCTCCATAAGTTGGAGAATTTTTCCTAATATCAACAGCCACATCTAAAACGGCACCAGTAATTACTCTTACTAATTTCCCTTGGTCAAAAGGCGGTGCCTGAAAATGAAGACCTCGCAGAACTCCTGTGTTTGATAATGATTGATTATCCTGAACAAAATTTGCATTTATACCATTTTGTTTAAAAACAGATTCGTTATAGCTTTCAAAGAAATATCCTCTGGCATCAGCAAATACTCTTGGATTAATAATTAATAAATCCTTTATTTTTGTTTCAATTACTTCCATAAATTAGAAAATCCCTTCTTTTTTTCAACTTTATCATCAGAATAATAACCATTGCCATAGCCATAGCCATAACCATAACCATAGCCGTATTTATAACCATAGTTAGAACGATTAACATCTACTCCATTTAAAATCATTGATAAATTTTTGATACTTCCTTCGTTAATTAATTTATCTAATATTTGAACAAACGCCTTTTTTGAATAATCTGCTCTAAATACATAAATAGGAAAATCAGCTTTTTGTATGGTTGTTATACCATCAGTTACTAAACCAATAGGAGGGTTATCAAATACAATATAATCGTATGAAAGTTTTAATTCTTCAATCAGTTTATTTAAACGATTACTAATAATTAATTCGGAAGGATTTGGCGGTATTGGTCCAGCAGTGATATAATCTAAATTAGGAAAATGACTTTTGTTAATACAATCTTTTACAGGAGTCATATCCGTTAAAATAGTACTCATACCTACATCATTTGAAACACCAAAACCTTTATGGATTTTAGGCTTTCTCATATCCAAATCTAATAGAATTACTTTTTTTCCTGTGTAAGCTAAAATACCAGCAACATTTAAACAAACAAATGTTTTTCCTTCACCAGAAATGGAAGATGTTACTGCAATTATTTTTGCACCCTCTGTATTATTTATGAAATTTAAATTTGAGCGAATACTTCTAAAAGCTTCTGCAATTTGAGATTTTGGATTTTTATCAACAACTAATTGAGACACAGGGACGTCGCTCTCATAATTAGGAACGATTCCTAAAACAGAAATAGAAGCATCGATATTGTTTACTACATCGTTAATTGACGTTATTTTGTCGTGTAAAAAGTATCTTGTAAAAACAAGAAGCAATGAAAGTAACAAGGCTACTAATACAGAGATTATAATAGCTCCTTTTTTATTAGGAGATACCCACGCTCCATCATTTACTGCTTCTTCCAAAATTACATTTTGAGAAACAAAACCGGCTTTAGAAATAGAAAATTCAGTTTTCTTTTCTAAAAGCATGGTGTAGTATTTTTCACTAATACTAAATAATCTCATCAATCTAGAATGTTCTAAATCTTCATCAGGATTGTTTACATTTTTATTTTGGTACTCAGAGTATTTTTGTGTTAAACTAGTATATCTAGATTTATATTTTAGTCTAACAGCATTTATAGTTTCTATTAATAATTTTTTTTGAGTTTCGATATTGAAATTAATTTGTTTGATATTCTCACTATTAGGAGTTACCATATATAATAGATCTTCTTTTTCAAGCAATAATTTTTGAATACTTTGCGTGTATTCTTTAATAGCAGATTCATATTCGGTTCCCGATATCATAGATATTAATTGATATGTATCGATGCTTTTATTTTTTAAAATATTTTGTTGTAGTTCTGCTAAAATTTTCTCATCTATTTCCACTTTAAGCATATCGTCCTCAATTCTGGATAATCTCACAGCATTTGGATCAATGGTAGTTTCTTTGATGGTATAGTTATGTTCTTTTCTAAAATCTTGTAAATTATTTTCAGAGGATTTTAAATCACTATATACTTCTTCCAATTTATTATCAATAAAAGAAAGAATACTCTTAGAGCTTTCACTTTTACGTTCAACATCAAATTTTAAATACTCTTGGGAAATTAAATTGACAACATCTTTCGATTTTTGAGGATTGATATCCGTTACTTTAATTTGAATAGTTCTTGCTGCTTCGTTTACTAATTTAATATCTATTTTTGATTGAAGGTTTGCCGTGACATTATCAATATTATTAATAATAAAATAAGACTTATTACTTTCTAGTAATTGAGATTTAATAGATTCCTCATCTAATTTTTTGTTTGGAGAAATACTTAATTCAAAATATGGAGAATTAACAACGCTATAAGTAATAAATGGAAGGTTGAAATTTTTGCCTTCTGCAGTAAATGATAAAAATCCTGAAGACAAAGTGTTGAAACGAATGTATATTTTAGAACCATAAATACTTTCCTTTTTTACATTAAATTTTACTAAGTATGGAGAAGATAAGTATAGTTCATTATTTTTAAAGGTACCTTCATTAAAGTAGCTTATTTGTATATCTGATTTTTCTACAACTCTTTTTAAGAAGTTTTTAGAGCGAATTTGCTCCATAGCTTCAGCAATTTTATTGTCAGAACCTTCAAACGAACTCATTTTCAAAACTTGAGACGCTTGATTGTTTTCGTTGATTTGAATTATTGTTGAAGACTGATATTCGGGTTGACTATATCTTAAATAAATAGTTGCAATTCCTAAACTAACAATAAAAAAAATTAGAACAAACCATAAACTTTTTTTTACAATGTATAAAACCAGACCTAAATCTAATTCACTACTAAATTTAGAAACTCTGTCTCTGTATTTGTCTATAGAATTATCTCCCTGAGGTTGTATCATTTAACTCGTGAAACTAAAGTATATAGTAAAAATGTTGAACTTATTAGTGTGATAATAGGAGTAATTTCAGCTACTAATGTTCTAGCAAAACGGTACCTTGGTTCTACGTAAATAATATCATGAGCTAAAACAACAGTATTTCCAACAGCTATGCCTTCAATTTTTGATAAATCCATTAAATACACTTTTGGTTTATCTCCTTGATTTCTAATAAGTTTTACTTTATATGCTTTTCCATCTTCTGCAATTCCGCCAGTTAAAGCTAAAGCTTCAATAACTGTTGTGTTATTGTTAGTTAAATTTAATACTTTGGCGGCACCACCGTTTCCTGGAAACACAATAACACGCTTATTTGTTACAGTCATAAACACAAAAGGTTTTACATAATAATCAGCATATATTTGCTCTAAATATTCTGTGGCTTCTCTAACACTTAATCCGGCTAATTTGACTCTACCAATTAAAGGAAGTTTACAAGTACCATCCATATTAACAACATAGTCTATTTCTATAAATCGTTGTACTTGGTTGGACGTTGCTAAATCGACAATTTTAAAACCGTCGTTTGCAAAAATTCTAACATTAACAATATCGTTTGCTTCAATTTTGTAATCTTGTTTTGATAATGAATCAGCAATTTTATCGTAAGTGTAATCTTTTGGGGTTTTCAACATTAAGTTTGAACGAAAAACTTTACACGATGAAAACCAAACTGCTAAAAAAAGTAAAAGGAAATATTTAAAAAAACGCATAGGTATGTATTATATCACAAAGTTAAAATTTATCCGTTAATATCAAAAATCATGCTCTTTTTAACAACTTAGCGTATAATTGACTCATATCATTAACTAACCTTATATAACTGAATTTTGAAAGTGCCCATTCTTCGCCTTTTTTAGCAGACGAAGCAAGGGTAGAGGTATTATTACAGGTTTTTAATAAATTATTGAAAAATCCAGCTTTGTCAGTTATTTCAGATAATAAACCACATTCTGGATGTAGAACATCTTCAATTCCTCCAACATTTGTAGCTACCACATATTTTCCAGCAGCTTGAGCTTCTATAATACTCACTGGAGTTCCTTCATTTAAGGACGTTAAAGTAACAATATCTAATCCATGTAAAGCCCATTCAACATTAGTTATCCAAGATGTAAAAATTATGTCAACGTCATCAGTTGGGTTGTTAGACCAAGTTACATCGTTAAGTTTACATGCTTCATAAATTGAATTTCTGGTTTCACCATCACCAATTATAAAGGCTTTAAAATTGGTAATTCCGTGTTTTTTTAAATATGCTATGGATTCAATAAACAAGCTATGGTTTTTAATAGGGGCTAATCTTCCTATAATTCCAATAGCTAATTGCCCTTCTTTCAAATTATATATTTCTCTAAATTCGGTTCGATTTTGTTCCTTATTTTTTGTAAAACGTGTTAAATCAAAACCTAATGGAACAACCGTTATTTTATCTTTTGGCGCTATCTCAAACAATTCAGACAATTCTTGTTTTTGTTTATTACTAATGGCGACAATAGCTGTTGAATGTTTTGCTAAATAACGTTCGATAGTTTTATAAAAAGCGGTTTTTAGCTTACCAAAATAAGAGTGGAAAACATGTCCGTGAAAAGTATGTACTATAATAGGCACATTACAATCTATGGCGGCTAAACGACCGATGGCACCAGCTTTTGAAGCATGTGTATGCACTATATCAGGTTTAAATTCGCGAATTATTTTTTTGATTTCCTTATAAGCTGCATAATCAGATTTTAAATTAATTTCTCTTTGAAATTGATTTAAAACGCGTGGTTTTAATCCTAATCCTTCAGGAATGTACAACGAACTATCTTCACCTTCTTCTTCAGGTCCACCAACTAAAAGTGTTTCATAATCTGGCTCTAAATATTTTGATAAAAAACTTACATTGTAAGTAATTCCTCCAATGTTGAAACGATTAATTATACGAAGTACTTTAGGCACAATTAGTTAAGATTAAGTTCGGTAGATAGTTGTTTAAAATCAATTCCATCAAAATTTCCAGAACTCATCATCAAAAGTACGTGGTTTTTTAAAGATTTTGATTTAAGATATGTTACTAATACGTTACTATCCGTAAATACTTTTAAATCTTTCCGATTAAAGTAATTTAATACTTGCTCCTCAGTAATCGGTTTTAGCTTTTTGTGAGCTATGGTGTGAGGATTAAAATACACGATGGCTTCATCTGCATCATTCATGGCACCGTCATATTCTGCTAAAAATGTTTCGTTTAAGCTACTAAATGTATGTAACTCCATACAAGCTAAAATTTTGCGTGTAGTAAATTGCTGTTTTGTTGCTTGTGTAGTTGCTTTTAGCTTAGAGGGAGAATGGGCAAAGTCTTTATAAAAAGCGAAACTTTCGGTTTTAGAAACTAACTCTAATCGTTTAGCCGCACCTTTAAAAGACTGAATAGCCTCATAAAATTGAGAATCTGTTAAACCTAACTTATTACAAACTAAATGAGCCCCATTTAGGTTCATTAAATTGTGGTTCCCGAAAATTTGTAATGGGATGTCTTGTTTATTATCTTCAAGAATGGTTGTCCCATTTTCAATTCTATGTTTAGGAATAGAGTAGGGTATTTTGGAAATATTGTTTGATAAACCCGAATTTTCAGCTACTCTTTGCAATTCTATATCTTCATTACAATATATTAAGCTACCGTTAGGTTCAATTAAATCAACAAATTTTTCAAACTGACTTACGTAATTTTCAAAGGTTGGAAATACATTGATGTGATCCCAAGCTATACCACTTAAAATGGCAATATTTGGTTTATATAAATGAAACTTTGGCCTTCTATCGATGGGAGAGGCTAAATACTCATCACCTTCAATAATGGCAATAGGGGCTTCTTTGGTTAATTTAACCATAGTGTTAAACCCTTCTAATTGTGCGCCTACTAAATAATCTGCATCTATTTTGTTGTAATGTAATACATGTAAAATCATTGCTGTTATAGTGGTTTTACCGTGACTACCACCAATAACCACACGAGTTTTATCTTTTGTTGCTTCGTATATATATTCAGGATAAGAATATACTTTTAAGCCCAGTTCTTTTGCTTTAATTAGTTCAGGATTATCTTCTCTAGCGTGCATTCCTAAGATGACAGCATCAATGTCGGACGTTATCTTTTCAGTAAACCAGCCAATTTCATCTGGCAAAATCCCAGCGTTTTTTAAGCGAGTTTTTGATGGCTCGTTAATTTCGTCATCACTTCCTGTTACTTGAAATCCTTTTTCATGTAAAGCCAATGCCATATTGTGCATGGCGCTTCCTCCAATTGCAATTAAGTGAACTCGCATAATCGATTTAGTTTAGTTCTACGAAGTAAACCTTTTTTAATAAAAAATGCAGACCGGTTAGGTCTGCATTTTAAACAATGATTTGTTAAGTATTATGCCAACTTAGCACTAGGTTGACCTAGTTGATACAATAATTTCGCATGAGCGGCTAATGCTCCTACAAAAGTTTTTTTAGAATAGTAAGGCAAATTAAATTCTTCAGCTGTTTTTTTAATAATTGGTGCAATTTTTTTATAATGAACGTGACAAATATTTGGAAATAAATGATGCTCAACTTGAAAATTTAAACCACCTACAAACCAAGAGAAAGCCCAGCTTTTTTGTGCAAAATTGGTGGTTGTTTTTAATTGATGTGCAGCCCAATCATCTTGCATATTCCCTTTTTCATCTGGTAATGGAAATTCTGTTAAATCAACTACATGAGCTGGTTGGAAAATGAGTGCTAAAATCATTCCGCAAGTAAAATGCATAATTGACCAGCCAATAATAATTTGATACCAAGGACTGTTCATTACTAGTAATGGTAAACCAAGGCTATATCCTAAATAAAATAATTTGTTAAGAATTAATAAGTATAACTCTTTTTTATAAGTTGTTTTTCTGATGGCTAACAATCCCATTTTGTTATAACGAGCTAATTGTTGAAAGTCTTTTGTTGTGGCCCACATAATAGTCATTAAACCATAAAAAAACCATGCGTATAAAAACTGAAATTTATGAATCCATTTATACTCTGCATGAGGTGAGAATCTTAAAAAACCTGGTGGCGCAATATCTTCATCATGTCCTTCGATATTAGTATAAGTATGGTGCAAGTTATTATGTTGTAATTGCCAGTTTAATGAACTTCCTCCAACAAAATTCATACTTCTGCACATTAAAGCATTTAATTTAGCATTTCTTGAATATGCTCCATGATTGGCGTCATGCATAATGGATAGACCAATGCCACTCATTCCAAACCCCATTAAAACACATAATAACGCTTGAATCCAAAGATTATCGAAAATGTTAAAAATGAGTAGTAAAAAAGGAGTGAAATATAAAGCAAACATGAAAATGGATTTAATGACCATTTGAGCATTTCCATATCGAGAAAGGTTATTTTCTTTAAAATAGTCGTCTACTCGTTTTTTTGCTGTTAGATAAAAGGAACGGTTTGCATTATTGAATCTGATTGATTGGGTACTCATTTATTTTGTTTTTTGTGTTAGTGAGTCAAAGATAAGCTATATATAACCAAAACCCAAAAATCTTAAATTGTTAATAATGAACAATTTATCGTTTGTAATTCGTTTTAGGAGACTTAATGGCTTATTTCTGAGAGGAATGCTATTTGTACAACGACAAAATTAATTCAGCTAATTTTTCAACATCCTCTTTTTGGCTTTTTTTACCAAATGAAAAACGAATGCAATTCTCCGATTCCTCTTTTTCTATACCCATAGACATTAGAACATGGGATGGTTCCGCAGAAGCAGAAGTGCAAGCAGAGCCTAAAGAAACAGCGTATTGGTTTTTTAGATGAGAAAAAATAGAGCTTCCATCTCTTAGTTTTGGAAAGTATATGTTAGATGTATTGTAAAGTCTGTAACGTGTTGATCCATTGATTCTTAAATCAGGTATTTCAAGTAGTTGATGTTCTAGATAGCCTCTCACTTTTGAGATATTCATATTATCATCCCAAAAATCGTTTTTAGCAATTTCGCAGGCTTTACCTAAGCCTACGATTCCTGTTACATTTAAAGTGCCACTTCTTTTACCGTTTTCATGACCACCGCCATGAAATAGGGGTATTAAATTGACTCTTGGATTTTTACGTCTTATGTATAAAGCGCCAACGCCTTTTGGTCCGTATAATTTGTGGGCAGAGATACAACATAAATCTAGTCCCATTTCATTCACATCAATATGTAATTTGCCAGCCATTTGAGTGGTATCACTAAAAAAGATAGCCTCATGTTGGTGAATGATTTCTGAAATTTTCTCCAAATCCTGTAAAACACCAGTCTCGTTATTAGCAGCCATAATAGCAACTAAAATAGTTTTATCTGTAAAGGCTTCTTTTAATTCATCCAAATCAATACGCCCTTCTCTGTCAACATTTAAATAAGTTATGAGAGCACCTTTTTCTTCTAAGTAAGCACAGGTATCCAAAACAGCTTTATGTTCTGTTTTACAGGTAATAATATGGTTCCCTTTGGTTTGATAAGCTTCAAAAACGCCTTTCAAAGCCATGTTTATGGCTTCAGTTGCTCCCGATGTAAATACAATTTCTGAACATTCAGCACCAATAAAATCAGCTACTTGTTGCCTTGCTTTATCAATAGCGCCCTGAGCATACCAACCTAAAGGATGAGTATTGCTAGAAGAGTTACCAAAATATTCAGTAAAGTAGGGGAGCATTTCAGCTAACACTCTTTCATCAACTGGAGTTGTTGCATTATAATCTAAATAGACCATTAAACTCTCTCAATTATAGCAGCGTAACCTTGCCCAACTCCAATACACATGGTTGCTAAAGCATATTTTTTGTTTTGAAGATTTAACTCGATAGCTGCTGAATTGATAATACGAGCACCACTCATTCCCAGTGGATGTCCTAATGCAATAGCACCACCATTTGGATTAATACGAGGGTCTTTATCATCTAATTTCCATTGACGAGTACAACCTAATGCTTGTGCAGCAAAGGCTTCGTTCAGTTCAATAATATCAATATCATTCCAAGTTAAACCTGCTTTTTTAAGAGCTTGATTTGCCGCCTCAACAGGACCTAATCCCATAATGCTAGGTTCAACACCCACCACAGCGCTACTTACAATACGTGCTAATGGTTTTAAGTTATATGATTTAATGGCATTTTCACTAGCTAATAAAAGTGCGGCAGCTCCATCATTTAATCCAGAAGCGTTGCCCGCTGTAACAGTTCCATCTTTTCGGAAAGAAGCTTTTAGTTTTTGTAAACCTTCTAACGTGGTATTGGCTTTTGCAAATTCATCTGTTTTGAAAATTAATGCATCACCCTTTTTTTGAGGAATTTCAACTGGTACAATTTCTTTTTCAAAACGTCCAGCAGCCATGGCTTTAGCTGCTTTTTGCTGACTCCATAAGGCAAAGGCATCTTGGTCTTCGCGGCTAATTTTGTGCAATTCTGCCACATTTTCAGCAGTTTCGCCCATAGCATCTACGCCATATTGTTCTTTTAATTTTGGATTGATGAATCTCCATCCAAAACTACTATCAAATAATTGTTGGTCGCGACCAAAAGCAGAACTTGCTTTGCTCATAACTAACGGACCACGTGTCATATTTTCAACACCTGAAGAAATCATTAAATCAGCATCGCCTAATTGAATGTATCTAGCTGCATCAATAGTAGCACTTAAACCAGATGCGCATAAACGATTTACGGTTTGACCAGGAACTGTAATTGGTAAACCAGCCATTAAAGATGCCATACGAGCCACATTGCGATTGTCTTCGCCCGCTTGATTTGCACAGCCCATAATCACATCAACTACTTTACTAAAATCAACTGATGGATTTTTTGCCATTAATTCTTTTAATACTAATGTTGCTAAATCATCCGTTCTCACAGTTGATAATGTTCCTCCAAAATTTCCGATGGCAGTTCTTACGCCATTTATAATATAAGCTTGTTGCATAGTGGTTAAGTTTAAGTGCCACAAAAATATCGTTTTTTTAAGACTTACTCATTAAAAAGCCCTTTTTAATAGTTTTATGTTTTTTTACATACTAAAACAGTTAGTTTTTCGTTTCTTTGTGATTGAATAACAAGTATTTAATATTATTTTTTGAGAAAGTGCACCTTATATATTTTAATAGCGTTATCAACGTTCCTTTTTTATAATGGAAATGCGCAGGTTCCTGCTCCTCAAATAACTTGCGTTTCTGTTACGTCACCCACTAGTGCTGTTATTTCGTGGGTAATTCCTCCAGATCCATCTGGCTTGTTTACTCAATATCAAATATGGTCGTCTTTTTCTCAAACTGGTCCATTTGCAATGATTGGAACAGTTAATGTTTATACGCAATCATCATTTACACAAACACCCTCCAATGCTAATTTTCAATCACAATATTATTATATAACCACAGTTAGTGGTACAAATACATCGGTACCTTCAGACACGATAAGATCTATTTATTTAAATTTAAATAATACAGCAGGCAATGGAGTGGTTAGTTTAAATTGGAACGCTATGAAAACACCATTGCTTCCGTCTTCAGCAACTACTTATACACTTTCAAGAGAAGCACCAGTAGGAGTTTGGACACCCATTTACACTGGTAGTAATTTAAATTACAAAGACACTATCTTCATTTGTAAGATTTTTTATAATTATAAAGTGGAAATTTCTGATGCTTCTGGTTGTATTTCTAAATCCAACATACCAGGAGATACATGTTACAATATGCAACCACCGCCTATTATTAAGGTTGATTCTGTTTCGGTAACAAGTAGTGGACAAACAGTTATTGGATGGCCTCCATCTCCAGCATTAGATGTGAGTGGGTATGTAGTGTATTTATTTAATGGAGGTTCTTTAACGCCAATTGATACAATTTATGGTTACAATAACACGTCATTTACATTTACTGCCTCAACAGCAAATTCAGGATCCGAATCATATGCTATTGCTGCAGTGGATAGCTGTGAAAAATATAGTATTCCAAGTGCCTCTTATAATACTATTTTTTTGAATATCACTTACGATTTGTGTTCAAGATCGGCTAGTTTAAACTGGACGGCTTATACGAATTTACCTAAAGGTATTTTATTATATGATGTGTATTGTTCAGTGAACGGAGCTAGTCATCAAATTGTTGGCTCGTCTAATTCAACCTCATTTACTCATTCTGGGTTAAATCCTGGAGATAATTATTGTTATTTTATAAGGGTTAGAAATACAGATTTATCAATTAGTGCAAGTTCAAATAGTAGATGTTTAACTGCTAATGCGCTTCCAGGACCTAGTTTTGTTTATATCAATTCCGTTAGTGTGAATACAGACAATAAACAAATAGAAGTTACATATTCGGTAGACAATACTAATAGTTTTAAAGGCTGTCACATTTACAAATCTGAAGATGGAGTTAATTTTACCAAATTAGCTTTCGTCTCTTCAACAGTATCACCACAAACCTATTTAGATAAAGATGTTAAGTCAACCGACAAAAACTACTATTACAAAGTTCAGGTTGCGGATGATTGTGATAATCCAGGGGCAGTTAGTAATGTTTCCAAAAATATTGTATTAAAAGTAAGTCATGATAATGAACGTATTTTCATGAATAATTTAACTTGGGATGATTATACAACTTGGTCGGCAGGTGTAGAGTCATTTAATATTTATCGGTCAATCAATGGAGTATTCGATCCAACACCAATCATTAATGTTCCTTTTTTAACCAGTACTTATACAGATGATGTTCAAGACTATGTTAGTGAACAGGGTAAGTTTACTTATTATGTAGAAGCCGTCGAAGGATCAGGAAATATTTATGGTTTTAAAGATGTGGCTAAGTCTAACCCAGCTGATGCATATGTTGAAGTGAGTGTGTTTGTTCCTAATGCGTTTGCTCCTAGAGGTGTTAATAATATTTGGTTGCCAGTTGCGCAATATGTAGAGAAAACTGATTATAAAGTGATGGTTTTTAATCGTTGGGGAGATAAAATATTTGAAACAAATAAAGATACTGAAGGGTGGACTGGCGATGCAGCAACCGACGAAGTATATGTTTATATGATTGAATACAAAAATGCTCGTGGAGAGTATATTCAATTAAAAGGCCATTTAAATATCATTAGATAATTTTTTGGTTTCTTAGCATCTCATTTTTAATAAGTTTCTGTTTTATTCCCTTTTATAGCTGTATCCTCGTTTAAATTTGGAATTATATATTTTAAATGAAATTATTCCGAATTATAATATTCTCTTTGTTTTTTTTAGAAGCTTATTCAACACAAGCTCAAGTAAAAAAAACGGAACCCACTTTAACCAGAGTGTTATTTGTGTTTGATGCTAGTAATAGTATGAAAACGAAACATAAGAATACAACTCGTATTCAGGGTGCTAAAGAGTTGTTTTATAAGTTTTTAGATAGCTTAAATAAACAAAAGAATATACAATTTGCATTGCGAATGTATGGTCATACGGTGAAATATCCTCCAGGAGATTGTAAAGATTCAAAGTTAGTTGTTCCTTTTGCAAAGAATAATATTGCCATAATAAAATCTAAAGTTGCGGAAGCGAAACCAACAGGTATTACTCCAATTGAACATTCTTTAACAGAATCGGCAAATGATTTTCCAGATACTAAGGCTGTGAATATGATTATTTTAATTACCGATGGCATAGAGGAGTGTGAAGGAGATCCATGTAAAGCTAGAATGAAATTAATGGAGAAGGGTATAGTGTTTAAACCCTTTATTATTGGTATTGGTTTAAGTGTAGAACAAATAAAGACCTTTGAGTGCGTTGGTGATTATTATGATTTTGATAATTCTAATTTGGTAAAAGATATTAGCGCCATCATTTCTAAACAAAAATTAAATAAAACATCCGCTCAAGTTAATTTGTTAGACACAAAGTCTTATCCTAGTGAAACGAATGTAAACATGACGTTTTATAACACAGCTACTGGTAATTACATGTATAACTATATGCATACCTTAAATCAAAAAGGAAATCCTGATACGTTGTATTTAGATGATTTTCCAACGTATAAAGTGATTGCTCATACGATACCTCAAACAGAAAGTAAAGAGATAAAGTTAACACAAGGTAAACACACGATTATTCCTATTGATGCGCCTCAAGGATTTATTGAGTTGCGCCGACCAATGGGTGTTTATAATTTTAATGAAAAAATAAAAAGCATAGTTCGTAAAGCCAACGGTAATATGCAAACATTAAATGTTCAGCAAATGAATACCACTGAGAAGTATATTACTGGAAGTTATGATTTAGAAATTTTGACACTTCCACGAACTTATATTAGTGGGGTGAAAGTAGAGCAATCTCAAACTAAAATCTTAGAATTACCAAATGCAGGGATGTTGACTATTAAAGCTCTGGATAATGGTGATGGCAGCATTTATAAAGACACTAAAAAGCTAGAATGGATTTGTAATTTAAATAATACTACTTCGCAAACCTATTATTTACAACCCGGTAATTATAGAATAGAGTGGAGAGCTAAATCTTTAAAAGGTTCTATTTATACAATTGAAAAGAAGTTCACCGTGAAGTCAGATATCGAGACGAAGGTGGAATTGTATAAGTAAGGTTTTTAAAATCTTATACTATTAATTTGGGCGTGCCGGCGCAAAGAGGCAGCGCCGTCGGGCTGATCCGCTTCAATCTTTTTGTAAAGGAATACAAAAAGGATTTCCGCTCACATCCCTCACACAAAAAATATTAATTTCTCGTGCGCTGGATTTAGATTAAAGTAAGTAAAAGCGATAGAAAGTAATGACAGTAGCGCGAGGGATTGAAGTGAAAATCCTTTTACATCTTTTTGATGTAAAAGATTGAAACATTGCTGAGGAAAAAGCATAGCTTTGACGAAAGTACCAAGCGCAGCTTAGCCCAGTTCGCTATTCGCGGACGCGCCCAAACTAATGCAAAATCTTAAATATCAACTCCTTCATTAACTCGCCATTATTTACTCCGCTATTATCAACACCTTTGGTTTTTAAATCATATTCTTTTAAATAAGCAAAAATGGCTTTTAATTTTCCTGTATTATAATTTTGAGCAGCTTTGGCATACCCATCCACAAAAAACGGATTAACACCTAGTGCTTGAGCTACGGCGAATTTAGATTTATCTGGAGCAAAATGATATAATAAAATTTTAGAGAAATAACCATACAGTGTGCTCAAGGTCATTACTGCTGGATGTTCTTTTTCGTTGCTTGAAAAATAATTGATAATACGATTAGCTTTTAGAATATCTTTTTTAGCTAAAGCATCTTGTAGTTCAAACACGTTGAATTCTTTACTAATACCAATATTATCCTGAACAGCATCAGCCGTTACTTCCTCACCTTCTTTTAAATTAATGAATAGCTTTTCAACTTCATTACTAATTTTTGATAAATCATTACCTAAAAATTCCGCTAATAAAAAGGATGCTTTAGGACCAATTTTAAATTTACGTTCCTGAACAAAAGATGTTATCCATTCAGGAATTTGATTATCATACATCTTCTTAGTTTCTAAAAAGACATGATTTTTTTGTAATGATTTATAGACTGCACTTCGTTTATCCAGTGTTTTGTATTTATAACAAAACACTAAAATAGTTGAAGGTTGAGGTTGTTGTAAATATCCTGCTAATGCATTAGAGGTAGTTGCTGATTTTTTTGCAGGAATATCATCATCGTCATCATCGCCACCAGAAGCCTTGCCTAATTCCTTTAAGTTTTGCGCTTCTTTTACAATCACAACTTGATACTCACTCATCATCGGAAAACGCTTAGCAGCTGAGATGATGGCATTTAAATCAACATCTTTCCCGTATAAAATGGTTTGATTAAATTCTTGCTCGCTTTCGTCTAGTACATTTTTTTCAATGTAGTCGCTAATCAAGTCAATATAATACGCTTCTTCGCCGCTTAAAAAATAAACGGGTTTAAAGATTTTTCGTTTTAAATCGGTGAGTATTTGTGTTACTTCCTTCATAATCTGTTACTTTTTAAAAAAGAAATAAACGGCTACAAATAAACATAAAAAACCAATGATGTGATTCCATCGTAAGGTTTCTGTTTTAAAAACTAGTAAAGTAAAAATCACAAATACACTAATAGAAACCACTTCTTGAATAATTTTTAATTGAAATAGATTAAAAGGTCCGCCATTGATATTACTGCCTACCTTATTTGCAGGAACCATTAAGCTATATTCTAATAAGGCAATTCCCCAACTAATCACAATAGCCGCAATCATTCCTACGTTTTTAAATTTCAAATGCCCATACCAAGCTATGGTCATAAACGTATTGGAGGCTAAAAGCAATAATATAGTGGAAAGTCCTTTTGACATTTACTTATGTATTCTTCTCAATTAATTTTTCTAAAATATCAATGGCTGAAATACTAATTACTGTTCCAGGACCAAAAACACCCGATACGCCAGCTTTGTATAAGAAATCATAATCTTGCTGAGGTATCACACCACCTGCAATCACCATAATATCTTCTCTACCATATTTCTTCAACTCTTCAATTACTTGGGGAATTAAAGTTTTATGTCCAGCAGCTAATGATGATACTCCTAAAATATGTACGTCATTTTCAACTGCTTGTTTAGCTGCTTCGGCTGGTGTTTGAAATAATGGGCCAATGTCCACATCAAATCCCATGTCTGCAAAACTGGTAGAAATAACTTTTGCGCCTCTGTCATGTCCGTCTTGTCCCATTTTTGCAATCATAATACGTGGGCGACGACCATCTAATTCAGCAAATTTGTCGGCTAATTCTTTTGCTTTCAAAAAGTTTTTATCCATACTAATTTCTTTACTGTAAACACCTGCAATACTTCTGATGTTTGCTTTATATCTTCCAAATACAAGTTCTAGTGCGTAAGAGATTTCTCCTAAACTACAACGAACACGAGCGGCATTAATCGCTAGTTCTAATAAATTTCCTTTACCAGTTTTAGCTGCTTCTGTTAAGGCAGATAAAGCGGCTTCCACCTCTTTAGGATTACGTTCTGCTTTTAATTTTGCTAAACGTTCTAGTTGTTGTGTTCTAACTTTGGCATTATCAACATCTAAAATATCGATGTTTGTTTTTTCGTTAGTTTGGTATAAGTTAACTCCAACAATAATATCTTTACCTCCATCAATACGAGCTTGCTTACGAGCAGCCGCTTCTTCAATACGCATTTTAGGAATACCTGTTTCGATGGCTTTTGCCATACCACCTAACTTCTCAACTTCTTCAATTAATTCCCAAGCTTTATGAGCTAACTCATGAGTTAGAGTTTCAACATAATATGAACCAGCCCAAGGATCGACCACTTTACAAACATTGGTTTCGTTTTGTAAAAATAATTGTGTGTTACGAGCAATACGAGCACTAAAATCGGTAGGTAAAGCAATCGCTTCATCTAATGCATTGGTATGTAAACTTTGTGTGTGTCCCATAGCAGCTGCTAAAGCTTCTACACAAGTACGAGTCACATTATTAAATGGATCTTGCTCCGTTAAACTCCATCCGCTGGTTTGGCAATGTGTACGTAATGCCATTGACTTTGCAGATTTAGGATTAAACTGTTTTACCATCTTTGCCCAAAGCATACGACCTGCGCGCATTTTAGCAATCTCCATAAAATGGTTCATGCCAATTGCCCAGAAGAAAGATAAACGAGGCGCGAAGGCATCAATGTCTAATCCTGCTTTAATACCTGTTCTAATATATTCTAATCCATCTGCTAAAGTGTAAGCTAATTCAATATCTGCGGTAGCACCTGCTTCTTGCATATGGTAACCACTAATAGAAATCGAATTAAACTTTGGCATTTTTTGAGAAGTGAATTCAAAAATATCCGCAATGATTTTCATCGATTGCTCTGGTGGATAAATGTAAGTGTTACGCACCATGAACTCTTTTAAAATATCATTTTGAATCGTACCAGACAATTTATCCATCGATACACCTTGTTCTTCGGCCGCTACAATGTAAAATGCTAAGATTGGTAATACAGCACCATTCATCGTCATACTCACACTCATTTGGTCGAGTGGAATCTGATCGAATAATACTTTCATATCCAAAATAGAATCAATCGCCACACCTGCTTTACCAACATCCCCAACTACACGTTCATGGTCACTATCATAACCACGGTGAGTGGCTAAATCAAAAGCAACTGATAAACCTTTTTGTCCTGCAGCTAAGTTACGACGGTAGAACGCATTACTTTCTTCGGCTGTACTAAATCCTGCATATTGACGAACAGTCCAAGGATTTTGAACATACATACTAGAGTAGGGGCCACGTAAAAAAGGAGGTGTTCCTGCTCCAAAATTTAAATGTTCAAAGTCTTTAGTGTCGGCTAAAGTGTATGATGTGTTTAAGGTAATTTGCTCTGCAGTTGTGTACTTCTCGACTACGCTCGAAGTGACAACTGAACCCTCTTGAGATTTATATGATATGTTTGAAAAATCTTTTCTCATGATTAATTGGCTAATTGTTGTTCTAAAGATTCACTCAAATTAATAGCTTTAATTCCTGATGAATGAACAGTGTTTTTTCTTTTAACCACTTTCACTTCTTCATTTTTGTTTTGGAATTTGTTTACTCCTACTAAAACTAATTTTCCGTCTTTAAATTGCTGAATTAATGTTTCAGCATCTTTTGAAATCATATCTTGAATATAGTTTGATTTTAAGCAAGCTAGCAAACCACCTTTTGATTCAATGACTTTAAATTGTTCCCAAGCTTTTTCGCAAAGAGTTTCAGTTAATGTTTCGATATAGTATGAACCAGCAGCCATATCTGCAACAATGTTTAAATAACTTTCGTCTTTTAAAATTAATTGTTGGTTACGAGCCATTCGTGAACTAAAATCATTTTGCGCATTAAACTCTATATCAAATGGTAATACCACAATGCTGTTTGCTCCACCAATAGAAGCACTCATGGCTTCGGTGGTAGAACGTAACATGTTATTGTAACTATCAACCACACTTTTGTTTATTAATGTGGTTTGTGCATGAATATGAACAGTAGCTTTAATGTTATATTGACTTAACAAGAAGTTAGCTAATTTTCTTAAGGCTCTTAGTTTTGCAATCTCCATAAAGAAATCTCCACCAACAGAAACATTTAAATGAACAGTTTTAATGGATGAAGAGGCAATGTTTAAATATTCGTTTAAATGAGCAATCGAAAATGCTAATTCGTTGATGGTATTTGAACCTGCTTCTTGATATAAATTGGTATTAATGCAAATAGAAGTTGTATTCAGTGATTCTACTTTTCCTTCTAATGTTGTATCACATTCTAGAAAGCAAGAATCTCCAGTTGGTATAGAACTTAAAAAAGCAGTTAAGTCTTTTTCAAATTCTGGTTTTACCATAAACAAAGAGTAAATGTGTTGTAATAAAACTCCATTTAATAAAACCGCAAAATCTGTTTTTTGAGTGATATGAAACACCAAGCCTGAAGCGCCATTTTGCAACGCATTTAAGGCTTGAGTATTAGCCGTTTTCGCATCAGATACAAATACATTCTCGCAAATTGCCCAATCATTTTTTGCGAAAACAGGAGTTGGGTTTGTGTTTAAATTTTCTTTGGTGTAAAAAGGTTGAACATCAATGCCTGAGTTTGTTTTCCAAACTAATGTATTGTAATCAATGCCTTTTAAATCTTTTACTAATTGCTCTTTCCATTGAGCAGCTGTTGTAGAAGTGAATTCGGTAAATAATTTTTGCATTTTATTATTTTTTTGTCAGTTCGAGCGAAGTCGAGAACTACACGATGAGATGATCATAAACATCTCGACTACGCTCGATGTGACAGAATTGTTTTTTAAAAATTTTGTGAAATTTCTTTTTTGATATAATCAATAGCTACATCATTCGGTAATTTTTTACCAAGGTTAGAACAGATGTTTAAAATCATCATCGCTAGTTCAGAGCTATTAGCATCAGCAGCTACTTTAGACGAAGAAATATTAATTAATTGAATGATTTCTTCTTTAGATGTTTTTACTAATTCCCAAGCGCCTGCCGAGATGTAAATTTGTTGAGACAAGTTGTGTTCATATTCTGATTTTACAGCAGCCACTAATTCTTGGTGTAACTGACGGGCAGACATCCCATTTTTATTAACACGAATCACTAAGCTATTTGGGTTGATGCGTTCCAAGAAAATAACAATACGTTCGTAAGCTTGAATTTTTAAAGGCGTAATAGTGCCTTGAGCTGATTTTTTTAATTCGTGTTCACGTCTTTTTTGGTCGTTATCCAAAAAACGTTTAACTAATAAATAGGCGGCTGCAAAAACAGCTCCAGCTGGAATTAAGATTTTTAAAATTTCAACAAATGCGTTCATAGTGGTTTAGTTTTAGAGTTTCTAATATCGGGATTTTTACTGTATAATTCTTAATTTGTGAAAAAATACAACAAATTTTATCCCCCTGCTTTTTTGGCTTTGTAGTTCGCTTTAGTTAATAGGTCTAAAAGCTTATCGCGGTTGTCTCCTTGAATCAAAATATTTCCGTCTTTGGAGTTTCCGCCGACCCCACATTTTTGTTTGAGCGTTTTGGCCAAATCATTCAAATCATCTTCGGTCCCCACAAAACCACTAATGCGAGTGACTAGTTTTCCGCCACCAATTCTATCTAAAAACAACTTTAAATTTTGTTGTTTAGGAGGTAAAGTTTCATGAGTGTCCTCCTCCTCATTTTGATAACTAAAGTTTGGGTTGGTAGAATAAACCACATTTACTCTATTTTTTTCTTTCTTACTCATCTTTTATAGCGAATTAATAATAACGGAATACCAACTAGCATGATTAAGCATGACACTAATAACCATAGGTTGTGTATATGATTCGTTGATGTTGTTTCTGGTTTTACAGTTCCTAGATTATTGGAAAATTCTAATTCAACAGTACTTTTCTCAAGAGTTTGAATACTGTCTTTTAAAGCATAATGTTTTTTGAGCCAAACATTAGCTTGCTCAAAATTTTGTTGCGCTTCAAAAAATAAGGAACGTGTATGGTATAGTTCCAACAAGGCCTCTGTGTAATCATATTTGGTGCAAATGTCATCAGCTAATGAAATGTAATTAGAAGCTTCGTTAAAGTTCTTTTGTTTAATAAACACTAATGCAAGGTTATTATAACTATCGGCTAACTCAAATTCATTATCAATGAGTTGTCGAATTTTTAGGCTTTCTTCCAAATAGAGTAGAGCACTATCTAACTTATTTTGTTCTCTTAATATGGTTCCAATATTATTGTAACAAGATGCCACTAATTCGTTTTCTCCAATATTATTCGCATAGGTTAATGCTTCTTCAAATTGTTTGATAGCCGCATTGTATTGCTTTTGATTATATTTTAAAACGCCCAAATTAATTAAACTACGCGCAATATGAAGTGTATTATTTGTTGTATTGTATGCTTGAAGAGCTGCTAAATAGGATTGTTCGGCAAGATGTAGATAATTTATGTCGCTATAAATATTTCCTAAATTAGTTTGATTAATAGCAATGCCTGTTTCGTTATGGATGGATTGATTTAGCGTTAAAGCTTGTTTTTGGTAGTTTAGCGCTTTAGTGAAATTGCCTTTTTTATAGTACAGCACGCCTAATAAATTGTAAGCCTTTGCTATATGTTTGGGCGAATTTGTTTTTAAAGCTTCTTGTTCGCAAACTTTTGCAAACTCATAACTCATGTCGGGATCGTTATTTCTTGTATCAAATCCAATTTTATATAATTGATTGACCCTTTCTGTATCGTTTTCAATGTGTTGTGTTTGATATAATAACGAATCGTTTACTTGCGAAAAGCAGGTAAAACCTAGTAAAATGAATATGAAAACTAACTTCATTATTTACTGTAAATATAATTTGTTTTTATTTAATTTAGAGCCAAATTCTCATTATGATTCACTATAAATTATATCTAAAAAATCCTAGTTCTCATTATATCTATGTTGATTTAACGATTGACAATATCAATACTCCAACTATAGAATTACAATTGCCTTCATGGCGTCCTGGGCGTTACGAATTGGGTAATTTTGCTAAAAATGTAAAACGAGTTGATGTTTTTGATGAAAATGACAAACCTCTTGTTTATCAAAAATCAACTAAAGATTGTTGGGTAGTTGAAACCAACGGGGCTAAAAAAGTGAAAGTCACTTATAGTTATCATACTACCGAAATTAATGCAGGGAATTGTTATGCTGATGAAACTCAATTATATGTTAACCCAGTTCATTTGTGTATGTATGTTCCTGCTAGAATGCAAGAAGAACATACGCTGGAATTAGATATTCCAGAAAATTATAAAGTAGCCACTTCTCTTAAAACAGTGAACAAGAATTTTGTTGCTTCCACTTTCGATGAATTGGCGGATAGCCCGATTATGGCCAGTGCTAATTTGCGATCCGATTTTTATATCGTAAATAACATTAAGTTTTGGTTGCATTTTGTGGGTGAGTGTAAGCCTGATTTTGAGAAGATCAAAACAGATTTCACAAAGTTCACTCAAACTTCACTTAATTTTTGGGGAGGATTTCCAGTATCTGAATATCATTTTCTATTTCAAATATTGCCATTTAAGTTTTATCATGGCGTTGAGCATCAAAAATCAACGGTCATAGCTATTGGGCCTGGATATAATGTCAACAAAGGAAAAACCTACGAAGATATATTAGGCGTTTCTTGCCACGAATTATTTCATACTTGGAATATCAAATACATTCGCCCTGTGGAAATGTTACCTTATGATTTCACGAAAGAAAACTATGCTCGCACTGGATATGTTTATGAAGGTTTTACAACCTATTATGGAGATTTATTGCTATTAACCAGTGGCGTTTTTAATACTCAAGAGTATTTTGATACACTGGAGGAGCGTTTAACTAAACATTTCCATAATTACGGTCGATTTAATTTATCAGTCGCTCATTCGAGTTGGGACACTTGGTTAGATGGTTATGTTCCAGGTGCGCCTTATCGTAAAACCTCTATATATGATGAAGGGAACTTAATTGCGTTGATGTTGGATATTCAAATTATGAAACAGACTAACAACCAAAAAGGCTTAAGAGATGTTTGCAGAGAATTGTATAATGAGTTTGGAAAAAAATATATAGGGTATTCAGAGCAAAATATCATTGCTATTTGCGAAAAAATGGCAGGCATATCTTTAAAAGATTTTTTTGATAAATACGTAAATGGAACCGAAGATTTTGATGTGCCATTAAAGGAATGTTTTAATTATTTAGAAATTGATTTTATTAAAACGCCAAGTGTTGTTTTAAGCGAATCAGCTTATGGATTTAAAACACTTGATTTTGGATTGAACAGAAAAGTTTCATTAATAGCACCTTATTCTCCAAGTTGGAAAGCTGGTTTAAGTATTGGCGATGAAATTATTGCGGTAAATGGTTATACACTAAAGAATGATTTTAATGATTGGATGAATTATTTCAAAGATTCTGAAATTGAATTAACGGTTTCTTCTAATCAACAATTGAAGAAAATAACTCTTGTAAAAAGCTTAAAATCAGTTACTTATTTTGATGTATTAAAATTAAAACCCAAAGGATTAGAGTGTCAAAATTTCACTAATTGGTTAAAACTAAACTCTTAGATGAATTGCCTTTTTTGTAATATAAAACAAGGTTATTATTAGACATTTGTTAATAACTAAACTCGTTAAATTTGGTTAAAGAGCAAATTTGTTCTTTTTTTGTATAAATAAACTTTTTAAAAAAACTAAAAACAAAAACATTATGGAAGAAACAACAACACAAAAACCAGAAGGAAAAGGAATGGCAGTAGCCGGATTTGTAATCTCATTAGTAGGATTAGTATTTTATTTTGTAATAGCTGGAATCGTAGCTCTTCAAGCATTAGCAGGTGGCGGATATGGTTTAGGTATTTTCTGGTTAGTATTAACTTTAGCTGGTACTGGTTTATCAGTTATGGGAATGATGAAATTAGGAAAAACAGGTGGTAAAAAAGGATTAGCAATTGCTGGTATGATTATCGGTATCGTTGCTCTTATTTTAACTGCTTTATTAGTTATGGGTATCAGCAAAGCACAACAAGCTGGTGGAGAATTTGGAGACAAATTTAAAGAAGCAATGGAACAAAGTGCAGAACAAATGAAAGAAGACATGAATCAAGCAATTGATTCAGTTCAACAAGAAGCTGGACACTAATCCAAAAATAAATTTTAAAAAAATAGCTTTTATGGAAACATAAAAGCTATTTTTGTTTCATTAAAAATTAAAAACAAGAACTATGGAAAACAATATTTCAATGGAAAATCAAAATTTAAATGAGGCACCAAAAAGACCTCAATTTCTTTCAGTATTATGCATTTTAACCTTTATTGGAAGTGCTTTAGCATTTATAGGAGCTATTTGGGGTTATTTTTCAATCAAAGCTTCTGCTGCTGTATTAGAATCAATGGGAAGTGCACAAGGCGATACTTATGGTATGATGAGTGGTATGCAAGAAACAATGATCAAAGCAGTTGAAAATGCGGTTCCAAATTTAATTATTGGCTTATTATGTGCTGTTTTATGTTTATATGGGGCTTTACAAATGTGGAAATTGAAAAAAATGGGTTTCTTTATTTATTCAATAGGAGAAATTACTCCTGCAATTGCTGGGTTTTTCCTTGGCGGTGGCGGTTTAATTGGTGGAGCAGGTGCAGTGGTTGGATTGTTATTTGCAATCGTATGGATTGTACTATACGCTGTTAATTTAAAACACATGAAGTAAGATTTTCAATTAATATTTTAAAACCCTTTCTTTTTAAGAAAGGGTTTTTTGTTTTAATAAGTATTAGTTTAACTTTGGCTAAAATTTTAATGATGGAAGAAAATATTGTATTAGAAAATAATTTAACGGAACAACCAAAACGTTCTCAATTTTTAAAAGTGTTGTGCATCCTTTCATTTGTGATGTGTGGATTTAGTTTTTTATCTGGTATTTGGAGTATTTATCAAAGTACACCAGAAGCTATGCAAAAGAATATTGAACAAGTAAGAACAGTTAATCCTGAAATGGCTGATCAAATGGAAAATCAATTTATTGAAATGCAAGACAATCCTTATACTAAAATTTCTCCTTACTTAACGTTAGTTTATACTTTGTTGTCTTTTTTAGGGGTGATGATGATGTGGAATTTAGTTAAAAAAGGATTTTATATTTATGCCATAGCAGAGATTTTACCTTATTCAGGTTTTATTTTTATGGGTAAAAATTCATTAAGTATGATGGGACCTCCAGGGGGAAATAGTGCAATGATTGCGATGGTAGCCATGATTATAATGGTAATTATTGATTTAGTATTTGTAGGCTTGTATGCTAAGAATTTAAAAGAAATGACAAAATAATTTGAGTTATTTTATCAAATAAAAAAGCAGAAGTTTATCTTCTGCTTTTTTATTTGTTATAATTTCTTTCTCCAAATATACTGCTACCAACTCGTATCATGGTGCTTCCCTCTTCAATGGCTAATTGATAATCACTACTCATTCCAAAACTCAATATGTTGTAATTAGGAAATTGAAGACTAAAATCTTTTAATGATTTAAACTCTTTTTTTATTTGCCTTACATTATCCGTGTTTGAAGCCATAGCCATAAAACCTTTCACGTTAATGTTTTTTAGTTCTTTAAACTCATTAGAATTTAATATGTACGAAGCTTCATTAAAATCTAAACCAAACTTGGTTTCTTCTTGGGCAATGTATATTTGCAATAAGCAATCAATTACTCTATTGTTTTTTTGAGCTTGTTTATTGATTTCTTTTAGTAAACTAAAACTATCCACACCATGTATTAAATTCACAAACGACGTAATGTATTTTACTTTATTACTTTGTAAATGACCTATAAAATGCCAAATAATATCTTTAGGTAATTGCTCGTGTTTGTCTACTAATTCCTGTACATAATTTTCTCCAAAGTCCCTTTGCCCAGCTTGGTATGCCTCCAAAAGCATATCATTAGGCTTAGTTTTAGATACAGCAATTAAGGTTACACGCTCAGGAATTTGTGATATTATATGTTTTAAATTTTCTGAAATCGACATAATTAATTTAATTCTAGTTTCATCATAATATCTATTTGTAAATCATCACCCAACTGAAAAGTGTGTTTATCAAATTCTACAAAGCCGTGTTTTAAGTAAAATGCAATAGCTGTTAAATTACGTTCCCAAACAGCTAGCCAAATATATTGATATGCCTGTTCATTGGCAATATCAATAGCTTTTTGTAGTAGTCTCTTTCCTAAATATTTTCCATGAAATTCTTGTTTCACGTAAATTCGTTCAATTTCAATTGAACTTTCGTTTTTTAGTTCTGTTTGAGATTCTCCTTTATTTAATTTTAGATAGCCAATAATTTCTGAATTTAGTTTTAAAAAATAAAACTCAGAATCTTTAGCACTTAATTCTTTACCTAATTGTTCCAAACTTAAATTTTCAGACACATACTTTTGCATATCACTTTCGGTATTCTGATGGGCAAAAGTTTCGTTAAACGTTTGAACGCTAATATCTCTTAATAGATTAACCTCGTTATTACCTACTCTTAATATTTCAACCGATGCATCAGCCATTACTCTTCTAAACTATAAATAACCAAGCCACTGCGCATCTTTGGTTCTACCCAAGTCGATTTTGGAGGCATAATATTATCAGTATCTGCAATCCATTTTAAATGTTCCATGGTTACAGGATATAAACCAAAGGCAATAGCTGCCTTTCCTTCATCTACTTGTTTTTTCAATTCTTTGCTTCCTCTCACTCCAGGAATAAATCCAATGCGCTTATCCGTTTTTAAATCATGAATATCTAAAATAGGTGAGAGAATGTATTTGGTTAAGATGGCGGCATCTAAACTATCAATAGGATCTTTAGCGTTGTAAATGGTATCTTTTGCTTTTAATGAATACCATTTATTATCAGCATACATTGATATTTCATGCTTTTGAGTAGGTTTATAATCAGCGGCTTTTACTTCGGTAATGGTGAAGTTTGTTTTTAGGTTATAAATTAATTCGTTTACCGATAAATTATTTAAATCCTTTACGATTCGATTATAATCGTAGATTTTTAAATGTGTTTCAGGAAAGAAAACTCCTAAGTAATAGTTAAAAGCTTCTTCTCCTGTATAAGATTTACGTGTGCTACGTCTTAATTTCCCTAACAGTGTTGCAGACGCAGAACGGTGATGACCATCAGCTATATAAATATTTGGTATAGTGGCAAAACGCTCGGCAATTTGTTTTACTGTTTTGCGTGAATCAATTACCCAAACAGTATGTCTTACTTTATCAGTCGTTGTAAAATCATAATCAGGTCGAGTTTTCGCAACTTCATCTGAAATGGCATCAATGGCTTCATCATTAGGATAACAAAACAATACAGGCTCCGCATTAAACTCACACACTTCTAAATAATCTTTTAATTTTTCTTCACGTGTTGTTAATGTTTGTTCATGTATTTTTATCACACCATTGATATAATCATCAATACTCGTGCATGCAATAATGCCTACAAATTCGTTTCCTTCTTTAATTTGACGGTATAAATAATAGCAAGGACTTTCATCTCTTAAAAATATTTTTTCGCGAACAAATTTTTTGAAATGATTTTTTACTTTATGCAATCGTTCTTTCGAACCAGGTTTTGTTTTTATCCCATCTTCAAAATCGGGATTAATCACATGTAAAAAAGAGTAGGGATTACCTGTTAGTTTTTCTCTTAATTCTGCTGAATTATAACCATCAACCGAACGAGAAGCTACTAAATGTACTTTGTCATTTTCAGGACGTATTGCTTTAAACGGAATAACTTTAGCCATATATTTTGATTCGTTATCGTTTTTAAATATAATAGATTTTATGCAGAGTATCTTATTTTGTGAGCATAAAAAAAGCTCAACCATCTGATTGAGCTTTTTTTTTATTATCGTGTTTTAAATTAGTTAGCTAATGCTTTGAAATCAGCATTGTCACGTAATTTAATGAATTCTGCATCATCTTTAGCCCAAGCTTTTAAAGAACCATCTTTTTCGATAGCTGTTTTTAAGTTATTAATCACTTCAGCTGTATTATTGTTACGAGCTGCAGCAACTGCTTTTAAGTATGAAGACATAGCCATATCTTTTTCGTTACTTGCATCAATTGTAGAAACAACTGCACCGGCATTACCATTTAATAACTCAGATAAAGCTTTGTTAAATCCTTTGTAATCGCCAAAGTTACCAACTGCATCAGCATACTTACCATCACGAACGTTTAAAATACCTTTGTTATAGCTTACTTCGTTACCAGCACCACTTGCTTTGTCATACATTTCCATAGCTTTTTTACGATCACCTGCTTTTGAAGCAACAATACCTAAATTGTTCATTAAAATTGGATTTCCGTTAGCATTAGCTTCTGCACGTTTAAATGCTTCACCAGCTTCAGATACTTTATTGTTCATTAATAAAGCAACTCCTAAGTTGTTTGATGTTCTCCAATCAGAAGAATATTTTTTCTCAGCTGCAGTATAAATAGCTACTTTAGAATTAACATCGTTAGTTAAGTTTGCACCATATAACATTTCTTCAACTGATAATGAATCAGGGTAAGTCGTAGTTAATTTAGTGATTTGCTCATCAGTACGAGATTTTTTGTTTACGTTGATAGTTAAAACCGAACGACGTAATTTTGGTAAAATTTTCTCAGAAACTTCAGTATAAGTTTTAGATAAATTTTTGATTTCTTTTTCACGTTGATCTAAATCAGTGTACATAGTTAATACACGTAAGATTAAGTCTTTATCAGCAATCGCAGAACCTTCCATTAAAGATTTGAAACCATCCCAATCTTCAGCAGTTGTTTTAGTTACATAATTAGATTCTTCTTTACCAAATTTTTGGTCTTTATTTTTATCTTTTTTAAACTCGGTCATCATTGCTTTTGAACCAGATTTAGCACGATCTTCAGCTAAGTTAGCGTTTAAAGATTGCTCACCATCTGGAGATGCATAAGCCGAAACACTAATATCTTTAAATTCATACCAAGGATTATTTAAGTTAGTCTTAATAAATTCTTGTACGTTTTTAACTTCATCAGATTTTAATTCGCTAGCACGAACATCAGATTTATTAACTACATAATAAATATTAGCTGTTTGGTTAGCTGGAGTAGATTTTACAAATGCATCTTTTGCATAAATTCCTTTTTCGTCATTTCTAACTAATAAAGGTGTAATAATTGTACCATCACCTAATTTTACTGGTGTAAAATCTTTAGTTTTTTTCTTTACTGCACCTTGAGCACGAACTTCAACTTCTGCTACTTTCATAGCTGGCTCATAGGCAAACTTTTCTGATGTATAGCTAAAAGTACCGCCTTTTTCGTAACTAATTTTTTGACCAGCGTTAGTAGCTTTTTCACCAACTAAAATAACTGGCTTTAAAGTTTTTTCGCCACCAGCATATTTTACAACTGGAGTTAAAGTAACAGTAGCTTTTTTAGCAAAAACTTTAGCAGGGTATTTACCTGTAACTGTAAATCCTACGCTATCTCCATGCATTTCTAATGGGTTAGGTTTTACATCGTAAGAAAAAGTTGATTGTTTTTTAACCATTTTCCCTAAACCATTGCAACCAACTAACAAAGCAGTTGTTCCAACAGCAAGACTTAAGTTTCGTAAAGTTTTAGTATTCATCATCTATATTTAAATTGTTTGTTTTTTTAATTCGGACAAAATTATAAAATAATTACTGATTGCCTAATTATTTTAGTATTATATTTTAGATAAATTTCAAAAAAAATCCCGCTGTTTGCGGGATTTTGTATTATTTCTGTAATAAAACGAAATTATTTTACAATTGCATTAACTCTCTTAGTTAATTTAGATTTTAAGTTAGATGCTTTATTTTTGTGAATAACGCTTTTCTTAGCTAATTTATCTAACATCGCAACCACTTTTGGTAATAAAGCTACTGCTTCTTTTTTAGTACCAGTTTCACGTAATTTTTTTACTGCATTACGTGTAGTTTTTGCATAATAACGATTTGATAAACGCTTAGCGTCATTTGATCTAATTCTTTTTATTGCCGACTTATGATTTGCCATTCTATTAAGGTATTAATCTGTTTTTTTAAATTGGATTGCAAATATACGCTTTTTTTTATAATTACAAATGTTAATAACAAAAATTTATCGAATATAGTCTAAAACTTACATTTGCCTTAGTAAATGAATCTAAAAAAAACCTATATAACCTCATTAGTTCTGTTTTCGTTAGCAGTTTTTGCTCAGCAGGGCCCTGTAGTCGTTAAAAATATTGTTCCAAATGGAAGTTTCGAGAATTATCGAAAAAAATCGGGAAATATTAAACAAGCTATTCCTTGGCAACAAATTGCTAGTGTTGATTTTTATCAAGAACCCATTAGTAATGATACAACCGCTCAAAAAGGTGCAAAAACTGGAAATTGTTATGCCGGCTTACGATTTCAAAAAAAATACAAAGAATTTTTGCAAGTAAAACTAGCGGAACCCTTACATCGAGGAACAACGTATGAGTTTGAGATGTATGTGCGATTGGCTTTTTGGAGTAACGCTAGTTTAAAATCTATTGGTGCATTGTTCACTAAAATGGGGTACAAAGGCAAAAATGACGTTGTTAAATCTGCATTAATCGATTCGGTAAGTAAAAAAAGTAGTTTTGTTAACGGTTATCAATGGTTTAAAGTGTCTGGTAAATATTTAGCTGATGGAGGAGAAAAGTATGTTACTATTGGTAATTTTTCTCCTAATGTTAAAAAGGATATGGTGAGAATGAACATTTTTAAATTTGGATTTAAAGAGGCGTATTATTTTGTTGATGAAATTTCGATGGTGAAAGCAAAAGAGCCGGTAGAAAAAGTAAAAGTAGAAATTGTTGGTTCGTTTAATGTGGATGCTCAAGATTCGGTGTTAGAAGTAAAAAAAGATGTGAAAGTGGGCGAGAAGATTACTTTAAAAAATATTTTCTTTGAAAACGGACGTTATTATTTATTGCCAGAATCTTATTCGGAGTTAAATAAACTAGCGCAATATTTATTAAGAAATCCCCACATGGAAGTTCAAATTAACGGACATTCGGATAATGTTGGTTCAAAAGGTAAAAACCAAAAAATTTCAGAACAACGTGCGCGCGAAGTATTTGAGTACTTAATTAAAAAAGGCGTGCAAAATAAAATGTACTTTAAAGGTTATGGCAGTTCTTTTCCTATTGCTAGTAATGATAATGATATCGATAGAGCTAAGAACAGACGTGTGGAGTTTGAGATAGTAAAGACCAATTAGATAATTTAAAATAAAATAACTTTCCAACTTTCTAAACTATTATATGAATCTAATTGAAAAAGATAATCCTAAAACAATCAGAGCTTGGTCTTTTTACGATTGGGCAAACTCAGTGTTTCCATTGGTAATTACATCAGCCATTTTTCCTAATTTTTATGATTATGTTACTACTCACGATGAATCTAAAAATTTCATAGGGCATACGGTTGCATTTTTTGGAGTTGTGTTCGAAAATCAAAATATTTATTCTTTTGTTTATGCTTTCGCTTTATCTATTGTTGTAATCATAACACCTATTTTAAGTGGAGTAGCCGATTACTTGGGTAATAAAAAACGTTTTCTTCAATTCTTTTGTTATCTAGGTTCTCTGTCATGCATGTGTTTGTTTTTCTTTAAAAGAGAACATTTAGAATTAAGTTTCTTGCCTTTTATTACTGCTACCGTTGGATTTTGGGGCAGTTTAGTATATTATAATTCTTATTTGCCAGAAATTGCTTCTCCCGAAAATCAAGATAGAGTAAGTGCTAGAGGTTTTGCGTTAGGTTATTTTGGTAGCTCATTATTACTAATTATTTGTTTAATAAGTATTATGGTATTTAAAGTGCCTGCTAAGTATAGTTTTTTATTAGTTGGTATTTGGTGGATAGGCTTTGCTCAGTACACTTTTGCTAATTTACCTAATCAAAATCACAAAGCACATGGAAGCGATAATAAAGGCTTATTATCAAAAGGATTTAAAGAACTAAGAAATGTTTGGGCGCAAATTAAATTAATGCCACAGTTAAAGCGTTTTTTAACGGCTTACTTTTTTTATAATATGGGCGTACAAACCATTATGGTAGTAGCAGTGTTGTTTGCTCGTAACGAAATTAATTGGGGAGAAGGTGAAGAAGCAGAAAAAGCAAAAACAACGGCTTTAATTATCAGTATTTTAATCATACAATTTGTTGGTATTGCTGGTTCTTTCTTGTTTTCTTGGATGTCGAGAAAAATTGGGAATATAAAATCACTTATGATTTCAATTGTTGTCTGGATTTTTATTTGTGCCTTTACTTTTGCAGTAGTTCACACACCAGTTGAGTTTTATATAGTTGCTTTCTTAGTAGGTTTAATGATGGGTGGAATACAAGCCTTGTCGAGAAGTACTTATAGTAAATTTTTACCTGTTACAGACGATCATACTAGTTTTTTTAGTTTTTATGATGTCATTGAAAAATTAGGAATGATAATCGGGACGGTTTCGTTTGGCGTTATAAGTCAAGTCACAGGCGGTATGCGTAACTCTATTTTATCTCTCATTTTATTTTTTGTTTTTGGAATTATAGCGTTAATTCCGTTAGCTAAGAAGCAAAGTGTAGATTAATTACTCTGATTTAAAACGGCTTTAGCGAAGTTAATGTTTTAGTAATCTTTAACGGATAGCTATCAAAACCTAGCTGTTAAAAACAATCCATTTTATTATCTTTAAAGGAGACTAATCATAGTAACTTAACAACATGATTAAATTTCTTTTCAAGGCGTTATTTGCCTCCTCTATATTGTTATTAATGGCGTTTGTTACAACTAAGCAATTGCCTTCAGAAACTCCTAAAACTGCACCGGCTTTTTTAAATGTTCAATCACGTTGGGTAGATTCTGTGTTTAATTCTTTGAATTCCGATCAGCGATTAGCCCAACTTTTTATGGTTGCAGCCTACAGCAATAAGGACATGAAACATGTCGCAGAGATTAGAGAATTAGTTGAAAAATATAATATTGGTGGCTTAATTTTTATGCAAGGCGGTCCATTACGTGAAGCCAAATTAAACAACTATTATCAAAGTAAAGCTAAAACACCTTTATTGATTTCAATAGATGGCGAGTGGGGTTTAGCAATGCGTTTAGATAGTACGCCTAAATACCCTCGTCAAATGTCTTTAGGTGCTATTAAAAATGATTCGTTGATTTATGATATGGGTAAACAAATTGCACGTGAATGTAAGCGTATGGGTATTCATGTGAATTTTGCGCCGGTAGCTGATGTGAATAATAATCCTTTAAATCCAGTTATTGGAATGAGAAGTTTTGGAGAGAATAAATATAATGTAGCTAATAAAGCAGTAATGTATATGAAAGGATTACAAGCTGAAGGCGTCATGGCAAATGGAAAACATTTTCCTGGACACGGAGATACAGATAGTGATTCGCATAAAACCTTACCAATTATAAGTGCTTGTAAAGAGCGAATGGATACTTTAGAGTTATATCCATTTAAACAATTGTTTGTTCAAGGTTTATCAAGTATTATGGTGGCTCATTTATTTGTACCATGCTATGATACTACTAAAAACACAGCATCCACTTTATCTCCGTACATCGTTCAAGATTTATTGAAAAAACAATTAGGTTTTCAGGGTTTAATTTTCACAGATGCTTTAAACATGAAAGGTGTGGCTAGTTTTTATGACCCAGGAATGGTTGATGTAAAAGCTTTGTTAGCTGGTAATGATGTATTGCTATTTGCCGAAAATGTTCCTAAAGCGATGGAGCAAATTAAATTAGCAGTTAGTAAAGGACAAATAACTCAAGAAGAAATAGATGCACGTTGTAAAAAAATATTGAAAGCTAAATTTTGGTGTGGATTAAATAATAAACAATATGTGAGCCCTAAAAATTTATATGAAGATTTAAACACTAAAGAATCTTTTGTAATAAATACAAAGTTAGCTGAAGCTTCAGTTACTCTTTTAAAGAATGATAAGGCATTATTGCCTTTACAGCGTTTAGATACGATGAAGATTGTTGAAGTGTCTATTGGTGATGCTAAAGAAAATGCATTTTCAAATACCATTAATAAGTATTCTAAAATCACGCATTTAGGTATTGAGCATGATGCAAGTAAAAAAGAACGTGATACTTTATTAGCGAAATTAAAAAATTATAATTGTGTGATTTTACAAGTCAATAAAACATCCTACAAACCTGAAAAAGATTTTGGATGCAGTGCAGGAAGTATCGAGTTGATTTCAAAAATATGTTCTCAGAAAAATACTATTGTTTGTTTGTACTCAAATCCTTATTTAATCAATAAGTTAGAAAATTTGAATCAAGCAAAATCTATTTTAAATGTATATGAGTACAATCAATTTAGTCAAAAAGCAGCAGCGGATGCTATCATGGGAGCTATTGAAGTAAATGGAACATTACCAGTATCAACTAAACTATTTGGTGCAGGAACTGGTTTAGAAATAAAAAAAAAAATTAGAGTCCAATATGTTACTCCTGAGCAAATAGGAGTAAATGCTTTTAAATTACATCAAATTGATTCTATTGCTAAATTAGGTATAAAAGAAAATGCGTATCCTGGTTGTCAAATCGTAGCCATTAAAAACGGAAAAGTATTTTATCAAAAGAATTTTGGGAAACAAGCATATGATGTGTATGCCGAAAAAGTGAATGATAACACTATTTATGATTTGGCGTCATTAACTAAAATTTTATCATCTTCATTAGCATTAATGAGATTGAGTGAACAAAAACAATTTGATTATGAGCAGCATTTAGATTATTATTTTCCTGAATTAGCCGGAACTAATAAGTCAGCAATTCATTACAAAGATATGTTAACTCATCAATCGGGTTTGCCAGCTTGGTTACCATTTTGGCAAAAAACAGTTGACAAAAAAAACGGTTATAAATCGGGATACTACAGCGATGAATATTCGGAGGAGTTTCCTGTTCAGGTTGCTAAAGGACTTTATGTTGTAAAAGATTTTAATGATTCTATTTATCACCAAATTATGAGTTGCAAAATGGAAGAAACTTGTAAATATGTATATAGTGATATTGGCTATTATTTTTCCAAAATCTTAATTGAAAAATTAACGAAAACTCCTTTAAATAAATTTGTTCAGGCACAATTTTATAAGCCATTAAATTTAGGATTAACTTATTTGCCACTTGCTAAGTATCCTGCTGAGCAAATTGCACCTACCGAAAATGATTTAAAATTTAGAAAACAATTAGTACGAGGTTATGTGCATGATCAAGGTGCTGCTTTGATGGGCGGTGTTGCTGGTCATGCTGGCTTGTTTGGTAATGCAAACGATGTGGCGATTATAATGCAAATGTTACTTAATAAAGGTAATTATGCAGGCCAACAAGTGTTAGATAGTTCAGTTATCAGACAATACACAAGTTCTCATTTTTCAGATAACCGAAGAGGTTTGTGTTTTGATAAACCTGAGCCTGATGCTAAAAAAGATAGTCCAGTAACTAAAGAATGTAGTTTAAAAAGTTTTGGTCACAGTGGTTTCACTGGTACTTTTGCTTGGGCTGATCCAGAAAATGATTTGATATTTGTGTTTTTATCTAATAGAGTTTATCCAAGTGCCGACGAAAATAAATTGGCTAAATTGGGTATAAGAGGCAAAATTCATAAAATCTTATACGATGCCGTAAAGCCAAGTACTTTGCTTTTAAATTAAGTTTTTAATTCTTACTTTTATTTTTCTATAATTTCAAAATCACATGAGCGATACTATAAACAATCAAAAAGAACATATTATCAAATTATTGAAGGAAAAATCAGTAATGAAACAAGATGTGTTTAGAAACACTTTAGCAGCTTTTGATTTAGTAAAACAATGCGTGAATGATATTGCCAGCGATTTAAATAAAGAAACGCAAGCGATTGATAAAAGAATTGTAGTATCATCATTAGAGACAAATAATTATGCCACACAATTAAAAGTTGCAGGAGACATGCTTGAGTTTTTTATGCATACTAATGTATTTGAATTCGAGAAATCTCATGCTATGTATAGAACAGGTTACGTAAAGCAAAATGAGTATAATTCATATTGTGGAATTATTAATGTTTATAATTTCTTAGCCGACTCTTTTAAATTTAATCGTTTAAATGATTTAGGTTATATTGTATGTAGAATATTTGTCAATAGAGAAATGAAGTTCTTTATTGAAGCTAAAGGGCCAATCGGAGTAAAGTATTCGTCTTTCTCTACTGAGCCTTTAAATAAAGAGCAGTTACATGAAATCATTAATGATTTAATTATTTATGCAATTACTTTTGATTTATTTACACCTCCAATTGAGCAAGTGAAAGAAGTGTCTGTTTTTGAAATTCAAGAAAAAGTAAGTAGTATTAATTTAAGAACTGGTAAGCGTTTAGGATACGGAGCAAGTGCCTCGTATGATGAAGATAACAATATGTATATCTAGTCATGCTCAATAAAAATAAATTATACACGATTTCATTTGTAGAAGGCGCTTCGGTAATGGCGGCTGAAATTTGTGGTGCAAAATTATTAGCTCCGTTTTTTGGAAGTAGTTTGTATGTTTGGAGTTCGGTGATGGCAATTACTTTAGGAGGATTGGCAAGTGGTTATTTTATTGGCGGAAGATTAAGTAAGAGAGAAAATAAAGAACGAGTGTTACTAGCTGTTTTGGTAGCTGCCGTTTGTTGTTTGTGTTTAATGCCTTTTATGACAACATTGTTTTTAATAACAGCTTCACATTTATCTTTAATACCAGCGGTTATTATTAGTGTTTTGTTTTTGTTATTTCCAACGATGTTGTGTATGGGAGCAACTTCTCCTTTAATTATATCTATATTAACAAGTAACGCTCATCAAAGTGGTGAGAACAGCGGAAGAGTTTATGCCATCTCCACCGTAGGAGGTATTTTGGCAACTTTTTTATGTGGATTCTATCTAATTCCAAACATAGGAGTTCAACTAAGTTTAATTGGTTTTGCGGTAGCATTATCTTTGGTTTGTTTATTTTTGATTCTTAAAAAAAAAAGTAAACAAAGCGGTTTAATATTATTTCTTATTATTTCGTTTGCCCTTTATGGATTTGTTAATTCTAAAAGCAATCGTTTTGCGATTTATAAGTCAGAAGGTATTTTAGGGAAATTAGAAGTGAGGGATGAACCTGGCTACAATAATCCTAATGATATTGTTAGAAAATTACTGATTAATAATACGATTCAAACTGAAATGAATTTAGAAACTAAACAATCTACTTCTGAATACGTGCGTTTGGTAGAGAAAAATGTGTTGTATTTCCCTAAAGGAAAAGCATTGATATTGGGTTTAGGTGGAGGAGTAGTGGCTAATATGTTTCAAAAACATGCCTATGATGTGACAGCCGTTGAATTTGATGAAAGAATTATAGACATGTCAAAACGATTCTTTTTTTTAAATGATTCTGTGAAAACAGTGTGTGCAGATGCGCGATATTACGTTAATCATTGTGAAGAAAAATTTAACTTAATATTATTTGATGTTTTTAAAGCCGAAGAACAGCCCTCTCACGTAATTACAAAAGAAAGCTTGGTTAGATTAAAAGATATATTGGACTCCAACGGTGTTGTGTTAATAAATACACATGGATATTTAAAAGGTAAAAAAGGATTAGGCACACAATGTATGCTTGCAACATTAAAAGATGCAGGCTTTGACATAAAAATATGCACTGTTAGTGAAAATGAAGATTTTAGGAATTTATTAATTGTTGCCTCTAAAAAAAATATGGAAGCAACTTTAAATAATGAAATGTATCCGATTATGTACACTGATTTAGAGACGCTTAATACTGATAATAAACCATCCCTGGAATCATTAAACGCATCAGCAAATCAATCTTTTCGAAAACTATATATTGATAACTATATCCTAAGAAACTATTGATTAAATACTTTGTTTAAGCGTTTTAATAGTAACATCATTACCGTAAATGCAACCATTAGTAAAGCAAAGTTTAACCAAAAGAAATTAGCTTTGTCGTCAAATTTATCCCAGTTTTTAGCTAGTACTCCGCTTAATTTGTTGCCAATAGAGGTGGCTAAACTCCAACCGCCCATCATTAAGGCTGTATAGCGAACGGGTGATAATTTAGATACCATTGATAATCCCATGGGACTCAAGCATAATTCACCAATAGTAACAACCCCGTAACAACCTACTAACCACCAAGCGCTCGCTTTAGTATTTCCATTGTTGGTATAATACACAGCAGCTACCATAACCAAAGTAGATAACGCGCTAATTAATAATCCATAAGATATTTTGGTAGCCGTTGTAGGTTCTTTTTTTCTTTTTCTCAAAAAACCAAAAAACATAACGACTAAGGGAGTTAAGAAAATAACAAAGAATGGATTAATTGACTGAAATAATTCGGTTGGAATTAAATTTAATTTTTCTCCTTTTGCTGGATATTTTTCGGGTGCTAAATTTTTAAAGTATGATGGATAATCGACACATTTTACAGGATTACCATTCGCATCTTTTATTTTACGGAAATGCTCATCTAATTGAAAAACAGAATCGTTTTTTGCTACTACTGAATTATCAACTTGACTAAGAGTTTTTGCAGGACCCAAAAAAGTGGATGACATCTCTCTGTCGGTATATGAATTGGCATAGGTGGTTAATGCCGTTCCATTTAATTTAAAAATAGCCCAAAAAATAATCACGATTCCGAAAATAGTGTACATCGTTCCTACTGATTTTTTTTCTTCTTCGTTACAGCTTTTGTATATTGTAGAATAAAAGTAGATAACAGGAATACATGCAAATAAAAAGCCATCCGTGCTATCGCTTCCAAAAATCGTATCTGGGATAAACCAGCCTAATGCACCAAACCCTAAAGCAACTCCCAACACTTTTAAGAAACGCATAATCACAGGCTTGTCTTCTGGTTTTGGTTCTTTTCTTACGTCCACGTGTTTGTAGTGTGGCATTCCAATCCAAAATGTAATCACACCAATAAACATACCTATACCAGCCGCAATGAAAGCACCATCCCATCCATAAATATTTCGCATATAGGCTGCGATGAAATTGCATAAAAACGCGCCAATATTAATACTCATGTAAAAAATATTATAACCAGTATCCTTATTGTCTTTGTATTTGGGATCATTATATAAATTACCAAGTAGGGTAGAAATGTTTGGCTTAAAAAAACCGTTACCTACAATCATAATTCCTAATGAGGTGAAGAATGCCCATTCTTCTCTAATAGACAATAAACAATAGCCTATTCCCATTAAAATACCTCCGAGTGTGATAGAAAGGCGATAGCCGAGCTTCATATCAGCAAGTAAACCACCAATAAAAGGCGTTAAGTACACACAAGCAATAAAGGTTCCAAACACATCTGCTGCTTTTGCATTTTCCCATCCCAAACCACCTGTTTCAGTGTCTGTCATATATAAAAAGAAAATACCAATCATTAAGTAGTAACCAAATCTTTCCCAGAATTCGGTAAACGCTAAAAATAATAGTCCTTTAGGATGCTTTGAAGTTGACGACATAAAAAATGTTTTTTATAAATATAGTAGAAAAGGTTTTACTTGACAATAAAATTATTTTTCAAAAAAGTCTTTTGAGTCATAGTGTTTATAAACTCAATAGATACGGTTTTGGAAGGATTGCAATACCCTTCTAATAAAGTGTTAAAAGTGCTATCTGGCTTTGAATGCGAATACCTCATCCCAGCAATTGGTTTTAATAGATAAATAGAATCATTATCTGTTTTGATAAATTGTGCATTATTCAAAAAAATCTGAATATTAGTTTTTAAACTATCAGGTAGTTTGATTAAAAATAAATCACTTTTGTTTTTAATAATAGTATCACTTTTTTGTCCTAACTGAAAAAAGAGAAAACGATTGTCTTCTCTTTTTACTTTGATAGAATATTGTGCTTGTAAAGAAAATGAAAATAATACAAATATGTAAATACTATTTTTCATCGTCATTGACTTTAATAGTAAATTACTTTAAAGCATCAATTAATTTTTCTGCTAATTCAACACCAATGCGTTCTTGAGCTTCATTGGTAGCGGCTCCAATATGTGGCGTTAATGAAATTTTGTTATGTTTTAGTAATGCCTCATTTGGTGTAGGTTCGTTTTCAAATACGTCTAAACAAGCGTGAGCAATTTTTCCTGAGTTTAATCCATTAATTAAATCAGTCTCATCAATCACACCACCACGAGAAGCATTAATTAAAATCACCCCATTTTTCATGGCGTTGATTTCCTTTTCCGTAATCATTTTGCCGCCTGGTACATGCATCGATATCATATCAGAATTTGCAATTAATTCTTCTAAAGTTACTGTATTGATTTTTACGTCAACACCACTAGTTCCATGAATATCTAATTTTAAAACAGCTTCTTTTACAAATGGGTCGTAAGCTAAAACTTTCATACCACAGCCTAAAGCAATCTTAGCAGTGTATTGTCCAATTCTTCCAAATCCAATAATACCAATGGTTTTGTCACGTAATTCAATTCCTTTTGAATAGTTTTTCTTTAAGTCATCAAATTTTGTGGCACCAACATTTGGCATATTTCTGTTACTATCATACACAAAACGCACGGCATTAAATAAGTGCGCAAATACTAACTCAGCTACCGAATTACTTGAAGCTGCTGGTGTATTAATCACTTGCAATCCTTTTGAACGTGCATAGTCAACATCAATGTTGTCCATACCAACACCACCACGGCCTATTACTTTTAAATTAGGGCAGGCATCAATCACCTCTTTACGAACTTTAGTAGCACTGCGAACAGTAAGTGCTACATAATTTTTTGCGTTAATTTCAGAAGCTAAATTTTCTTGAGCTACTTTTTCGGTTACAACAGTAAATCCAGCTTTTTCTAATAGACTTTTACCTACTGCATCAATGCCATCATTGGCTAAAATTAAATTACTCATAGTGTTTTTGTTATTTAACCGCAAAGTTCGCTGAGTTTTTTCGCGAAGAATGCAGAGTTTTTTATAAATATATATTTAGTTTTATTCAGATTAACAATCTCTTCTATCCCTCTTGTCAAATTGTCTTTTCAGTCTCTTATTTTAATTGTTCAATAATATTTTCAATACTCATTCCGTCGGCTTCTGCTTTGTAGTTGCGGATGATACGATGTCTTAAAATGGCATTAGCCACAGCTTTTACATCTTCAATATCTGGACTATACTTGCCATTAATAGCAGCATGACATTTTGCTCCAAGCACTAAGAATTGAGATGCTCGTGGGCCAGCACCCCAAGCCAAATATTTTTTTGTAACCTCTGAACTAAATTCCGAATTCAAACGAGTTTTGTTTACCAATTTAACGGCATATTCTAATACATTATCCGCAACTGGTATTTTACGAATCACGTTTTGGAAATAAATAATTTCTTCGGCAGAGATAATTTTATTTAATTGAACTTTTGTATCCGTTGTAGTTAGTTTTACGACTTGTAATTCTTCTTGAAAGCTTGGATAATCTAACCACACGTTAAACATAAAACGGTCTAATTGAGCTTCGGGTAGGGGATAAGTCCCTTCTTGTTCAATAGGATTTTGTGTTGCTAATACAAAAAATGGATTCCCTAACTCGTATTTTTTTCCTGCAGTTGTCACACTTCTTTCTTGCATCGCTTCTAATAAAGCGGCTTGTGTTTTTGGAGGAGTACGATTAATCTCATCGGCTAAAACAATATTAGCAAATAAAGGCCCTTTAATAAATTTGAAGTTGCGTTGTTCATCTAAAACTTCAGAACCGATAATATCACTCGGCATTAAATCGGGAGTAAATTGTATACGGTTAAATGAAAGCCCCAACACATCTGCAATAGTATTAACTAATAAGGTTTTTGCTAATCCAGGAACTCCAACTAATAAGCAGTGGCCTTTGCAGAATATAGAAATTAAAACATTTTTAACCGTATCGTTTTGTCCAACAATAACCTTTCCTATTTCTGCATTAAGTTCTTTGTATTTAACAACAAAAGCATCAATGGCTTCTACATCATTTTTGTAATTCATAAGTATTTTGAATTAAGGTGTAATTGTCCAATTATAATCGAATTTACAACTATTAAATTCGCTATCAATTTTTATATAAGTTGTTTTAGATTTTTTCGCTATCCAATTGGAAATTAAATTTTTTTGTTTTTCAAACGTCGCCATATTCAATAACTTTATATAATCATCTTGCATATTTGCTTTATGCGGTTCTGTTCTTGATTTTAAATAAACAATTCTCCAAGCTTGTTTGGCATCGGTTCCTACATACTGAATAATCGGACTAACATCACCAACTTTCATTTGATTTTCGAGCATAAATACTAAGTTTTGATCCATCTCACCAATTTCATCCAATTCCCATTTAGTGCTACTTGATGCTGGGTTAACGAGTAAACCGCCATTTTGTTTTGTGTCTTTATCTGAACTAAATTTCAATGCCGCTTCAGCAAATTTTATTTGGCCTGAAGTAATTAACTCTTTAATACTGTCTAGTTCGTCTTTGGCTCTTAGAATTTCTTTTTGAGAAATTTTAGGCGACATTAAAATATGTCTAACATCTACAGATTCACCTTTACGAGCTACTTGCTGTATAAAATGGTATCCATAAGAGGTTTCAAAAATTTCAGATACTTCACCTGGTTTTAATCTAAAAGCAACCGCTTCAAACTCAGGAACCATTTGTCCACGCATTACAGATTCGTAACGACCGCCATTTTTTGCAGAACCAGGATCTTCACTATATAAGGCTGCGATTACACTCATACTTTCTCCTTTAAGTACACGTTGTCTGTAAATTTCAAGTTGTTCTCTTACGGCTTTTTTTGCTTCGTCAGTAATGGGTGGTTTTCTAACAATGTGTCCAATTTCTAATTCAGAATTAACTAAAGGCAAACTGTCTATTGGTAACGAATTATAAAACATTCTCACTTCACTTGGTGTAAGTTTGGTTTCGCCTGTTACTTTTTGTTGCATTTTTTGAGCCATTAATTGATTTTTCACATCATCTCTTAATTCATCTTTAAAAACACTAATTCTTTTTCCGTAAAATGCTTCAAATTTTTCTTCACTTCCCAACATTCCAACGTAATATTGAATACGTCTTGTTAATTCTCCGTCAACTTCAGCATCAGCCACTACAATACTATCTCTGTCGGCTTGCGCTAACAATAATTTTTGAAATAATAAATCTTCAAAGATTTTACATCTGTCTTCTTGAGTAATTTCTTTTTTCTCCTTTTGTTCTTTTTGTTGCAATAAAGTAGTTTCTACTTCCGAAAGAAGAAGAGGGTTTTTACCTACAATAGCAGTTACTTTATCTAATATTTGAGGTTGAGCATTGGATAAAATTGCTAGTAATAAAAAGGCAATAACAAGTTTTAAGTTCATTTTACTAAGTTAATTATAAATTTCTAATTCTTTATTTGTTTTGGCTTTATCAAAGAAGTCTTTTTTGATAGTATTGATCAATTTTTGTTTACGTTGATTAATCAGCATGTTTTTGATATTGTTTTTCTCAAAGTTTAATGGCGATAAGGTGTTTTTAGATTTTACTTCTATGATTTTTAAAAAATAGAAACTTCTTTCATCTGTAAATTCAAACGTTTTTCCGTCTTGTATACTGTATTCAGGAACTTCTTTGAGTTGGTTAATTTCTTTTTTTAAATCTTCAAACATGAGCCAAGTATTATCGTTCATGAAATAATTATTGGCATATTGTATACACATGCTATTTAATTGTTCCGCATCTTTTGAATTGTTTGAATAACATAATTTTTTGAGTTTATCAAGATTTGGAATATTGAGTGGCGTTTTTACGTATAGAACTTTTACGATATTGTTCTTTAGCACAAAGTTTTGAGGATTTGCATTATAATAGTCTTCAATTTGAGATTGACTAACGTTAGTATCTAATTTCTCCTCAATTAATTTTACTTGAAATTTATAAGAGATTAATTCTTTTTTATAACGTTCGAGTTCTTTAGTGATGTCGGATTCTTCATCTGATAAATAATTAACGGCTTGTTGGTAAAATAGTTCGTTGTAAGCCCACTTGTTAATGTAAGTTTGAACAAAAGCAGCGCTATCTGATTTCGATAAGCCTTTTGGAGTCAAGCCTTTTAAATCATCGTCATATAAAAAATCAGAGTTTACTTTTGCAATTGCTTTACCTGAGTTTTCTTGTTTTTTTGCTGATTTATCACAAGAGAATACTGTCAGAACGATTAGTCCTAGAGTTAATATAGGTAGTATGTTTTTTTGTAAATGCAAGCTTTTATTATAAAACAAAAAGGCTGTATCATTTAGCTACAGCCTTTTTGTTATGGTGTTGTTTTGTTACTTAACTGTATTTAAAACGTCTTCGTTAACTTTTACAGTGTACTTGTTTTTAAGGTATGATAACCATTCTTTTTCTAAATAATTTTGATAATCAGCTGTAATCATTCCTTTCGCTTCAGCAATAGTTTTAGGTGTTTTTCCTAATAAATTATTAATTACTAAAACGGTTACTTTGTTTTCTTTAGCATCCTTAATGTCAGTTGCTACAATCCCTTGTTTCCAGTTAGCATCAACATCTTTGTTTTCTCCTTTTAAATAAGTGATGTTTTCAACCGAAACATTTAATTGAGATGTTTTATTGATAGTTTCTACAATTTCTTTTTCTGATTTCTTTTTCTTCAATAAACCACGAACAGCTTTTGCGATTTTATCATCAGCACATTTATAAGTAGTTACTTCTGCGCGTTCGTCCCACAGGTAGTTGTTTTTATTTTTCTCATAAAAAGCTTTTAATCCGGCCGTATCTTTTACCGCTTTGCTCCAAACTTTTTGATCGGTTAAATCAAATAATAAAATACCATCACGGTATTCTTTTAACAAGTTACGGAACTCTGGATATTTTGTTTCTAAGTTTCCATCTTCATAATTAATAACTGTTTCGTCTACAAACTCTTTATAAGATTGTTGTAAAAACATATTGTTATCCATTTTATTTCTAGCGGTTTGATGAGACTCAATATATTTTGCGAAATCATTTTGGGTATATTTATTTGTTCCTAAAACAAACAATTCTTTATTCCCTAATTTTTCTGCTTTTTTAGCTTCCCATCTTCCTAAATAAACGGTTGAATCTATTACTTTTAAGAATTCTTTTTTAGAAACTGCATTTTCTTTAAAGTTATTTTCTTTTTTAATTTTCTCTATTAAAGAAGTTCTTCCTGCTTGAGTACGACTGTCTTTACCAATACGTTGTTTTAAATCGCCTTTCATATCGTTAAACGATGCTAGACCTTTTTTATCTAAACGTTTTACAATATGCCAGCCATAGTTTGTTGTAAATGGTTCGCTATAATCTCCATTGTTAGCTAAAGCAAAGGCTGCTTTTTCAAATTCGATAGGCATACGGCTGCTTCCAAACCATTGTAATTGTCCACCTTTTTCAGCACTTGGTTTATCATCTGAAAACTGGCGAGCTAAATCTTCAAATTTTTCTCCAGCTTTTAATTTGGTATAAAGTTCATCTATTTTAGTTTTTAAGTTTGCTTTATCTTTTTCTCCCATGTCTTTACCAAACTTAACCATGATGTGAGCCGTTAAAATTTCGCCTTGACTTGTACGTTTATCAGCAATTTTTAAAATATGATAACCAAAACGTGTTCTAATTGGCATTGTAATATCGCCTACATTAGCTTTATATGCAGCTGTTTCAAAAGGATAAACCATTTGTAAAGAAGTAAAGTATCCTAAGTCTCCGCTGTTATCAACTGCCGAAGGATCTTCAGATGTTTTTTTAGCCGCCGCGCCAAATTTATCTGCACCAGAATTTAAAGCCGCACTTATTCCTTTTACGGCGTTTAGTTTTGCATTATAATTTACAGTGTCTTGTTTGCTTGATTCTTTTGTTAAAGCAGAAGAGCTTTTCTTTAAAATCGCTTCATATTCAGCTATTTTTGCTGGAGTAGGATTTTTTCCCATTAATGCCTCGCGAATAATAATTAAACGAGTATATGCTTCAATAGTATCTTTAGGTAAAGCATCTTCAGCAACACGAATCAAAATATGCGATGCTTTTACTTCTGTTTTCATACGATCGTATGCTTCTTGAATTAAGGCTTCGTTAACATTTTTATCAGTTAAATATGGAGCAGCTAATTGTTTGCGGTATCCAGCTAATTCTGTTTTAAAAGCGCTATTGGTATCTAAACCATTTGCTTCGGCTTCAAAAACTTTCATCTTAAAAGTAGAAAATAAGTCTACATATTCTTTTACTGATTTTTGCTCTTTATTGACTTCTTTACCACTGTTTTTTTTGTAAACATTTTCAAATTCACTTTTATAAACAGATTTTCCGTTTATGGTCATGATAACAGGTTCACTTGTTTGTGCTATCGATGCTAAACTGATAGCAGATACAGTTAAAAATCCTAAAGTACGTTTCTTCATAATCATATATTGTTTTTTAAGGCTAGCAAATTTATAATTTGTTTTTAATTTTAAGTAGTAGATTGTGTTATTTAATTAGCTCTTCTAATTTTGCATCTAAATCAGGGCCTCTTAAATTTTTTGCAATAATTTTACCTTCTTTGTCTAATAACAAATTTTGAGGAATGCTTGTAATACCATATAATTTACCAGCTTCATTTCCCCAACCTTTTAAATCACTAATTTGAGTCCATGTTAAGTTATCTTTTTCAATGGCTTGAACCCATTTTTCTTTCACCTGGTCAAATGACACTCCTAAAACCGTAAATCCTTTATCTTTGTATTTATTGTAAGCCATTACGACGTTTGGGTTTTCGGCTCTGCATGGTCCACACCAGCTAGCCCAAAAATCAACTAATACATATTTACCTCTAAGATCTTTTAAATTCACCATTTTACCTGTGGGGTCGGCTTGGGCAAAATTGGTAGCTTCGTAACCAATAGAGGTTCCTCTTAATTGAATGATTTTTTCTTGAGCTAATTTGCCATATTTTGTATTTAAAATGCTTTTATCCAAAAGACCAACAATTCTTTCTAATTCTTCAATTGGAGCTGTCGAATTTTGGTTGTTGTAATAAATGGCATAACCACTTACCGCTGATTTTGAATGGGTTTTAATGAAGTTTTCCATTGAAGCTTTCACTTCTTTATCTAAATTTTGATATTCAGCTACTTTTTCGTTCATAGTAGCAGCATCGCCTCTGTTTTTAGCTTCGTTGTAAGCGTTTACTAAGGCTTGTTGCTTAGTTCCAAAACCAAACATCATGGCGTTGTAATCTTTGTAATCGGTTTGGGTTTGGCCACCAGTTACTTTTGCCTGTGGCAAACTATCAATATGAGCTGTAATTGAAGTTTTTCCTCCATCCACAAAGAAAATAAGGTTAGGTTGCTCGGAGATATTTCTAGATTTAGTCATCCAAAACATATTAGCTTCAGTGCCTTTGCCAGAAAATGAAAATTTTCCACCTTTTACTTTAGCGCTATCTGTAATGTCTTTTCCGTCCCATTTATGGTGTATATATGTATAGGAATTGTCGCTTACATTTTTTAGAGTACCATTAATGGTATAATTGATAGGAGCTTGAGCAAAAACAGAAAGAGAAAGCGTCAAAAAACCTGAGATAAATAATTTTGTCATTTTATATTGATATTTAACAAGCAAATGTAGTTTTTATTGTGGGTAAAGAGAAGGGCGATTCGTTAAAAAATGAAAATTTTAAAACTCATGAAAATTCTAAATTCCATGAATTCTAGCCGTAAATTATGTAATTGTTAAATGTTTATTACATAATTATCATTTTTATTCACAATAGTTTGTGGGTAGTTCAAATTGTCTTATTTTTGTTTCGCTAATTAAGTGACCACCCTATAAGAGGAAAGCTATTCTGTAATCCGCCTTAAACCGCTATTAGTAATTAAAAAAAAGTAAAAACATCTAAAAATTATAACACATGAAAAAAACTTTACTAAGTTTATCATTAATGGTTGCTGCCTTAGTAGGCAATGCACAAAATTGCACAGAATTATTTATTTCTGAATATGTAGAGGGCAGTGGAAATAGCAAAGCTATCGAAATTTACAATCCTACAAGTGCATCAATTAGTTTAAGTAACTATCGATTAGTTAGATATTCTAACGGATCATCAACCGGAGCGGATAGTACTGATTTTACAAGCACTGCTTCTATTGCGTCATATTCTACATTCGTTATTGCAAATGGTGTTGGTGTTACATCACAAACAACTTCTACATCTCCTGCATGTTCTCCAGTTTTACAAGGACTTTCACAACAAATTGACGGTGCTTATCCAAATCCTACAGCAATGAATGGAGATGACGCGATGGTATTAGTTAGAAAAAGTCCTTATGCTCGTATAGATATTTTTGGAAAAATTGGTGAGCAACCTGCGACAGCATGGAGTGATGTTGCGCCTTATGATGGAACATCAGGAAAGTGGTGGACGAAAGATCATTCTTTACAAAGAAAGTCATCTGTTAAAGGAGGAGTAACTTCGAATCCAGCTCAGTTTAATGTAACTTTACAATGGGATTCTCTTCCTAGAGATAATTGGTCAAAAGTAGGGAGTCATGTTTGTGATTGTTCAACAGTTGGGTTAAAAGAATTATCAAAATCTGTTAATGTTAAAGTGTTTCCTAATCCATCAAACGGAAATGAAGTTGCTTTTGTAAGTTCAAAAAACATAACTTCAATTAATATAATTAATGCAGTTGGTCAAACGGTTTATACTTTTAATAATTCAACATCAGAAAACACAGTTGTATTGAAAAATTTAGGAATTTCTAAAGGGTTATATTATGCTGTTGTAAAAACAGAAATAGGGTCGAAAACAGAAAAACTAATTATTCAATAGTTTATAAATCAAAGAAACAAATTAGGGCTGATGAAATATTCAGCCCTTTATATTTAAAATTGGTTATGTTAAAAAAAAGTAATTTATTATTAGTGCTTATTTTTTGTGTATTTATTTCAAAAGCACAAGATAGTTCAAAAGTAACCTTATCTGGTTCAATTAAAGATGCCGAAACAGGTGAGGCATTAATTGGTGCAACTATTATCGTAAAAACAGGTGTTGGAGCCGTAGCGGATTTAGATGGAAATTTTACGATAAGTGTCCCAAAAGGAGAATACAATATAGAGTTATCAATGTTAGGTTATAGAAAATATACTCAAAAAATAAAATTATACTCTAATAAAAAAATAGATGTGAAGTTGGAAAATACCGTTTTAGATGAAGTAGAGATTGTAGCAGATATGGCAAAAATAAGAGAAACGCCGGTAGCGTTTAGCTCTATTTCTGCCACAAAAATTCAAGAAGAATTAGGTAGCCGAGATATTAGTATGATTGCGAACACGACTCCTGGTGCTTATGCTTCTAGTAGTGGAGGTGGCGCTGGAGATTCTAGGGTTACATTAAGAGGATTTGACCAGCGAAATATTGCTGTAATGGTTGACGGGATTCCTGTAAATGACATGGAAAATGGGCAAGTGTTTTGGAGTAATTGGGATGGTTTAAAAGATATTACAAAAAGTGTTCAAATTCAACGTGGATTAGGGGCTTCAAAATTAGCTATAGCCTCTGTTGGAGGAACGATGAATTTCATCACTAATGGTATTGAAGGAAAACAACAAATGGTTGTAAAAAAAGAATGGGGGAATAATCGTCATAATTTAATGGCTTTGGCTTACAATTCAGGTATTATTAATAATAAGTGGGGTTTTACTTTAGCTGGTACTTATAAAACTGGTGATGGTTGGGTAGAGCAAACTTGGACAAATGCGTATTCTTATTTTGCAAAAGTTCAATTTATGCCAAATCCCCGTCATATTATAAGTGCTGGTATTAATGGAGCGCCACAAACACATGGGCAAAGAACAACAAAAGTTCCTATATCCGTTTACAGTAAAGATTTAGCTTTAAAACTAGGCATAAATTATGATTCAGTAGTTAAAAGTATAAGAACTACCACAAAATTCACCACTCCAACACAAGGAGATCGAGATTTGCGTTGGAACCCAGACCAAGGTTTATTAAACGGGACAACGATGAATGACAAAACGAATTTTTATCACAAACCGTTAATTAATTTAAATCACTTTTGGAAAATAAGTGAAAAAACAACCTTGTCAACTGTTATTTATGCTTCTTTTGGAAAAGGTGGTGGAACAAGTTTTTCTCCAACATTTACAGGAAGAGATACATTAACTGGATATTATACCATTCAATCAAAATATAACGCGAATACAACGTTTATAGATCCAACATATCACCCAACAGAACATAAATCAACTCAAATCATTAGGGCATCAAATAATAATCATAACTGGTATGGTTTATTATCAACTGCTACATCGAAATTGAATAAATTATTTACTGTAACTTATGGTGTTGACTTAAGATATTATAAAGGAATTCATACACAAACAGTTTATAATTTATTAGGAGGTGATTATTTTGTAGAGGGAGGAACTAATAGAAATCCTAATTTAGATAATACAGAATATTCAAATTTTTATAAAAAGAAAGATGATATTTTTGGATCAAATTATACTGGATTAGTGAGATGGGGAGGATTATTTTTACAAGGAGAATTTAAAAAAGATAAATTATCAACTTTTATAACTGCTACAGGTTCTTATACTGGCTTTAATAGAATTGATTATTATAGACCCAAAGATTTAGTATTGCCGGATACCACGTTTTATAATGCTGTAGCTTATAATACTGTAATAGTGCACAATGGGGTTTCTTATGATAGAAATTCTGAAGGAATTAGAACTGCTACTACTGGTTGGAAATATCAATTAGGTTATACTATAAAAGGTGGTGCAAATTATAATATTAATGATCATCATAATGTCTTTACAAATGTAGGTGTAATGCAAATTCCACAAAAGTTTACAAATGTATTTACATTTAGTAACAAAGTGGCGAAAGACTTTAAACCGCAATTCGTAACATCTTTTGAGTTGGGGTACGGGATCAAATACAATAAATTTAATGTAAACGTAAATGGATACTATACAAGTTGGGCAAACCAACCTCAAAATACAATTACAGGTGTAGATGGAGAAACATATAATGTAAATGGAATAGACTTATTATACAAAGGACTTGAATTCGAAGCATTTTATAGACCAATTAAGCAAATTGAAATAGAAGGAATTTTATCAATAGGTGATTGGAGATATAATTCTGGCGGAATCATTACAATAAATGATGAAAATGGAGTTGAACAAGCAACAATTGATTATGATGCTAAGGGTGTTCATATAGGAAATGCTGCACAAACTCAAGCTGGGTTAGGCGTTAGATTTACGCCTTTTAAGGGTTTATATTTTAAACCAAGATATACTTATTTTGATAGGAATTTTGCGAATTTTGCTGCTACAGATTTACAGGGAAATAATAAAGGAAAAGAAAGTTGGAGAATGCCTGCTTATGGAACTTTAGATTTAAATGCAGGTTACGAAATTCCTTTTGGAGCTTTTAAAGTAAACATGTATGCTACAGTTAATAATGCATTAGGAACACAATTTATTAACGATGCTCAAAATAATGGAATTGGTGGAAATTTTGATGCTACTTCCGCAACTGTATTTTTTGGTGCCGGAAGGACTTTCATCTTTGGAACAAAATTAACTTTTTAAAAATGACAACTAAAATCAACAATATGAAAAAAATAAAACTATTTGCTGCGCTGTTAAGTCTTGGTGTGGCAAAACTTAATGCACAAACTCCATTGCCAACAGGAGAATCTTTTGAAGGATTTATCTCTGCATCGAGTTTTACTGCCAATACTCCTTATCCAGGTAGTTGGTCTTCTAATATTTCTGGAACATTTACTTATGGGTCTGGTCAAGTGGGATTGTCTGCTAAGTTAGACATTGCCGCGGAATACATTCAAGTAAATACAGCTGATGCCATGGGAGTGGTAAGCTACTATTTAAAGGGCTTTAATACAGGTGGCGCGTGGTCAGGAACTTTTAAATTACAAGAGTCTGCAAATGGAACTACTTGGACAGATTTAACGGTTTTTGCAAATAATTTAAACTCAGCGTCTTTTGTTAATTATACAGTTACTCCAAATTCAAATTCTCGTTTTTTAAAATGGATTTTTTCTTCAAAAACATCAGGAAATAATGTGGGTTTAGATGAAATTAATATTGCCGCAGCTCCAATTACAGCTCAGGAAATTAATGTGAAACAAGGAACTAATACAATTTTATCAGGTGGAAATTCAGCTTTATTTAATTCAGCTGTTGGAACCCCTACAACAATTAATTTTTCCATTGAAAATTTAGGTAGCATTTCTCCTTTAACTATTAATTCTTTCGCCATTACAGGACCAGCTGCGGCTGATTATTCTGTTTCTGCTCCCTCAGCTCCCACTAATGTTAGTGCGGCTTCAAATGTACCATTAACTCTTTCTTTTAATCCATCAGTTGCTGGAAGTCGCTCAGCTGTTTTAACGATTAATAATGATGATGTGAATGAAGGTGCTTATATTATTAATTTAAATGGTATTGGTGGTAATTTAGCTTCTCAACCGTCATCTCAACCTACTAATTTATCTTTTTCAAATATTAAATCATACAGAGCCGCGGCGTCGATTGTAGCAGCAGCAGGTTCTCCAAATGGTTACTTGATTTTGAAAAAACAAAGTGCTTCAGCAATTACAGATGTGCCTGTTGATGGTGTTTCCTACCAAGTGGGTGATGCTATTGGTTCTAGTAAAGTAATTTACTCTGGAAATGCAACCAATCTAGGTTTAAGTAATATTTATGCAGGTTTACAATATCAATTAGCTATTTTTACTTACAATGGTTCAGGTGCTTTTACTAATTATTTAACAACTAGTCCATTAACTGGAGGATTTACAACTTTGGCGACGATGCAGCCAGCACTAGAGTACAGTTCATTAAATGTAAATAGCTCTAATTTTTTAACATCATTGTCTGCTCAAATATATCCACATACCTCTATTTTTTATGGAAATTATGATGAAACAATGGTAAAATTATTTTCGGCACGTGACACTACTGCGGGTCAAAAAGTGATTACATGTGTTTATAGTAGTCAAAATTATGTGTATTCTGAACCGTTTGATTTTTCAGTGTATAGCCGTGAGCATAGTTATTGTCATCAATGGATGCCAACAAATCCTGCTGATGGATCTGCTGCTGCTCCAAATAATGTTGAAAGAAAAGAATATAACGATCAACATCATTTATTCCCAACCAATCAAGATGATGTAAATGCTGTTCGTAGTAATTTCCCTATGGGAGAAGTTGTTACTGTACAAAGCTCATTTTTAGCTTCAAAAAGAGGACAAAATGCTTTAGGCCAAACTGTTTTTGAGCCAAGAGCTTCTCATAAAGGAGATTTTGCTAGAGCAATCATGTATATGGCAACTGCATATAATGGACAATTAGGAGCAGATGGATTAGCTAAAAACTGGCAATTAAAAAATCCTATAAGTGCAACTATTGCCTATGGTCAGGATCAAAATTTATTAAAGAAATGGCATTTCCAAGATTTACCAGATGCTTATGAAATTTCTCGTAACGACTTTTTAGATTCATTACAAGGTAATCGTAATCCATTTATTGATAGTGTACGTTACGCTTGCTATATTGATTTTAGTAATATGACGCATATATCTGCGCCAACTTATACTACTGGAGTTAACTCTCCTTGTTATGTAGCTGTTGGTATTAAAGAAAATGTAGCCACTCATTTTGAATATGTGTTAGCTCCAAATCCAACTTCTGGAGAGTTTTATTTAATGATTGATGCTAAAGTTGCAGAGAAATTTAACTTAGACATTACAGATGTTGCAGGCAGAAACGTTTATAAAAGAGAGGTAGATGTTGTGAATGGATTTAATAATGTTGTTGTTAATGATATTAAACTTCATAGCGGAATTTACTTTGTAAATCTGCATTACAAGAACGAAAAAATTACTCGTAAGTTAGTTATCCAATAGTTGTATTTTAATTTTATAAAAAAATCCCTCATTAAACGATGAGGGATTTTTTTTGTGAGATAATTTTTTTTATACTAAGTTGTGAACTGAAAATATATTAATAAGCCTGCGGCAATAGTCATTATTATTAAAGCTGCAAACCCTAAAATATTTATCATTCGGCTATTTACATAGTCTCCCATAATTTTTTTATTGTTTGATATGTGTAATATAATAGCAATTAAAACCGGAGCTGTAATGCCGTATAGAATAGCTGTATAAATCAAAGCTTTGATAGGCGAAATACCTATATAATTTAAAGATAATCCAAGTAATAACGAAATAGCAATAATGACATAAAATCCTTTTGCTTCATGAAATTTTTTATCTAACCCTTGTTCCCAACCAAATGTTTCGGTAAAGATATATGACAATGCTCCACTTAAAACAGGTATTGCAATCAATCCGGTGCCAATTACACCAACTGCAAAAAGCAAATATGCTAAATTCCCTGCTAATGGTTTTAGAGCCATGGCGGCTTGTTCAACGGTATCTATTTGATGAACACCCGCTTTAAATAAAACGGTACCTGTTGTTAAGATAATAAAATACATCACAAAGCCCGAAAATGTCATTCCAAAATCAACATCTTGTTTCATGTCAGATATTATTTTTTTATTGACAACAAGTTGCTTTTTTTTATTCTTCATTTCTTCTACTTCAACAGAGGCTTGCCAAAAAAATAAGTAAGGGGAAATCGTTGTACCAAGTATTCCAACTAAAATGGCAATAAAATTTTTATCAAACTTAATTGTTGGAACAAACGTTGCTTTTAAAATTTCTGTAAAGTTTTGTTGATATAAAAAAGGAACAATAAAATATACTAACATCACTATACATAAGTACTTTAGTACCGATGCTATTTTACGGTAGGGTAGGTAAATAATTAATCCTAAAAGTAAAACGGTAAAAAATACACTAAAAAAAGAGGCATCTATTGAGGGAAAAAGTAAATTTCCAACTGCTCCCATACCTGCAATATCGGCTCCAATATTCATAACGATAGCCGGGAAGCTAAATAGTAACATGATATATAAAAGTGGTTTTGGGTAGTGTTTTTTTAGTGTGCCAGTTAATCCTTGAGAAGTAACTATGCCAATACGTGCGCACATTTGTTGAATAGCAGCCATCAATGGAAATGCAACAATGGATGTCCAAAGTGTTGATAGACCATATGCAGCACCTGCCTGAGAGTAGGTAGCAATCCCTGATGGATCATCATCACTAGCGCCTGTTACTAGCCCAGGGCCAATGAGTTTCCAAAAACGAGTAAGTCTGTTTGTTTTTTTTGATTTAGGTTCCAATCTTACTTTATTTTAGGTAGAAAATTAAAAAGGCTTCGATAATCGAAGCCTTTTAGGTATTTATATTAGAATTAGTCTTTTAATAATTCTCTGCTAATCACTAATTTTTGAATTTCGCTAGTTCCTTCTCCAATAGTACATAATTTACTATCGCGGTAGTATTTTTCAGCTGGGAAATCTTTTGTAAATCCGTAACCTCCAAAAATTTGAACAGCTTCGTTAGCATTTCTAACACATACTTCAGATGCGTAGTATTTTGCAAAAGCACCTTCTTTTGTCATTTTTTGGTGACGGTTTTTTAAATCAGCCGCTTTAAATGTCAATAATTCAGCTGCTTCTAATTCAGTAGCCATATCCGCTAATTTAAAGCCAATTGCTTGGAATTGAGCAATTGGTTTGCCAAATTGCTCACGCTCTTTAGCATATTTTACAGAGCATTCGTAAGCACCACGTGCAATACCACAGCTTAATGCTGCAATAGAAATACGACCTCCGTCTAATACTTTCATCGCTTGAATAAATCCGTCGCCTTCTTTACCCAACATTTGGTCTTTGTGAACTCTACAGTTTTCGAAAATTAATTCAGCTGTTTCGCTGGCACGCATTCCTAATTTATTTTCTTTTTTACCAGATTTAAATCCTGGCGTTCCTTTTTCAATAATGAAAGCAGACATACCATGACTATCGCCTTTTTCGCCAGTACGAACAATAACTACTGCTACATTTCCAGTAATAGCATGTGTAATAAAGTTTTTTGAACCATTAATTACATAAAAATCACCATCTTTTTTAGCTGTTGTAGCCATTCCACCAGCATCTGATCCAGTTCCTGTTTCAGTTAAGCCCCAAGCGCCAATCCACTCAGCAGTAGCTAATTTTGGTAAATATTTTTTCTTTTGTTCTTCGTTCCCAAAAGCTAAAATATGACCGGTACATAATGAATTATGAGCAGCCATTGATAAACCAATAGAGCCACAAATTTTACTTAATTCAATAATAGCTGTTACGTATTCTGTATAAGATAATCCAGAACCACCGTATTCTTCAGGAACAACTACGCCCATTAAGCCTAATTCTCCTAATTTTTTAAATACATCTACTGGGAAAATTTGAGCTTCGTCCCATTCCATCATTTTTGGATAGATATGTTCTTTACCAAACTTGCGAATCATATCCGCAATGGCGATTTGGTTTTCATTTATTTGGAAATTCATTCCAACTGTGTTTTCTAATACTGCGCTAGACATGTGATATTTTTTGAGTGTATATTTAATTTTTGTTTTCCGTTTAAAAATTCTAAGCCAACTACGAAGTTAAATCCACTAACATTGGCTCCTTGTTGTTTTACTAAATGCGCTGCCGCTTCAGCGGTTCCTCCAGTAGCCAATAAATCGTCATGTATTAATACATTCCAACCTTTTTTGATGCTATCTGTGTGCATTTCTATTTTTGCTTTCCCGTATTCCAATTCGTATTCGTAACTAATGGTTTTGTATGGCAATTTACCAGCTTTACGAATTAAAACAAATGGAACGTTCATTTTGTTCGCTAAAAGTAAACCAAATAAAAAACCTCTACTTTCAATACCAATAATAGCATCTGGTTTAACCGAAATGCTAGCAATAAAACCATCTACAATTTCATTACATAAAGCTTGGTTTTCGAAAATAGGAGTAATGTCTTTAAACATAATCCCAGGTTTTGGAAAGTCAGGAACGTCTCTAATAGCCGCTTTTATGTTGGTTTCTAATGACATTGAGTTGTAGGATTACAAACTTAGTGAAATTTTAATAAAAAGCATAGTATTTATATGATTTTACCAACTGATTTGATCTGAAATAACGTAAAAATGATAAAATAAATATATGGTGACGATTTTATTTTTTGAAAATCACCCAATTGCTTTGTTTTGAGGTTTGCGAAAGATCTTTCCCAATAATAACTATTTTATTGTTAACTGGGTTTTTATACCAACCTTCGTCCCAGGAACCCATATCGGTGTAAATTAATTGTTTGACACCTAGTTTAACCAAGTCTTCTGAAAAAACTTTTAAGGTGATAGGCTCTTTACTTTCGATAATTGATATCGAGTTATCATTTAAAATAGCAATGCCGCGACGTTGAAATATTTTTTTATCCGAAAAACTAGCCGCTTTTCCGTCCTGAATACATTGTATTTGTTGAAAAAACGAGGCTTTATTTTTTTGTGCAATGCTCAATAAACTGTCATTAAATAGTTTTCCTTTATTTGATTGAAATATTTTACAACCAGTTTTATCACAATAAAATACACCACCTAATGTATGGTTAATGGCTGTTTTGTTTTCTATTTTACCATTAACCGCATAAATACCATCTACTTTTAAATTTTGAAGGTTAGTAAAGGCTGCAGGTATACAAACCAAAATGTTTTTATCGTTTTTATCAGGCTTTTTATCTGTAAAAGCAATTGAACAAGTGTTCTTTTTTATAAACGTATAATTGGCGCTGCTCTTTCCTATTTTAGTTTCAATAGAAATGGTTTGCGATAGCAAACCATTTCTAAAACTTAAAAGTATAATTAAACAAAATAGTTTATTCATCATTAACCTAGTAATACCTTTTTAACGTCTGCTAAAATATCAAAGGCTTTTTCTTTGGTAGCCGCTTCAGCGTATGTGCGTAAAACTGGTTCTGTTCCTGAGGCACGAATCATCGTCCAGGTATTATCATCAAAGAAAAACTTGAATCCGTCTAAGTCATCTAAACGTTGTACTTTGTATTTACCAAACTCTTTATAAGCATTGTTTTTACAGTTTTCAATGATTTTAGTTTTTAATTCTTCCGTAATCGTTAAGTCATTTCTTTCAAAAGAAAAAGTTCCAGTGATAGCATAAACTTCTTCAATTAATTCGTTTAAACTCTTGCCAGTTTTTGCCATAAATTCCCATAATACTAAGCCCATCCAAATTCCATCACGCTCAGGTATATGACCTTTAATCGCAATACCACCACTTTCCTCTCCACCAACTAATACATCTTCTGTAATCATAATATTACAAATGTATTTAAAACCAATTTTAACCACATCTAATGGTAAGTTGTAGTGGTCGCACATGTTTTTAATTTTAACCGTCGAACTAAAAGCAGTTGCCACTTTACCATCCATTCCCTTATATTTTTTTAGGTAATGAATTAATAATAAAATAATGTGATGTGAATCAACGAAGTTTCCTTTATTGTCGTATAAACCAATTCTATCAGCATCTCCATCGGTTACTAAACCACAATCGATATCGCCTGCATTTTTAATTAAGTTCGAGAACTCCGTTAAATTTTTATGAATAGGTTCAGGTGCTTGTCCATAAAAACTTGGATTATGTTCGTTATGTAAGTGGATGATTTCAGGAAACAAACGAAACATCACACGTTGTCCAGCACCATACATACTATCGTATGCAAATTTAAGTCCTGAATTTTTGATAGCTGCTAAATCAAAATTTGCTTCCACATGTTTTACATACATGTCTTCTAAAGCCGTTATTTCAATTAATCCTTTTGCTTCGGCCGCTTTTAAGTCAATTGAGTCTAGGTTTGTTGTACTTTTTTGAGGAATAATATCTTCAATTTCTTGAACTTTTTCTGGACCTAAAGGACCTCCATAATAACCTTTTAATTTAAAACCATTATATGCTGGCGGATTGTGAGATGCTGTAATAATAATACCAACACTAGCTTTGTGACGAACTGTTCCTAAAGAAATCATTGGAGTACTCACAAAATCTTTAGCTAAAAACACTTTAATGTTATGAGATACTAATACTTTTGCAGCAGTATGTGCAAATAATTCGCCTGCAAAACGGCAATCGTGTCCTAAAACAACAGTAGGGTTTTCAAAGTTTTTCTTTAACCATAATGCTGTTGCCTCTGTAACTCTTGCTACATTTTCAACTGTAAATTCTTGTGCTATAATGGCTCTCCAGCCGTCGGTACCAAATTTAATTTTTGTCATAGTATTTCTAAAATATAGATTCTAAATATATTGAATAAATAATAATTGAGCAAAGTTTAATTTATTCCATTAAGCTTTTTAAGTGGTTTAAATTAGATTCATCATCCCATTCTATGTATCCTACTTTGTTATATACAATTTCTCCTTTTGTATTTAATAAGTAGGTAGTTGGAATAGAAGCAATTCCTATTTGTGGAAAAGACGCATTAAGTTTTAAAAATGTAAATGGGTATTGTTTTTTGTTTTTAAACGAAATAAGCTTGTCCATGCTTTCATCAGTAATAGCAAGGATTTCTATAGCACTTAATTTCTCGCTTTTGATGGTGTTAAGTACTTTTAATTCTTCAATACAATTTGGACACCATGATGCATAGAAGCTAATTATTACTTTTTTGCCTTTTAAGGAATGAATGTCGAATTTAGTGCTGTCTTCATTAAGAATTTCAAGTTTATCTACTTGAATTGATGGCGCTACATTGTATTTATTGTAAAAATATAATCCAACTAAAGCAATAATGGCAATAATTAGGATTTTATAGGTTGTTTTTTTAGACATGTTATTAAAACTCTTGTGTTGTTAAAATTAATAGAGTCATGCAAACTTAACTTAAATAATGCAATAGTTTTACTGTTTTATGAGAAAAATAGTAGGTAGAATATGGACGTTATTATGGAAAACATGTTTGGTGTTTTTTGTTTTTTCAATTGTATCAGTTGTTGTATTTAGGTGGGTGCCAGTTCCTATGACTCCATTAATGATCATCAGAAACATTGAACAAATGGGTGACGGAAAAGGAATTGTGATGAAACATGATTGGGAACCTTTAGAAAATATTTCACCAAAGCTTCAATTGGCGGTAGTGTGTAGCGAAGATCAAAATTACTTGAAGCATTTTGGTGTGGACTGGGGAGCTATACAAAAAGCCATGAAGGAAAATGAAAAAGGAAAACGAATAAGAGGCGGTAGCACAATTACCCAGCAAACCTCTAAAAATGTGTTTTTGTGGCAGGGGAGAAGTTACCTTAGAAAGGGATTAGAGTTATGGTTTACTTTACTAATTGAAGTGTTTTGGAGTAAGGAACGTATCATGGAAGTGTATTTAAATAGTATCGAAATGGGAAATGGTATTTATGGAGCAGAGGCAGCATCACAACATTGGTTTCATAAATCAGCTAAAAAATTAACGAAAGATGAGGCTGCAGCCATAGCGGCTATTTTGCCAAATCCATTGAGATATAAAGCAAATCCTGCTAATAGTTATATTTCGCAACGTAAAGCTTGGATTAAGCAACAAATGAATTTTTGGGGTAATACCTTGGATTACGATAAGTACAAAGATGATGATGAACCAGCTAAGAAGAAGAAATAAAAAATGGAACGCAGATGACGCTGATTGTGCAGCGTATCGCTTATTTTTAAAGACTGAATAGAAACAGTATTTAGAAGATTAATTTTTGACATTAAATCTGCTTAATCCGTTAATTCCGTGTTCCTATTTTGTTAGTTCATTAGAATACACTAAAAATACTCTTTCATTTCATCGGCCACTTTTTTCGCTTCTCTGGCAGCAGCTTCTGCAAAATCTTCGCCGTTTGATGCAAAAATAATAGCGCGTGATGAATTGATTAATAAACCAATATCATTTTTAATTAAACCATGTTTACAAACATCTGCTAAACTTCCGCCTTGTGCTCCAACTCCAGGAACTAATAAAAAGTGGTTAGGTAAAATACGTCTCACATCGTCAAACATATCCGCTTTGGTGGCACCAATTACATACATCATATTTTCAGTAGTTCCCCATTGACTCGATGTTCTTAATACATGTTGATATAATGGTTCAATTTTTCCTTCATCTAACTGAAAATCTTTAGCGCCTTCGTTGGATGTTAATCCTAAAACGATAGCCCACTTACCTTCAAATTGTAAAAAAGGTTTTACCGAGTCGCTTCCCATATAAGGAGCAACTGTAATAGCATCGGCATGTAAGCGATTAAAAAATGCCTTAGCATACATGGTTGATGTGTTTCCAATATCTCCACGTTTAGCATCGGCTATTAAAAAATGTTTCGGATATTCTTGTTTTATATACTTAATTGTTTTTTCCAAGCTAGTCATTCCACTTAAACCATAAGCTTCATAAAAAGCTGTATTTGGCTTAAAAGCAACACAATACGATGCGGTTGCATCTATAATTTGACGATTGAATTCAAAAATAGGATCTTCTTCTTCTAGTAAAAATTGTGGAATTTTTGCTACATCAGGATCTAAACCAACACATAAAAATGTTTTTTTAGTTTTAATCTCGTTTATTAATTCAGCTCTTGTCATAAAATATAATTGTTGAGTTTTGAATTACTGAGTTATAGATTTAGGTTTAACTCATTCATTCTCTATTTTTTAATCTATAAATTAGTTAATTCCTCCTTCTTTCAAACGTTCTGCATTTTCAGCAAATTGTAAGGCGTCTATCATTTGTTGAATGTATCCGTTTGTGAAATCAGTTAAGTTGTATAAAGTTAATCCAATTCTATGATCGGTGATACGGTTTTGAGGATAATTGTAAGTTCTGATTTTTTCGGAACGATCACCCGTACTTACCATACTTTTTCTACGACTAGTTGTATCGGCTAATCGCTTTTGATATTCTAAATCATATAATTTAGAACGTAACATTTCCATGGCTTTTTCGCGGTTTCCTAACTGGTTACGTTGAGTTTGACAAGTAACCACAATACCTGATGGTTTGTGAGTTAAAATTACTTTTGATTCAACCTTATTTACGTTTTGTCCACCAGCACCTCCCGAACGAGCGGTTGCCATTTCAATATCTGCTGGTTTTATTTCAATATCCCACTCTTCAGCTTCTGGCAATACAGCAACAGTAGCTGCTGATGTATGCACACGTCCCGCTGCTTCAGTAGCTGGCACACGTTGAACACGGTGTACGCCACTTTCAAATTTCATGGTACCAAAAGCATTATCGCCTTTTACATTAAATACAATCTCTTTGTAACCACCCATCGAACCTGGACTTTCATCAACAACCTCTAATTGGTAGCCTTTTATTTCGCAATAGCGTCGATACATATCAAATAAATCTCCTGCAAAAATGGCCGCTTCATCTCCACCAGTTCCTCCTCTAATTTCCATGGTGCAATTTTTTGCGTCCTCCGGATCTTTAGGAATTAACATCACACGTACTTCTTCTTGTAGTTTCTCTTCAGCAGCGCGATTTTCTTCTAATTCAGCTTTTGCCATATCCAAAAAGTCTTTATCCTTTTCGGTTGCTAATACTTCTTTTGCTCCGTTAATATTATCGGTAATTTGTTTGTATTTGTAATATGCTTCTACAACAGGCTGTAAACCTTTATACTCAATATTTAATTTTTTAAATAAACGCATATCGGCAATTACACCAGGGTCTCCTAGTTTTGCCTCAACTTCAGTATATCTTCTTTTAATTTCTTCTAATTTCTCTAACATAGTATTTTGTAACAAAGCGCGAAGATACTAAATGTAATGTGATTGCCCATTGTTCGTTGACACTTTTGTTAAATTTACTGGATAAATTTTGTAAAATCGGTCTTGTTAGGCAAAATAGCTTATTTTTGAACCTTAAACTAAACTCGAACTTTTATGAAAAGAATTTTATCTATTGCTTTTATTGTATTAGGTTATTTTGCTCAATCTCAGGATTTTGTAGGATTTAATCAAAGTAATTATGCAGGTGTAACAGGTATCTATCAACAGCCAGCTAGTATTGTTGACGGTCGTATGAAATTTGATATGAATTTGATTGGTCTTAATGTTGGTTTTTATAATAATTATATTGGAGTTAATCGTTCGGCATTTAAAAGAGAAAAAGATATTAATGGCAAAATAACCATGCCCGCTTTTGATGACACCGCATTTGTAGATAAATATTTATCTGAGCGTATCAATGGCCGAAACAAAAGCATCTATTTAACTAATCGCATTGCTGGACCATCTTTCATGATTCCTTTAAACCGAAAAAATGCGATTGCTTTTTCTTCGAGTGTGAGAAACTACGCCAATATTGATGGTATTTCACCTGATTTAGCAAAATTAGCTTACGAGGAATTTAAATACCCATCTTTATGGGTTACAAATTTAACTAACAAAAACTTAAGTATTCAAGAAATGACTTGGGCAGAGTATGGTTTAACTTATGCTCATGTATTTAAAGAAAATAATGAACACTATTTTAAAGGCGGTGCCACAGTAAAATTATTACAAGGGATTCAGTCGGCTTACATGTATGTGAAAGATTTGGAATATAATTTTCAAACAGATACTACTTTATCTATTTTTCAATCAGAAGTAAATTACGGTCACTCTGATAATTTAACCTTTAAGGATATAAAAGTGGGAGAGAGTAACACTGGAACAAAAGTGTTTGATTACAGTCAATCTTACCCAGGTATTGGTTTTGATTTTGGTTTTGTTTATGAGTGGCGACCAGATTATATGAAATATAAGTATAACATGGATGGCGAAAAAGATTTGTGGCGCAAAGACAAAAATAAATACAAATTAAAAGTTGGCGTATCGATAACAGATTTAGGTTCAATTAAATTTAAAAAAGGTGCAACCAGTGGAGATTTTAAAGCAAATGTTGGTTTTTGGAATTTAAAACCAATTGACCCAGCTTCGGTTGGTGAGTTTGATGATACTTTAAAAGGTCGTTTTATCTCAACTAATTCGAAAGCATATTATAAAATGAATTTGCCAACTGCTATTAGTGCTCAAATTGATTATCAAATTTGGAAAGATGTGTATGTGAACTTAACGCCTTTTATTGCTTTTCAGTTTAAAAATAATGATACTAAAGTACACGATTTTAGCAGTATTACGTTAACACCACGTTGGGATCACAAATGGTTTGGCGTGTTTATTCCTGTTCAATATAATTTCTTAGATGGTTTTAGAGCAGGAGCTGCTGTGCGGTTAGGGCCAATTGTTGTTGGCTCGTCAAATTTAGCACCACTTGTTGGACAAAAAACGATTTATGGCGCAGATATATATGCCTTGCTTAAAGTGCCAATTCCATACGGCCGACCAAAAGATAAGGATAAGGATGAAGTGTCTAATAAAAAAGATCAGTGTAAAGATATACCAGGAACTTGGGAGTTTTTGGGTTGTCCTGATAAGGATGGAGATCATATTCAAGATAAGGATGATAAGTGTCCAGATATTCCAGGTTCGAAAGAGATGCAAGGTTGTCCGGATAAAGATGGCGACGGTGTTACTGATGCCGAAGATAATTGCCCAGATGTTAAAGGCTTGGTAGAGTTTAAAGGTTGTCCTGATAAAGATGGCGATAAAATTATGGATAAGGATGATGAGTGTCCAGATGACGCTGGTTTAGCCGAGTTTTTAGGCTGTCCTGATAGAGATGGTGATAAAACACCAGATAAGTATGATGCTTGTCCTGATGTTGCTGGACCAAAAGAATTTAAAGGATGCCCTGATAAAGATGGAGATACGGTGTTAGATAAAGATGATGATTGCCCTGAGGTATCTGGTGCGGTGGATAATAAAGGTTGTCCTTGGCCAGATACAGATAAAGATGGAGTAGTGGATAGAGAAGATGATTGTCCTACAACACCAGGTTTAAAAGAGTTAAAAGGTTGTCAACCTGCTCCAGTATTAAAAGTTGAAGAGCAAAAAATCTTAGAAAAAGCATTCTCTAGTTTAGAGTTTGCAACAGGTAAGGATATAATTAAACCAGTATCATTACCATCGTTAAATGATTTGGCGAAGTTGATGAAAGAACATCAAGCAGATTGGACATTGAAATTATCTGGACATACAGATAACCAAGGAGACGCTACTAAAAACTTAATGCTATCAGAAAAACGTGCGAAAGCGGTTAAAAAATACTTAGTTACTAAAGGTGTGAAAGCTGATAAAGTAATAGCTGAGTGGTTTGGACAAACTGTGCCTATTGCTGATAATAATACACCAGAAGGCCGTCAGAAAAACAGACGTGTGGAGATGAAAGTTGAGTACAAAAAATAATAAGACTTAACATAAAAAATCCCCTTACTGAATTTAGTAAGGGGATTTTTTATGTTTTAATACCCTTTGAATTATATGTAAGATTGTTTTAGAAGTAGTTTTTTTGCAAATAGTCTTTATTCAAAATAGTGTGAGTGTATTGGCAAACTAATCCATAATAAAATAAAGTTTCGTTTCTTGTTTTTAAGTTTTGAAAAAAATCTATCATTGTTTTAAACTTGCTAAGTTCTTTTTAAGAATCATCATGCGTTTTACTTTAACATCAAATTAATTTCAATTCTCATCTCCAAAAAAATCTTTTTCTGAAAACATGGAGCCTAAAATGTCTTTAAACTGAATACCTCTTTCCAAATTATTTTTTCCAATTAACGAATGTTCCGCTAATCCAAATAGCACAAATTCCATTATCGTTAACTTTTGATTTTTAGTTAATTTTTCGGTGTAGGTATCTACTAAATCTGCTAAGCTCGGAATACTTTCTAATCCTTTTTTATAGGTTTTGTCGTTTTCGGCTAACAATACATCTATCACATTACCTTCGCCAAACCAGTTTATAATTTGCTGATAGGGACTTGCTTCTTTACGTTGCTTTAGTTTTTTTGGATCAGGGAAAATTGCCACAAATTCATTTCTAATAGCTTTACTCAATAAATTATGAGCTACAATTCCTGCACCTTCTTGTTCTCCTTCATACACTAATTCAATTTTTCCATTTACGGCTGGTATCACGCCCATTAAATCACTCACGCGTGCTGTGGTTTTTTCTTCACCATTCATCAGCATTCTTCTTTCGGAGGTACTCACTAAATTTTCGTAAGCCGAAATAGTTAACCTAGCCGATACGCCGCTTTTAGAATCCACATATTCACTTTCTCTTGCTTCAAACGATATGCGTTCAATAAGTGTTGCAATTAAATCACTCACCTCAATATTTTTTTGTTGCAGCTCAGTTAGTTTTGCTTCCTGCTTGGTAATTTGTTTGGATAGGTCGATACTCTTTGGATAATGCGTTAAAATTTGACTTCCAATACGATCTTTTAAAGGAGTCACAATGCTTCCTCTGTTGGTGTAATCTTCAGGATTCGCGGTAAAAATAAATTCAATGTCTAAAGGAATTCGTAATTTAAATCCTCTAATTTGAATATCGCCTTCTTGTAAAATATTAAATAAAGCTACTTGAATGCGTGCTTGTAAATCTGGCAATTCATTAATTACAAAAATGCAACGGTTACTTCTTGGAATGATACCATAATGTATTACTCGTTCATCCGCATAACTTAGTTTTAAATTAGCTGCTTTGATGGGATCTACATCACCAATTAAATCAGAAATAGATACATCAGGTGTTGCTAATTTTTCGACATAACGTTCAGAGCGATGCAACCAAGCAATTGGTGTTTTGTCGCCTTGCTCTGCAATTAATTGTTTACTCGAGTTAGATATTGGATTTAAAGGATCATCATTTAATTCACTTCCAGCTATGTAAGGAGTATATTCATCTAGTAGCTCAACAATTTGACGAGCAATTCGTGTTTTTGCTTGTCCTCTTAAACCCAATAAATTCATATTATGACGAGATAAGATAGCGCGCTCAATTTCTGGTATTACCGTGTCTTCATATCCTAAAATGCCTTTAAAAATAGACTCTTTGTTCTTGATATGTTGTATCAAGTTATCTCTCAATTCATCTTTAATAGATTTACTGATATATCCTGATTTTTTTAATTCTCCTAATGTTTTTATAGTTGGTGCCATTTTATAGTCTATATATTATTTATAATTTCTTTTTTTATTGCGTTCAAAATCCTCAAAAATAAATTCTCCTAAACCTTGCAGAGAAGTGTAAAATGCTTTACCATGATTGGCTTCTGTAAAGTCATGTACAAAATTTTGCAAATAAGGATCGTTAGCCACCATAAAGGTGGTGATTGGTATTTTTAATCGGCGGCAACTTTGCGCGAGCGTTAAACATTTATTCACAATCTTGGTATCTAAGCCATTACTGTTTTTGTAATAACGTCCGTTTTCTTTAAGGCAAGTAGGCTTGCCATCGGTAATCATAAAAATTTGCTTATTAGCATTTTTTCGTCTGCGTAATAAATCCATAGCTAACTCTAAACCAGCTACTGTATTAGTATGGTATGGACCAACTTGTAAATAGGGGAGATCTTTCACTTCTATTTGCCAAGCATCATCGCCAAACACTAAAAGATCAAGCGTGTCTTTAGGATATTTTCGTTTAATTAATTCCGACAAAGCCATGGCCACATTTTTGGCTGGCGTAATTCTATCTTCACCATACAAAATCATGGAGTGCGAAATATCAATCATTAAAACGGTAGATGTTTGACTTTTGTGTTCTTTCTCAGAAACAGCTAAATCTGCTTCTGTCATTCTAAAATCGTTGATTCCGTGGTTGACTTGTGCATTTTTAAAAGATTCGAGCATCGAAATTTGTTCCAGCGAATCTCCAAACTGAAACGGCCTAGTATCGTTGGTCATTTCATCACCTTGCCCTGTAAATTTTGTAGAATGATTGCCAGTTGTTCCTCTTTTAAGCTTTCCAAATATCTTGTCGAGCGCTTGCTCCCTAATGGCTTGTTCGGTTTTGGAAGTGATGATAATGTTACCCGAATTTGGAGCATCATATTTAATATAATCTCTATCTTTTAACTCCTGAATAAAATCTTGTATGGTATAATCTGGCTCTGTTAATTTATATTCTTGATCTAATTGCTTTAACCAATCAATGGCTTCATCAAAATCTCCGCTTGTATAGGTAATTAACTGTTTAAAAATATCAAATAGTTTATCAAAAGGCGTTTGATTTGGTGCAGTGTAGTTAGAAAATCTAAATCCTATCATAATGTATGTAACAGTAAAAGAAGGCTATTGTTTAATAAATAGAGCGGTTTTCGTATGCGTTAGCCATAAAACCATTTTAAATTAACCTTACTTTTACTCACCAATCCTTTTTTAATTTTTGGGCTTGATAAAGTAACGATTAACCCAATAATAGGTGTTAGTACAATGCACCAATACACCGATTTTCGATAACCAATTTTTCGATGAGCACCAATGGCTTGTGCTATTAATTGCGTGGCGTATAAATAAATAAGTACTCCTGTTATCCAATCATATTTCATAGTAATTGTATTGATATAGTAAAGCTATTGATATTTAGGTTAGGGTTAAATCTTATTGTCTTAAAAAACTATAAATTACTGAATCAATTACCAATCTTAGTTGTAGGTTCTTTTATGAGTTTGAAATCTTCCTCATTAACGCTTCTAGTGGACCGTATTTAAATTTCTTAGACCAAATAAGGCTGAATAAAATACTGAACGCATAAAACAGAATGGAGTACCCTAAAATATAAATCGGTGGAGTAGGTTGTTCATCTTCTAATAAACCCGTGTAATGTTTGTGAGCGATGAATGCAAATAATATCATTCCTAACGTTAAATGAATTACATAATGTGATAAAGTCATTTGTCCTGTTTTTTGAAGTGCTAAAACAAAAGGATTACTAGAGCATTTTTCGCCAATATACATACAAAGAGGAATTACCATAAACGCGAAAGCCATTGTTAATAATACAAATGGCAAATACGGTGGAAAATATTCAGCCATGATATAATCACTCCAAAATGGATTGAAAAAATGTTGCTGAGCCATTAAGCGTAATACTTGAATAATAATAAAAACTATCAATCCGATTAAAAAAATATGACGTTTAATAAGTCTGTCATGCCAATTTAATCGCCCTAACCACATACCTACTAGAAAGTAGGAAAGCCAAGGGAACATTGAATTCCATCCGTTATAAAACGTATTTCTTAAAAAGCCAACTGGTGTCCAAAAATCGGTGTATTTAAATGTTGTAAAATCCCAGCCTGTTTCAATTGGAATAATAAGCATCAGCAAATGAAAAACAAAAATGGCAGTAAATGCAAAAACTAAATAATAGCGTTTTGGAATGAATAGAAGAAATGCAGCTAAGTGCATATAGCCGCCATAGAAATGCAAAATGTCGCCCGTCCACCAATTATATAGTAAAAGTCCTAATGCGAACAAGAACCAAGAACGTTTTAGAATGATGGATTTTAATTTTGCTTTTTCTTCATGGCTATAGTTGCTTCCATTAGTCATTAACGAAACACCCATTCCTGCACAAATAATAAAAATGGCAGTGGAGTTTCCAGTAAAGATGTTTAGAAAGCGTCCAATAGAATCGGTTGGCGCCATAATAGAACCAAAGCTGAAATTAAAATTCACAATAAACATCCCAAATATGGCATAGGCTCTTGCTAAATCAAATCCGATGATACGTTGTTGCATTATTTATTGTTTATTTCCTTGGCTTAAATTTATCCTTTATCCCCGATAGTTATCGGGGTTGGGTCAAAGTCTACCATCCATTCGATACCATATTTGTCTCTCAACATTCCAAAATAGGTACCCCAAGGACTATCAGAAATAGGCATTTCAATTTGGCCGCCAGTAGAAAGGCCATTAAATAATTTATCAGCTTCTTCTTTGCTTTCAGCTGTGATAACTATTTTGCTTCGGTTTTCATTTTCGTTGGTTTTTCCCATAAATTCAGGAACATCATTAGCCATTAATAGGTTTTTGCCAATAGGCAAAGCAATGTGCATAATTTTGTTTGCCTCTTGTTCCGACACCTGAAAATCATCACTGGCTAAATCTTTAAAACGCATAATTTTAGCGAACTCTCCACCAAATACTGATTTGTAAAAATTAAATGCTTCTTCTGCATTTCCATTAAAGTTAATGTGAGGATTAATACTTGCCATAATTAATGTTTTTAATTTTTTATTATTTTGAATTTACTTATTCTTAATAAGCTTAGCCGAAGTATCTGCCTATCTCTTTCATATCTTGTCTTAGCTACAATATTATTTATTTATCCATCTGGAAGTCACAACTAAAGTAGTACCAATAATCCATAAAAATGAAATTAGTTTTTCTATTGTAAGCCATTTTTTTATAATATTCCTAGAGGGCTGTTTGATATTTTCTATACTAATAAGCTGATTTCTTTTGTTTGCAGTTTTTTTAATGTCAAAATATCTATTTGTTATTACAGAAACTAATGTAATATAGCTTCCAAAACTCCATATGATATTTCCTTTCCAGAAGCCTGGTAATAAAAACATTGTAGTAGTCATAAATATAATTAGAGTGCAAGCGGTGTAAAAAAATGCTTTAAATCTTCTTATAGATTTTAAAAGTTCCTGATCACTTAGTGGTGGTGTATATGACATTCTTTTCTTTAATTATTTTTTTAATTAGTAGTGAAATTTCATCTAATGTTTTCACGGTTTGCTCAACTCTGTATTGAAATTATTAACTGCAGAAATGTTAAAATAAATATACTGTGTTTATATGCATTTGCAAAATGAAAAATGTTTTTCGATAGATTCCTTGAATTTGCATTTTTATTTTGGCCACATAATTTTTTGCTATTGTAAGCAGATGTTCATTTTTGAGGAAAGAAGAAATCTAACCATTTATTTTTATATGCAGCATCATGAGCGCCACTAGAACCAAGACTAAATTGTCGTTTATTTTTATACTTTTTTGCCTCATTTTTACAAAGTTCAAATGTCCAATAACCATTTGGTTTTTTGATTTCACTAAAATTTGATTTAATTGTTTCTAACCAACCATTTTTTAAAGAAGCGCCATAGGCAGAACTGGAATTAGATTGAAATTCTATATAAGATTTACTTTTTTTTGCTTCATCAATACACTTTTCTAAAGTCCAAAAGCCATTTGGTTTTTTAAGTTCAATCATGTGTTGTGTTATTTCTTTTAGCCACTTCATTTTTTCTGCTTTATTATAAGCAGCATTTGAATTTGTTCTAAATTCTAGTTTTGTCTTATACTTTTTTGCTTCATCAATACATCTTTCTTTTGACCAATGACCATGAGGTTGTTTAGGGCCAATCATGTGTCCGCAAATTTCATTAAGCCATCCGTTTTTGTGAGCACTTGAGTATGCCAATGATTTTTGGAACGCGCCCCTTGTTTTATATTTAAGGGCTTCTGATTTACATAACTCAAATGTCCATTTGACTATTGAACCGCCCGTTCCACCACCTTTGTCAACATTTAATACATTAAATCCCTTTTCAATATGTTCTTTGATTAATTTTTTCTCCAATTCTTGTGCAATCTCAGTTGCTACCAAATTAGGGGTTAGTAATTTAAACACTGGTTCTTCATTAAGAACCATCATATATTGATACACTTTACTAAATGGATCTTGTTTATGTTCATTATATCTTCTAGAGTAATTAGTTGTTAATCCAAAATAAATACTGCCATTAGAAAAAGTGAAAGAATAAACGTATCTTAATTTTTCACTACCTAATACTGTCATGTGACCGCATATTTGGTCAAGCCAGCCACTCTTGTGCGCTTTACTATAGGCTGCAGAACTATTTTTATGAAAATCTATTCTATGGTTATACTTCAGCGCTTCGATAGCACATTTTTCCTTTGACCAATATTTATGAGGTTTTTTACTTCCCTCCATATGACTGGATATTTTTTCTAACCATTTATTTTTCCAGGCAGCTTGATAAGCAGTATTTGAGTTGTTTTGAAAGTCCTTTTTGAAAGTGTATTTTTTAGCTTCCTTTTCGCAAGCTTCAAAAGACCAAGTATGATTATAAGGCTTAGGTTTGACCATATGTCCGCAAATATCGTCTAACCAACCATATTTATATGCTGCTTTATAAGCGGGAGATTTTTTTTGAAACGCGGCTCTGTTTGAATATTTTAAAGCTTCAAGTCTACATATTTCTAATGTCCACTTAGATTTATGTTTGACTATTCCCTTCATTATAACTTTATTAAATATATAAATAATATGAATTTTGTAGTTCGTATTGTCTTTGCTTTTTCACTTCCAACTAACTTAATTTAAGTAGTTTAATTATATCATTACTCTAGTTGATATCACTTTATGTTTATTTATAAATATACTTACTTACCCCAACATCTCCAAAAACTCATCTTCGTTAATGAGTTTAATACCTAAAGATTCTGCTTTCTTTAATTTTTCTGGTCCCATGTTGTCGCCTGCTAAAACAAAACTTGTTTTTTTGGAAATGGAACCTGAGTTTTTTCCTCCGTGTAGTTCAATCATTTCCTTGTATTGGTCGCGGCTATGTTTGGCAAACACACCACTAATCACAAAGGTTAAATCTTTTAACTTATCGCTGCCACCTTGTTGTTGTTCCTCGCTTAATTCAAATTGTAAACCAGTCGCTTTTAGTTTTTCAATAATGGCTTTATTTTTTTCGTTAGTAAAAAACTCATGTAAACTAATGGCAATAATTTCTCCTACTTCATCAATAGCTAATAATTCTTCTTTGGTAGAGTGTATTAACACATCTAAAGTCTTTACTTTTTTAGCAATTTTTTTAGCGGTGGTTTCTCCAACGTGTCTAATGCCAATGGCATAGAGCACACGTTCAAAAGGCACTTGTTTACTGGCTTCTAAACCTTCAATTAAATTGTTCGCCGATTTTTCGGCCATGCGTTCCAAAGGCAAGAGCTGTTCTTTTTTTAAATCGTATAAGTCGGCAATGTTTTTTACTAAACCTGCTTTAAATAATTGCACAATGGTTTCTCCACCCAAGCTATCAATGTTCATGGCTTTGCGCGACACAAAATGTTCCATTTTTCCAATCACTTGTGGCGGACATTCATTTTCGTTCGGGCAAAAATGGTTGGCTTCTCCTTCGTTGCGTTGTAGTTCGGTATTACATTCGGGGCAATGCGTAATGTAATGCGTTGGTTGAGAATCCGCTTTACGTTTACTTAAATCAACCCCAATAATTTTCGGAATAATTTCTCCACCTTTTTCTACAAACACCCTGTCGCCAAGGCGCACATCTAGTTTTTCAATAATATCAGCATTATGCAACGAGGCACGTTTTACCGTTGTTCCTCCAAGTTGAACAGGTTGTAAATTAGCTACCGGTGTAATGGCGCCTGTTCGTCCAACTTGGTAAGCAATGCTTTGTAATTCGGTACTCACTTGCTCTGCTTTAAATTTATAAGCAATGGCCCAACGTGGTGATTTAGCGGTGAAACCTAAATTTTGTTGCTGGTTGTAACCGTTTACTTTAATCACAATGCCATCAATATCGTAAGGTAAATCAAAACGTTTTTTATCCCAGTAATTAATAAAATCAATCACTTCATTAATGCCGCTGCACAATTTAGCGTCTTCCGAAATTTTAAAGCCCCACAATTTAGCCGCATGCATATTATCAAAATGCGATTGATGTGGCAAATTTTCGCCTAACACATAATATAAAAAGCAATCTAACTTACGCTTAGCGGTTTGCGCCGAATCCTGCATTTTCATGCTTCCTGAAGCGGCGTTACGAGGGTTTGCCATCAAGGCATCTCCAATTTCTTCTCGTTCTTTATTAATGGCATCAAATACTGGGCGAGGCATAAATACTTCGCCACGGATCTCAAATTTATCGGGATAGTTTCCTTTTAAGTGTAATGGAATCGATTTAATGGTTTTGGCATTAGTAGTTACATCATCGCCTTGCACACCATCTCCACGCGTAATAGCTTGTGTTAATTTGCCATTCTCATAAATTAAACTAATCGATAAACCATCAAATTTTAATTCACATACATATTCAATGCCTTCATCAAACAATCCACCACTAGCATTAATTCCCAAACCTTCGCGCACACGTCGGTCAAAGTCCAGTAAATCTTCTTGATTGTAGCTATTGCTTAAGGATAACATCGCATATTGATGTTTCACCGATTTGAATTCTTTGGTAATTTGTCCGCCAACACGTTGGCTAGGGGAGTTAGGTGATAAAAACTCAGGAAACTGTTTTTCTAAAGCCATCAATTCTTCTAATAACTGATCAAAATCATAATCGCTAATAGTTGGGTTATCAAGTACGTAATAGTTGTAATTGTGTTGTTCTAATAGCTTAGAGAGGTCTTGGATTTTATGTTGTGCTTCCGTAGGAGTCATATAGTTTGTAATTCTTTAACAAATTTGTTATTTTTGAATAAGAATACATTATAAATTTGTCAGTAGAAATTAACAGGTTTTGAAAAAGAATTTTTCTAAAATATTTATAGCATTTGTAGCCATCATTTATGTGTTGTCTACAGTTGGTGTATCTGTGTTTTCTCATTATTGTGGAGGAGAGTTAGAGAAGGTGACCTTATTTTCTAAAACTAAATCTTGTTGTGGTGGAGAAGAAGAAGCGGAAATGACCGATGATGACTGTTGCAAGAATGAGTTGGTTCATGTGTCGTTTCAAAAAGACTTTACCTTTTATCAAATAGTTAAAGACTGCAAAGCACCCGTATTGGTATTAGCTATTTTTAATTTCCAAAATTCTATTTTCAATTTTAATCATGCAGCGGAGTCATTAATATCAGTTAATGTAGAGTTTCCACCTCCTAAGCTTGTTCAAAGCAACATTGTTTCTTGTAGTGTCATTAGAATTTGATTTGATTATTATTCATGCTGAGCTAGTCTAAGCATGTCTAGATAGTCGTATGTCACCCTGAGCTTAGTCGAAGGGTTTAAAAACATTAAATCAATTTTTAAAACAATAACAACATGAAAACCATATTAAAATCAATTGCATTATTATTTACATCATCTACTTTATTGGCACAAATCCCTAATTCAGGTTTTGAAAACTGGTCAGCGGTGAGCACCTATTCTGTGCCAGATGGTTGGGGAACATTAAACAATACCTATTCGGTTCAAACTGTTACTAGAGCTAATCCAGGAAGTCCAGGTTCTTATTATATGAAAATCACTTCTAAAACTATGGGTGGTAATGTTATTGGAGGCATTGCGGTAAGTGGTGTTTTAGATTCAATGACGATGTTGCCAAAATCGGGTTTTGCCTTTAATCAACGCCCTGCAAGTTTAACTGGAAAAAATCAGTATATGATTTATGGTAGCAGTCCTGGATCTTTAAGTGTAACTCTTACTCGTTGGGATTCTGGAACGAATAGCCGAGTAATTGTAGCATCAGGTAACATTACACATAGTCCTTCTGCTATGGCTATGAGCTGGACAAACTTTACTATTCCATTAACATATGCAGATGGTAATAATCCAGATTCTTGTATCATTGTTTTAAAAGCAAGTGGAAGTAATCCAACTAATTTAGATTATTTATGGGTTGATAATTTGGCTTTTTCAGGGGTTGTAACTGGATTAACTACTCAAGAGTCTGTATTATCAAATGTGAAAGTATTTCCTAATCCATCAGCAGACTTAATTAACGTTACACTTAATTTAAAATCAGAACAAAAAGTAAGTTTAGAATTAGTGGATGTAACAGGTAAATTAATTGCATCAAAAGATTTAGGATTGCTTCAAGGAGAATCAAACCAATCATTAAATAGTAATGGTATCACTAAAGGAACTTATTTTGTAAAAGTTGTTTCTGATAAAGGAACGGAGACTAAGAAAATTATCATAGACTAATTTTTCTCTAATCTCATCATCATGAAAAAGTTAGTCTACATCTTTTTACTGGGTTTGTCTTTTCAAATAAAAGCACAAACGCCTTTGTTTGTTCCTGATACAATAACAGGTCCTAACTATAATTTAACTATGCATCAGGATAGTGTGCAGTTTTTTTCTGTAGGAAAAAAATCATACACTTATGCGTTTAATCAGTATAAATATTTAGGACCTACTTTAATTTTTAATAAAGGAAGCAATGTTAATATTACGGTTAACAATCAAATAGGAGATACTACCACAGTTCACTGGCATGGAATTCATTTGCCTTCAAAATGGGATGGTGGACCTCATACTCCAATTTTACCAGGTGGTGTTTGGAATCCACAGTTTACAGTCATGGATAATGCAGCTACCTATTGGTATCATCCGCATTTTCATATGAAAACTGCTGAGCAAGCGATTAAAGGAGCGGCAGGTTTAATTATTGTGAGAGACCCAGTTGAAGCGGCTTTAGCATTACCAAGAAAATATGGTGTAGATGATTTTCCTTTAATTATTCAATGCCAACAATATGATGCTAATAACCAAGCGATGCCATTAGGCATGCAAGATTCTACATTATTGGTAAATGGAGCTAGAGCAAGTCATGGTTACACCGTGAATGCAAACTTCCCAGCACAAATGGTGAGAATGCGTTTATTAAATGGGTCGGGAGAACGTAGCTTTAATTTTGGTTTTACAGGTAACAAACAATTTAAAATTATTGCAAGTGATGGTGGTTTATTAAATAACCCAGTTACAACTGATAGAATTAGATTATCGCCAGGAGAACGCGCAGAAATTGTAATTGACTTAAATGGCATGAACGGACAAATTCTTCATTTAATGAGTTATGGTTCTGAATTGGCTATGGGAATTCAAGGTGGCCCAACCATGCCAATGCCAGTTGGAAGTCCGCCAATGGATAGTCCCTTAAATGGGATTGATTATAACATCATGCAAATTTCCGTAATACCTCAAACGGTAAATCCTGTAACAACTATCTCCAATTCATTAACAACTAATGTGTCTTATTTACCAAGTCAGGCAAGTGTGACGCGCACTGTAAGATTTACGGCTGATAGTTTAATGGTAATGGATGGGCCGTTTTATTTTAATGGTAACTCATTTGACATGATGCGTATTGATTATGAAATACCTTTAGGTAATATAGAAATTTGGAAATTAGTAAATGAAACCATGGTGGCCCATCCATTTCATATACATGATGTTCAATTTTTCTTAATTGATAGAAGTGGAAGCACACCATCAGCAGAAGAATTAGGAAGAAAGGATGTCGTACTAGTTCCACCTTTTGATTCGGTCATGTTTATAACCAAGTTCGAAGATTTTGCAGATACGATTATTCCATTCATGTACCACTGTCATATTTTAATGCATGAAGATGATGGTATGATGGGACAGTTTATTGTAAAACCTTTATTAACAGGTATTCGTAAAACAGAAATAAATAATACTTTTTTATTGTATCCAAATCCGGCAACTACTGAACTTCATATTGAGTTAAAAAATAATAACTCATCTTCTTATCTTATTACCATTTCAGATATTGCAGGAAAGATAATTTACAAGGACAAAAATCCATCTTTGATTAATACAACAGATTTTGCCAAAGGAATGTATGTATTAGAAATAGAACAAGAAGGAAACTACTATCATGAAAAAATCATGATTGAATAAATACAAATTAAAAAATTAATAACATGAAAACAATTAATATAATCATCCTATTCATCATCTTATCTTTAAAGATTCAAGCACAAACAACAGTTACCACATCCACTATATCCGTTAAAGGAAATTGTGGGGAATGTAAAGAACGTATAGAAAATGCGGCTGACATCAAAGGCGTTAAAAATGCGATTTGGAAAGAAGAAACTCAAATTTTGACAATAACTTTTGATTCGAAAAAAGTGACTCTTGAGCAAATAGAAAAAACTATTGCAAAATCAGGACACGAAACAGGAAGCCAAAAAGCAGATGCTGCAGCTTATAATAAATTGCCTTCTTGCTGCAAATATCAATCAACAGATTGTAAGAAAAAATAAGCATGATCACGAAACATTTATTATTAGCTCTTTTGGGGCTTGTTTTGTCATTACCTAGTTTTGCGCAAGTAAAAGGCAGAGTGGTGGAGATTTCGCAAAACAAGAAAGATACGTCGGCACTTCCTGGCGTAACCGTATTTTGGTTGAATACATCTATAGGTTCAACAACAGATGTCAATGGTTTGTTTTCTATTCCATCAACTACCGAAACCAATCGTTTAATTATAACCGCTGTTGGTTATAAAAGTGATACCTTAGCAATTAAAGATACCACGAAGTTCTTGTCTATCCGATTAAAAGGTGGAGTAGAGTTAAACGAAGTAGAAGTGGTGTATCAATCTTCAGGAACAGAATTATCCTACATGAGTGCCATTAAAATGGAAACCTTAAATGAACATTCATTAATGAAGGCCGCTTGCTGTAATTTATCTGAGAGTTTTGAAACCAACCCCAGTGTGGATGTTAATTTTGCAGATGCGGTAACTGGAACTAAGCAAATTCAAATGCTAGGATTATCAGGACAGTACGCTCAAATTACCAAAGAAAACATGCCTTACATGCGCGGTTTAGCAAACGGCTATGGATTGAGTTTTATTCCGGGGACTTGGATTCAATCTATTCAATTAAGTAAAGGAGCAGGTTCTGTTATTAATGGTTACGAAAGTTTTACGGGACAAATCAATACCGAATTGCAAAACCCAGAAACGTCAGATCGTTTAAACTTTAATACATACGTGAATCAAAATGCACGTAACGAATATAATTTAAATGTGAAACATCGCTTTAATGAAAAGTTTGCGGTTGGATTATTAACCCATGCAAATTTTAATCCTTTGAAAGAAGATATGAATCACGATGGTTTTTTGGATATTCCAACTGGTAAACAATATAATGTGATGAATAAGTATGCTTATAATTCAGGAAAAGGTTTTGAAGCGCAATTTGGAGGTGGCTATTTGGAGGATGTTAGAAACGCTGGACAAAACCATCCTTCCATTGAATTTGATACAATATCTCACGGTCCTGGGCATTCAGTTGTTGTTGCAGATACTTTACCATTATACTTGGTTGAAATAAAAAACAAAAAGTGGGAATTATATAGTAAAACAGGATTTGTATTCAGAAAGAAACCAGGCACAAGTATGGGATTACAGTTATCTTACTTAAATCATGATCAACATAATACCTATGGTTTAAATACCTATACTGGTTTACAAAAAACATTTTATGCCAATTATATTTTTCAGGGAATCATTAAAACAACGGATAACACCTATAAAATTGGAGCAAGTTATTTAGATGATAACGTCAGCGAAACTTATCGTTTATTCAAATTTGATCGTCATGAAAAAGTAGCTGGAGCTTTTGCAGAGTTTGCTCATAACAAAGGTGAGAAATTTAATGTAGTGGCAGGATTACGTGCCGATTATCATAACTACTATGGCTTGTTTTTTACACCGCGTTTACACATGCGTTATGCACTAAAAGGCAGCAAAACGGTTTTTAGAATTAGTGGCGGTAGAGCTTTAAAAACAGCGAATGTATTTGCTGAGAATACGCCTTTAATGGCAACTTCAAGAGATTGGATTATCAAGCCAAGTGATTTAACAATGCCTTATGGTTTAAAGCCAGAAACAGGATGGAACTATGGATTTAACTTTACTCAAAAAATGAAGTTGAATTACAAAGATGCTTATGTAACAGTTGATTTGTACCGTACTGATTTTACACAACAAGTGGTAGTGGATGTAGATAATAATACGCAAGAAGTTTCTTTTTATAATTTAAACGGACCATCGTATTCAAACACTGCGCAAGTAGAGTTTGGTTGGGAAATTCGTAAACGCTTGAATGTAAAAACAGCTTATCGTTATGTGGATACAAAAGTAAATTATCAAACAGGTTTGCTTCAAAAAGCTTTAGTATCGATGCACAGAGCGTTTATTAATATTGGTTATGAAACTAAAAACAAACATTGGCTATTTGATGCAACCTTGCAATACAATGGTAAAAAGCGTTTACCTCAAACGAGTTTAAGTCCTGAAGAATATCAGCGAGCTGAGTATTCTCCTGATTTTTATAATGTGTTAGCGCAAATAACCTACATGGCTAAAATTAAACGTGCTGATTTTCATGTGTATATTGGTGTTGAAAATGCATTGGATTATAAGCAGCCAAATCCTATTGTGGCGAGTGATGCACCATTTAATAAATACTTTGATGCTAGTATGGTGTGGGGACCCATTTACGGAAGAATGATGTATGTTGGTTTGAGGTATAAGATAAAGTAAGGCTTGTTCTATTCCCCCTTCGAAGGGGGTGCCTGAAAGGCGGGGGATGTGGTACTAAAACATCCCTCCCCCTGCGGGGACTCCCTTCAAAGGGAGAAATGGATTCCAACTTCAATTCAATTGAATAATACTTTCATGTTTTTTACACTTCCGCATACTTTGGTTATGCTATGAAGTGATTGTTGCTTTATTATTGAAGGCGAAAAGAAAAATCCTAATGCCTCTTCTTTTTCTTGGTATGATTAAAGCTAGGGCAGGTATCGCACTTGTTTTTACCTCTAAATAAGAAACAGCTAGAAAACAGAAGGGAGCTGCTTAAAGCAATAATTAATAGGTAAATGTATTTAGGGCGAATCATATAACGAATTTACGAATTTTAGTTTTAAAAAGCCCTTCTGTTTTAAAAATATCTGCCTGATTTATTGGCTAATAGATGTTAATATAATTTGACTTTCTAATCCAAAAAATCCTTAAAAAAACTACATTTGTGTATGAACTCAAACGAACAGTTTTTAAAAGAGGAATATATTCCTTTGTTACAACAATTATCCGATAATGAGGTGGGCTTATGGGGCGTTTTATCACCACAAGGAATGATAGAACATATGACCGATGCTTTTGCTAATGCACATGGTAGAATTAAGTTGCCTGCTCAAACACCAGAAGCTATTTTGCCTAAAGTGAGAGCTTTTGCATTAAGCGAAACGCCTTTTAAAGAAAATACTAAAAATGTATTGATGAGCGAGGAACCAGCTCCTTTAAGAAACCATTCGATAACAGAAGCAATTTGGGAGCTTGAAAAAGAAATAAAAGCATTTATGGATTTTTATAAAGCTAATCCAGATTCTAAAAATTTAAATCCATTTTTTGGTGAGTTTAATTACGAGGAGTGGTTGCATTTATTACACAAACACGCTAATCACCATTTAAAACAATTCAATTTATTATAAGTATGGATCATCACAGAGGAAGAAATAATAGAAATAGTGAAGAGAATTTAGAGAATTTAATTTTTGGTACACGTGCTGTTATCGAAGCCATTAGCGCAGGAAAAGAAATTGATAAAATCATAATTCAAAAAGGCTTATCTAATCAATTGTATAGCGAATTACGTAAAGCAATTAAGGATTTAGATATTCCTATTCAAATTGTACCACCAGAAAAAATCAATCGTATTACTTCTAAAAATCACCAAGGTGTTTTAGCTTTTGTATCTCAAATTACCTATTACGAAGTAGAAGATTTACTAGCGGATGTTTTTGAAAAAGGAAAAACACCTTTAGTATTAATTTTAGATAGAGTTACTGACGTTCGTAATTTTGGAGCCATTGCTCGTAGTGCTGATTGTGCTGGTGTTGATTTTATTATCATTCCAAGCAGAGGTGCTGCTCAAATTAATGCAGATGCAGTAAAGACAAGTGCAGGTGCTTTAAACAGAATGAAGGTTTGTAGAGTAGATAATTTAAAAAATAGCATCGAGTATTTAAAAGAATCGGGCTTACAAATTATTGCTTGTCACGAAAAAACGGAGAGCTACCACTTTAATGCTGATTTGGCAAAACCTACAGCAATCATTATGGGCTCCGAAGAAAATGGAATTTCTAACGAATATTTAAAACGCAGCGATATGCAAGTAAAAATTCCGATGGTAGGAAATATTGCGTCATTAAATGTGTCGGTAGCAACTGGTGTTATTTTATTTGAAGCGGTCAAACAACGATTATAATTTAGACCCGAAAGGTTTTTAAAACCTTTCGGGTCTTGTATAAAATGAAAACGATAGGAGAAATAAAAGAAAGAGAGTTAATTAAAGAGTGCATCTTTAAAACAGCTCGTTCTGGCGGTGCTGGTGGACAAAACGTTAACAAGGTTGAAACAAAAGTGGAGTTGTGGTTTAATATTGCAGAGTCGGAATTATTAACGGATGAAGAGAAAAATATTTTACTTCATAAATTACATAAGAAGTTAGAAAAAGAAACAACCATTCATTTACAAGAGCAAACAGATAGAACACAATTAAAAAATAAAGAATTAGTAAAAGAGAAATTTTATAAATTAATTCTCTCAGGATTTAAAATTGTTAAGCCTCGTAAGGCAACTAAAGTAAGTAAAGCAGTAAAAGCAAAACGATTAGAGAACAAACGACTTAAAGGTGAAATAAAACAACTACGTAAAAAAATAATATAATATGCCAAAGATTTTAATTATTGACGACGAAAAAGCGATTCGTAGAACGATTAAAGAAATTTTAGAGTTCGAAAAATACAATGTTGATGAAGCAGAAGATGGTCAGCAAGGTTTGGATATGGCTTTGAAAGGAAATTATGATGTGATTTTAAGTGATATCAAAATGCCTAAGTTGGATGGTACAGAGTTGTTGAATAAGTTAATGGCTCATGGTACAGAATCATCTTTAATCATGATGAGTGGACATGGAAATATTGAAACTGCCGTTGATGCTGTGAAAAAAGGTGCTTTTGATTACTTAGCTAAACCAATCGATTTAAACCGTTTGTTGGTAACCATTCGTAATGCGATGGATAAAACATCATTAGTAACTGAGACTAAAGTGTTGAAAAAGAAAATCGGTAAGTCTTATGAAATGATAGGTGATTCAAAAGCCTTGAATAATATCAGAGAGATGATTGAAAAAGTTGCACCAACAGATGCTCGTGTTTTAATTACAGGAAGTAATGGTAGTGGTAAAGAATTAGTAGCTCGCGAAATTCATAATAAAAGCAGTCGTGCCAATGCATCTTTAATTGAAGTAAACTGCGCCGCTATACCAAGCGAGTTAATTGAGAGTGAATTATTTGGACATGAAAAAGGTGCTTTTACTAGCGCTGTGGCTACTCGTAAAGGTAAATTTGAATTAGCAGAAGGTGGTACTATTTTCCTAGATGAAATTGGAGACATGAGTTTATCGGCTCAAGCAAAAGTATTACGTGCTTTGCAGGAAAATAAAATTACTAGAGTAGGGGGGGATAAAGAAATTAAAGTAGATGTAAGAATTATTGCAGCTACCAACAAAGATTTGAAAAAGGAAATTGAAAAAGGAGAATTCAGAGAAGATTTATTTCATCGTTTAAGTGTTATTCCAATTCAAGTGCCTTCATTAAATGATCGTAAAGAAGATATTCCGGCATTGGCTGAGCACTTTATTAATTTGATTTGTACTGATTACGGAATGCCTGTTAAAACAATCACGAAAGCTGCATTGACAGAATTACAAAAGAAAGATTGGACAGGAAATATCCGTGAATTTAGAAATGTGATTGAACGTTTAATCATTTTATGTGGTAAAGAAATTACAGATAAAGACGTGAAACAATTTGCTTAATGAATAAACTTATTGCAATATCTATAGTTATTGGTGGTTTGTTTTCTTGCAATACAAGTAAACAAGAAGAAGTAACTAATATTTCTTCAACAGTAAATTTGTTAGATACCGCAAAATGGTTTATTGGAACTTGGCAAAATCCAACATCGGATGGCTTATTTACAGAGCAATGGAATCAAAAAAACGATTCGGTTTATTCGGCAATAAGCACAGTTATAGTTAACAAAGACACTGTGTTTTATGAATCAATTTCGTTAGAACAAAAAAAAGATTCGTTGTATTACATTGTATCCGTTAAAGATCAAAATAAAGAATTACCAGTTTCATTTAAATTGATAAGTGTAACTGATAACCAATTGGTATTTGAAAATGCTAAACATGATTTTCCAAGTAAAATAACCTATTCAAAAATTAAGGAAGATTCAATTGTTGCCTTTATTTCTGGCTTAATTGACGGAAAAGAAAAAATAGAACAATTTCCAATGAAGAAAATTAAATAAGATGCAAAAAACAACCGAAGCCGATTCATATTATAATAATTTGGAGACCATGAGTGTTCAAGAGTTATTGATGAACATGAATAAAGAAGATAAATCTGTTCCTTTAGCTGTAGAACAAGCTATTCCTCAAATTGAAAAATTAGTGGACGTGATAGTTGCTAAAATGCAACAAGGCGGACGCTTATTTTATATGGGCGCAGGCACAAGCGGACGATTAGGAATATTAGATGCAAGTGAATGTCCTCCAACTTATGGAATTGAACATGGTAGAGTAGTAGGTTTAATTGCTGGTGGAGACACCGCTATTAGAAAAGCTGTTGAGTTTGCAGAAGATGATGTGAACCAAGGTTGGGCAGATTTACAAGAACATCAAATTAACCATAACGATGTGGTGGTTGGTATTGCAGCCTCAGGAACAACTCCTTATGTAATTGGTGCATTGGAAACCTGTAATAAAAACAACATTGAAACAGGTTGTATTGTTTGTAATAGTGGTTCACCAGTTGCTGCAGTATCTAAATTTCCTGTTGAAGTAGTTGTTGGACCAGAGTTTGTAACTGGTTCAACCAGAATGAAATCAGGTACAGCACAGAAGTTAGTTTTGAATATGATTTCTACTTCTGTGATGATTAAGTTAGGAAGAGTGAAAGGAAATAAAATGGTGGACATGCAATTGAGTAATGATAAACTAGTTGACAGAGGAACTAAAATGGTAATGAAAAATACTGGCTTAGAAGATTATGAGGTAGCTAAGGAATTATTATTGAAGTATGGTAGTGTTAGAAAAGCAACGGAGAGTGTAGGTAAATAGTAAAGTATAAAGGAAAAATTAAATCTCGAATTTTAAATTAAATCAATTCCTCCTTTGAAGGAGGTGTCCGCAGGACGGAGGATGTTTTGAAAAATAAGATATTACCATATAATCCCATCTTAAAAGACTATGCTAAAAAGCTTAGAAAGCAAGGTGTTTTGTCGGAGGTGTTATTATGGAAGAAAATTCAAAAAATGACTCTAGGTGTTGAGTTTCATAGACAAGTTCCTATTGATAATTATATTGTTGATTTTTTTTGTCATGAAATAATGTTGGCTATTGAAGTTGATGGAGATAGTCACTTAAATACAGATATTCAAATAAATGATATAGTAAGACAAGAAACTCTTGAAAAACTAGGAGTTCAGTTTATAAGATTTAATGATTTAGATGTAAAGAAAAATATGAATGATGTGATTCGTTGTTTGCAAGCAAAAGTAGAGGAACTAAAAGAAACGTGACATCTCCCGCCCTGCGGGCACCCTCTTCAAAGAGGGAATTAACTCAACTTAAAAATCAAAAACTATTTTATAAATAATGACAGAACAAAAAAATAATCCGCTACATGGTAAAACCCTTCAAATGATTTTAGAACATTTGGTGCAACATTACCGTTGGGATGGATTAGCTTACCATGTTGATATTAATTGTTTTAAATCAAATCCAAGCATTAAATCGAGTTTAACGTTTTTACGTAAAACACCCTGGGCGCGCAAAAAAGTAGAAGATTTGTACGTGGATTTAATGAATTCTTAATCAAACAGTTCTCGTTAAAAGTTTTATCTTTGGAAACATTATTCCCTTTTAATTGTATTATATACACAAAACTAAAAATCTATAAAACTATGTTATTAAACAAACTAAAAACGATTACAGGAGCTATTGCTATTGCCGCTCTTACAACAACATCATTAAGTGCACAATTAAAAGTGCCTGCTCCAAGTCCATTACAAACAGTAAAACAAGCTTTTGCTTTATCTGATATTACGATTGAATATTCTCGTCCAAGTGCAAAAGGTCGTGTTGTTTATGGCGATGTGGTTTCTTTTGGAAAAGTTTGGCGTACAGGTGCTAATGGTGCTACTAAAATTACTTTTGGTGAAGATGTAAAAGTAGAAGGTACTGAAGTAAAAGCTGGTACTTATGCATTATACTCAGTTCCTAATAAAGACAGTTGGGAATTGATGTTATATAAAGATTTAACCTTAGGTGGTAATGTTGCTGATTATAAAAAAGAAGATGAAGTATTACGTTTTACTGTTAAGCCAACTGCTTTAACTGAGAAAGTTGAAACATTTGAAATTAATGTTGCGGATATAACTTCCACTTCTGCTAACATCGAACTATCTTGGGAAAAAACTCGCGTGGCTTTTAAAGTAACAGCTGATATTGATTCTAAAATCATGAAAACAATTGAGTCAACAGTTGTTAAAGATACTCGTCCTTACTACCAAGCAGCTTCTTATTATTATGAAAATGATAAAGATTTGAAATTAGCTACTGAGTGGATTGACAAAGCAATTGCAAATAACCCTAAAGCATATTGGGTAGTTTTATTGAAAGCAAAAATCCAATTTAAAGCTAAAGATTTAAAAGGTGCTGCAGTTACTGCTGAACAAGCAAAAGTTTTAGCAACAGCAGATCAAGATGATGCTTACGTTAAAATGGCTGATAAAATCATTGCAGACTGTAAAAAATAATTTAGAGTTTTTATAATTCAAAAGTCCTATCGGTAACGGTAGGACTTTTTTGTTTTGGAATATTTTTATTATTTGGGCGTGCCCCGCAAAGAGGCAGCGGGTCGTGCTTTTCGCTGCAATCTTATTAGTGGCTTCGAGAGCCTCAGCCACCAATAAGGATTTACGCTACAATCACTCACGCGACTCTGATTTAAAATTTGATTAATAATTCCATTTCATAATGTTTGCGTTAGGGATTGCAGTGAAAATCCTTTTTTATGAGGCACGAATAAAAAAGATTGTAGCGAAAAGCCCGGGCCAAAGGCAACGCCCTAACTATTGTACAACCTTCCTTTTATTCAAAATCAACTGAATACAGTAAGCAAATGCCATAACCAATAAACATCCAATGACATTCAACCATAAGAAAGCTGTTAAATCAGTTGTCCAGGCATATACAATAAAACCTTCGGCGAATAAAGCGGCGTAAAAAACAGCTGTTCCGCTAATGTGTTTCATGTAAAAGGCAACTAAGAAAATCCCTAAAATAGTTCCATAAAATAAAGAACCTAAAATGTTAACGGCTTCAATTAAATTTCCAACTCTGCTAGCATAAAAAGCAACCATAATACAAAATAAGCCCCAAATAATAGTTGTCCAACGTGACGCTGATAAATAAGATTTATCACTTTCTTCTTTTTTAAATAAACGTTTATAAAAATCAATAATGGTTGTTGATGCCAGTGAATTTAATCCACTAGCCATAGAACCCATCGAAGCCAAAAAGATGATGGCAATCAATAATCCAACGACCCCAATTGGTAATTGGGTGGTAATGAAATTTAAAAATATATAGTTTGTATCATTCACATCTGCTTTGGGATTATTTTTTTGCATCAAAGCAGTTGCTTCTTTTCTAATTGCGTTACTTTTTTTATCAGCAGCTTGCACGTTTGTCCTTGCGGTATTAATAGCAGTTTCATCTTTACTATGAATGGCGTCTACTAATTTGTTGACTTCCGTTTGCTTTTCGGTATGAGCAATTACGTAGGCTTTTTCTAATACTTTAAAATCATCTTTGTATTCACTGTTTTGAATGCTATTAACTTCTACTTTATTAAAAAAGATAGGAGATTGATGGAACTGGTAAAACGTAAAAACGAGTACGCCAATTAACAAAATAAAAAATTGCATCGGTATTTTTACTAAGCCATTCATCACTAAACCTAAACGACTTTGCGCAATGGATTTCCCTGTTAAATAGCGTCCAACTTGAGATTGGTCTGTACCGAAATACGAGAGTTGCAAAAAGAAACCTCCAATAATTCCTGACCAAATATTGTATTTATTATTCACATCAAATTTGGTATCAATAGCGTTGAGCTTATCCATTTTGCCAGCAATATGCAACGCATCCGAAAAACTTACGTTATTAGGTAATAAATGAACGACCATATAAGCCGCTAAAAATAACCCCGCAAAAATGACACTCATTTGAAATAGTTGCGTGTACGATACAGCTTTTGCTCCGCCATAAACAGTGTAGGCAATTACAATTAATCCGTTTAAAACAATGGTATAATTGACATCAATATTTAAAATGGTTGATAAAATAATGGCCGGCGCATAAATAGTAATTCCGGTGGAAAGTCCGCGTTGCAATAAAAATAAAAAGGCGGTAAGTGTTCGTGTTTTATTATCAAAACGTTTTTCTAAAAACTCATAAGCTGTAAATACATTGAGTTTATGAAAAATGGGAATAAACGTAATACATAATACAACCATGGCTAAAGGCAAACCAAAATAAAATTGTACAAAGCGCAAGCCATCTGTATAACCTTGTCCAGGAGCTGATAAAAAGGTAATAGCACTAGCTTGCGTTGCCATTACCGATAAGCCCACATGGTACCACGGTAATTGTCGATCTGCTAATAAATAACCTTCAATATTTTTTGTATGGCGACTTTTCCAAACGCCGTAACCAACGATAGATAAAAGTGTAATACTTAATATAATCCAATCTATAAAACTCATTTATAATGTTGAGTGAAAAAGTAAAGAGAAACCATAACGGTTACTAATACGCCAATGACTAAAGCATAAACATTGCGCCATGATTTTAAGATTGGTGATTTTTCTTCTTCTAGTTTATTCATTGGTTAAATAGGGACGCGGATAAAACTGATTTGGCTGATTCTCACGGATTTTCTTTGATGTAGTTAATGGATTTTTTTGTGTTTAGTTGGTAAATGTGAATTTTTTATTGTCGTTTGTAAACACTTTTCTCTTGAATGCCGCTCGTTTACCAAAATTAAATAATAAGCCAACTTCTATGTTTGTTGCTTTAAGGTAATTAAATAATTGAACTTCATGTTCTGGTACTAACGCTTCACAAGATTTTAGTTCTAAAATGATTTTATCTTCTACTATGATGTCTGCAAAATATTCACCAACTATTGAATCTTTAAAGTGAACTTTGACGATTTTTTGAGATTCAACTTTAAAACCTCTACTTTTTAATTCAATAAGCATGGCGTTTTCGTATACTTTTTCTAAAAATCCAAAACCGAGTTCATTGTATACAAAATAATATGCATTGATTATTTCCTCAGTTATATCTTTATGTAATAATGATTCTGAATTGTTTTTATCCATATTCATTTAATGTTTTTTAAATTTATATATACGTTCTAGTATTACTTTCTTAATTTACTCTATAATATTCATCCGCATTAATCTGCTTAATCCGCTCAATCCGTGTTCCATTTAAACCAACTACTGCTTATTTTCTGGTAAACTCAATAAATTCACAAATAAACGGTAAGCACCTGGAATACCAGCGGGGAGTTCTCTAAAGAAAACTAATCCTGTATACACAAAATTCCCTTTACCATATTTACCAGTAATTAAACTACCGTCACTTGATTTTTCGTTAGGGTCTTTTATACTAAAAATAGTTTCGTATTGTTTATCAATTTCGGTGGCAAAGTAAATGCCTCGTTCTTGAATCCAGCCATCAAAATCTTTTTGTGTAATTTGATTTGGGAAGTTTAGTGCCGAATGTTTTTCATTATTAAATTGAACATCTGCTTTTTCGTCTGTAACTCTGTCTCTTGAAATAGTAAAAGGATAAGGACCAATATTAGCTTTTACTGGACCAATGCGGTTATTGGTATTATACTGCACAATTAAATTACCACCGTTTTTTACGTATTCCATTAGTTTAGGATAATGAACTTGTAAACGATCATTGGTATTATAAGCACGAACGCCTGACACAATAGCGTTGAATTGAGATAGATTTCCATTACTTAACAACTCGTCAGTTAAAATAGTTACGTTATATCCAATTTGTTTTAAGCAAGCAGGCACATCGTCTCCAGCGCCAGGAATGTAACCAATCGACGTTCCTATTTTCTTTAAATCAATATTAACTAAGCCTGCTTCGGCATCGCTCAAAATAAATTGATAAGGAATATGATCGTATTCGATGCGTTTAATGCTTTTATTATATAAAATAGAATTTATTAAAACAGAAGCTTCTATTTTTCCATCTTTCGCATTTTTATCTGCAACGATTGTTGCTTCTATAATTGCTTCGTCGCCTTTGTTTGCTAATTTGAATTCAGGATTTTTAATAGAGACATTCCATCCCGCACTTCCTTTTAATTCGAGTTTACCGTTTGTATTTGCTGTATTAGCTTTAACGGTTATAGAAACTGTTTTGGGAGTAGCGTCTGTAAACACAAATACTTTCTCAGGAATATTAACTGTTGCTGGAGGTAATATTTCAAACGGACGATAAATTTCTCCTTTTACTGGGTCAGTAAATTTATAAACTAATGCTCGTTCAATTTTTAAATTCAAATCTAAAATAGAGATATTAAAAATCACTTTAGTTGTAGATTCATTTTCTGGTTTACCAATTAATTCAGAATTAGTAACCATATATAAACCAATATCGTGTTTTTGATTTAACCAATAAGGATTTGAAAATGCCATCGAAGCTGATAGTTTTTCTTTACGTTTAAACGTATATAATTCGTTTGCTTTCAAAGATAAAGCTGTCGTTGTATCGCTTTGTAAATACGAAATCGAATTAAGTTTTACCGTTCCTTTATTTCTGCTTACTATTTGAGCTGTTATTGCAACATATTGTCCAGTTATGCCAATATAATCAGAAGTTGAAGCCTCTAACCATAATCCAGAACAAGCTAGCAATAAAGACTCTGTCTCTTTTAGTTTTTGCTTTTTCCAATAGCGTAAATTTTCGTTTGAATCATCTAAATTTTGAATTTGTTTAAAAATAGCAACTAATGAACTAACACTATTTTCTGGTGCTTGAGGATTATATGTTTTGATACAATCATCAATTAGTTTTTGAATTTTATCTTGTCCTTTAAATTTTGTCCAAGTGTTGTTGATTCCTTCAAACAAATCTGTTGCAACACTATCGCCTTTTAATAATTTAAAATATTCGAGGTTAGAACCACGTTGTTTAGCTGAACCAAAGCCTTGACTTTTGTGGCAAGAACGACTCTCGGCAGCAATTTCGCCATAGCTTTTTCCTAATAAAGGATTAAATACACCTACATCTATTTTTAATTGATTAGGAGCTGTGGTGTTGGTTGTTCCAAAATTAAAAGTGTTCCAAAAGATTCTTTTAGCTTGCCATACCTGAACAGATTTTAATTGTTCAGGAAAACGCTTTGGGTCGGCTGCTGCATCAAATGCTTCAAGTGCTAACATGGCAGAGGCTGTATGATGTCCGTGTCCGCCTTCTCCAGTAGTTGGAAAGCGACAAATAATCACATCAGGTTTAAATCGTCTAATCGTTAAAACCACATCAGACAAAATGCTGTCTTTATTCCAAAAGGTAAAGGTTTCTTCAGGTGTTTTTGAATAACCAAAGTCGTTAGCTCTTGTGAAAAATTGCTCTGCACCATCTATTCTTCGAGCTGCTAATAATTCTTGAGTTCTTATTAAACCTAATGGTTCACCTTGTTCTTTACCAATTAAATTTTGTCCACCATCTCCACGAGTTAAGGATAAATAGCCTGTTCGTAGTTTTTTTTCGTTAGCTAAGTAGCCTAATAAACGCGTGTTTTCGTCATCAGGATGCGCGGCTACATAAAGCACACTTCCAACAGTATTTAACTTCTTTAACCCCTGAATAATATCGGCTGAGTTTTGAGCGAATTGTGATATATATCCAAATAAAGGAAGGGCAAGAAATAGGAGTTGTTTTTTCATATATGTTTTAATACAAGATTTTGAAGATAATAATTATTACTTCAATTAAAATAATTATCAATTGTTAATTTGAATCTTTATTAAAGACAAATTAAATCCTATTTTTGTTTTGTAGTAATGAAAAAAGAATTCAACATAAACGAAATGACGGATGGTATATTATCATCTAATATTTCCTATGTGAGTAAGGCAATTACATTAGTTGAATCTACTAAGCACGAACATCAAGAACTGGCTCAACAAATCATTAATGCTATTATTAAGCACAGTGGCAATTCTTTTAGATTAGGTATCACGGGAGTGCCAGGAGTAGGGAAGAGTACCTTTATAGAAAGCTTTGGTTTAGAAGTAATTAATCGCGGTCATAAATTAGCGGTATTAGCAATTGATCCAAGCAGTCAATTAAGTAAAGGAAGTATATTAGGAGATAAAACAAGAATGGAGCAATTATCCGTTCATCCTAATGCCTTTATTCGTCCTTCGCCAAGTTCTGGCAGTTTAGGTGGAGTGGCTCGTAAAACGAAAGAAAGCATCATTATTTGCGAGGCGGCAGGATACGATTATATATTTATTGAAACCGTTGGAGTAGGGCAAAGCGAAACAGCTGTTCATCAGTTAACGGATTTCTTTTTGTTATTAATGTTAGCTGGTGCAGGAGATGAATTGCAAGGGATTAAACGTGGTATTATGGAAATGGCTGATGGTATGGTTATTACCAAAGCTGATGGAACTAATACAGACAAAGCTAAAATGGCTCGTGGGGAATATGCTCGTGCCTTACATTTATTTCCACCAACCGAAAGTAATTGGATTCCGGAGGTGTTAACTTGTTCAAGTACCGAAAATAAAGGTATTAAAGAAGTGTATGATATGATTGATAAATACAAACGTCATACAATAGCTAATCACTTTTTTGAATCGAAGCGTGCAAATCAAACCAAACAATGGTTACATCAAACGATTAATGATACATTGATTGAACGCTTTTATGCCAATCCAATTATTAAAGAAGAGATATTCAAAATTGAAAAACAGTTAGAACAAAATCTAATAAATCCATATCAAGCAGCTATGGATTTGTTTAAGAAGATATAAGCTGTGTATGCAAAAAAAAAGAATCATAGTTTCTGTAATAAATGATTTGGTAACCGACCAAAGAGTAGCTCGTACATGTTCTGTTTTATTTGAATTGAACTATAAAGTTTTATTAATTGGCAGAGAACAAAAAGCATCAAAACCTTTAGAGAAAAGAGATTACGATTGTAAACGCATGAAATTGTTATTTGAACAAGGCCCTCAATTTTATCTATTCTTTAATATTCGCTTATTTTTTGTTTTGCTGTTTACCAATGCCGATGCTCTTTTAGCTAATGATTTAGACACTTTATTGCCAAATTATTTAGTGTCAAAATTAAAAGGTATCCCTTTGATTTACGATAGTCACGAAATTTTTTGTGAAGTGCCTGAGCTTCAAAACAATCCTAGTAAAAAACGTATTTGGGAAAAACTAGAATCATGGATTGTTCCTAAATTAAAATATTGCATTACAGTTAATCAAAGTATTGCTAATTACTTTACAGATAAATATAAAGTGCCGTTTATTTTTGTGAGAAATATTCCTAACTATACTAAGATTCAAAGTTTAAAATCGCGTACAGATTTGAATTTACCACTTGGAAAAAAAATAGTTATACTTCAAGGAGCAGGAATAAATGTACAACGTGGTGCTGAGGAATTAGTAGAGGCTTTTCAATATTTAGATGAAAACTATTTGTTGTTAATAATAGGAAGTGGTGATGTGATTCATCAATTAAAAGAGAATGCCATAAAATTTCAATTGCAAAATAAAGTTAAATTCATTGATAAGATTCCTGCATCAGAATTAAGACAATATACTTCTAACTCTAACCTTGGAGTGACGATTGATAAGGATACCAATATGAATTACCATTTTTCGTTACCAAATAAAGTATTTGATTACATGCACGCAGGCATTCCAATTTTAGCAACTAAACTTCCTGAAATTGAAAACTTGGTAAATACATATCGTATAGGAACCTTTATAGAAAACCATGACCCAAAACACATTGCTGCTCAAATACAAGATTTTATAAATAGTAAAGAGTATTTAGAATTCAAAAGTAATACAGTTATTGCATCTGTGGCTAATAATTGGACATCTGAAAAACAAAAGTTAACTCAATTGTTCGAAAGAATCAAATAAATTTTATTTTCTCTCCCCAATTTGCTGTCTCCACATCGCGTAGTAAAGGCCTTTCTCATTTAATAAATCTTGATGTTTACCTTGTTCAATTATTTTACCTTGCTCTAATACAAATATTTTATCAGCATGCATAATAGTTGATAAACGATGCGCAATTAAAACAGTAATTTGATTTTGCTTAGAAGAAATATCTCTAATGGTTTGAGTAATTTCTTCTTCGGTAATTGAATCTAGCGCAGAAGTTGCTTCATCAAAAATCAATAAATGCGGTTGGCGTAACAATGCTCTAGCAATGGATAAACGTTGTTTTTCTCCGCCAGACACCTTAATACCGCCTTCGCCAATGGTACTATTAATACCATTTTCGGCACGCCTTAATAAATTTTGACAAGCTGCTTTTTCCAACACATTCATTATTTCAGCATCAGTAGCATTTGGCTTTACAAATAATAAATTGTCTTTGATGGTGCCTGAAAATAATTGAGCATCTTGTGTTACAAATCCTAATTGTTGACGTAATTCTAATAAATCAATATCATTAGCATTTTTTTCATTGTAATAAATAGCACCTTCTTTGGTTGTGTACAATCCAACTAGCATTTTCACCAAGGTTGTTTTTCCGCTACCAGATGGACCAACAAAAGCAATGGTTTCTCCTGCATTTGCTTGAAATGATATGTTTTGGACTGCATAACTCGATGCTGTTTGATGTTTAAACGATATATTTTCGAATCGTAAATTTTTAACAGCACCTAATGGTAAAGGATTTAATGGTTTTACTTCGCTTTTTGAATCCATGAGCTTGGCATAATTTTCCATCGATGCTTTGGTTTCGTTATAGGTTATAATCATATTCCCTAATTCTTGCATAGGATTAAAAATAAAGAAGGAGAAAAACATCAAGGTGATTAAATCGCCAGGTAAAATGGTTTTTTGAAACACATAATAATATAAAACAAACACTAAACAGGTTCTTACAAAGTGAACTGTTGAACCTTGTATAAAGCTTAAACTTCTAATAAAGCGAACCTTTTTTAATTCGAGCCCTAATATTTTTATGGTGGTTGTGTTTAAACGTTCAACCTCTTGATTAGTTAATCCTAAGCTTTTTACTAACTCAATGTTTCTCAACGATTCGGTTGTAGCACCGGCCAAAGCTGTTGTTTCTCCTAATATTTGTTTGGAGATGGCTTTTATTTTTTTTCCTAAAAACGAACTTATCACTCCAATAACCGGAACCGTTGCTAAAAATAATACAGATAATTTCCAATCAAATTGCGTCACATAAAACATCACAAATCCAATACCTACAATAGATTGAAACACTAAGGAAATAGCCAATGTGATAAATTTTTCGCTGTCGGTTTTTACTTTTTGTAGCTTCCCTAAGGTTTCACCACTTCGTTGATCTTCAAAATCCTGATAAGGCAATTCTAGAGCTTTTTCAATACCATCCGTGTACATATTTGCCCCAACACGTTGTATGATGATATTTGTAAAATAGTCTTGAAAGTTTTTTGCTATTCGCGAAATCATCGCCGCACCAATAGATAATAGTAACCAAGGAACAATAGCTTTTATAAATTCGGATGCAGTTTTGAATGTGCCAATTTTTATCGCCACATTATTAATGGCTTTACCTGTAATAATGGAGTCGCTTAACGAAAAACAGATGTTAATAGACGCTAATCCTAATGCTAAAAACAAATAGAGTTTATATTTTTTTATTTGAGTATATAAAATTTTCATGGGATGTTTCTTAAAAAAGCGTGAAATTACGACTTATGAAACCATTAAATCAATTAATAATGGATAGTGAATAACTATTTAAGATTGCTTAACGTTTTATAAAAACAAGCCCTTAATTTTACATTATGAAATAGCCATGTTTTTGTGAATGTAAAAGACACGAAAATAACATGGCTATACCATACGCCCATTAAAAATAATATTAATCACGTATGAAATTTGGTATATGTTCTCTTAGTGTTATTCCTTGCCGCAAAGACGCTTCAAGCACTAGCGAAATGGTGACGCAGTTATTATTTGGTGAAACCTATACCATAGTTGAAGACAGAGAAGACTGGATTCAAATAACGACAAACTACGATAATTATCCCTGTTGGATTAGTGCTAAACAACATACTCGTTTAACAGATTTAGAATACAAATCCTTACAATCAACTACTTTAAGTTCCGAGTTGGTTCAGGTTGTAAATCAGATAGATAATAAATCTATTTTCCCAATTACAATTGGAGCAACCTTACCTAATTTTAAAAATGGAAAGTTAAAGATTGGCGACTCTGAATTTTTATTTGAAGGACAAACATCAGATACTTTGATTAAAAAGACTGTCAAAGATTTAAAAGATACTGCTTATTTGTTTATAAATGCACCTTATTTGTGGGGAGGAAGAAGCCCTTTTGGAATTGATTGCTCTGGTTTTACACAATTGGTTTACAAATTAAATGGTTATCAATTACCTCGTGATGCCAGCCAACAAGTGGAAATTGGAACTCCGTTAAGTTTTGTAGAAGAAGCAGAACCAGGCGATTTAGCTTTTTTTGATAACGAAGAAGGTAATATCGTGCATGTTGGTATGGTGCTTGAAAACCAGCAAATCATTCATGCTAGCGGTTGTGTGCGTATAGATAAATTTGATCATTACGGTATTTTTCATTCCGATAATAAAAAATACTCACACATGCTTAGAGTGATTAAAAAAGTCATTTAATTTTATTAATTTTGAACCCTCAATAATTTACAACACTTCTAAATTCACAAATTATTATGAAAGATATATTCGCAAAAATAGAAAAGAACATGGGACCTATCGGAGAGCATTCAAAAGCATCTCACGGTTATTTTACATTTCCAAAATTAGAAGGAGATGTTTCTCCTCACATGGGTTTCAGAGGAAAACAATTATTAAACTGGAGTTTAAATAACTACTTAGGATTAGCAAATCATCCTGAAGTTAGACAAGCAGATATTGAAGGGGCAACTAAATTTGGTTTAGCATTACCAATGGGTGCGCGTATGATGAGTGGAAACTCTGATTTACATGAGCAATTAGAACAAGGTTTATCTAAATTATCAAAAAAAGAAGATACAATCCTTTGTAATTTTGGTTACCAAGCAATGGTATCTGCAATTGACGCTTTAGTTGATAGACATGATGTAATTGTTTATGACGCAGAATCTCATGCTTGTATTTTAGATGGTGTTCGTTTACATATGGGTAAGCGTTTTGTATTTAAACACAATGATGTTGAAGATTGCGAAAAGCAATTAGTAAGAGCACAACGTTTAGCTGAACAAACTGGTGGTGGTATTTTAGTAATTACAGAAGGTGTGTTTGGTATGCGTGGTGACCAAGGAAAATTAAAAGAGATTGTTGAATTAAAGAAAAAATTTACTTTCCGTTTATTTGTAGATGATGCTCACGGTGTTGGTACATTAGGACCAAATGGTGGTGGAACTGGCGAACAACAAGGTTGCCAAGATGGTATTGATATTTATTTTGGAACATTCGCGAAATCATTTGCTTTAATTGGAGGTTATATTAGTTCTACCAAACAAGTAGTAACTTACCTACGTTATAATATGCGTTCTCAAATTTTCGCTAAGTCATTGCCAATGCCATTGGTTTATGGTTTATTAAAACGTTTAGAGTTAATTAATAAACATCCAGAATATCGTACTAAATTATGGGATATTGCAGGTGAATTACAAAAAGGATTAGTTGATGCAGGTTTTAATATTGGAGTGACTAATACACCAGTTACACCCGTTTACATGAATGGTTCAATACCTGAAGCAACAAACATGGTAATTGATTTACGTGAAAATTTTGGTATTTTCTGTTCAATGGTGGTTTATCCTGTAATTCCTAAAGGAATGATTATTTTACGTTTAATACCAACTGCTATGCATACATCAGAAGATGTAAGATATACAATTGAATGTTTCTCTAAAATTAAAGATAAATTGTACGGTGGTCAGTATGTTGCTGACGAAATTAGAGAAGGTTTCTCTCAAGCTCTTTAATTATTTGTCACACTGAGCGAAGTCGAAGTGTAAAAATAATGATACCATACATAAACATACATACACACCATTTATCGAAAGATAATGGTGTGTTTTTGTTTAATAACCGTTTTGGTTTTGATAAAGATTGTTATGTAGATACTTTTTTCTCAGTCGGTATTCATCCGTGGGATTCGAATTTGCAAATATCTTCAACTGAATTAGAAGAAATCATTCAACATCCAAAATGCGTAGCAATTGGCGAATGTGGTTTAGATAAAGTGATTGAAATTGATTTAGGAATTCAAAAAAAGATCTTTATTTCTCAGTTAGAACTAGCTGTAAAATATCAAAAACCAGTCATTATACATTGCGTGAAAGCATTTGATGAATTGATAGAAATTTGCAAACCTTATCATATGCAAATCACTTTAATTATTCATGGATTTAATAAATCAGGTCAATTAGCGAAACAATTGATTGATAATGGGTTTTATCTGTCTTTAAATTCCGCTATTTTTAAAAAAGTAGAGATTGATCTTAGCATTTTACCAATAGAAAAAATATTTCTAGAAACGGATAATTACGAATCTCTTTTGATTGAAGATGTTTATCAAAAAGCAGCGATTTGTTTTCAAATACAAGAAGATGAATTAAAAGCAAAAATTTATACTAATTTCACAGCCTTATTTAATACAAATGGAAGATAAACATTGGATGCAACGTACTCGTTTGTTAGTAGGCGATACGGGAATTGATAATTTACAAAAAGCTCATGTTCTCATTGTTGGTTTAGGAGGTGTAGGATCTTATGCGGCTGAAGCTTTATGCAGAGCAGGAATTGGAGAGTTAACTATTGTTGATGGAGACGTGGTTGATCCAACTAACAGAAATCGTCAATTACAGGCACTATCCTCTACTCATGGGATGAGTAAGGCTAAATTAATGGAAGAGAGAATGTTACAGATTAATCCTTCTGTGAAACTGAACGTGATTTCTGAATTTCAAGATCCAGAAAAGATGATTGCCTTGCTGCAAAATCCTTTTGATTATGTGATTGACGCTATTGATAGTATTACACCTAAAGTTCATTTAATAAAAACTTCTTTGGAAATGGGGCATAATTTAGTGTCGTCGATGGGTGCTGGTGGAAAAATGGATCCTACCCAATTAAAAGTGTTAGATATTTCAAAAACTTGTCATTGCCCAATGGCTTATTATTTGAGAAAAAGATTAAAAGAAGTTGGTATTAAAAAGGGATTTAAAGCAGTTTTTTCAACAGAATTGCCTGATAAACGCTCGATTATGAAAACCGATGGTACCAATTTTAAGAAATCTGCTTACGGTACCATTTCATACATTCCAGCAGTTTTTGGTATGACTTGCGCATCGGTTGTTATCAGAGATTTAACCTATTGGAAAGAAATTAAGTAAATTCAGTTAATTGATTATCAGAATCGTACTTTTTTAACAATTCTAATGTTATCAAATTTTTAACAATATTTTGGATTAATTAAATTAATCGCTAAGTTTGTAACTATAATAAATCCCCATTTATTTAATTTATTAATTATATATAACAATGAAAAAATTATTACTAAGTGCTTCAGCTTTTCTATCTTTTGCTGCTGCTATGAATGCTCAACAAATTCAACCTTGTGGTATGCATCAAGCTATGGAATCGCATTTAAAAAATGTACCAGGCTATGCGGCTAAATTAAATGCAGTTGAAGCTGTGAAAAATGCTGAATTAGCTAATTCAAATATGGCTGCAAAATCTGCCTCTATTACTTCAGCTTACACTTTTACTATTCCAGTAGTTTTTCATGTTTTACATTTAGGTGAAAATATTGGAAGTGGTACAAATGTTAGTGACGCACTTTTAACTAGTGCTTTAGCTCAAGTTAATAGAGATTTTGCTAGATTAGGTTCTGATACAACTACTATCGATCCTTTATACGATAGTTTGTACATCAATTCACGTATTCATTTTGAATTAGCAAAAAAAGATCCATTAGGAAATTGTACAAATGGTATTGTTCGTCATTATAACACTAGAACTAATTGGGCTCAATCTGATTTATTTAATTACCAATATAGTACAATGGCTCCAGGAAACTGGAATCCATCTAAGTATTTAAACATCTATATTGTTAAAAATATTATTGATGACGGTGGTTCTCAAGGAATTATTGTAGGATATACGTATTTGCCAGGAACTTCACCAATTGATCCTGCTGATGCAATTGCATACCGTTATGATTTCTTATCTGGCTTAAATGCTCGTTCATTAAGTCATGAAATTGGTCACTGGTTAGGTTTAAGTCATACTTTTGGAGGAAGTAATAATGCTGGAACTGTATGTGGAAATGATGACATTGGAGATACTCCTAGAACATCTGGATTCTTTAGTAATTGTCCTCAACCTTATACTGCATTAAACGACTCATGCGACCCAGGTAAGAGACCAAATATTAACAATATTATGGATTATTCATCTTGTCCTAAAATGTTTACTAAAGGTCAAACTGCTAAAATGAGAAACTCTTTACAATCATTAGTTGGTTTAAGAAAATTAGTTGTTGATACAGCAAATCTAATTGCAACAGGTATATTAGATGCAAATGGAAATCCTACAGCGGCAGTTGCTTGTGCTCCAGTTGCAGATTTTTCTGCTAATAAATTCTCTACGTGTGCAGGTCAAACTGTAACATTTAACAGTACTTCATTTAACTCGACTCCTTCTACATATTCTTGGGCTTTTGAAGGTGGTAATCCTTCTACATCCAATTCTCAAACTCAATCAGTTTCTTATGATACGCCGGGTACTTATTCCGTGTCTTTAACAGTATCTAATGGAAATGGAACTTCGTCTAAAACAGTAAATTCATTTGTTACTGTTAATTGGAATGGTGCAAAAACTCTTCCTTATAATGAAGATTTTGAAAATCAATGGTGGCCAGAAGGTATGGGCTTTAGAAATGAAGATTTAGGAACGCATGGTTGGGAAAGATCTCAATATGGTGCTGGTTTTTCTAATTACTCAACTGTGTTACCTAATGCTAATTACGTAAACAATTTTCCTGGTTTTGCTGGAAATGTAGATATTATCGAATTACCTCCTTTTGATTTTTCTAATACTTCTAATATTTCTATTTCGTATGATTATTCTTTTGCAAGAAAAACAGGAATTACTACAGATACTTTTAAATTACAATACAGTTTAGATTGTGGAGGTACTTGGTTAAATGTACCAGGTATGACAACTGCTTCTCAAATGGCTGTAAGTGGTGGTACAGTTAACGCTCCTTATATTCCTTGGAGTGCAGCTACTTCGGTATTAGATCCAACATATAAATGGAAAACCAAAACAATTATTCCTGCAATTTTAACAGGATTAAATAACAAGAGAGATGTGAAAATTCGTTTTTGGTTTCAAAATGACATTGCAGGTGGGCAATCTCAAAACTTGTATATAGATAATATTAATATATCAGGTACAGTTGGATTAAATGAATTTGAAAATTCACTAGGATTATCAATTTATCCAAACCCTACAAGTTCATCATCGGTTATTGAGTTTACTTCTCCTTCTAATTCAAAAGCTAGTATTTTAGTGTATGATGTTACAGGAAGAATTATTGAAGAAGGTAACTTAAGTGTTAATTCTGGAGTTAGTTCAAAATACACAGTAAATGCTTCTAACCAATTAAACTCAGGCGTGTATTTTGTATCAATCACGATTGATGGTAAAAAAGTTACTAAAAAATTAATTATTGAATAATCTAATATCTATTCTTATAAAAAAAACGCCTTTCTTATTAGAAAGGCGTTTTTTTTTGATAAAAATCAAATCATATAATCAGCAAAAAATAATTATCTTTGCGCCCTCATTAACAAGTATTTGAGATTAAAATTAAATCAACCTATTTATGAAATTTTTAAGATTTTACATTTTATATAGATTAGAAATTATTATTGCCCTAGTTATTTTAGGCGTTTTATCACATTTATATCTTGACGCAGTTACCGCTTGGATTTGCTACACATTAGCCATATTCTCTCTTGTGTTTTATTTTGGAATGGGAACTATGCGTATAGTTCAAGAAGCAGTAGCAGATGGAGATGTAGATTTAGCTATGAAATATTTAAATAAAATTAAATTTCCAAGATTATTGTATAAACCAATTCGTTCGGGTTACTATATGTTGCAAAGTAACTTATCAATGGCATCTAATGATTTAGATAAAGCAGAAGATAATATTAGAAAGAGTTTGAAGATAAAATCTAAGATTGTTGGAGATATGGAAGGTTCTAACTTAATGCAGTTAGGATTTATTGAATTAAAGAAAGGAAATACTAAACAAGCTCGTGTTCATTTATTAGAAGCGGTGAAATCTGGCATTCCTGATAAAGATAGTTTAGCTGCCGCACACTTACAATTATGTAATATTGAAGCTCAACGTATGCAATATAAAATTGCTAAACAACACTTTAAAAAGGCAAAAGATTTAAAACCAAAAAATGATGAAATTGTTTCTCAATTAAAACAAATGGAGAAGCAAATTAGCAGAATGCCTGGTTAATTATAATTAATCAACAACTTTACAGGTAACGCCATTTTTTGGTTCATTCCATTCAGAGCAATCTCCATTTGAAGATTCAACAATATTATATGGATCTCCGTTTGGATAACGACAATCGCAAGCATGTTTCTTTTTACAACTATAATGTAGAGAAGCGAATGCAATCATAAAAGCTACTATTTTAATTTTATTGGTCATTATATTCCTTTAGGATAACATATAAAATATTTGGTCACTTTTTTACTTAGCATCTTAATATTTAATTGGTCAGATGCTTTAGCTACATCTATCAATTGACCATTTTTATGTAAAATGTTGATTTGAACTTTTGATGAATTGTAAGCGCTATTATTTACGCTTTCAGAAAACACAAAGTATTCCGAATCCTTTTTAGACAGCTTATATTTCTTCATTACCTTTTCCTGAATTTGATTTTTATAAGCAGGAGTGAAGTTTTTATTTTGAAGTTCAATTTTATATAAGTTTCTATCAATAATATTGGTACATAAAGTTGATAAAACTACATCTTTATGATTCATCCAAACCTTTACGGAAGCCATGATGTCGTAATCATCTAATAATACAAACTGTTGTAATAGTTCGGGTTTACTAATAAAATCTTTTTTACTGAAATTATTTTTTAAGAATAATGATAGGGCAGGAGTTGCAAATAAATCTTCACCAGCTAATGATAATTCTTTAGCACGTTTTAAAACATTGACTAATAATTTCTCAGCACTTAACACTGTTTTATGTAAATATACTTGCCAATACATTAAACGGCGAGCAATTAAAAAACTCTCTACACTATAAATACCTTTTGCTTCTACTACTAAATTACCATCTTTTACATTTAGCATTTTAATAATACGGTCGCTACTCACAACACCTTCCGAAACACCCGTAAAAAAGCTGTCTCGGTTTAAGTAATCCAATCTATCCATGTCTAACTGACTAGATACTAATTGATGTAAAAATTTTTTTGGATGTTCGTTTTTAAATATCTTAATGGCTAAGCTTAATTTACCTTTAAATGTTTTGTTTAATTCATCCATCAACATTGTTGAAATGTCTTCGTGGTTTATACCTTTTACAATCGTATGTTCTAAGGCATGAGAAAAAGGTCCGTGGCCGATATCATGTAACAAAATAGCTACAATAGCAGCTCTAGATTCTTCATCTGTAATTTTAATATCTTTTGATTTTAAAACCTGTAATGCTTCCGTCATTAAATACATGGCGCCAATCGCATGATGAAAACGTGTATGCAAAGCACCAGGATAAACCAAATTGGTTAAACCTAATTGTTTAATTCTTCGTAAACGCTGAAAAATAGGGTGATTAATTAAATCATATACCAAATCATCCGGCAATGTAACAAAGCCATAAATTGGGTCGTTTATTATTTTTCGTTTATTTGAAATCATAGTATTTATTGAGATAGTAAAGTTACTTATTTTTAATTAGTTTGCGTTAGGGATTGAAACGAAAATCCTTTTTGATGACTGATCAAGCCTAAGCGCGACTCGAAGCACAAAAAGATTGAAGTGAAAAGCCCGGCAAAGCTGCCTCTTTTTGCTTTGCAACGCTCAAATAATAGTAAATGAAATTATAACTAAAATGCTTATTTTTGTTCTTCAATTTTAAAACAGCTTTATGCCAAAAATATCTACAAAGGCAATTGACATGCCTTCTTCACCAATTCGTAAATTAGTTCCATTTGCTGAAGCAGCTAAAAAACGCGGTACAAAAATCTATCATTTAAATATTGGTCAACCTGATATTGAAACTCCTGAATCCTTTTTAAATGCTGTTAAAACTGCTGACTTTAAAGTATTAGAATATAGCCATAGTGCAGGTAACGAAAGCTACCGTAAAAAACTATGTAACTATTACAAATCATATAATATCAATATCGATGCTAGTGAAGTGATTATTACTTGTGGAGGTTCTGAAGCGATTGAAATCACTATGAAGACTTGTTTTAATGAGGGTGATGAAGTAATTATACCTGAGCCTTTTTATGCAAATTATAATGGTTTTTCTACAGCAGCTGGCGTAAAAGTAGTTCCAGTTAGAAGTTATATTGAAACTGGTTTTGCATTACCTCCCATTAGTGATTTCGAAAAAGTAATTACTCCAAAAACTAAGGGTATTATGATTTGTAACCCTGGAAATCCAACGGGTTATTTATATACAAAAGCAGAATTAGAAGCATTACGCGACTTAGTAAAAAAATACGATTTGTATTTGTTAAGCGACGAAGTGTATCGTGAGTTTTGTTATGATGGAAAAGAATATGTTTCGGTAATGCACTTAGATGGTATCGAAAATAACGTCATACTATTGGATTCGATTTCTAAACGTTATAGTGCTTGTGGAGCTAGAATTGGCGCAATGATTAGTAAGAATAAAGAAGTGATGGCAGCGGCTATGAAATTTGCTCAAGCGCGTTTATCGCCACCAAGCTATGGACAAATAGGAGCAGAGGCTGCATTAGATACGCCTCAATCATATTTTGATGGAGTAAAAACAGAATACATTGCTCGTAGAGATTATGTGATTGAAGAAATCAATAAAATTGATGGTGTGTTTTGCCCTAAACCAAGTGGTGCTTTTTACTGCATCGCTCGTTTACCAATCGATAATTCTGATAAATTTTGTCAATGGTTATTAGAAGAGTTTTCGTTTAACGGACAAACCGTAATGATGGCTCCGGCTTCAGGTTTTTATTCAACTCCAGGAGCAGGAACTAATGAAGTACGTTTAGCTTATGTTTTAAACAAAGAGGATTTAAAAAATGCTATTACGTGTTTAAAAGAAGCTCTAAAAGTATATCCTGGAAAAACTAACTAATTAGTTACAGTGTAGTTTTAATAAGCCAAAAACACCTTCATAGAGGTGTTTTTTTGTTTTATATGTGACAGTATGGCTCATAAAATAATTCAATGTCAGTCTTTTTAGCGATGGTATGTTTTATGAGTCAAAACAAATCATGAGAAGTTTTCCCTTAAAAGAATTATTATCTGTTATCAAATATCCTGTAATGTTTTTGGTTATTATTTGGCTAATATTTTGGGCAGATAATTATTGGAATTTGGATTTATATTTATTTGGTGTCAATCCTCGAACCATGAGCGGATTAAAAGGTATTTTATTTGCTCCTCTTATTCATGGCGATTTGAGTCATATATTGAATAACAGTTTGCCAGTTTTGATTTTAGGCTCAATGATTTTTTATTTTTATAAACCCATTGCTTGGCCTGCCATTCTATGGATATATTTAGTAAGTGGCCTTTGGTTATGGGTTGGAGGCCGAAATAATGATGTGATTCCTAATTATCATTTTGGCGCTAGTACTTTGATTTATGGATTTTCTACTTTTTTATTTTTTAGTGGCGTATTCCGTAAGCATAAGCAGTTAATGATGGTGTCAGCTTTTGTGGTTTTTACTTATGGAAGTATTACTTGGGGTATTTTTCCTATTGATAGAACGATGTCGTGGGAAGGACATTTATTTGGCTCCATTTCAGGGATTTTAGTGGCTTATAGTTACCGAAAAGATGGACCACAACCGATACAATATCAATGGCCTGAGGAAGAAATTGATTTAGAATCTATAGCAAATCAAGAATTGCTTGAAGAACAAAATGCGGCACGAATCCAAGTTGATTTACAAAATGATAAACCATCTTTAGATCCTTTTCAAATCGTTTATCATTTTAAAGAATCTAATGAGTCAAAACCACCTGAAACCAAAGAATAGCATTTATATATGAAGTTTTGGTTAACTCTAATTGACACATCCAATTTCTGATTTTTTTAACAAAAAATTTTGAGTATATTTGCCCGAATTTTAACACCGAAAATTCATTCTTATGGCATCAACACTTTTAGCAAACAAATTTGCTCCCGAAGGTTTAACGTATGATGATGTATTATTAGTTCCCGCTTATTCAGAAGTTTTACCTCGTGAGGTAAACATTTCTAGTCAGTTTACTAAAAACATCCGTATAAATTCCCCAATTGTTTCAGCAGCAATGGATACTGTTACTGAGTATCAAATGGCAATTACAATTGCACAAGAAGGAGGAATAGGGGTTTTACATAAAAACATGACAATTGCTGAACAAGCAGCACATGTGCGTAAAGTAAAACGTAGCGAAAGCGGGATGATTGTAGATCCTTTAACTATTCTTCAAACTGCTAGCATTAATGATGCTTTAGCAATCATGGCAGAAAACAAAATTGGTGGTGTTCCAGTAGTTGATGCTGATAAAAAGTTTGTAGGGATTGTTACGAATCGTGATTTACGCTTTGAGAAAAATTTAAAGCGTTTGGTGAAAGAAGTGATGACTCCTGCTAGTAAAGCGGTTACAGCTAAACAAGGTGTAACATTAAAACAAGCCGAAGAAATTTTACAAGATCATAAAATTGAAAAATTACCAATCTTAGATAAAAACAATCGTTTAATTGGTTTAATTACTTACAAAGATATTATCAAAATTAAAGTGCGACCTAATGCTGCTAAAGATGATAGAGGTAGATTACGTGTAGCTGCTGCGGTTGGCGTTACTGCCGATACCATGGAGCGTGTAGATGCTTTAGTAGAAGCTGGTGTAGATGCTATTATTATTGACACAGCTCATGGTCACTCAAAAGGTGTAATTCTTAAATTAAAAGAAGTAAAAAAGAAATACAAAGATTTGCAAGTGGTTGTAGGTAATATCGCTACTGGCGCTGCGGCGTTAGATTTAATGAAAGCTGGTGCTGATGGTGTAAAAGTTGGTATTGGACCAGGCTCTATTTGTACAACTCGTGTTATTGCAGGTGTTGGTGTTCCGCAATTAACGGCTATTATGGAAGTAGCGGCTGCTTTAAAAGGTCGTTTACCAATTATTGCTGATGGTGGAATTCGTTACACGGGTGATATTGTAAAAGCTATTGCAGCTGGTGCGCACACAGTAATGATGGGTGGTATGTTTGCAGGTGTTGAAGAAAGTCCAGGAGAAACTATCATTTTTGAAGGTCGTCAATTTAAAGCTTACCGTGGTATGGGTTCATTAGAAGCCATGCAAAAAGGTTCTAAAGATCGTTATTTCCAAGATGCGGAAGATGATATTAAAAAATTAGTACCAGAAGGTATTAGTGGTCGTGTTCCCTACAAAGGACATTTAGCTGATGTGATGTACCAGTTAATTGGTGGTTTAAGAGCAGGAATGGGATATTGTGGGTCTAAAGATATTAAGGCCTTACAAAATGCAAAGTTTACGCGTATTACAGCTGCTGGTGTTAAAGAAAGTCATCCTCACGATGTAGTGATTACAAGAGAAGCACCAAATTATACAAGATAATAAATTAAAAATTCAGAATTAAAAATTAAGAATTAGTTATTATAATTCATTCTTAATTCTAAATTCGTAATTCTAAATTAATAAAGAATGGTATTACCAATAGTAGTGTACGGCGATCCGGTTTTAAGAAAAAAATGTGTTGACATAGACAAAGACTTTCCTAATTTGGAACAGTTTATTAAAGATATGTATGAAACTATGTACGAAGCAAATGGTGTTGGTTTAGCAGCTCCTCAAGTAAATAAAGCCATTCGTTTATTTGTGGTGGATGCTTCTCCATTTGCAGAAGTGGACGAAGATGAAGAACCAGAATTTACTGCCGAAGAAATGAAGCAAATGAATGGGTTCAAAAAAACATTTATCAATGCTCAAATCATTGAAGAAGTGGGCGAGGAGTGGAAATTTAATGAAGGCTGTTTAAGTATTCCTAAAATTAGGGAAGATGTATTGCGCAAACCTTCCTTAACTATTGAGTATTACGACGAAAAATTTAAAAAACACACTGAGACCTATGACGGTGTGATTGCACGTGTTATTCAACATGAATATGATCATATTGAAGGTGTTTTATTTACCGATAAAATAAATCCGTTTAAACGTAAATTAATAAGCGGAAAATTAACCGATATCTCTAAAGGTAAATTTAGAGCAGATTATAAAACAAGAGTATTTCAACCAAAACGATAATCATGTTACATAAAATTGGATTCTTGATTTCAAGCGCAGTACTTTTTTTCTCATGTGGAAATAACTCCTCGTCTGAGCAAAAGCATGAAGTTGTTAAAAAAGATACAGTTGTTGTGGCAATAAACGAATGTTCTAAATTTTTAGCGGAAGCAAAGAGATTAGATAACATCTTATTAAAAGCTACTGTTGTTAATCCTGAAATTGCCGACCAAGCCATTAAAGCATTTTATGATTTTTCTACAAATTGTAAAACAGATACTCTTGCACCTGTTTTTTTAGTAAAAGCTGGTCAAGTTGCTCAATCGGTTCGTAAATATACTCAAGCTCAATCTTATTTTAAGAAATGTATTGATGATTTCCCTAAGTTTAAAAGTAGAGGAGCTGCTATGTTTTTGTTGGCACAATTATATGATGACGCTTCTATATTAAATGATGAATCTGAGGCGAGCACATTGTATCAACAAGTGATGAGGGAATATCCGGATAGTCCTTATGCAAATGATGCTAAAGCTTGCATTAAAAATTTAGGAAAAACAGATGAACAATTAATTCAAGAATTTTTAAAGAAAAATAAATAGAAGTTATCATTTATAAAAGCATAAAAAAACCGATACATTTTTGTATCGGTTTTTTTGTAGTTGGTTTTAATAATTAGGCTTCTTCTGTAGCAATTAAATTAGGGTCTACCATAATACGACCACAGTGCTCACAAACTAATATTTTTTTGTTCATTCTAATGTCTAATTGTTTTTGTGGCGGAATTTTATTAAAACATCCACCGCATGCATCACGCTCAACTGGAACAACAGCTAAGCCGTTGCGAGTATTAGCACGAACTCTTCTGTAAGCGTTGATTAAACGATCTTCAATTCCTTCGCAAGCTTTTTCAGAAGCTTTCATTAAATCTTTTTCGTCTTTTTCTGTTTCAGCAATAATTTCGTCTAATTCAGATTTTTTTAATTTTAAATCTTTTTTACGCTCAGAGAAATCATGTTGAGATTTTTCAACGATTTCAGATTTAGATTCAATAGCGAATTTGTATTCTTTCAAACGTTTTTCCGCTAATTGAATTTCTAAATTTTGGAACTCAATTTCTTTAGTAATCGCATCGTATTCACGGTTGTTTCTTACTTTTCCTTGTTGAGCTTCGTATTTTTTGATATTAGCTTTGAAGTCTTTAATTGACTGAGTTTTCTCAGCAACTTGCTCTTCTAATTCTTTTAACTCTTGAGATAAATTATTTACACGAGTTTCTAAACCAGCAACGCTATCTTCTAAATCTTGAACTTCAAGAGGTAATTCTCCACGAACCGTACGGATACGATCAATTTTAGAATCGATAATTTGTAATTCATATAAAGCACGAAGTTTTCCTTCGATAGATGCATCAATTTTTTCTTTGATTTTAGCGCACATAGTTTAAAAATAATTAACTGGGTTAGTGTTTGTTTCCGTTAAATAGCTTGCAAAAGTAGGAAATTTATTTGATATAATCTCATAAAAAATTTCGGGAGTAAATTGCTCACTTTCATAATGTCCTATGTCAGCTATCAAAATCTGGTTTTCCGCATCAAAAAACTCATGGTATTTAAAATCTGAACTTATGTAAATGTCTGATTTTGAATTTATTGCATTTTTTAGTAAGAAACTTCCACTGCCACCACAAAGAGCTACTTTTTTTATGGATTTATTTAATAACGGAGTATGTTTAATAAGTTTTAACATAAAAACCGACTTTAAACGCTCCAAAAATTCCATTTCCGACAAAGGAGTCTCTAATTCGCCTACCATACCCGAACCAATATTTTGGTATGTATTTTCTAATTGGTAAATATCATAGGCTACTTCTTCGTAAGGATGATTTTGCTTTAAAGCTGAAATAATTTGCGATTCGTTAATGCTTTCAAAAATCACTTCCAATCGGTTTTCTTTTTCTAAACTCAATTTGCCTTTTTCTCCAATAAATGGGTTTGAATCTTCATTTCCTCTAAAACTCCCTGTTCCTTCTAAAACAAAACTGCAACTGTCATAATTCCCAATATTACCGGCTCCAGCAGTGAACAAACTTTCTTGAACAGGAGCTAAATGGCTAGCAGGTATAAAAGTGACTAATTTTTTTAAAAGTGACTTTTTAGGCGCTAAAATTTGTGTGTTTATTAAACCCAACTTATCCGCTATTTTTTTATTCACTCCCAATTTTACATTATCTAAATTAGTGTGACAGGCATAAATAGCAATATTATTTTGAATGGCTTTAATAATCGTTCTTTCCACATAATTATTTCCGTTTAGTTTTTTTAACCCTCCAAAAATAATAGGATGATGTGCGATAATTAAATTGCATTTTTTTTGAATAGCTTCCTCTACAATAGCCTCAGTGCAATCTAAACACAAGATAGCTCCTGTTACTTCTTGCTCTTTATGGCCAGTTAATAAGCCACAATTATCATAGGATTCTTGATAGGCTAGAGCAGCAAATTTTTCTATTTCGGTAATTATATTTTTTAATATCATGTTGTAAATGTAATTTATTTCATCACTTCTTTATATCTCGAACAAGTCACTAAATGGTCGTTTACCATACCGGCAGCTTGCATATAAGCATAGCAAATAGTGGAGCCGACAAATGTAAAGCCTCGTTTCTTTAATGCTTTACTCATTGCATCCGATTCGGGACTAGTAGCTCTTATGTCTGATGATTGTTTGGCGTTGGTAACAATCGTTGTATTATCTACAAACTGCCAAATGTAGGCATCAAACGAACCATATTCTTTTTGAATGTCAATGAAGGCTTTGGCATTTTTAATAGTACCAGTAATCTTTAATTTGTTACGAATAATACCTTCATTTTGCATCAATTCTAAAGCCTTTGCTTCATCAAATTTGGCTACTTTTTTGACGTCAAAATTAGCAAAGGCTTTTTTAAAATGTTTGCGACGATGTAAAATCGTTTTCCAACTCAATCCAGCCTGAAATGAATCTAACACTATAAATTCAAAGTGTTTTATATCATCATGCACGGGTGTTCCCCATTCGGTATCATGATAGTGAAGCATTTGCTCATCGTTAGCTGGCCAGGTGCAGTTCATAAAATTGTTTAATAGATTTAAAACAAAAAATTATCTTTATGCTAAAATTAAACATATTATGGGAATCGAAGAAAAAATTAATGCAGATGTAAAAGCATCCATGTTAGCAAAAGATGCAAAACGTTTAGAAGCTGTTAGAGCAATAAAATCAGTTATTTTATTATTAAAAACTTCTCCTGAAGGATTAACAGAAGAAAGTGCTTTAAAAGCCATTCAAAGAGAATACAAGAAACGTAAAGAAACAGCAGAAATATATACTCAACAAAACCGTGCAGATTTAGCAGCAGATGAAATTGCGCAAGCATTAGTAATGGAAGAGTACTTGCCAAAACAATTGTCTGAAGATGAAATTAAAGCAATTGTAAAAAATGCTATTACCGAATCAGGTGCTTCATCGGCAGCTGACATGGGTAAAGTAATGGGAGCTGCTAATAAAGTAATTGCTGGTAGAGCTGATGGTAAGTTAGTGTCTCAAATAGTAAAAGAATTATTAGGATAAAACTTACTTCCTAAAAAAAAGGCTGCTAATAAATTTAGCAGCCTTTTTTAATGAATACATATTGTTTTTTTATTCTTCAACTTTATATCCTTTGGTATTTGCAAACGAAATGATAGATGTTTTGATAGCAGAACCTAAATCATCTTGCTTACTACTTTGTTTTGATTTTTCTGTAATATATTTTTGACGTTTAATTGCTAAATCACCAATTTCTTTTTGAATGGTTTCTCGTTCTTTCGATTTTTCTATAACTATTTTTTTAATTTCTTCTTTGCTTTTTCCTTTATATTCAGCAGGCAAATCTTCGGTTTGAATTTTATCTAAATTGCTCTCATTGTCTTTTACATTATCTACTAAGTCCCAACTCGAATTTTTGTAAACGGCTTTACTTTTTGTAACTACTCTTTCTGTAGCATTTGCTTGAGATATACTACTAGCATTTGCATCTTCTTTTATTTGGCTTTGTTTTTTTGACTGACCTTGTTTACCATAACCAATATAGGTTTTGTTTAATTTTTCGTTACAAGCATTAATTTGAGTATCGTAAGGGGTTTGAATATATTCAACTTTTTTGTCAGAATCGATATTAAAATATTTTCCTTGTCCTTTTGTAGCTCCGTCTTGCCAAAGCAAAGAAATGCCTTCTTGTTTATTTCCACAAAAAATAGTGTTGACATATACATTGTTTTTTAAAGCAAGGCTAATAGCTTCTTTATAATGTACACCACCTTGATCAAAACCTTCGTTTCCAGCAATGTAAACTAATTTCATGGTGTTAATTCCATCGTCCCATTTCAATTCTTTAACCGATGTTTGAATGACGGCTCCGCAATATTCGCTTCCTCCATTAGTTTTTAAAGCAAATAATTTTTCTGAAATTAAATCTAAGTCGGTTGTTAACGGCGCAACTTGACGGATATAATTTTTTACAACTGGTAAGCCATCATTACCGTATTCATACAATGCAATTTCAATAACAGGTGCTTTTCCCTGATATTTTAAAGTTGTTAGTGTATTAACAATATCCCAAAGCCTTGATTTTGCCTGGTCAATTAAACCATCCATACTATTAGATGTATCAAATAACAAGGCTACTTGTATTTTTGAAGCTCCATCTGGAGGAAGTATAACCTTGTTTAACCCCAAATAAGATTTTACAGAGTTTAATGAACTAGAATTTGCATTTGCAACTAAGCTTGTTAAAGCCATGGCACCGATTAAGATTAGAGTTTTCATAACGATAGTTTTTGAGATTTATATAAATTGATAGGGATGTTTATTTTACATTAGGAGAACATAAAGGAGATTATTCCATAAATGAGGCTGAAAAAATTATTTAATTTCAAAAACAGCCTTTACTTCGTAGCGTAATTTTATTTTTGATAATCCATCCAAGCCATTTTTTCATTGTTTTGGCCGCCAGTATTTACATTACTTGAGTTCATGACAGAATTGGAACTCATACTTGAATTACTCACTGAATTATTTCCTCCATTATTGTAATATGGATTATCCCAATACCAATAGTGAGGGTATGGTCGGCCACCATTTGTTTTATCATTTTTATCAGCATTTACTTCATCAATCGACACAACAGAACCAATTTTTTCGTCAATTGCTTCTAATAAATAGGTAGCTTTTTCCTTTGCCATTCTCATGGCTTCTTTTTTCACTTCTTTACGGTAAACCTGCATATCCTTATTGGTTGTGGCAGAAATGGCTATATTTTGAACCCAAGTTTTATTTAAGTCTTTTACAAAGTCTAAAAAGTTAATTTTCGAATTAATTTTAAGTTTATAAGTCTGAGATACAGCACTTGAATTACGGTAATACCACCACCAATACCAGTGATACCAATCATTATAACCTAAATTATTTTTAAAAGTAAGTTCAGAATCTGTAATACCATGTTTTTTACAAATTTCAATCAGTTCTTTCTCATGTTTATCAAAACTATTTCTATCCGTATAAACTGTAATAGTTAATTCTACTTGGTCGGGTTCAATACTCATTTCGGCACTTCCTGTCACGGTAATGAGTTTCGGTGGCATATTTTTAGCGGATGGTTGACCTATGAGTGTTTTAGTAGTTAATGCCAGCAATAACAAAATGCCACTGAAGCTAATAAGGGAAAAGAGTTTAAAGGATTTCATTTTTATATATTTTAAAGTTTAAGACAAAATTATCGCCTATCACATGGTTAAAATCAACCACTTGGTGTAATATGCTTTTCACTAGGTGAAATGAATTGTGAAAACAAATTAATTTGAGTTATTTTACTTTGTGAAAAAACAGCCAATCATATTTAGGATATTTTCGAGAGGAGTTCTTGCTTCAACATTGATATGTTTATGTCTTTTACACATCAATCAATCTGCTGTTGCTCAAACATACGACGACGGTAAAAAATCTAAACTCAAAGTAAAATCAAGCTCCATCGAAAGTGGTTTAAAAAAAGGGGATAATGAATTAACGATAGCGGCTAAGTACGAAGACTTAGCTCAGGAATTGGTAAAAAATAATGAATTAATCAAAGCCGAAGAATATCAAATTAAGGCAGTTGAATTATATAAAAAAAATAATTCAAAAAAGGATTTATCAATTGCGTTAAGAACTTTAGCAAAAATACAAGAGGCACAAAATAAAACGCAGGATGCTATTCAAAGTTATGATTATGCTTCAAAAAACTCTGTTGAAATTACAAATTCAAGCATTAACAATAATGACGTCACTCGTTTAAAAAACTTTAATAATCCTAAGCAGCAATCAAATTCTATTAATCAAAAAATAACTTCTCTTAAAAAAGAATCCAATCCAAAAGATAAGGAAGAAATTATTGATGCATACAAGCAATTAGCAGAGGTCAATATCAAGCAAAATAATTCTGAATTGGCTATAGAAAACTATAATAATGCTTTAGGTGAAGTTGCCAACAATGCAACCGAAAAAAATGTCATTAAAAATGAAATAGCGGATATTTATGCTAATACTAATAATTTAAGTCAAGCAATTTCTATCAAACAGGATATATTAAATAATGTGGATAGTCTTAAGGATGTGAATGCACAAATTAAGCAACGCCAGGGTTTAGCTAAATTATTAATATTAAATAACGAAGATGATAAAGCTCTACAATTAATTCAGGATGCTTATAATTTAGCTCTTACCAAAGGCAAAACCATTGAAGCCAAAAACAGTTTAATACAATTAATTTCCTACTATAAAACCAAACATGATGCTGAAAAAACATTGCAACTTTATGAAGTATTTTTACAAAAGCTTGAATCTTTAATTAAATCAGATTCTACACTAATTGATAAGAAATTATTTGAAGAAACTGATCAAAAAATTAAACAACTCGAAAAAGAAAAAGCTTTGCAAGAGGAACTACTATCAAAGAAAAACACGTTTAACTATTTTTTAATTGCTGCATTGATTATCTTAATTATGTTGGTTTTTGTAATTGTTCGTTATTCTTTTACCGTGAAAACTAAAAATAAAAAAATATCACTTCAGTCGTTGCGCCGTGAGATGAATCCTCATTTTATATTTAATAGTTTAAATAGTGTAAATCAGTTTATTGCTCAAAATAAAGAAATGGAGGCCAATAAATACTTAACGTCTTATTCGTCGCTGATGCGAAATATGATGGAAAGTTCTAGTAAAGACTTCATTCCACTTCAAAAAGAAATTGAACAATTGCAAAAATATTTAGAATTAGAACACTTACGTTTTAGTGATCAATTTGATTTTACAATTCACGTGGATGAAACCATCGATACAGATTCGGTTTTGGTGCCTAATATGTTAATTCAGCCTCATTTAGAAAATGCTATTTGGCATGGATTAAGATATAAAGAAACTAAAGGCTTGTTGGTTTTAAGTATTAATAATAAAGCATCGTATATCGAAATTACTATTGACGATGATGGAATAGGGGTTGAAAAAAGCAAAGTACTTAAAACTCAAAATCAAAGAGTGCATCAATCTATTGGAGTTAAAAATATGAATGAGCGGATAGAATTATTGAATGATTTATATAAAATGACGATTTCTTCTTCTATTATTAATAAACCCAATCACTCGGGAACAACAGTTGTTTTAAAAATGCCCTATTTAAATAAAGAATAGCTATGCAGTTACATAAAATAAAAAGTGTGATAGTGGAGGATGAGCTTGCAGCAAGAGAAGCTTTAAAAAGTTACATCCAAAAATATTGCCCACAAGTGGAAATTGTAGGTGAAGCACATAATAGCAAAGAAGGTATTGCTTTGATTAATGAAGTAAAACCCCGGTTGGTTTTTTTGGACGTGGAAATGCCGTTTGGAAATGCCTTTGATGTATTGGAAGGCTGCAAGGACTTATATTTTGAAACCATTTTTGTGACAGCTTTTTCAGAGTATTCGTTAAAAGCACTAAATCAAAGTGCGGCTTATTATTTGTTAAAACCAGTGAGTATTGAAGAGTTGATACTAGCAGTTAATAAAGTTCAGCAACAATTACAGAACAAAGAATTATTAAATCGTAATCATATTATTGTTGAAAATCATCGCAACACTAAGCCTGAAGCTCAGCAAATTATTTTGCCTACATTGGAAGGTTTTGAGGTTGCTAAAATTCAAGATATCATCCGGTTAAAGGGAAATGGCAACTTTACAGATATTTATTTCAATAATGGAACTAAAAAAATGGTATGTCGTTTTTTAAAACATTTTGATGAGTTGTTAGACCAACCTTTTATTAGAATTCACAAATCTCACATTATTAATCTTAACTGTGTAAAATCCTATAATAAAGGGGGTATTGTAACACTAACCGATAACTCAGAAATTGAATTGTCTGCTACTTATAAAACAGCCTTTTTAAATGCCTTTGGCAGATAAATAAAAGAACACATCGATTAAAGAACTCGTTTTTGAAGTTCGCTTTCGCGTATTGTTTTTTCTAAGCGAGCTTGTCTTGTTTTTTCTTGTTTTGCGCTCATAATCCAATGTATCATTAACTTTTTATAGGATGGTGCTTGTTTATTAAAAAACTGCCAAGCGTTTTGATGTTGCATAAATTGTTTTACATAATGCAAATCAAGTTCTGATGGTTTTTTCTCGTGAGAATAAATTTCAGATTTGGAATCTGTTTTATAACTAAAAGCCTTTAATCCTTCTGGTTTCATTAATCCAGCTTTGGTAAGTTCTTCTACCTTTTTAATGTTGATGAAACTCCAAATACTATTAGTTCGTCTGGGTGTAAATCTAATGCTGTAACTTTCGTTATTAATAGATCTTCTCACACCATCAATCCATCCAAAGCAAAGGGCTTGGTCAACTGATTGTGACCAAGTCAAAGAGGGCTTGCCGCTGTTTACTTTATAAAAACCAACAATAAGTTCAGTTTCATTTTGATGATTTTTCTCAAGCCACTTTCTAAATTCGGTTGATGTAGCAAAAAAAGTAGGTGTCATAATATTTTATGGTAGTTTCAGTACTGCTTAAAAAAAAATAGTATTAATAATTTTATTCAAATATAAGTATCAAATTAAAATACAAATCTATTTGTTTTATAGTTAATTCTAAGGTGTTTTTATATCCTTAAATATTTCTTACCTTTACCTTATTATGTCTAAGATAACAGTTGCCATCGATGGTTATTCTTCATGCGGAAAAAGCACTTTGGCTAAAGCATTGGCTCAAAAACTAAATTACAATTATATTGATACAGGCGCGATGTATCGAGCAGTTACTATTTATTGTTTACGCAATGATATTATTAGAGATTCAGTAGTTGATAAAGCTAAATTAATTGAATGTCTAAATGAGATAGAAGTTTCTTTTGTTTACAATACGGTAACTAAAACATCAGAAGTGTTTTTAAATGGCGAACACGTTGAGAAAGAGATTCGCACCATGCAAATAGCAAACAATGTAAGTGCTATTAGTTCTATCAAAGAAGTGCGAGAAAAAATGGTGATTTTACAACGTGAGATGGGTAAAAACAAAGGAGTTATTATGGATGGCAGAGATATTGGTTCTCATGTGTTTCCAAATGCCGAATTAAAATTATTTATGACTGCTGATAATGATGTGAGAACTCAACGTCGCCTAGATGAATTAACGAGTAAAGGCGAGCATCATACCTTTGAAGACGTGAAACGTAATTTAGAAAAACGTGATTATGATGATACGACGCGTAAAGAAAATCCTTTAATAAAGGCTGAAGATGCCGTTGTATTAGATAATACAGATATTACCAAAGAAGAGCAATTAAATTTTGTACTGAAGTTAATTAATGATTTATTATTGACCAAAGACGAGTTTAACAAACCTTTAGCGAAACATTAATTTTTTTTAATTGATATCTTACGAAATAAATCCTTCCTCTTATTTTAAGGCTAATCAAGTCTATTGTTTAGAAATTGAGCAACTGTTTGAAAATCTGAATTTAGAATGTGAAGGCGAATGTAATAGTTGGGGATATGAGTTTTATGTTTCTCTTGTCAAAAATAATATCAGTTTTGATTTTAGATTTTATAAAGAAACAATAACCCAAAGAACTAGTGACTCTTTCATTAGTGAAGGATTGGATGTTGAAATTAGTCCTTTAAATAAAAGTCATCAACTAAAGATGCAACAGTCAAATTTTAAGCGGTTGTTTATGACTAATGAAATGAAAGAGATGGTTCCGTCTCCTTATTATTTTTCAACCAATGTTATTCTCCAAAACGAAGTTACTAAATGGGTTTCTTTATTTGAGAAATACGAAATGTATTTATTGAAACTGAAAAATGGTAAACTAGTATTGGAAATTAACCATAGAGTAGAGGAACCGTTAAAACTGATAAGCGAACTAGAACCTATGATTAAATTTTATATTTAATTAAACTCCTACCATTTTTTGTTTTTCAAAATCCCACACTTTTAATTTTAAACAAGCCCACACATCTTTTGGATTTAATGAGGTTGTTTTAGCGGTGCGCATTTCTGGAATAGCTTCCCATACTTCGGGTAATCTGTAAAAAGGAATTCGGGAATTCATATGATGAATATGATGATATCCAATATTGGCAGTTACCCAATGCATAAACGGATTTAAAGGCATATAGCTGGATGAATCTAAAGCGGCTCCTTCGTAGGTCCATTCCTCATTTCCAACAAAAGTTACAGTGGGGAAATTGTGTTGAGCGTAAAACATATAGCTGCCCATTGCTCCGGAAATAAAGTGTGGAATAGCGCATAATAAAATCCAAGTTTGCCAACCTAAAAAATAAAACACAGCAATTTGATAAGCAAAATGAATAATTAAAGCAATTAATGAATCAATGTTTTTACTAAAGCGGTTAATGATGGATTTAATGCACATACCATACATAAATGTGAAAATATAGCCAAACATAATCGTTAAAGGATGACGGATAAATAAGTAGTGACGTTTTTCGCCTTTACTTAAAGTTTCAAACTTATGTTTGGTGTAAATAGGATAAGAACCAATACTAGCACTAAATAACTTGCAATTGTTTTTATGGTGGTAATCGTGACTTGCGCTCCAAATACCTGTTGGAGCTAATACATAAAACCCAAATAATGTAAATAGGGCAGTGGCTAAAGGAGATCTATCTAAAATGGCTTTGTGCTGATGGTCATGATAAATAACAAATAGTCGAACGATTACTAAGCCTGCAAAAATACTACAAGCTAATTTTAATGTCCAATGAAAATTAAATATAGTACCTAATAAAGAAGCAATTAAAACAAGTAATGTAGAAATAGTATAAAACCAACTTTTTGCACGATTTTCTTTAGCAAAGGGTTTAGTAGCTAATATGAGTTGTTTTCCTTGGAGCATTTATGGTGTAAAGATACCATGTAAACCGAGTTTTTACAAAAAAGTTTAAATAAAAAAAACACTGACTTTTGCCAGTGTTTTTATAATTGCAATTTATAATGATTAACCTTTTACTTTTACCATACCTTGAGCCATTTTCACAGCTTCGTATAGATTTATAATACCACCTGTTTTTGATAATTCTCCAAATTCAATCATTTCGTCTTTTGAACCTGGTTTAATTACTTTTTTAGTTTTATAAGTTTTAACAGAGGATTTTGTTAAAATTTTAATGATTTGTTTAGGTGTTAAAGTTGGGAAGTATGATTTTAAAACTGCTGCTACACCAGCTACAACTGGAGCAGCCATACTTGTTCCACTAGCATCTTTATAGGTATTTAAATCTGGGACAGTTGAATGAATATCAACTCCAGGAGCAAATAAATCTACTGTTTTTTTACCATAGTTACTAAATGGCGCAGCGATTTCGTCGCCTGGTTTCCAGCTTAATGCACCAATATCCATAAAGTTAGAAGCGTTTTTTCCATTCTCCATTTTTTTGCACGGATAATGAACAACTTCATCAATATCATCAGCAGCATTGCCTGCAGCATGAATTAACAATACTCCTTTACTTTCAGCATATTTTACAGCGTCATCTACTACTTTTTTGTTTGGAGAGTATTTTTTTCCAAAACTCATATTCAAAATAACGGCTCCGTTATCAACTGCATAGCGAATAGCGTTGGCAATATCTTTATCACGCTCATCTCCATCAGGTACACAACGCACACTCATAATTCTAACATTATCAGCAACACCGTCAATTCCAATACCATTTTTACGAGTTGCCCCAATAATTCCTGCTACGTGGGTTCCATGAAAAGCACCAGGGCCTTTACAATCACCATTCCCATAATATTTTTCGGACATATCGTCATAATTATCTCCAACGATTGAACGGGTATCTGCATTTACATCTAAACGAGAGCCATCCATTGATTTTAAGGCTTCATCAAGTTGCTCTAATAAATCTTCCACTTCCATTCCAGAGGCGCCTTGAGCTAAAGCAATCATTTTACCTTGTTTGTCCTTTTGCTCTTTTGCATCAAAGGCTTTTAAGTCTTCTAACGTTACTTTTGTTACTCCTTTTTCTTTTTTGATTTTCTCTACAACGCCAGCTACCGCATCTCTTATGAATTTATATTGATTTGCTTGACCCTCTGCTTGAGCTAATTCTTTTTCATAATCAGCTTTAACAATTTGCCAATATTTAAATTCTTTTTTCTCTGCTTTTGATTTTAAATCCTTTTCTGATTTTCCATCATATTTTGTTTTTAACGTTTTATAAACACGAGTTAATTCTAAATTGTCTTTCGCAACATTTTCACCTTTACTATTTCCCATAAAGTTCCATCCATGAATATCATCGATGTAACCATTTTTATCATCATCAATCCCGTTACCAGCAATTTCTCCAGGATTTGTCCACATCACATCTTTTAAATCTTCGTGCATGTAATCTACACCACTATCTAAAACACCAACAATAATTGTTGTGGATTTTTTACCTTTTAATAATTCTTCGTAAGTTCTTTCGGTACTTACTCCATTTACACTATTTTTTTCGGCATCTAAATTAAACCAGTTATCAGGACGCTTGTTTTGAGCATTACTTGCTAATGCAAAAAATAAACTAGCAAGGATGGTAATTTTTTTCATAGTAATTATATTTGTTATAACAAGTTTAAGACTATTTATTTGAATTAAACTGTTAATTTTTGTGAGTTGATGTAGCTTATGATAAATGGTTAATTACTCATTTGAGAAATACCTTGTATTAAATCATGTTTAGTAATAATATGAGTTGTACCCGCTAAATCAGTCATTAGTACAGCATTATTTTCTTTTGTTATTAGTTTAGAAATATCCTCCATTAAAGTTTGATCTGTAACAAATGGGAAAGGCGCTTGCATCACATCTTTTACGGTTTTATTTTTAATTGAACTATCTTCAATTAATTTAGAAAATAAGAAAGAGTCGTTTAATGAACCAACAAAATTATTCCCGTCTTTTACCGGAATTTGTGAGATGCCAAACTTATTCATCGTTGTTAATGCATCAGAAACAGAAGCATTGGCTTCAACTGTTAATAATTTTTGGTTTTTATGAGAGGAAATTAAATCAATTGCTTTTGGTTTTTTAATTTCTAAGAAACCTCTATCACGCATCCAATCATCGTTAAACATTTTCCCCAAGTAACGAGTACCGTGGTCATGAAAAATAACAACAACTACATCGCCAGGTTTAAACATATCTTTCATTTGCATTAAACCAGCCATTGCTGACCCAGCAGAGTTACCAGCAAAAATACCTTCTTCTCTTGGAATACGACGAGTCATAATAGCTGCATCTCTATCGGTTACTTTTTCAAAATGGTCAATTAAATTAATGTCAACATTTTCAGGTAAAAAATCTTCCCCAATCCCTTCTGTGATATATGGGTAAATTTCATTTTTATCAATGATTCC